>LNFM01023495.1_pt1 | contig 10505 bp, 6 predicted proteins | sample 596031 | NCBI WGS metagenome assembly LNFM01 (sample SAMN04254537, study PRJNA301005) | activated carbon metagenome | isolation source: dual media filters at the Ann Arbor, Michigan drinking water treatment plant | place: USA: Ann Arbor | reverse complement strand
CGCAACTTCACCCGCGATCCGATTCACGGCGTCACCTGCGTCACTCAGCCGGGGAAGCGCGCAAGTCGGCATCGGGTCGGGACTCGCGTGCCGCGGTCGTCCCACACGAAGCGGGTGAAAGGCCTTGGAAGGAAAGTGTCCCTGGCCCCTGTAGCACCCTCTAGCTATCGGCTCGCGTGCAGCAACAAGTGGACGGGACTGACCGTGTCAACTAACCACCACGTGACGATCAAAGCCCCGACAGCGACGACCGCGGTCAGCCACTTCTTCTGCCGCTCCGCAGTTTCGAGATGAGCGAGCAGCTTGCTCGATAACGCCGAAACGATGGCCACCAGGATGAAGCTGGAAACAACCGCAATCGCAATTGCGAGGTAGAAACGCACTCACAGCCCCTTTTGGAGTTGGCTCAGAGGGCACGCCGCGCGACGTGCTGCCGAACCGCTACAGGCGCACGGCGCAGACCTAGGTCTACCGTCAGTGCTGTTACTTATCTCTCCGGCCGCTCACTGTTGCGAAGGCCAAAAATGGACTGCGATTACGTGCAAGATAACCGCGGGCCAGAAGAAGGCCGCAAAGAACAGCAGCGTCCCGCCCCTCAAATCACTCGCCTCCGATGCCTTGAGACTCGCCCAGAGCGCTGCAACGACAGCGATGCCGAGATCGACGCGGCGTGTCTCGCGATGACGTAGACGCCACAGAAGGACACCGAGTGCGAACACACCCTGCTAAGACAGCGCATAGATGCTCGTAATAAGAACCTAACCGCACTGATCGTGGTGTGCTGCACAGTAACTGATTGTCAGTGCCTTGATAACTCACACTCGCACAACAGAACACTGCGATGCTCGATACAAAAACAGCGATAGCTGCGTAGCGGTAAACCAGTCGCTCACAACCGATGGGTGATGCCTGTGCAGCTGGACTCGCGAAGGACCGCTCGTGGTCGAGCTCAGCTATTTCGAGCGTCCGCTCTCAGGTCTCGTATTGCGAACGGCTAGCCGGGCGACCCGACGCCTCGTATGCGACTCTAGTCCAGTATCTGCTTGGATTGAGCTGTTTGCTGCGCCCAGCGCGGCGTCCTACTTGGGTGGGCGGGACATCACGCCATCGAACCGCATGATGCAGAACTCCTCGGTCACCTGTTCGTGCACCACCGCGCCCAGCCTCCGGTAGAAGCCCGGTCCATCGGTGCCGAAGTAGACGGTGTCGATGTCGAACGTGGCGGCGGCCCGCAGCAGTTCGTTCACCAGCTGCGCACCGACGCCGCGGCGGCGCCAGTCGGGCACGACGGCCAGCGCTGCCAGCCACGGCCACAAGTGCGGGCGCTTCTCGTCGTCGTTGTCGATCAGGTTGATGGTGCCGACCATCGCGCCGTCGGCCAGCGCCACAAACGACAGTGGCAGACGCGCGTGGTCTGTAGCCTCGCTCAGGCGGCCTTCCATCCACGCCGGACTGGCGTCCGGGTCGTTGGTCCAGAACTCGTCATAGATCAGCTGCGCCACGGCGGGACGCAGCTGCGGGTGCCGGTGCAGCGGCTCAATCGCGATAGGCATCAGTGCAAGCCCGTGTCACGTGTCAGCGCCCATTGTGCCGCGCGGTTGCGCGTCGACGGAAGCGACTGAAGCGAAGGGGGAGGCAAGACGCATCGTGCCGCCACTTCGCTTCGGTCCAAGACAACGCTCAGCAACCGCTTGGCCCCGGCACGTACACCGGGTCCAGCGGCGTTTCCACCGGCGCGATCTGCTCCAGCGTGGCTGCCGCGGCCTGGTCGCCTTTGTTTGCCGCCCGTGCGAGCCAAGCCACGGCGCGCGGCAAGTCGCGCTGCATGGTCCCCGCCGACAGGCGCTCGGCGTGCAGCAGCATGTCGCCGGCCAGACGCGCGGCGCCGATGTCGCCCTTGAGTGCGCGCTGCTCGTAAGCAGCCAGCGTCTGCGCGAAGTCCTGCTTGGCATCGGCGTTCGGTGCGAGGGATCGCGCCGCATCGTCCGCCGCATAGGTCGGCAGGGTTGCCATCAGCAGCGCGCAAGCCAGTGCGTGACGGGCACGGCTGTGCCCGATCGTGCGTCGTTGCAGGTGTGTGTTCATGTGTTTCTCCTCGATCAGAGCGGCTTGCGTGCCGCTGACTGGCGCCGCGCTGTGTCGCAGCTGCCTGCTGGAAGAAACGCAATTGGTGCGCAGTACCGGACAGGCGGTTTGTCTCAGCGCGGTTTGGGGCACATCGTGTCCAGCGCTCACGGCAGCAACCGGATCACCGCGAGGTCGACGTTGACTTGGCTGCCCGTACTGCCGTTGTCGGTCTCGCCGGCAACCACGATGCGGCCGTCGGCCTGCACGATGACGGCGGTGGCGCGGTCGTTGCCGCCGCCGATCGGGGTGACCACCACGCCGGCGCTGCCGAAGCTCGTGTCGCGCGCGCCGGTCGGCAGGTAGCGCACGATGCCGACGTCGTTGTTCAGGCCGTTGGAGGCGTAGCCTGCGGCGATCACGCGGCCGCTGGCGTCGAGCGCCAGCGCCAGCAGGCGGTCGTCGTTGCCGGCCAGATCGGTGATGACGATGCCGTCGGCGTCGAAGCTCGGGTCGAGTGCGCCGCCGCTGGTGTAGCGCACCAGCGCGAAGTTGGTCAGCGACGCGGCGCCGGTATGGCCGCCGAGCAGGATGGCGCCGTCGGGCTGGATCACCATCGCGGTGGCGCGGTCCACGCTGCCGAGCTGCGTGGTGACCTTGCCGGTGCCGGCCGTGCCGAAGCTGGTGTCGAGTCTGCCGTCGGGCAGGTAGCGCGCTACCGCGAAGTCGCTCGCCGCACCGCCCGCGTAGCCGGCGGCGACGATGCGGCCGTCGGCCTGGATCGCGATCGCCTGCGCGCGGTCGTCGCGGTTGAAGTCGGTGGTCACGCCGCCCGACGTGTTGGCCGGATCGCCGCCGTTGAAGGTGGTATCGGGCTGACCGTCGGCGGTGAAGCGCAGCACGGCGAAGTTCTCGTTGATGTTGACCGTGGTGCCGGCGACCACGATGCGGTCGCTGGCGTCGACCGCCAGCGCGAGTCCGTAGTCGATCGTGTTGAGGTTGACACGCGCCACGCCGCCGCTGCCGAAGCTGGTATCGAGCGCGCCGTCTGCCGTGTAGCGCACCAGGGCGAAGTCCCAGGTCGAGGTGTAACCGCCGACCACGATCCGACCATCGCTCTGGCGGCCGATCGCGCGCACGATGTCCGCACTCATCGAGCTGCCCGGTGTGAGGTCGGTGAGCACGAAGCCATCATTGCGGCCGCCGTCGAAGCCGCGATCGCGCACGCCGTCCGTGCCCAGCCGCACGAGTGCGAAGTCAGACTGCGTGATGAGGGTCGAAGTGGACGCGATCACCAACCGGCCGTCGGCCTGCTGCAGCAGCGCCGGTTGGGCATCGGCGCCGAGCGCATCGCCCACGTCAACCCGCACCACGCCCGCGGTGCCGAAGTTCGGATCGAAAGTACCCGCGGTGGCAAGCGCCAGGCAGCGGACCCGCACCGTGTCGACGTCGGCCGTCAGCGGGCCGCCCTGGCCGGTGCCGGGTTCGACCACACAGGTCTGCGCCGGCGCGTTCGGCTGCACCGCCACCGACACCGTGTAGCTGGCGCCCTGCGCGACGCGCGCGCCGAAGGTGAACGGGCCATCCTGGCGCAGCGTGAGGCGGTCGCCCGCGTTGTTGTCGAGCACCAGACCGCTGGCGGTCGGATCCTGCGGCAACAGGCCGCTGACCGTGCCGCTGACCAGGAAGCCGGCGGGCGAGCAGGTGACGGCGATGTTGGTGACCGCGCTGTCGGTGATGGTGCCGGCCGACTGGCCGACGGCGCACACGAGCCCGGTCGGCGCGGCGGCGACGGTGGCCTGATAGCTGCCGCCGCTGGCAACCAGCGTCGGGAACACGAACGCGCCATCGCTGCCGATGGCGAGGTCATCGCCGCCGTTGTTGCGCAATACGAGTCCGGCCGCGCCGTTGAGACCGCTGACATTGCCGCCGACCGGGTAGCCGTTGGTGCTGCAGGTGACCGTGACGTTGGTGACCGTCGCGCTGACGGTGCCGCTGCCGTTGGCGACGGTGCAGGTCTGCCATGGCGCGGTCGGTTGGCTGGCGACTGCCACTTGATAAGAGGTACCGCTCGGCAACGCGCCTGCGAACGCAAATGGCCCGTCGACGGCGACTGTGAGGTGCTCGCTGCCCAGCGTGAGCACGACCCCGCTCGCTCCACGCAGACCGCTGGCTGCGCCACCGACGGTGAAGCTCGGTGCAGGGGTCGGCGACGGTGAAGGAGAGGGCGACGGCGAGGGCGCAGGTGCCGGTGGGCTGCCTGCCGCAGGCGACCAGCAGCGCGGCGACGAACAACGCAGCGGCTCGCCCCGCGTAGACCGCGCGTTGGGCAATGGGGCGAGCGGGATCGGTGGTCGGGCGCATGAGGGCGTCGTATCTCAGGTTTGTGGAGTTAGGCGAGGTTCGCGCAGCCGACGTCCGCATGCCGGACAGATCGATCCAGCACACGCGGCCCGCGGCGGGTCGTTCAATCCGTGCGGACAGCCGGTCCGCTGCGGGCCGCGGTTGCGCCGAGGGCGTCGTCCGGATCGACCGCAGACGCCCGGCGCCGCAGCGCGTCGCGCTCGCTCGCGCGTCGTGGCGACGCATCGGCCGCCATGGCGATGTCGGCGGCGAGCATGTCGCAGCGCGCCTGTGCGCGGCGTTCGCAGGCCGCCTGCATGCGATGGATCGAGCGCGCCAGGTCGGCAAGTGCGGCGCCGTTGGCCGACAGCGCAGGCAGCGGCAGCGCAGCGACGATCAGGCCAGCGCAGAGCGCCAGGGTCGCGGCCAGGCCGGCGCGCCTCGGCTGGCGCCGCTGCCTCATGCCTGCGTCAATCGGCGCTAGGCCTGTCGGCCGCTGCATGTGTCCGCCTTGAAGCTGTGCGTCCGGGTGGGTCATCTTGGCTCCTCCTGCGTTGATGGTGAGAACGCGGCCCGCTGGTGAATCCGGACATGCGACCAGGAGAAGTCGGGTGAATGACACGACTTACGCCGACAGGAGCAGCACCGCCACACACAGCGTCGTGCCGCGCAGCAGCGTCATGCCCACCCCCGGTTGCCGCGGACGTGCGCAACGGGCCGCGCGTGCCGCCAGCCATGCGCGCGCCCGCGCCAGGCGCGCTGGCGTGCCCGCCACCTGCGCCCAGCGCCACAGGTTGACCGGCAGAAGCAGCAGATGCAGGGCCAGCACCGGCGGCAGGGCCGCGAGCGCGCCGTAGCCGATGAAGGCGACATTGGTCGCCACGGCCAGCGGTCGCATCAGGCGTGCCTCGCGGCAGCCGAAGGTCGCCACCATCAGCGCGGCGGCGGTCCAGCCGAGGAGGTCAGGCACCGTCACTGCGCACCTCGAACGGGCGTGCAAGCCGGCGCGCGCGCGGCCAAAGCAGCGATGAAGGACATGTCGGACTCCAGATCGGCGGCCGGGTGCAAGGGCGCACAGCCGCGTGGCTACCGACTAGAACGGATTGGTCGCTGCGGGCCGGACACGGAATCCGTCCGGCGGGAAAATTCACGGGAGTGGGCGGTTCGCCGCGTGCGGGTCAACGGCCAGCGAGCCCTCGCGCTATCTCGACACCCGGGTGAGAGGAGGCCGCCGTTGCTTCGAGGTGGCGCAGCGCCTCCTTCGCATCGGCTGCTGCCGAAGTATCCCTGAGGGCGGCCTTCGCCTGTGCGACCAGCAGCAGGCCCTCGCCGACGTACAGGCTGGCCTGCGATTCCAACGCCTGTTGTCGCGCCAGACGAAGCGCATTGGACGCGTGCTCCAGCGCCGGCGCAGGCTGCTGCCCCGCCAACGCGGCACGAGCGCGCAGCGCCGAAAGCTGGCGCCAGGTCGGGTCGAGATCGCCAGCGTTGCGCCGCAAGATGCGTTCGGCCTCGTCCAGCGCACTGAGCGCGGCAGCGACATCGCCCCGCGCGAGTTCGATGTCGGCGCGGGCAAGCGCGAACAGTCTTGCGGGATAGCCCAACTCGCTTCGAAGACTGGCGTACAGGCTGGCAGTCGCATCCATCACGGTGCGTGCTTCTTCGTGCCGGCCTGACGCTGCCAGAGCTTGACCGAGGGCGAGCGATGCGGCGCGGACCAGTCCAGCGTCGTCGCGCCGGCGCGCGGCGGCAAGGCTGCGCTCGACGTCTTCCAACACGCCGTCCTGCTGACCCGATCGCAACACTGACAGCGCGTGCTGGTAAGCGACGGTTGCCATGGCTTCGTCGGAGCCGCCGCGGGAACGATGGTCTCGCAAGAGCTTGTCCAGGATGTCTGCGGCGGCCCGTGGCTGTCCACCGTCCAACTGCATGACCGCCAAGGTGGAGCGCAGATTGTTGGCGCCGGGCGAGCGATCCGATCCAATGCGAGCGTGGATTGCCAAGCCCTTCTGGATCGAATCCACCGCCTCTCGATACCGACCCTCCATCGCGTGGGCACGGGCCAGGATCATCAAGGTGCCGGCGTGGTTGATGGAGCCTTCGATGCCGGCCGCCTGATCGATGTCGCGGATTCGCTCTGCTGCTGCAATGGCGCCTCGGGCATCGCCGGTCAGGCGGTCAATCGCAGACGCGTCGGCCAGGCACCGGACCAATGTTCCCAACGGCGCCGGCTCCAATTGATCCAGCGCGGTGATCTGCGAGGCCACCTCACGCCGGGCATCGGCCAGTCGTCCCGCCTGTGCCGAGTCGCGGGCGCGCTGGCATGTGATCTGAGCGATCAGCTCGACCTCGCCCGCTTCCCGCGCGGCGGCTTCGGCTTCTTGCGAGAGCGCACGCGAGCGGCCAACGTTGCCGATCCGCCGATAGCGACCAGCCAGGCTCTCGAGCAGGTGGGCGCGGACCATGACATCGCCGGCATACTGGGTGCGCGCGAGTTCCGCTGCACGCTCGATCTGCGCCTCGATATCGGTGGTCGAGCGCTGCTTGCCGAGATCGCTGGCGATCATGTCGGAGAGTGTCGCGTGCGCGTTCGCGATCTTCTCGGCCTTGCGCGCGATCTGCATCTCCATGTCGGCGCGTGCTTGCTGCTGGCGTGCTTCGTTGGCCTGCCAGGTGGCTACCCCGGCGCCGACGACGAGCGCCAGGGTCACCGCACTGCCGGCGCCGACGGCGAGACGATTGCGTGCGACGAACTTGCGCAGTCGGTATCCCGTCGAGTCCGGCTGCGCCCGCACCGGCCGCCGATCCAGGTGCCGCTCGATGTCATCGGCCAGCGCCTCGACGCTGCCGTAGCGCTCTGCCGGTGCGCGCTTGAGCGCTTTCAGGACGATCGTGTCGAGATCTCCACGCAGGCGCTTCCTGAGCTTGGCCTCCGTCACCACGCTGCTCGGCCGCTGCACCTGCGCCAGCACGATTGCCTCTTCCAGCGCCGCGCGAGAGTCGCGCTTGAGCTGGTACGGGCGCGTGCCGGTTAGCAGTTCAAACAACACCACGCCGAGCGCATAGACGTCGGCCGCGGTGCCAATCGGCTGGCCCAGGATCTGTTCGGGGGCGGCGTAGTCCGGGGTCAGCGCACGCCCGGCCAGTTGGGTTAGCTCGGTCTCCTGCGCGCGGCCCGCGTCAAGCAGCTTGGCGATGCCGAAGTCGAGCAGGCGCACCTCGCCAGTCTCGGTCACCAGGATGTTGGCCGGCTTCAGATCCCGGTGCACCACCAGGTTGGCATGCGCATGCGCCACCGCGCGCGCCACCTGCAGCACCAGGCGCAGCCGCGCCGGCACGTCCAGCGCCTTGCGCTGGCAATAGGTGTCGATGCGCTCGCCCTCGACGTACTCCAGCGCCAGGTAGGGTCGGCCGTTGGCGGTCAGGCCGGCGTCATACAGGCGGGCGATGTTCGGGTGGGCGAGGGTGGCGAGGATCTCGCGCTCGCGCGCCATGCGTTCGGCCAGTGCCGCGCGACCGGTGAGCAGGCGCGGCAGCTTCAGTGCCACCTGGCGTCGCTGCAGCATGTCGCTGCGCTCGGCCAGCCAGACCTCGCCCATGCCGCCCTCGCCCAGCGGGCGGATCAGGTGATACGGTCCGACCGTGGCGCCTTGCCGTGGCACATCGGCGGCGCGGCGCCGCTCGGCCAGGAACTGGGCGGTCTCGACCTTGGGCAGGGTGTCGAGCGGCAGCGCGCCGGTGCCGCGGGCGGCGTGCGCCAGCAGGGCGCGCAGGCGCGGCTTGAAGGCGTCGAACTGCACATCGAGCCGCTCGACCCAGGTGTCGCGCTCGGCCGCTGGCCGCTCGAGCGCGTCATCGAGCAACCGCCGCAACGTGGCCCACTCGGCCGGCGCTAAATCAAACTGGTCAGACATCGCCGCTGCTCGTCGTCAGGCTAGCCCGCCGTGCTGGCGGACCGCGCCGCGCGCTGACCTGCAGCCGCGACGCGGGCTTGGCCCAGCCATCGTTCGCTCTCGCCTTTCCAGCGATTGATCGCCATCTCGTCGCCCGTCGCCCGTCGGTTCTGCCAGTACGCAGACGCCGCCTGCAGCGGGACCAGCGCGTCGGCCGGCTGACCTTTGGCGAGCAGGGCGCGCCCCAACGCCAGCTGTGCGTCGGCGAGTTGCGGTGTGGACGCCGATTGCAGGGTTCGCATGATGTCGATCGATCGAGTCAGGGCAGCGATAGCCTCGGTGTGGCGACCTTGCTCGACATCGCTTATGCCGACCTCGATCTGCGCGAGTTCACGATCGAGCGCCGTGTGCGCGCTGCTGCCGAAAAGTGCCAGCGCGCGTCGGTGCGATTCGATGGCTGCGCCGTGGTCGCCCGCCAGCCGTTTCGCAATGCCGAGAGAGTGCCAAATCGGCGCACGCAACTCATCGCTGACGTGATCGAAACGACCGATCAAGGCCTGCAATTCCTCGGCGGCTGCCTGTGGCTCGCCCGCTTCGGCGCGCGCTCGAGCAAGAAGGTGCGAGAAGTTGAGCGTGGCCGGGTGACGCTCGCCTTGGCGGCGCCGCGCCACGTCGGCAGCGGCAGCCAGATCCGATTGGGCGGCCGTGGTTTGCCTTGCCGCCAGACGCGTCGTCCCGCGCTGGCCGAGCGCCGCGGCATACGTCCACGTGTCTGGTGCGAAGTGCCGGCTCGCAATCCCGACCGCGGCGTCGGCGCTGGCCAATGCCTGCGGCAGCTGGCCGGCGCGTCGTTGCGCAATGCCCAGCGTGTTGTACATGAAGGCGAGCTTGCGATGCTCGGCTCCGACGACGCGCTGGGTGTCGGCCACGGCGCGCTCCAGGATCTCGACGGCGCGCGCGGATTGGCCTGCCGCGTTCAGCGCCCGGCCAAGAAGATGTCGCGCGTCACTCACCTCCGGATGGGCCGGGTCGGAGGCGAAGACCTTGAGCGCAAGCGCCATGGCCTCCTCCGCGGCGGCAAGCGCCGGTGCTGGTCGCGGCTCGCCGAACAGCAAAGTCATCGCATGCAGCATTGCAACCTGCAGCGTGATCGGATCGTCGGGGCCATAGGCGACACGTGCCAATGCCAGCGCCTCGCCCGAGTTCGCCTCGGCCACTGCGTACTGACCCTGGTCTATGGCGGCGTGGGCCCGGTTCTTCAAACCCATCACGAGCGCCTGGGGATCGCCCGCCCGGCGCAACAGGGGAACGAGTTCATCGGCTTCACGGCGCATCTGGTCGGCATCACCGCGGAAGCGCAGCGCCTGCAGTCGAGCGAGGCGCGCCTTGATGGCGACGGGGTCGTCGTCAGCCAAATGGCGACGCGCCTCCTCCACGGCGCGGTCGATCGGTCCGAATGCCGCCTTGGCGTCGCCGAGAACGACCAGGTTCTGTCCGAGCAGCGCAAGGATCTCCACACGTGTGCGCGGCTGCGTGGCAGCGATCTCGTCGATGCGTACGGCTGCCTGCTTGAGCAGATCGACAGTCGTGCTCGATGACGATCCGCCAAAGAACGGATCCGCGTAACGAAAGACCGAGGTGACGAAGTTCTTCACCTCTTCTGCATGCAGTTGTTCCGCGCGCGCGATACGTGCCTGCCAGAGCGCGATGCCCGAGCCGGTGACGAGCGCAAGAACGACCACTGCAGTTGCCGCCGCCGCGGCCCGGTTACGCCGCAGGAACTTGCGTGCCCGATACGCCGCCGAGTCCGGCTGCGCCCGCACCGGCCGCTGGTCCAGGTGCCGCTCGATGTCATCGGCGAGCGCTTCGACGCTGCCATAGCGTTCGGCCGGTGCGCGCTTGAGCGCTTTCAGGACGATCGTGTCGAGATCTCCACGCAGGCGCTTCCTGAGCTTTGCCTCGGTGGCCACGCTGCTCGGTCGGTGCACCTGGGCCTGGGCGATCGCCTCTTCCAGCGCCGCGCGCGAGTCGCGCTTGAGCTGGTACGGGCGGCTGCCTGTCAGCAGCTCGAACAGCACCACCCCCAGCGCATACACATCCGCCGCGGTGCCGATCGGCTGGCCCAGGATCTGCTCCGGCGCGGCGTAGTCCGGCGTGAGCGCCCGCCCGGCCAGCTGGGTCAGTTCGGTCTCCAGCGCGCGGCCG
>LNFM01017054.1_pt1 | contig 10506 bp, 8 predicted proteins | sample 596031 | NCBI WGS metagenome assembly LNFM01 (sample SAMN04254537, study PRJNA301005) | activated carbon metagenome | isolation source: dual media filters at the Ann Arbor, Michigan drinking water treatment plant | place: USA: Ann Arbor | reverse complement strand
CGTGGCTGTGTTCGATGCGAACAACTTCAGCGGTGATGACTTCGCCCGAGCGCATTTCGGCGCGTTTCAGGGACTCTTCGAACAGGGCGGCAAAAGATTCAGACATTGAATTTCCTAAAACCACTCAGCGTCGGCGCTTTCAACCAAGGTGACTCGGTTTGCGCGGGGATCGACGTGTGGGCGGCGTTGACATTGCGGTGCGAAACACCGCGGGGTTGGTTGAAAAGAACCTTCAGGCATGCGGGCTGGGAGCGCCCGGCTGTGCCGTCAGGGCCAGATGTGAAAGCGCGCTCAGTTCCCCGAGAACGCCGTTTTGCCCTGCCACCAGTTCATCACCGTTCTCACCGATTGCTCGATGTCCAGTTCGGAGTTGTCCAGTTTCAAGGCATCTTCGGCGGGCTTGAGGGGCGCGTGTGTGCGGGATGAGTCCCGCAAATCACGCTCTCGCAAGTCTGCCAAAAGCCTGTCAATGTTAGCAGCAATTCCCTTTGAAATCAATTGCTTATGGCGCCGTTGGGCGCGCTGTTCGGCGGTGGCCGTCAGGAACACCTTCAAAGCCGCGTCCGGGAAGATCACCGTGCCCATGTCGCGCCCATCGGCCACCAGGCCGGGCAGACGCCGGAAGCTCTGCTGCAAGGCGTGCAGTGCGCTTCGCACGGCGAGGTGTTGCGACACCCGGGAAGCCATGCCGCCGGTGGATTCCAGGCGCAACGGGTCGGTGATGTCGCGGCCGCCGAGAAACACTTGGTGGTCGCGGAACGCCAGCGGGAGTTGGGCGGCGAGGCGGGCCAGCGCCGGCTCGTCGTCCAGCGAGACGCCGGCGTCTTGTGCTGCGAGCGCCGTGGCGCGGTAGAGCGCACCGGAGTCGAGCAGGTGGTAGCCCAGGCGCTGCGCCAGCTGCGAAGCCAGCGTGCCCTTGCCCGACGCCGTGGGGCCGTCGATGCAGATGACGGGTATCGCCTGGGCCGGCGTGCTGCAGACGTCGAACAGGGTCTCGAAATAGTCGGGGAAGGTCTTGCCCACGCATTTCGGGTCTTCAATGCGCACCGGCAGGCTCGCCGGGTTGAAGGCGGCGAGCGAGAAGCACATGGCCACCCGGTGGTCGTCGTAGGTGTGGATGCTGGCTGCCCGCCAGGTGGTGGGCGGGGTGATGCGGATGAAATCCGCGCCTTCTTCCACCGTGGCGCCGAGCTTGCGGCATTCGTTGGCCATGGCGGCGATGCGGTCGGTCTCCTTCACGCGCCAGCTGGCGATGTTGCGCAGCGTCGTGGTGCCGTCGGCGTAAAGCGCCATCACGGCCAAGGTCATGGCCGCATCGGGAATGTGGTTGCAGTCCAGTTCGATGGCCTTGAGCGGCCAGGCGCCGCGCCGGATGTGCAGGCGGTTGGCTTCGCCCGTGATCTCGGCGCCCATGAGCCGGGCGGCTTCGACGAAACGGATGTCGCCCTGGATGGAGGCGAGACCCACGCCCTCGATGGTGATGCCCTGGGCACCGGGCGCGATGGCGCCCAGCGCAATGAAGTAGCTCGCCGACGAGGCGTCGCCTTCCACCGGCATGCGCCCGGGCGAACGGTAGCGGCTGCCGGCCGGGATGGTGAAACGCTGCCAGCCGTCGCGCTGCACCTGCACGCCGAAGCGGGTCAGGAGGTTCAGCGTGATCTCGATGTAGGGGCGCGAGATCAGTTCACCGACCACCTCAATCACGATGGCTTGCGGTTGTGCCACCAGCGGCAGCGCCAGGAGCAGGGCCGTGAGGAACTGGCTGGACACGTCGCCCCGCACGCGGATCGGCTCAGACAGTTGCAGCGCCAGAGGTAAGCCTGTGCCGAGCTTGAGTGGTGGATAGCCTTCCTGTCCCAGGCAATCCACCGCACAGCCGAGTTGTCGCAAGGCATCCACCAGATCGCCGATGGGTCGTTCGTGCATCCGCGGCACGCCGCTGAGTTCGAACTCGGCGCCATGGGTGGACGCAAGCAAGGCCAGGGCCGCGGTGAGCGGGCGCATGGCGGTGCCGGCGTTGCCCAGGAACAGCCGCGCTTGCCGCACAGGCAATTGACCGCCCAGGCCGTGCACGCGCAAGGTGCCGTCGGGTTGGGGTTCGATGCGGCAGCCAAGCTGGCGAAGGGCGTCCAGCATCACCTGGGTGTCGTCCGAGTCCAGCAGGTCGGTCACGTCGGTGTGGCCCTCGCTCAGCGCGGCGAGCAGCAGCACCCGGTTGGAAATGCTTTTCGAGCCCGGCAGGCGCACGGTGCCTCCGGCATGTGTCAGCGGAGGAAGGTCGAGGAAAGGAATGGAGTACATGCGCGGGGACGCGAACAAGCCGCGTGAAGCGGCCTCAGCTCTGGGGCTTGATGGCGGACATGCGCCAATGGGCGCGGGCACTGCTGGCTTGGTGGATCAAGGCTTCCAGCGCATCCGGGTTGTCGGCTTTGATGGCGGTCTCCAGCGCGTGCAGGGCGCGCTGGAACAAGCGCGATTGCGCGAGCAATTCTTCGCGGTTGGACATCAGGATGTCGCGCCAGACCACTGGGTCGCTGGCGGCGATGCGCGTGAAATCGCGGAATCCCGGCCCGGCCAGCGACAGAAAATCCTCGGCTTGCTGCTGGCTGCTGATGCCGTTCATCAACGCAAACGCCACCAGGTGAGGCAAGTGGCTCACCGCGGCATAGGCCGCGTCGTGCGCTTCAGGCGACATCTGCTTGACGTGGCAACCCAGTGCTGTCCACAACTTGTGTGCCTTGTCCAGCTGGGCCGTGAGCGTGCGTTCGATCGGCGTGAGGATGACCTGGCGGCCGTGGTACAGCTCGGGGTCCGCGTGCTCCACGCCCGCAAGTTCTTTGCCCGCGATCGGATGCGCTGGCACAAACACACCCACCTGGTCCTTGAGCACGCGACGCGCTGCGTCGATCACTTCGCGTTTGGTCGAGCCCACGTCCATGATCAGCACGTCGCCGCGCACCAGGTGCCGGATGGCCTTGAAGGTCGCTTCGGTGGCCGACACGGGCACGGCGAGCAGCACCAGATCGGCGCCCGACACGGCCAGCAGCGCCGAGGGCGCCTCCACATCGATCACGCCCAACTGACGCGCACGTTCGGTGGTGGACGGTGATTTGCTGTAGCCGACCACCCGTTTGACCAGGCCCGCGCGCTTGAGGGCCAGCGCGAACGAGCCGCCCATCATTCCGCAGCCAATCAATCCCAGTTGTTCAAACATCATTCGTTCACCGGGTATGCGCCCAGCACCTTGTAGAAAGCGCAAAGTCCTTGAAGCTCTTGCAATGCGGCGGCCACGTGGGGCTGCGATGGATGGCCGGCGATGTCGATGTAGAAGTAATACTCCCACTGTCCCGATTTGGCGGGGCGCGACTCGAAGCGCGTCATGGAGACACCGTTGTTCTTCAGGGGCACCAGCAGGTCGTGCACAGCGCCGGGCCGGTTCGGCACCGACACCACCAGACTCGTGCAGTCGCGCCCCGAGGCGGGCGGCATGGCCAGCGTCTGCGGCAGGGCGATCACGGCAAAGCGCGTGCGGTTGTAGGCCTCGTCCTGGACAGCGTGCGAGACGATGTGCAGGCCGAACTGGGCCGCTGCGCGCTCGCTGGCAATCCCGGCCCATGCCGGGTTGGTGGCCGCGAGGCGGGCGCCCTCGGCGTTGCTGGAGACGGCCCGCTTTTCTGCCTTGGGCAAGTGCTGTGACAGCCAGTTCTGGCATTGGGCCAGCGCCTGGGGATGCGCCATGACGACCTCGATGCCGTCCAGTGTGTTGAGCTGGCGCAGCAGGTTGTGGCGCACCAGCAAGCTCACCTCACCCACCACGTGCACGGGCGAGCGCAGGAACAGGTCGAGCGACCGGGCCACCACACCTTCGGTGGAGTTCTCCATGCCGACCACACCGTACTGCGCGGTGCCCGCAGCGGTGGCGTGGAAGACCTCGTCGAAGTCGGCGCAATAAATCAGGTTGGCCGCACTGCCGAAGAATTCGATCGCGGCCTGTTCGCAGAAAGTGCCTTGCGGGCCCAGGACGGCCACGCGCTGTGGGGCTTCGAGTGCGAGACAGGCCGACATGATCTCGCGCCAGATCGAAGCCACGTGCTGGTTGAGCAGCGGGCCCTGGTTGGCGTCCTGGATTTTTTCAATGACCTGGGCCACGCGGTCCGGTCTGAAAAACGGCGAGCCTTCGTGGCGTTTGATGACGCCAACTTCCTCTGCCACGCGTGCGCGCTGGTTCAGGAGAGAGAGCAGCTGCTGGTCAAGCGCGTCGATCTGCACGCGCAAGGCCGCGAGGGCGTCGGACTGGGTGGGTTGGGTCATGTCTTCGGAAGATGCGGCCTCTTTCAGGCCCGTGTTTTTTCAAAGTCGCGCATGAACTGCACCAACGCTTGTACCCCTTCAAGGGGCATGGCGTTGTAGATGCTGGCGCGCATGCCGCCCACTGACTTGTGCCCCTTGAGTTGCAGCAGGCCGGCGGCCTTGGCGCCCGCCAGGAAAGCATCGTTCAAAGCTTCGTCGCGCAGGAAGAAGGGAACGTTCATGCGCGAGCGGCAGTCCCGTGCGACCTTGTTGAGGTACAGCGCAGAGCTGTCGATGTAGTCGTACAGCAGCGAGGCTTTGGCGATGTTGCGCTGCTCCATGGCCGCCACGCCGCTCAGCTCGCCCTCGGTTTGGCGCTTGAGCCATTGAAACGTGAGTCCCGCCATGTAGATGCTGTAGGTCGGCGGCGTGTTGTACATCGAGCCGTTGGCCGAGACGGTCTTGTAGTCGAAGGCGCTGGGGCAGATGGGCAGGGCGTGGCCGAGGAGATCCTCGCGGACCACCACGAGGGTCAGGCCGGCCGGTCCCAGATTCTTCTGCGCCCCACCGAACGCCAGGCCCACGCGCGACCAATCGATCGTTCGCGACGCCACGTGTGAGGAGAAGTCGATCACCAGCGGAGCGTCACTCCCGAGCGCCTTCAGATCGGGCAGCTCGTGAAATTCGACGCCGTGGATCGTCTCGTTGCTGCAGATGTGCACGTACTGGGCCTGCGCTGCGAGCTTCCAGGAGCCCGGCGCGGGCAGGGTGGTGTGATTCGAATCTGCATTGCTGGCGGCCAAGGCAGGCTGTGCATACCGTGCCGCCTCCTTGATGGACTTCTGACTCCAGCTGCCGGTCACGACAAAGTCGACCTGACCTCCGCGCGAGAGGTTCAACGGGACAATGGCGTTCTCGGCCAACCCACCGCCCTGCATGAACAGGATGTGGAAGTTCTCGGGAATGGCGAGCAGTTCGCGAAGGTCGGCCAGCGCCGACTCCATGATGTTGCCGAACTCCTTGCCCCGGTGGCTCATCTCCATCACGCTCATGCCGCTGCCGTGCCAGTCGAGCATGTCGTCAGCGGCCTGTTGCAGCACCTCGGCCGGCATCGCGGCCGGACCGGCGGAGAAGTTGAACGGGCGGGCCATCACGCCTCAGGACCCGGATCGTCGCCCTCGTTCGGCTCGGCCGAATCTTCAAGCTCCGGCACGTTGGCGTCGTTTTCCACGATGCGCTGCAGGCCCGAAAGCTCGGCGCCTTCGTCCAGCGCGATCAGCGTGACACCTTGTGTGGCGCGTCCCATTTCGCGAATCTCGGAGACCCGGGTGCGCACCAACACACCCTTGTCGGTGATCAGCATGATCTCGTCGTCGGTGTGCACCAGCGTGGCGGCCACGACCTTGCCGTTGCGCTCGCTTTGCTGGATCGCGATCATGCCTTTGGTGCCGCGCCCATGGCGGGTGTATTCGGAGATCGGCGTGCGTTTGCCATAGCCGTTGATGGTGGCGGTCAGCACGCTCTGGTGCTCGTCTTCGGCCACGAGCATGGCAATCACGCTTTGCGTTTCCTCGATCATCATGCCGCGCACACCACGCGCGTTGCGACCCATGGGGCGCACATCGTTTTCGTCAAAGCGCACGGCCTTGCCGCCATCGCTGAACAGCATCACGTCGTGCTGGCCATCGGTGAGCGCAGCGCCGATCAGGAAGTCGTTTTCGTCCAGGTCCACGGCGATGATGCCGGCCTTGCGCGGGTTGCTGAACTCGTCCAGCGCGGTCTTCTTGACCGTGCCCATGCTCGTGGCCATGAAGACGTAGCGATCCGAGGGGAACGAGCGCATTTCACCGGTGAGCGGCAGCACCACGTTGATTTTTTCGCCCTCTTGCAGCGGGAACATGTTGACGATGGGGCGCCCACGCGAACCGCGCGAACCCGCCGGCACTTCCCACACCTTGAGCCAGTAAAGCCGGCCGCGGTTGGAGAAACACAAGATGTAGTCGTGCGTGTTGGCGATGAAAAGCTGGTCGATCCAGTCGTCTTCCTTGGTGGCGGTGGCCTGTTTGCCGCGCCCGCCACGCTTTTGAGCCCGGTATTCGGAGAGCGGTTGGCTCTTGATGTAGCCGCTGTGACTGAGCGTGACCACCATGTCGGTGGGTGTGATCAGGTCCTCGGTGGCCAGGTCTTGTGCGTTGTGCTCGATTTCACTGCGGCGCGCGCCCAGCTTGGTCTGACCGAATTCCTGCTTCACGACGACCAGTTCGTCGGCAATGATGGTCGAGACGCGTTCGGGCTTGGACAAGATGTCGAGCAGATCGTCGATCTCGCCCATGACTTCCTTGTACTCCGCCACGATCTTGTCCTGTTCAAGTCCCGTCAGGCGCTGCAGGCGCATTTGCAGGATTTCCTGCGCCTGGGTTTCGGAGAGTCGGTACAGACCGTCGCTGCCCATGCCGAAGGCTTTTTCCAGACCGTCGGGACGGTAGTCGTCGGCGTTGATCACGCCGCCGTCGGTGCGCGTGCGGGTGAGCATTTCGCGCACCAGCTGGCTGTCCCACGGACGCGCCATCAGTTCGGCCTTGGCCACCGGCGGTGTGGGTGACTCACGGATGATGCGGATGAAGTCGTCGATGTTGGCCAGGGCCACGGCAAGACCCTCGAGCACGTGGCCGCGCTCACGCGCCTTGCGCAAGTTGAACACCGTGCGGCGTGTCACCACCTCGCGCCGGTGCTCCAGGAACACCTGGATCAGGTCTTTCAGATTGCACAAGCGGGGCTGACCATCAACCAATGCCACCATGTTGATGCCAAAAGTGTCCTGCAACTGCGTCTGCTTGTACAGGTTGTTGAGCACCACCTCGGGCACTTCACCACGCTTGAGCTCGATTACCAGACGCATGCCCGATTTGTCGGACTCGTCCTGGATGTGGCTGATCCCCTCGATCTTCTTCTCGTGAACCAGCTCTGCAATGCGCTCCTGCAGGGTCTTCTTGTTCACCTGGTACGGCAATTCGTCCACGATGATCGACTGGCGCTGACCGCGATCGATGTCCTCGAAATGGCACTTGGCACGCATGACCACACGACCACGGCCGGTGCGGTAGCCGTCCTTCACGCCATTGATGCCGTAAATGATGCCGGCGGTGGGGAAATCCGGCGCCGGAATGATTTCCATCAATTCGTCGATGGACGCTTCCGGGTTTTTCAGTAAATGCAGACAGGCGTCCACCACCTCGTTGAGGTTGTGTGGCGGAATGTTGGTGGCCATGCCCACCGCAATGCCCGATGAGCCGTTGACCAGCAAATTGGGCAGGCGCGAAGGCAATACCAAAGGCTCTTTTTCGGAGCCGTCGTAGTTCGGGCCGAAATTGACGGTTTCTTTGTCGATATCGGCCAGCATCTCGTGCGAGATCTTGGACAGGCGAATTTCCGTGTAACGCATGGCGGCGGCGTTGTCACCGTCCACCGAGCCGAAGTTGCCCTGACCGTCCACCAGCATGTGACGCAGCGAAAAGTCTTGCGCCATGCGCACGATCGTGTCGTAGACCGCGCTGTCGCCGTGGGGGTGGTACTTACCGATCACGTCACCCACGATACGGGCCGATTTTTTGTAAGGCCGGTTCCAGTCGTTGTTGAGCTCGTGCATGGCAAACAGCACTCGCCGGTGCACGGGCTTGAGGCCGTCTCGCGCATCGGGCAGCGCCCGCCCGACGATCACGCTCATCGCGTAGTCGAGGTAGCTGCGGCGCATCTCCTCTTCAAGACTGATGGGCAAGGTCTCTTTGGCGAACTGTGTCATGAGCGGAGCTGGTGTGCGTCGGATGGGCCAAAAGGCAACCTGTCATTTTACGGGTCACGCGGATCACGCCCCGTTGAGCGTTTTGTTGTAGCACGACAACGAATGAGCGCGCGCTCAGACCGCAGTCACCGGGGTGCCTGCCACCGGCGGTCGGCTCGATAGCGCTTGTGGCACAATGAAATCCAACGTTTTGAGTGGTGCGGCTTACCAAGAGGAAAACCATGAAAAAACTCAACAAAGTGGCAATGCTGATCGCAACCGCCGCCATGGCAACGGCTGCTGGCGCTCAAACGATCGACAACTGGCGCAATGGCACCAGCGAGCTGGTCTGGAAAAACGGCACCAACGAACTGTGCTGGCGTGATGCAAGCTGGACGCCTGCAACGGCCGCTGTCGGCTGCGACGGCGCGATCGTGCCGGTTGCCGCACCAGCTGCTGCCCCTGCCGCACCAGCGCCTGCTGCTGCCAAGCCCGCACCTGCGCCAGCCGCTGCCCCTGCGCCTGCCGCATCGAAAGTCACCTACGCCGCTGATGCGTTCTTCGACTTCGACAAGGCCGTGCTCAAGCCAGAAGGCAAAGCCAAGCTGGACGACCTCGCCAGCAAAGTTTCCGGCATCAACCTGGAAGTCGTGATCGCTGTGGGTCACACCGACTCCACCGGCGCCGCTGGTTACAACCAGGCCCTGTCGAACCGCCGCGCTGAAGCCGTCAAGGCTTACCTGGTGAGCAAGGGCATCGAAAGCAACCGCATCTACACCGAAGGCAAGGGCCTGACCCAGCCAGTGGCCGACAACGCCACCCGCGAAGGCCGCGCCAAGAACCGTCGCGTGGAAGTCGAAGTCGTTGGTACCCGCGCCAACAAGTAAACCTCTGGTTTGCTCTTGAAAAACCGCGCCAAGGCGCGGTTTTTTCATGGGCTGACGATAATCAAGCCATGAATCCAAACATCAATGCCGACCCCGCGGAGTTGGCCAAGTTTTCCGATCTCGCACATCGCTGGTGGGATCCTGAGAGCGAATTTCGGCCCCTGCATCAGATCAATCCCTTGCGGTTGACCTGGATTGACGGTGTGGTCAGCCTCAAGGGCAAGCGGGTCCTGGACATTGGTTGTGGCGGGGGGATCCTTTCGGACGCCATGGCACGAAAAGGCGCGTTCGTCACCGGCATCGATTTGTCAACCAAAGCGCTGAGGGTGGCGCAGTTGCACGCGTTGGAGGCCGGTACCACCAACGTCGAATATCAGGAAATCAGCGCCGAGTCCATGGCCCTGCAGGAGCCACAAGCGTTTGACGTGGTCACCTGCATGGAGATGCTGGAGCATGTGCCCGATCCCGCCTCCGTCGTACGGGCTTGCGCTGCACTGGTCAAACCCGGCGGCTGGGTGTTTTTTTCGACATTGAATCGAAATCCGAAGGCATTTTTGTTCGCCATCCTCGGTGCTGAGTACGTTTTGCAATTGCTGCCCAAAGGTACCCACGAATACGCGAAATTCATCAAGCCCAGTGAATTGGCCCGGTACAGCCGAGAGGTTGGGCTTGAGCTCACCCAGACACGTGGCATGGAATACAACCCCCTCACGCGACGTTATTGGCTGAGCGACGACACCAGCGTCAACTACATGTTTTCCACCCGCAAGACATGAGGCAAGGGGTGTTTCAAGGCGTGCGTGCGGTGTTGTTTGATCTGGACGGCACGTTGATCGACAGTGCGCCGGATCTGGGGGCCGCAGCGGATGAAATGCGCTTGCGTCGTGGCATGGTGTCCAAACCGGCGGCTGAGTACCGTCCACATGTGGGTTCTGGCGCCCGTGGCATGCTGCAGGTCGCTTTCGGCATGGATGCCCAGCATCAAGACTACGAGCAATACAAGGAAGAGTTCTTCGTCCATTACGAAAGCTGCTTGACACAGCGCACAAGGCCCTTTGAAGGTGTTGATCAGCTGGTGGTCGCCTTGCTGCAACGCGGGTTGCGCTGGGGGGTGGTGACCAACAAGGCGCAGCGTTTCACGTCCCCCATCACCCGGTCCATGGTCCTGTTCGATTCTGCGGCCACGGTGATCAGTGGGGACACCACGCCGCACGCCAAGCCACACCCTGAGCCCTTGCTGGAGGCGGCTCGCCGCCTGTCGTTGCGGCCGGCGGATTGTGTCTATGTGGGCGATGACGAGCGCGACATCCGGGCCGGGCGTGCGGCCGGCATGGGGACGGTGGCGGCCCGGTACGGTTATCTCGGTGCCGGAGCCGATGTGGCCAGCTGGGGCGCCGACGCGGAAGTTTCTTCTCCACTGCAGCTCTTGCAATTGCTCGAACCGTCTTAAAATAGCGATCTTGGGGCTGCACTGGTTTCGACGTGGGTTCGGACGCGCAGCAGGGCATGTCGAGGTTCTGTCACCTCGTAAAGCAACAGAAAAAAACCAAC
>LNFM01013314.1_pt1 | contig 10506 bp, 11 predicted proteins | sample 596031 | NCBI WGS metagenome assembly LNFM01 (sample SAMN04254537, study PRJNA301005) | activated carbon metagenome | isolation source: dual media filters at the Ann Arbor, Michigan drinking water treatment plant | place: USA: Ann Arbor | reverse complement strand
GGGTGGACTTGCCGACGTTGGGTTTGCCGACGATGGCCACCAGGCCGCAACGGCGCGGTACATCGGCAGGCGATGGGAGGGAGGAAATGTCCATGATGCTCAGCCTGGGTCCCGCGTCTTGAGAGATTGCAGCATGGCGGCCGCGGCCGCCTGTTCACCGGCACGCCGCGAACTGCCGATACCGCGCTCGTTCAGATTCAGCTCGTTCACTTCACACTCGACGTCAAAAGTCTGCCGGTGGGCGGCCCCCAGGGTACCGATGACCCGGTACAAGGGCAGCTTGAGCTTGCGCGCCTGCAGCCATTCCTGCAACTCGGTCTTGGGGTCCTTGGCACTGGCCTCCATCTGCGGGTTGATTTCCACATCCTTGAAAAGGCGGTGCACCAACCCCTGGGCCGCCGCGTATCCGGCATCGAGATACACCGCGCCGATCAGGGCCTCCAGTGCATCGGCCAGGATCGAGGGCCGTCGACTGCCACCGGAGCGCACTTCTCCTTCGCCCAGCCGGACCACCTCGGGCAGACCCAGGTTGACGGCCAGTTGGTGCAGGGTGTCCTGCTTCACCAGATTGGCACGGATGCGCGACAGATCACCCTCTGGCAGGGCACTGAGCCGCTGGTAGAGCAGATCGGCCACCGCCAGATTGAGGACGGAGTCCCCCAAGAATTCCAGGCGTTCGTTGTGATCCGCCGCAAAACTGCGGTGCGTGACGGCACGCACCAGCAGTGCATGATCGGAAAAGGGATGCTGCAGCCGATCCTGCAACGCGGTCAGTCCATCAGCCACGCTATTTGGTCTGCCCTTCGTACTTGAGCGTCAACCAGGCCGGACCGGCCAGGTGGATCTCGCGCTCATAAGCGAAGCTGACCACCACCTTGTCACCGTTCTTGGTCACGTTCAAGTCCTTGCCGCTGATGGACTTGATGTCATCGATCGCTGCGGCCCTGTCAAAAACCGCCCGCACATCTGCGACAGTCCCGCCCTCGGCCGCAGCCTTCCTGGCCGCCTTGTGGATGGCCTGCAACTCGATCGCTGTCGGGACGACCTGCGCCAGGACCACGCCGCTGACCGCCAGAATGCCACCAATGAAAAGCAGACCGATAAAAGTGATGCCACGCTGTGCCGACCTCAGTTGTCTTGCCATAGTTTCCCCCGTCTATCCATCATCGATATCAGTTGAACGCACCAATGCGCTTGAGGTTGCCGAAATTCATCCAGACAAAAAAGGCCTTGCCCACGATGTTCTGGTCCGGCACGAAACCCCAGTAGCGCGAATCCAGCGAATTATCGCGATTGTCGCCCATCATGAAATAGTGCCCTTCCGGCACCTTGCAGACCACCCCTTCGACGCTGTAGCGGCAGTTTTTCCGGGAAGGAAAGTCGCCGATCTCATCTTCGGAAAAGCCCCCACGGCGTTCACCATCGACGATCATGCGGTGTGGCTTGGCCCCCAGGGCCTCGCCATACTGCTTGAAATAGCGCATGGCATCCTCGTCGAAAAACTCGGGCAATTCGCTGGTCGCCACCGGCTGGCCGTTGATCGTGAGCCGCTTGTTCAGATAGGCCACCTCATCGCCCGGCAAGCCGATGACACGCTTGATGTAGTCCTGGCTGGGCCGTGGCGGGTAGCGGAACACCATCACGTCACCACGCTCGGGCTTGTTGCCATCTGTCAGCTTGGTGTTGAGCACCGGCAGGCGGACACCGTAATGGTACTTGTTGACCAGGATCAGGTCTCCCACCAGCAGGGTGGGAATCATGGAGCCGGAGGGAATCTTGAAGGGTTCGAACAGGAAGGAGCGCAGCAGGAAGACCACCACGATCACTGGGAACAGGCCGGCCGTCCAGTCCAGCCACCAGGGCTGCATCAGCAGCCGCTCACGGGCCTGCACCAGTTCGCCGCCCTCGTCGCTCTTGATGCCGAGCTTCTCGTTGGCCATCCGGCGTTCCTGCGTCTCGGCTTCCAGGCGGATGGCAGCGGCCTGGCGCTGCGGCAGGAAATAGAAGCGCTCGGCCAGCCAGTACAGGCCGGTCACCATAGAAGCCAGGAAAAGCAGCAGGGCGAAATTGCCCTCGATCGCCCCGAAATACCAGGCCCCGATATAGCCGGCGAAGGCCGCCAGCACCATCGCAGTGAGGATCTGCATCAATCCTCCACCTGCAAAATGGCCAGGAAGGCCTCCTGCGGTACTTCCACCGAACCGATCTGCTTCATGCGTTTCTTGCCTGCCTTCTGTTTCTCGAGGAGTTTCTTCTTGCGGCTGATGTCGCCACCGTAGCATTTTGCCAGCACGTTCTTGCGCAACGCCTTGATGTTCTCTCGGGCGATGATGTTGGCGCCGATGGCGGCCTGGATGGCCACGTCGAACTGCTGGCGGCTGATGATCTCGCGCATCTTGGCCGCCACGGCACGGCCCCGGAAGGCAGCCTGGGTGCGGTGCACGATGATGGACAGGGCATCGACCTTCTCGCCGTTGAGCAGGATGTCGACCTTCACCACATCCGATGCGCGGTATTCCTTGAACTCGTAGTCCATGCTGGCGTAGCCGCGGCTGACGGACTTGAGCTTGTCGAAGAAGTCCAGCACGATCTCGCCCAGGGGCAATTCGTAGGTCAGCATGACCTGGCGGCCGTGGTAGGCCATATTGAGCTGTACGCCACGCTTCTGGTTGGCCAGGGTCATCACCGGACCCACATACTCCTGCGGCATGTACAGGTGCACCGTCACGATGGGCTCGCGGATCTCCTGGATCTGGCTCTGGTCCGGCATCTTGGAGGGGTTCTCGACCATGATGACTTCGCCGTCGCCGCGAACCACCTGGTAGACCACGCTGGGCGCGGTGGTGATCAGGTCCTGGTCGAATTCACGCTCCAGCCGCTCCTGCACGATCTCCATATGCAGCAGGCCCAGGAAACCGCAGCGGAAACCGAAACCCAGAGCCTGTGACACCTCGGGCTCGAAGTGCAGGGAAGCATCGTTGAGCTTGAGTTTTTCCAGGCTGTCGCGCAGGGCTTCGTACTGATTGGCCTCGGTCGGGTACAGACCGGCGAACACCTGCGGCTGGATTTCCTTGAAGCCGGGCAAGGCCTCGGTGGCCGGACCGGCATTGTTGGGCAGCTTCTTCTCCAGCGTCACGGTGTCGCCCACCTTGGCGGCCTGCAACTCCCGGATACCGGCAATGATGTAACCCACTTCTCCGGCATGCAACGCCTCGCGCGGCTGGTTGGCCGGCGTGAACACGCCCAGGCTGCCGGCTTCATACACGGCATTGGCGGCCATCAGCCGGATGCGCTCGCCCTTGAGCAGGCGGCCGTCGACCACCCGCACCAGCATGACCACGCCAACGTAGCTGTCGAACCAGCTGTCGACGATCATGGCGCGCAGTGGGCCGTCCGGATCGCCCTGGGGCGCTGGAATCCGGGCCACGATGGCCTCCAGGATGTCGTCCACACCCATGCCGGTCTTGGCCGAACAGGGAATGGCGTCGTCGGCGTCGATGCCGATCACATCCTCGATCTCGGCCTTGGCATTATCGGGATCGGCATTGGGCAGATCCATCTTGTTGAGTACCGGCACCACCTCCACACCCAGGTCGAGTGCGGTGTAGCAGTTGGCGACCGTCTGTGCCTCCACGCCCTGGCTGGCATCGACCACCAGCAACGCACCTTCACAGGCCGAGAGCGAACGGCTGACCTCGTAGGAGAAGTCCACGTGTCCGGGTGTGTCGATCAGATTGAGGTTGTAGACCTGTCCATCACGCGCCTTGTATTGCAGCGCAGCGGTCTGTGCCTTGATGGTTATCCCACGCTCTTTCTCGATGTCCATGGAGTCGAGCACCTGCGCCTCCATCTCGCGCTCTTCCAGTCCGCCGCAGCGCTGGATCAAGCGGTCCGCGAGCGTCGATTTGCCATGATCGATGTGCGCGATGATCGAAAAATTTCTGATGTGCTTCATCAACGAAAACGCTTAAGTGGTTGAATTTAAAAAGACGCGGGCAAGAAAAAGGGCGCGTCGGGTTGTGACGCGCCCTGAACCAACAATCTATGGCAACTGCGATAGTTGGAGCTTCATTGTAGGCAAAAAGGCAGCCCCGTACAGCCCGAAAAATCGCATATTTCCGTCGTTGCGACGTCACAACAGGATTTTATCAACAGTTTATCAACAGATTCTTGCGTGCCAGTCTTGAACAAGTTGTGGGTGATCTGTGGATGTTTCTGTATGGAAGTCACAGGATCCCGCATGGTGGATTCAGACGGGGTCTATATGCATGTAATGCGTGTCTGAACCACGTGCATTCTAACCAAATTGTCGAACCCTGACAATAAGTCAGTGAACACAAACTTATTATTCAGGAATCCGCCAAGAAAATTTAAATTCTTCTGTCCGCGATCTGCGGGTCAAAAACCCCCATCCCGAGTCGGGTTGGGGGTTACCGGCATCCGCTCAACGTGACGGCCGGATCACCGCGTACTGGGCCCATTCACCCCGGCGAAACAGCACATGCACAGGCTTGCCCTTCTCGAGCTTGCCCAGCAGGGCTTCGAATTCGCGCAGGCTGGCCACTTCGACATTCGCCAGCGTCAGGATCACGTCCCCTTCGCGCAGGCCGGCCCGGGCGGCGGCCTCGACCGCCGACTCCACCCGCACCCCGCCCTTGAGCTTCAGCTCCTGCTTCTGTGCCTCGGTGAGATCGGTCACCGTCAGGCCCAGCGCCGGCGCAGCACCCGACCGCGGCTTGTCCTCGCGTTCCTTGCGAGCCACCGGTTTCTCGGCCTCGAATTCACCGATGGTCACCGTGAGGTCGCGGCTGGCGCCGCGGCGGAACACCGACAGCGTGCTGCGCGAGCCTGGCTTGAGGCTGCCGACCACACGCGGCAGGTCGGTCGATTTCTCGATCGCCTTGCCATCCACGCGGGTGATGATGTCGCCCGCTTCCACTCCCGCCTTCTCGGCCGGCGAGCCGCTCTCCACCCCTCGCACCAACGCACCCTGGGGCTTGCCCAGCCCGATGGCCTCGGCCACCTCCTTGGTCACCTGGTCGATCTGCACGCCGATACGGCCGCGCGTCACGCGCCCGCTGCTGCGCAGCTGTTCGCTCACCCTGATAGCCTCGTCGATCGGGATGGCGAAGGCTATGCCCATGTAGCCGCCCGAGCGCGAATAGATCTGGCTGTTGATGCCCACCACCTCACCGCGCAGGTTGATCAGCGGCCCACCCGAATTGCCCGGGTTGATGGCCACGTCGGTCTGGATCAGCGGCAGGTAATCGCCCGTGTCGCGCTGCTTGGCACTGACGATGCCGGCCGTCACGGTGTTCTCCAGGCCGAAGGGTGAGCCGATCGCCATCACCCATTCGCCGACCTTGAGGCGGTTCACGTCACCGACCTTCACGGCCGGCAGGCCCGTGGCCTCGATCTTCACGACCGCCACGTCGGTCCGCTTGTCGGCCCCCACGAGACGGGCCTTGAACTCACGCTTGTCGGTCAGAGTGACGAGCACCTCGTCGGCGCCGTCGACCACGTGCGCATTGGTCATGATGTAACCGTCTGCCGAGAGGATGAAACCCGAGCCCACACCACGCGGCTGCTCCTCCGGCTGCGGCCGCCCCGAACGCGGCGCCTGGCGCGGCAGATTGGGCGGCACCGGCAGGCCGAAACGGCGGAAGAACTCCAGCATCTCCTCGTCCATGCCGCTGCCGTCTTCAGCAGAACGGGCAGTCACCTTCTCCAGGGTCCTGATATTGACCACCGAAGGCCCGACCTGGTCCACCAGCTCGGTGAAATCGGGCAAACCACGCACCTGGGCCGTCGCCGCTCCGCTCAGGAACAGCGGGGCCAGCGCCAGCAGCAAGGCAGCGCCCAGCGGGTGGGCCTTGCGTTTGAGTCGGAAGAAAAACGACAAAACCATCGCAGACATGTTGAACCTCATGTGATCAAACGATTAGAGAAAAAGAATTTCCGTTGCAACGCGGATTCATGGCACGCGCTCCAGCCCCTGGGCAAACATCTGTAAGGTCTGGGCCGGGACCTCGCCCACAAAGGTGAGCCACCAGGACGAGCTGCCCGACACGACACGGCGCACCAGTGCGTGCGTCGCCCCCAGGGACTGCTGACCCTCCTGGCCATGACGGCGGGGGTCATGGCTTTCGATGAACACCGAGACCGAGGCCAGGCCATCGGAAAAGACCCACTGCACGGAGCCCATGCCTGACGCAGAAGGTCGGCGGTAGCAACTCATGGCCCTGAAACCGGGCACCTCCTGGGCCAGCCGCCATCCTTCAGCGGCCGCTGTGGTCTTGACCAGCGTGGGGGTCTCGACCTTGTAACCCTCGGTGTTGCCCATCATGCGACTGAGCTTCTCCATGCTGACGGGCGCATCCAGTTGCAGCTCGGAAAACGCAACCTGCTCCAGCACCCGTTCCTGGGCGTCCAGGGTCTGCAGCTTGACCACCAGGCCCGTGCGTTTTTCGCTCCAGATGCGGTAGCCGAAACGCAGGCCATCCCGGGGCACCAGCTGAACGATGTCGGCTTCGAAGCCGGCCACGCGTTCGCTGCCCTGCGCACTCGCACTGTAGTGCTGCTCGATCGCCGCGTCCACGGACTTGAGCAGGTGCGGGAACAGACCCAGGGCCTCGCGCTTCTCCGCCACGGCCACACGGCTTTGCGGGGAAAAGGTGACCACTTCATCATTGCGCCGAAAGGTCGAGCGCGGCGCGCCGGTCAGCGCCTCGACGCGCTCCATCTGCTGCTGGCCATCGCAGACGTGCCAGACCTTGGCACTGGCCATGCTGCCGCCCGAAGACACCACCAGGGTGCCGATATAGGCGCGGCGGCGCGAAGCCTCATGCATGCGCAGCAGCCACTCGGAAATGCTGCGTTCACGCGCTGCCTGCGAGGCTGCGGGGGCCGCCGGCTGCTCCGCACGTGCGACCGGCAGCAGCCCCGGCAACAGGGCAAGCAGGACGATCAGGCGCAGCCAGGCGAGGAACGACAGAGAAGCCATGTCCATGCCGGGCTCAGCGCGACGGGCGCTCGAAGGTTGCATTGCGCAGGAAACCCGCTGGCATCTGCAGGGCCGATGTCCCACCCAGTTGCTGGTGCGCAGCAATCAACTGGTCCAGCCGGGGATCACGGATCATGACGGGCGCCTCAGCACCGGCTTGCGCCACCGGTACGGACGGCGGCCCGGAAGCCGCCATCTGAGCGGCTTGCTGCGAGGGGGCCGTCAGTTGCCAGCCCAGCACGACGACCACCGCGAGGGAACTCAGGCCGGCCACCAGCTTCCAGCGCCAGACACTGTCGTTCGCGCTGGACTGCACGACGACCTGGCTGATTCCGGCGCCCGGCTGCAAAGGAGCTTCCTCCTGCTGCAGTCGCAGGCGCAGACGTGCCATGAACGCGGCATCATGCGCACCGACCGCTGTACCAGCGCCCGCGCGCAGGACATCGCCAACGAGGTGGTAGCTGTGCCAATCGGCCTGCGCCTGCGGGCTGGACGCCAGCACCGCCAGGGCCCGCGTGAACTCGACACCATGCAACTCACCATCGGTCAATGCCGAGACCAGCTCATGGGCCGGCTCTGTCTGCTGTTTCTTGGTTTCCTGCATTGCTTCCATTCCTACCAACGTTTGCCTGTCTGACGCTCCAGCATGGGACGCACTTTTGCCGATATCGCCTCACGCGCCCGGAAAATACGGGAGCGCACTGTGCCGATCGGACAATTCATCAGGGTGGCGATGTCCTCGTAGCTCAAACCCTCGATCTCACGTAGCGTCACGGCCTGCCGCAAGTCCTCCGGCAACGCCTCCAGGGCGGCCTGCACGACGGTGGCGATTTCGCGCGCTGCCAGCAGGGTTTCCGGTGTTTCTTCCCCTATTGGTTCCCGTCCGGGCTGGAAAGTTTCATCGTCATCACCCTCGGGTCGCAGTGCCGCCTCGGTGATCAAGGGGTCATGCTTGAGATCCAGCAGGGCTTTCTTGGCCGTGTTGACGGCAATCCGGTACAGCCAGGTGTAGAACTGGGCATCGCCACGGAACTGGTGCAATGCCCGGTAGGCGCGGATGAAGGTCTCCTGCGCGATGTCCTCCACCAGGTCGGTGTCGCGCACCATGCGCGCAATCAGGCGCTGGATGCGGCGCTGGTACTTGATGACCAGCAGCTCGAAAGCGTGCTTGTCACCCGCCAGCGTGCGCTCGACGAGCTGGGCATCGCTATCACCGGGTGCCTCAGCACCCTCCTTCACCATGCCGCCCCCTGCCCTGACGCAACAGACGGTGTTGCTCCCCTGGCCGCCGGCGCATGAACGGCCCGCCGCAGTGCATCCCAGCGTAAGGGCGCTCTGCTGCGTTCCAGCCAGAGCCAGACATCGCCGCCATCCTGCGCAAGGAACTCCAGCAAGAGGCCATGCTGCCAGTCCAGACGGGCCCTGACTTCACCGAGCCGACGCTGCCCCCGCGCTTCCCACACCCAGGACTGGCCATCCCAGTCCAGCTGGCCCTCTTCCGGGCGCTGCGCCAGTCGCACAGCCATCCACAGACCCAATAAGCTCACCAGCAGCGCCAGGCCATGGATGGCAGACCAGTGATCAGACCGCAGGCCCCAGGCTGTGCTGGACAGCCCCGCCAGCAGCCAGGGCAGGAGCAGAGCGGCCACGCGGATGGAAGAACGCCCCACCGGATATGAAACCGCTGGGGCGCTGTACATAGGGCTGGCGGATGCTGCGCTTCAGATGCGCTTGAATACCAGGGTGCCGTTGGTTCCGCCGAAGCCGAAGTTGTTCTTCACCGCGACGTCAATCTTCATGTCCCGCGCGGTATTCGCGCAGTAATCGAGATCACACTCCGGATCCTGGTTGAAGATGTTGATGGTGGGCGGGCTCTTCTGGTGATGCAGCGCCAGCACGGTGAAAACCGACTCGATGCCACCAGCACCACCCAGCAGGTGACCGGTCATGGATTTGGTGGAATTGACCACGGTCTTCTTGGCGTGATCACCCAGCGCCGCCTTGATGGCGTTGGTTTCGTTGGTGTCGCCCAGCGGCGTCGAGGTGCCGTGCGCATTCAGGTAATCGACCTGATCAGCGTTGACACCGGCATTGCGCAGTGCTCCCAGCATGGCGCGACGCGGGCCGTCCATGTTCGGGGCGGTCATGTGGCCGGCGTCTGCACTCATGCCGAAACCGGAGAGTTCGGCATAGATCCTGGCGCCGCGCGCCTTGGCGTGCTCGTACTCTTCGAGCACCATGACACCCGCTCCCTCGCCCAGCACGAAGCCGTCGCGGTCTTTGTCCCAAGGGCGCGAAGCCGTCTTGGGATCATCGTTGCGGGTGGACAGGGCGCGCATGGCGGCAAAGCCTCCCACGCCCAGGGGGGACACCGTGGCCTCGGCACCACCGGCAATCATCACATCAGCGTCGCCATACTCAATCAGGCGCCCCGCCTGGCCGATGCTGTGCAGGCCCGTAGTGCAGGCTGTGACGATGGCCAGATTCGGTCCCTTGAAACCGTAGCGCATCGAAACATGCCCGGAAATCATGTTGATGATCGACGCCGGGACGAAAAACGGGGAAATGCGACGCGGACCACGGCTCGCGTACTCCGCATGGGTCTCTTCGATCAGCGGCAGGCCACCGATGCCCGAGCCGATCAGGCAGCCGATGCGCACGGCCTGTTCTTCATCCAGTCCTTCACCGGTGGGCAGACCGGCGTCTTCGACCGCCTGCACGGCCGCGGCAATGCCATAGTGGATGAAGGTGTCCATCGTGCGCGCTTCCTTCGCTCCGATGTACTTCTCCAGCTCGAAACCCTTGACCTCGCCGGCGAACTTGCAGGCGAAGTTGCTGGCATCGAATCTGGTGATCAGATCGATGCCGGAGCGACCGGCCAGCAGGCTGGACCAGGACTCGGCCACGGTGTTGCCGACCGGGCTGATGCAGCCCATACCTGTTACGACGACGCGACGACGGGACATAGTTTTCTGTGCAGGCTAGGAAATGGGAGCCACCGCAAGCGGGAAACCCCATCGGGATGGACAGGCCGCTTGCAGGGCGGGCGGCACGGGTGCGCCGCAGCCGCCGGATTGGCCATCAGGCCTTCTGGTGCGCCTTGGCGTAGTCGATGGCGTTCTGCACCGTGGTGATCTTCTCGGCGTCTTCGTCCGGGATCTCGATGCCGAACTCGTCTTCCAGTGCCATCACCAGTTCGACGGTGTCCAGGGAGTCGGCGCCCAGATCAGCCACGAAGGCCTTCTCACTGGTCACCTGGGACTCTTCCACACCGAGTTGTTCGGCAATGATTTTTTTGACGCGTGCTTCGATATCGCTCATGTGTTCCCTCAGAGGGTTGTAAATGAATCCGTGATTTTAGCTGGCCCGGGAAAAGGGTTTTCCCGGGCTGCCGCCGTACGGATAATTCGGCTTGATCCTTGCATGGTTACATGTACATGCCGCCGTTGACGTGCAGCTCCTGCCCAGTCACGTAGCCGGCATGCGGCGAGGCCAGGTAGGCC
>LNFM01019525.1_pt1 | contig 10507 bp, 13 predicted proteins | sample 596031 | NCBI WGS metagenome assembly LNFM01 (sample SAMN04254537, study PRJNA301005) | activated carbon metagenome | isolation source: dual media filters at the Ann Arbor, Michigan drinking water treatment plant | place: USA: Ann Arbor | reverse complement strand
GCGAAATCCCGCCGCAGAAATCCGGCCAAGCGACGTGCTCGCCTCGCGCAAGAAGGAGCACTACGCCCGCGTGGACGCCAAAGAACTCCCGCAGCTGCTGCGCAAGATTGAGGTCTACAACGGGAGCACGATCACACGAACCGCAATCAAGTTGATGGCCATGACTTTTGTGCGCACCAAGGAGCTGATAGGTGCGCAATGGTCAGAGTTTGATCTGGACACAGCACGGTGGGACATTCCGGCCGAGCGCATGAAGATGAAGACACCGCACATCGTGCCGCTATCCATCCAAGCCATCACGCTACTGCGAAGTCTTCACACGCTCACGGGGCACAGCTTGCTGTTATTTCCAGGGGAGCGCGATCATGAAAAGCCCATGTCTAACAACACCATTCTGATGGCACTGGACAGAATGGGCTACAAGCACCGAATGACCGGCCACGGCTTTCGGGGCATCGCCTCAACGCTCCTACACGAGCAGGGGTGGCCACATGAGCATATCGAGCTCCAGTTGGCCCATCAAGAGCGCAATCAGGTGAGTGCCTCCTACAACCATGCCCTTTACTTGCAGCCACGCGCGCAGATGATGCAAGCTTGGTCCGATCATTTGGAAGCCCAAATTTCGGGCAATGTAGTGGCCTTCCGAAGGCAGCACGCGAACTCGTAAAGCGGACCAGCGCCCTGCTACCGGACTCTGGTCCGGAGATCGCCGCAGTACATGTCTGCAGGCAACGGAGGCCACTCAAGTCGTTGAAGAGACAGACTCGAGCGCGAGTCTTCCACCAACCCAGGTTTCACTGCCGTGGGACGCATCGGCGCCCTGCTCGAATAGGCACCCATCACCAGCATGTCGATGCGCTGCTCGTCGATGTAGCGCGCCACGGCAGTCTCCGGGTCGCCCATCACCTGCGCCGCAGACGTGTCGATGCCGGCTGCCATCAGCATTGCCTGCGCCACCTGCAGTTGTTTTGAGGTCTCACCCCGGCCTTCCTTCCCAACCATCAGCAGGTGGCAGGGAATGCCTTTGAACAGCGGGCTGGCGGCCACCATCTCCACGCCGTGGCGTGAGGCGGAGCCGCCGTCAAAAGCAATCAGCACCTTGGTCGGTGGCTTGAAGTTGTCGGTCACGGTGAGGATGGGGCGCTCCATGGCGCGCACCATGCGCTCCACGTTGCGGCCCAAGTCGCGCAGCGTGGTAGTGGACGACTCACCGCGCCGGCCCATGACCACCAGGCGCACATCGGCCTGCTGTTCGGTGAGCGTTTCCACCAGCGAGCCGTGGCGCTGGCGCATGTCGGGCGCGGCCACTCCGCTGGCCTGGGCGCGAAGGCGCAGGCGGTTGAGGAAAACACGGCCCTGCTCGCGCTCACGGATGGCCACCGTTGCTTCGTCTTCGGCGAGTTGGTTGAGCAGGTTCTCCTGCGCGTTCACGCCGATGGCGCCGCTGCGGTCGGTCACCGGGGCAATGCCTTGCTGGCGGTCGATGACGTGCAGCAGCTCCAGCGGTGCGCCCAGTCGCAGCGCGGCCCAGGCGGCGGCGTCGGTCACGTGGTCGGCGTAGGGCGACTGGTCCACACAGGCCAGCACTTTGTTCTCGAAGTTCATGTTCGTGCTGTCCATGTCAGTGCCCCATCAACATGTCTTCAGCGCCGTCCTTGTCGTGCACGCCGAACTTGTCCACCATGGTGGCGCTGGCCTGGTTCAGACCCACCACCTCCACCTCCGTGCCCTCGCGGCGGAACTTCAGCACCACCTTGTCCAGCGAACTCACGGCGGTGATGTCCCAGAAGTGCGCGCGGCTCACGTCGATGCGCACCTTGTCCACCACTTCCTTGTAGTCAAACGAGTTGGTGAAACGGTCGGCCGAGGCAAAGAACACCTGCCCCAGGATCTGGTAGGTGCGGGTGCGGCCGTCGTCTTCAGCGCGCGACTGCACGCGCAGGATCTGGCCCACCTTGTGTGCAAAGAAAAATCCCGAGAGCAGCACGCCGACCAGCACACCCTTGGCCAGGTCGTGTGTGGCCACGGTCACGGCCACGGTGGCCACCATCACCACGCTGGAGCTTCGCGGGTTGTCGCGCAGACCCTTGAGCGAGGCCCAGTTGAAGGTGCCGATGGAGACCATGATCATCACGGCCACCAGCGCGGCCATGGGAATCTGGCCGACCCAGTCGCCGAGGAACACCACCATGAGCCGCCCGATTTGATGTTGATGATGGACTGGCCGATCATGGCGCAGCCCGCCATGCCGCCAATGAAGCCGCTGGTGATGTTGGCCACGCCCTGGCCCACGCATTCGCGGTTCTTGTCGCTCTTGGTGTCGGTGAGGTCGTCCACGATGGTGGCCGTCATGAGCGATTCGAGCAGGCCCACCACCATCAGCGTGAGCGAGTACGGGAAGATGATCAGCAGCGTCTCGATGGTCAGCGGAATCTGCGGGATCAGGAAGAACGGCAGGCTGTCGGGCAACTCGCCCATGTCGGCCACGGTGCGGATGTCCAACTGCATGAAGATGGCCACGCCGGTCAGCACCACGATGGTCACCAGCGGCGAGGGGATCGCCTTGGTGATGTACGGGAAACCGTAAATGATGGCCAGGCCTGCAGCCGTCATGGCGTAGACGTGCCAGGTCACGTTGGTGAGCTCGGGCAGTTGCGCCAGGAAGATCAGGATGGCCAGCGCGTTCACGAAACCGGTGACCACCGAGCGCGAGACAAATCGCATGAGTGCGCCCAGGCGCACCCAGCCGGCAATGATCTGCAGCACGCCGGTGAGCACGGTGGCGGCCAGCAGGTATTGCAGGCCGTGATCCTTCACCAGCGTGACCATCAGCAGCGCCATGGCGCCGGTGGCGGCCGAGATCATGCCGGGGCGTCCACCGGTGAACGCAATCACCACCGCGATGCAGAACGACGCGTACAACCCAACCTTGGGGTCCACGCCGGCAATGATGGAAAACGCAATGGCTTCGGGAATGAGGGCCAATGCGACGACGAGGCCGGCGAGCAAGTCGCCGCGGATGTTGGACAACCAGTCCTGCTGAAAAGATTTCATGGATTCGATGGGTGTGCTCAAGCCGTACGGACCTTGTATGGGCATCGCGGCATCTTCAAACAACCGCACCAAGTAGGTGCGGCGCCCTGACGCATGACCAAACACTTTTGCCGCTCGCCGGGCAGTGCCGGTGCGGTCAATGGGTGTTGTGAATGGTCGCGAGTTACAAGGGTCTGTCCTGTGGTTGGTGCGTCTCGCGCCAGGTTGCGAGGCACCGATGGGCCGGGAAAACCCTAGATTCTACAGGCGCTTACGCATATTACCGAGGGAATGGCTGGCGAATGGCACAGAAGCCACCGAAGGAGGTGCAGCTTCATAAGACCATAGGCAACAGCGCCGGCGGCCAGGCCAGGCTGAGCAGGCGGTTGAACAGCAGCTCGGCCATCAACCCGCCAGCGGCCGCAATCAGCAGCGCCACCCACCATTTTTCGCGCTGCAACAGCAGGCACACCAGCATATAGACCGGCAATGCCGCCAGCACACCGATGACCCAGGCCAGCAGGGCAAAGGCCCCCAGCATGCCTATGTAGTGCGCTGCCTTGACAGCGATCTGCTTGGGCGTCATGCCACCAAAGTCGGTTTCCAGGTCGAAATGCACGTCCTCTTCAGCCGCGCCCACACAGCCCATGGAACGAGACATCCCAAGACGCTGCGAGGTATAAAACGGCCATGTCCCGCGCTTCGAGCTCACCCTCCTCGCTCGATGTCTTGATCGAGTGGCTGTACGACGCAGCAGTGGACGCACGGGCCTGGGACGGTGTGGCACCGGCGCTGGCCGCCACCTTCGACGCTGACAGCGCCGTCTTCAAGCTCCATGGCAACAGCGGCGTGCATCTCCTGGAATTGACCGACAACCTCCACACCGATTCCAAAGACGACGCCTGGGCCGATCACTGGCACCGCAACGACCTGTGGGTGGAGCGCACGTTGGCGCTCAACACCTCGGGAATCGTCACCAGCCAGCAGTTGCTACCCGACGCGGAATTCGAGCGCAGTGGCTACTACCAGGACTGGAACCGCCGCCTTGGCGTGTACCACATGATCGGATCAGTGTTCCCCGTTGCCAATGGCCTCAGTGGCGTGGTGGGCATCCACCGCCCCCGCGCAGGTGGCACATTCGGTGCAAGGGAACGGCACCGCTTGGCCAAGCTATTGCCACACCTCCACCGAGCCATGCGCATCCGCAGCCACCTGGCGCCCTCAAGGCTTGTCGCAGACGCTCAGGCCGCCGCGTTCGATCGCCTTCAGACACCAACTCTGGTGCTCGATGCGGATGGGCGACTTCTGCACGCCAACGCCCAGGGGGAGAGCTTGCTCCGCGAGAATTCAAGTCTGGCCCTGAGCGCTGGTCGAGTGGTCACGGTGGATCCGCATTTGGGATTTCGCTGGCGCTTGTTGGTGCAGCAAGCGGCACACGCCGTTGGTGGCTCCTTGCTGCTTGAACGAGTGGGGCGCCCGCCTCTCACTGCGCTCGTCACACCGCTGCGCGGCGCGTCGCAGCCCGACGCTGCGGTCCTGGTGCTGTTGCGTGACCCTGAGCACCAGGTCCCATCACCCGATCTGCTCTGCCAGTTGTTTGGCTTCACGGCGACGGAAGCCAGGATTGCCGCCGCGATCGCTGAAGGCGAGGCGCCCGACCAGATCGCACGGCGCATGGGCATCGGCGTCGGCACGGTGCGCTCGCACCTGCGCCAGGTGCTGACCAAAACCGGCACCCACCGTCAGAACGAACTGGCCTCCCTGATAACGCGCAGCGTGGCCATGCTCGGCGAGTCATAGACCCTCTTCAGCACTACCGTAACGGTCTCTGCGCCTATTCCCTATTCCATTTGGCAGAGGCGCGTCTGCAGCGCTGTGGATATCCTGCGCCGCAAGCCAAAGAAAGGAATCTCGCCATGCGCAGGCATCCCATTCCACACAGTGTCGCCCTGCTGGGCATAGTGCTCGTTGCAGGCATCTCACAGGCACTCGCCGCACCTGACAACTTCGACATCGTCGGCCTCCGACTAGGCATGACGGAACAGCAGGCACGCGACGCTATCAAGGCACACAACCCTCAGCTTCAGTTCAAGACCAAGACGCTGAGCTACACCTATTCAGACGGCGTGAAGCAGCACCAGACCGCGCCCGCACTGGCTGAGATTGAGGCAGTTGCGACACACCAGGGAGTGCCTGAATACATCACCCTTAGGTTCTCCCAGCCGCCCAAGCCTGCGCGCCTGGTGGGTGTGCGCCGCGTTGCCTCGTTGCCCCACCCACCCACGCACGACCAGATAGTGCAGGCTACGTTGCAGAAGTACGGCCCGCCCGCCGTGAACCGGCCACGCGACCGGTTAAATCATGAGACCCGTTTGATCTGGATCGAGCCGGGCAAGCCCCAGTGCGGGCGCAACAGCGCCAAGCAAGTCGCCGTATTCACATCCGCATCGCCCATACTCGACGCTCTCAAGCAGCTCGCGCAGCGCCAGAAAATGGGCCTCGCACCTCCTGATCTCGCCCATTGCGGAGCCATAGCGCAGTTCGCCGCAACAGGCGACCCGGTAAGCAATTTCACCGTGGAAATGACCGACACCGGTCCTTGGTTGGACGCGCTGCAAGCCACCCAAGCGTGGGTATCGGGTTTGGAAGCGGAGGCGAAGAAAGTCCGTGTGGGAGCGGGCACGACGCCCAAGCTGTGACGCCTCAGGAAGCACCATGAAGCCCCTGCAACCGCATTTCGCCCGCCGTCTCCAGTCGGCGGTGCTTTGCACCACATACTGCCTGCTGCTCGCCGCATGTGGTCAGAGCGTGTCCGGCCGCTACGACGCGAGCCCACGCGGGTTCTTTGAGTACATGGACTTTCGCTCCGGTGGCAAGGTGGAGGTCGGCAAGTTTGGCTCAGTGAGTGAGCTGACTTATGAGATCGAAAACGACCGAATCAAGGTGAGCCGCGGTGGCCAGACGCAGATCCTGACTGTGGACGAGGACGGCTGTCTTGAAGGGGGCAAGATGATGGGAAAGTATTGCAAGAAGTAGCGCGATGCGCGCCAGGGCCTGCCATTCGTCGTGCGCCCAGAGGAATGTCCATTGAAAGCCCGATGCGGCTGTCATGGCGCAGGACTGTCTGATGGAGCGCTTGCGCCAGATCGGGTTGACGGCGGCACTTTTTGAGGGTCTTCCGTTATCTTTCGCCCTGCGCCCGGGACATCCCCGAGAGCAAGATTAGGAGCAATCTGATGCCTGATGATGATCCAGACAGCTACCAACGCCATCGCACGCTCGGTGCATTTGCAGGCCCAGCCCGCACCGTTAAAGCGCGCATGGGCCAGGAAGACGCTCGCCTCGAAGACGAGCAGATTGCGGAGAACAATGCCCTCGTCTCAGGTCTGGTGTATGCGTCTTGCCGTGGCATCTTGAGTTGACTCAGGTATCGCCTGAGCATTGCGACCATGATTCAAGCGGTATGCACGGGGGCGAAGGCGATGGCGGCTCGTTGGCTGAGCGTCTGTGCGCTCGCCTTTTTGATTGCCGGGCGAACGGTGAGCTTGTCGACTCGGCGCGAATGCGCCAGCGGCGCTGCTTCAGCCGGCAGGCTTCCACTGGTGGGGCAGCAACTCCTCGATACGACTGTTCAACTGTGTCGGCATTCGGGTGAGCACATCCTTCAGGTAGGCCCATGGCTCATGCCCGCAAAGCTTGGCCGATTGCAGCAAGGTCATCACGACCGCGGCCCGCTCGCCCGCCAGTTGGGAGCCAATGAACAGCCAGTTGCGTCTCCCCAGAGCCCAGGGCCGGATTCGGTTCTCCACGTAGTTGTTGTCGATCGGGACATCGCCGTCCATCAGGAATCGCCCAAGCCCCGCCCAGTGGTTCAGGCTGTAGTCGATCGCCTTGGCGATAGCGCTACCGTCAGGCACCCGTGTGCGCTCAAGTTGGAGCCACAGATGCAAGTCCTCCCACAGGGGCCTGGATCGCTCCTGCCTCATCTGCAGCCGCTGCTGCGCCGTCAGATCGCGGGCGCCGGCCTCGATCCTGTACAGCCAGGCGATGCGCTGGATGGCCTGCGCCGCCACGTCGCTCGCGTTGGCCTTGAACAGCTCGTCAAACTTCCTCCTGGCGTGAGCCAGGCAATAAGCGGTGCTGCGCCCATCGAGCGCGAGCGCTGCGTCGTAGCCGCTGTAAGCGTCGACGACGAGTGTGCCCGACCAGCCCTTCAAGAACTCATAGGGATACTTCCCCCCGCGCCCGGCGCAGAAGTCGAACACCACCCCCGGCTCGGGATCAAAGGCGCCCCGCGCATAGGCCCACATGTAGGCCTTTTTGGTCTTGCCCGCGCCCGGCTCCAGCAGCGAGATCGGCGTCTCGTCAGCGTGAACGATCCGCGAGCTGAGCACAAAGGCTCGGTGCGCCTCGTACAGCGGCATCAATTGCGCCCCGGTCTGACCGCCCCAGGCCGCCAGCGTCGAGCGCGGGGTGTGAACGCCAGAGCGCGCATTGATCTGCTCTTGCCGGTAGTAGGGAACGTGATCAACGAAACGGCTGATGACCGCGTGGGCTTGCAGGCCTGGCGTTGGCAGCGCGTTGTCAAAGACCTGGGGAGCGGCCGGCTCCTGCACCAGAAGCTGGCAGCACTTGCAGGCCCACTTGCCGCGAATCTGGCGCTGCACGAAGAACTGCGCCGGAATAATGTCCAGCCGCTCGCTGATGTCCTCTCCCACGCGCACCATCGGCTGGGCGCATTCGGGTGTCGGGCAGTTCGTGACCTCGGGCTCGATTCGTTGGTCCACGCGCGGCAGATGCGCTGGAAGTGGCTCACGTTTGGGTTGACGGCGTTGCTGCTTCTCGGGTGGAGTGCGGCTTGTGCTGGCGCCGTCCTGCAAAGCGGCCAGCTGGGCCTCCAGGCTGGCCTGGTCAGCCGCCAGGGTTTCTTCGAAGATGTCACGCTGCTCGGCGTTCATGCGCTCGGTCTTGGCGCCGAACTTCCAGGCTTTGAGTCGCGCCAACTGAAACGTGATGCTCTGGATCTTCGCGTCACGCCACTTGATGGCCTGCGCCTGGGTGTCGATCCGCTTGCTTTGCTCGCCGATGTGCCTGCTCTGCTCAACGATGTGCGCCAGCATCTGCGCTGCCGTCGCGGCCAGTTCGTCGCCGCTCAGCGCCTTGAGGTCCTCGGGTTTGATTGCATGCACGTTGAGCATGCGCCATTGTGCAAGTCCATCACTTGATCAACCATTGGGGCTTGCTCCAATTGCGATGAATTGAACGTCTCGGATTTGCTTCTTATATTCGGGTGATTCGCTGCAGTTGTTCCAGGCGCTGCCACGGCAGCCCGAGCACCAGGGCGTCGAATTGATCCCTGCTCAGTGTGAAGACGGTGGCGTCGCTGGCGCCACTGCGGGGCCACTCGAAGGCGCCTTTGTTCAAGCGACGCGCAGCGCACCAGACGCCAAAGCCGTCGTGCACCAGCAGCTTGATGCGCGTGGAGCGCGCGTTGGCGAACAGGTAGCCGTGGTGCGCCTGCGCAGCGCCAAAGACCTGCACCACCGCAGCCAACAGGCGATCGGCGCCCGCGCGCATGTCAACGGGTTCGGTGGCCAGCCACACTGCGTCGATGCGGATCACTTCAGCAGCTCCCGCAGCCAGCCTGCGCAGTCCGCAGCCGCTGTCTGCGGCCAACTCACGCTGACCTGTACGGCTCCGCGGTTCACCTCAATGCGGATGTCGGTAGTGGGCGCCTTCGCCGCTGGCGCACTGGCAGCCACAGCGGGCGGTATCGTCAGTGCAATGAACTGCTGCTGAGCTTCACGGGAAGCAGCCAAGGGAGCCAACACGGCTGCCTCAATTGCCTTGAACCCACGGCCACGGCGCCATTGGCGCACCAGGTTGGCGTTCAGGCTAAACGCAAGAGCCACCCCGGCGACCGATGCGCCCGGCTCGTCGCAGGCCGCCAAGACCTCACGCTTGAACTGCGCGCTATGCCGGCGTCGAGAGAACTTGCGATATTCGTTCATTTGCTGTCCATCTAACTTTGATGGACAGCAATCTTGCGCAGTTGGTGCAGGAACTCAAGGTGGCGCGCCTAGACGCTTACGGTCTGGTTGCCTTCTGGACCCTGATCTTGAGATCGCCTGTCGCGATCCTCGTTTTTGCAGCGGGCGCGTTTGGACTGATCTGGGCGCTCACTGGCAGCCTGATGTTGGACCTCGCCGCCGTTGTGCTGTTTGTTGGCGTGTTCCTTTTCATGCGCCATAGGAAGCGACGGAAGTCGGCCTTTTCGTCCAAGGGCCATTCGGACCCAAGTGAACACTTGGACGGACGATGACGGTTGGGCCGGCTGCAGGCCGTGCTTGTTCACGGCTTGACACGTCACCACACACCGACACGGTGGCATGCCGGAACAAGCAACGGACAACGGATCGGTGCACCTTGCCCGCGTTGCATGTTCGATGCGTGGCCTAGAATCGCGCTGGATTAGGCGTCCATAAAGACGCTTACTCAGGGTCGAAAAGGTCGCCGGTTGGACGTGGTGGTATTTTTGGTGGTATCCGAGAAAATCAAATCAAACATCTCCAAGCTTTATGCGGCTTTCAGGCCAAGATGGGAACGACGCCCTCCCGCCAGGGATCAAGCAAACACGGGCCTCACGGCCCGTTTTTCTTTTCTGCGACCACATTGGCCGCCACGGCCATCAGGCTTCCACAGCCCGCATGCGCTTCAGATCTCGCCGGTACTTGCCGGCCAGACTGCTCTTTTGCCGGTCGCTCAGGATCTTGCCCGAGAGCTGGAAGAACTTGGTCTCTTCTTCCTTCAGATGGTGGTGCACTTCGTGTGACAGCTTTTTGGCAAGCTCGAGCCAGGCTTCAGGTCGCTTGCGTGCCTTGCCCAGGGCCTCGACGCATTCGTCGATCTCGTGGTGTTCGGACAAAGCGTGTCTTGAAGGCTTGAGACCGAGATCGTCCAGCAAGATCGGCGCATACAGAAAACGCTCCTCGGCTGCGGCGTGGGCCGCGAGTTCGGTGCGCAGTTCCCCGAAGATCTCCAGCGCGCGCGGATCACCTGCTTTGATTCGCACCAACTGCCGACACAGCTTGCGCTGCAGATCGTGGCTCTCCCTCAGGGCTTCGTAAATGTTGTCCATGCCAGTGTCCTTGTGTGTTGGGGTGTCGCTTGAGTATCAAAGCCCACCTTAGCCGCATTTGGCCATCAGCGGTGTAGGACAGCGCCCCGCCGTACCAACCAGAACGGCTTGCGCGCGCGGCTTGGCGCTGATCGCCGCGGGCAGAAAAAAGGCCACCCGAAGGTGGCCTTTTGCGAGAACCGGGAAGCAGTGATCAGCGGATCACGGCCAAGGTGGTGCGGGCACCGGCCTTGTAGGTCATCAGCGTCAGGGCGCCGTTCTTGATGTCGCCTTTTTCGTCAAAGGTGATGTTGCCGGTCACGCCTTTGTAGTTGGTGGCCTTGAGTGCGGGCAGGT
>LNFM01013313.1_pt1 | contig 10507 bp, 8 predicted proteins | sample 596031 | NCBI WGS metagenome assembly LNFM01 (sample SAMN04254537, study PRJNA301005) | activated carbon metagenome | isolation source: dual media filters at the Ann Arbor, Michigan drinking water treatment plant | place: USA: Ann Arbor | reverse complement strand
CTGCAATGGCTGACAACGGCAAGAAACCGCTGGCCGATCCAGCGACCCGGAAGTACCCGCTCAACCTGCCCGACACGCCATTTCCAATGCGCGGCGATCTGCCCAAGCGCGAGCCGGGCTGGGTCAAGGCGTGGGAGGACGCAGGCGTCTACAAGACGATCCGTGCAGCACGCAAGGGCGCGCCGAAGTTCATCCTGCATGATGGGCCGCCGTACGCGAACGCGGCGATACACCTCGGACACGTCGTCAACAAGGTGCTCAAAGACATCGTTGTGAAGTCACGCCTGATGGCCGGCTTCGACGCTTCATACGTGCCGGGCTGGGACTGCCACGGCATGCCGATCGAGATCCAGATCGAGAAAAAGTTCGGCAAACATCTACCGCGGTCAGAGGTGCAAGCGAAGTCGAGGGCGCATGCTAATGAGCAGATCGCGCTGCAGATGGCGGGTTTCAAGCGCCTGGGTGTGCTGGGCGACTGGGACAACCCGTATAAGACGATGACCTTCAAGGCCGAGGCCGACGAGATCCGCACGCTCGGTCGCATGGTCGAGCGCGGCTTCGTCTACCGGGGACTGAAGCCCGTCAACTGGTGTTTCGACTGCAACAGTGCGCTGGCCGAGGCCGAGGTCGAGTACATCGACAAGAAGACGCCGGTGGTCGACGTGGCCTTCCCGCTCGCCGCCGGCGAGGAGGCGAAGGTTGCCGCAGCCTTCGGCGTAGCGTCGCTCAACATGCCTGCGTTCACCGCGATCTGGACCACCACGCCCTGGACGCTGCCGTCGAACCAGGCACTCAATTTCCATCCCGAGTTCATCTACGCGCTGGTGGCGTGCGAGGACCGACTGCTGATCCTCGCCAAGGACCTGGTCGACTCCTGCCTGCAGCGCTACGGCCTGAAGGGCCGCATCATTGCCGAGACGGTCGGCCAGAAACTCGAGCGGGTGAACTTCAGGCACCCGCTGGCGAACCTCGACCCGGGCTACGACCGCAACTCGCCGGTCTACCTCGGCAGCTACGTGACGGCGGATGCCGGCACCGGCGTCGTGCACTCGTCGCCGGCCTACGGCATCGAAGACTTTGAGTCATGCAAGGCGTACGGCATGACCAACGACCAGATACTGAATCCGGTGCAGGGCGATGGCGTCTATGCCGAGGACCTGCCGCTGTTCGGTGGGCTGAAGATCTGGGACGCCAACCCCAAGGTCACCGATGCGCTGCGCATCGCCGGCCATCTGCTGCACGCCACCACCGACGGCCACAGCTACATGCATTGCTGGCGCCACAAGACGCCGCTCATCTACCGCGCCGCCAGCCAGTGGTTCGTGCGGATGGACGGTGCCACCCGCGAGACAGCCGGCGTGATGCAGACCGAGACCGTGGGCGAAACGCTGCGGCAGACTGCACTGCACGCAATCGAATCCACTGCGTTCTACCCCGGCTGGGGCAAGGCGCGGCTGCACGGCATGATCGCCAATCGACCCGACTGGTGCATCTCGCGCCAACGCAACTGGGGGGTGCCGCTGCCCTTCTTCCTTCGGAAAAGCGACGGCCAGTTGCATCCTCGTACGCTTGAACTGCTCGAACTCGCCGCCCAGAAGGTCGAGCAGGGCGGCATCGAGGCGTGGAGCACGGCGACGGTCGCCGACTTCCTGGCCGCCGACGAAGCCGCCGAGTACGGGAAGTCGAACGACATCCTCGATGTCTGGTTCGACTCCGGCTCGACGCACCGCACGGTGATCCGCGGCTCGCACGCGGCCGACCTCGCCTACCCGGCCGACTTGTATCTCGAAGGCTCGGACCAGCACCGCGGCTGGTTCCACTCGTCCCTGCTCACCGGCGCCGCAATCGACGGCCGCGCGCCGTACAAGAGCCTGCTGACACACGGCTTCGTGGTCGATGCGCAAGGCCGCAAGATGAGCAAGTCGCTCGGCAACGGCATCGACCCCAGGGAACTTGCCGACAAAATGGGCGCCGAGATCATGCGGCTGTGGGTCGCCTCCACCGACTACTCGGGCGAGTTGTCGATCGGCGACGAGATCCTCAAGCGCGTGGTCGAAAGCTATCGCAGGATCCGCAACACGCTGCGCTTCCTGCTCGCCAACACCAGCGACTTCGACATCGGCAAGCATGCGGTTCCGATCGGACAGATGCTGGAGATCGATCGCTACGCGCTTGCGCTGACCGCCCAGATGCAGGCGGAGGTGCTGGCCAGCAACGAGCGCTATGAGTTTCATCCGGTGGTTGCGCGGCTGCAGACGTTCTGCTCGGAGGACCTCGGCGCGTTCTACCTCGATGTCCTGAAGGACCGGCTTTACACGACGCCTGAGGGCTCGCCGGCGCGCCGCTCGGCACAGACGGCGCTGTGGCACATCACGACCAGCCTGCTGCGCTTGATGGCGCCGTTCCTGTCGTTCACCGCTGAGGAGGCCTACGCGATCTTCAGTCCGGGTAGCGACGCAACGCCGGGACCGCGCACGATCTTCGTGGAGACGTATCACGAGCTGCCGGGCGTGCCTGGCCACGAGGCGCTGCTCGCCAAGTGGCAGACCATCCGCGCGATCCGGGCCGATGTGCAAAAGGAGATCGAGGCCCGGCGTGAAGCCGGCGACGTCGGCTCCTCGCTGCAGGCCGAGATCGATCTGCATCTGGCCGGCGAGCGGCATGCCCTGCTGGCGACCCTCGGCGACGACCTGAAGTTCGTGACCATCACCAGCCGTGCCACGCTTCATCGGGTCGCCGGCGAGGCGGATGAGAAGATCGTCGTTGCAGCAACAGCGCACAAGAAGTGCGATCGCTGCTGGCACTGGCGCGCCGATGTCGGCAGCCATGTCGAGCATTCGAGTCTGTGCGGCCGCTGCGTCAGCAACCTGTTCGGTAGCGGTGAAGCACGGCACGTGGCCTGAACGCGGCACTCGATCAGAGAAGGGAAACGAAGTGGCCTGGAGTACTTCCAAGACCTGGTGGCAGAAGCTCTATCCCTGGCTGGTGCTGGCGGCGTTGATCGTGCTGGCCGACCAGGCGAGCAAGATCGCGATCGAGCGCATTTTCGACTTTGGCGACGTTCGCCCGGTGACGAGCTTCTTCAACCTCGTGCTCACCTACAATAAAGGGGCGGCGTTCAGCTTCCTCGCGAACGCCAGCGGCTGGCAGGACGAGTTCCTGACGGTTGTGGGCGTACTCGCGTCACTGTTCATCATCTACCTGCTGGCCCGACACGGCACGCAGAAGCTCTTTTCGCTGTCGCTCGCGATGATCCTCGGCGGTGCGATCGGCAACGTGATCGACCGCGTGGCTTATGGTCACGTGATCGACTTCCTGGACCTCCACTACGCCGGGTGGCACTGGCCGGCGTTCAATCTGGCCGACAGCGCAATCGTCGGCGGCGCGATCCTGCTCGTCGTCGACGAGCTGTTGCGCGTGCGCAAGACCAAGTAGCCTTGCAGCCATGAACCTGCACGGCAAGCACATCGTCCTGGGCATGACCGGCGGCATCGCCGCGTACAAGGTGTGCGAGCTGGCGCGCCGCCTGCAGGACGAAGGCGCCACCGTGCAGGCGGTGATGAGCCGCGCCGCGCAGGAGTTTGTCACCGCCACCACGATGCAGGCGCTTACCGGGCGCCCGGTGTTCACCGACCAGTGGTCGACCGAGGGCGGTCGGGTGGACAACGCGATGCCGCACATCGACATCACGCGCGTGGCTGACGCCATCGTCGTGGCGCCTGCCTCGGCGCACTTTCTCGCGCGTGTGGCGAACGGCATGGCCGATGACCTGTTGTCCACGCTGGTGCTGGCGCGCCGTTGCCCGCTGCTGGCCGCTCCGGCGATGAACGTGGAGATGTGGAACAACCCGGCGACCCAGCGCAACGTGGCGACATTGCGAGCCGACGGCATCACCCTGCTCGGCCCGGCTGACGGCGATCAGGCCTGCGGCGAGACCGGCAGTGGTCGCATGCTCGAACCGCATGAACTGCTCGAAGATCTAGTCGCCTTTTTCCAGCCCAAGCTGCTCGCCGGCAAGCGGGTTCTGATCACCGCCGGGCCAACGTTTGAACCGATCGATCCGGTGCGCGGCATCACCAACCTGTCGTCCGGCAAGATGGGCTTTGCGATCGCACGGGCCGCACGCGAAGCCGGTGCGGACGTCACCCTGGTGGCCGGACCAACCATGCTGCCGACGCCGCGCGGCGTAGCACGCATCGACGTGCAGTCGGCGCAGCAGATGCACGACGCGGTGATGCAGCACGCCGCGACCTCACAGGTCTTCATCGCCGTGGCGGCAGTGGCTGACTGGCGCGTGACGCATGCGGCGCCGACCAAGATCAAGAAAGGCAGCGGCACGCCGACACTGCATCTGGAAGCGAACCCGGACATCCTCGCCACAGTGGCGCACATGAACAATGCACCGCTCTGCGTCGGATTCGCGGCCGAAACCAACGATGTCGAGCAGCATGGCACCGCCAAGCGGCACTCGAAGAACATCCCATTGCTGGTCGCCAACCTGGCGCAGGACGCATTTGGCTCCGATGACAACGAACTCCTGCTGATCGACGCGCTGGGTACCACCGTGCTCAAGCGGGCCAGCAAGCTGGCGCAGGCGCGCCGGCTGATTGCCGACATCGCCCGTCGGCTGCCATGACACCCGCCACCCGAGGTTCGCCATGAGTTCGTGCCAATGAGTACGCCGCACTACACCGATGGCATGACCTCGGGCGAGCCCAAGGATGGCGACTTCGTCGCCTACCTGGCGGAGATCGAGCGGCGCCAGTTGCTGGCATTGCCGGCACACGCGGCGCATACCTCGCCAACTATCGAGTCCGGCCACGGACCGCAGGGCGCCAATGGACCAGCCTCGTACGACACCGCGCCGCTGAAGGCGGCGCAGGCCGAGGCGGTGCGTGCCAAGCTCAAGCAGAGCATCGGTGACTCCAAACACTTGGTTGTGGCGGCGTTCTTTGGTCTGTTGGGTCTGGTCTTGCTGGTGCAGGGCCTGCTCGGCGATGGCGGCATCGTCACGCTGCTGATTGGCGGTTTCCTGCTCTGGCGGGCGGCGGTCTCGTTGCGCAAGGCAGCCAGCGCCAGCGGCTCGTCGCAGGGCGATCTCGCCAACCGCCTCGTCAGTGTGCTGCGCGATGCGCAGCAGAGCCAGGCACGTCGCAAGTGATCGCCGTCGACATCAGGATGCTCGACGAACGGCTGCGCGATGGCCTGCCCACCTATGCGACGCCCGGTGCTGCCGGCCTCGACCTGCGCGCTTGCCTCGACAGCGCGTTGACCCTGGCGCCCGGTGACACGCAGCTCGTGCCCACCGGTCTGGCGATCCACCTGGGCGATCCAGGCTATGCCGCCCTGATCCTGCCGCGCTCAGGCTTGGGCCATAAGCACGGCATCGTGCTCGGCAACCTGGTCGGGTTGATCGATTCGGACTATCAGGGACAACTGATGGTCTCCACCTGGAATCGCAGTCGCGAGCCGTTCACGATCCAGCCGCTCGAACGCATCGCGCAGCTGGTGATCGTTCCAGTGGTGCAGGCGCGCTTCAACGTCGTCGACGACTTTGCGGCGAGCACCCGCGGTGCCGGCGGCTTCGGCTCCACCGGCAAGCATTGAGACGGTTGCCCGTGCTCGCCCGCTTCTCCCGCTGGCTGCTTGGCCGCTTCAACTGGCGCGTCGACTTCGACGGCCTGCCCGGACCCAAGGGCATCCTGATCGTCTACCCGCACACCTCGAACTGGGACTTCATCATCGGGCTCTTGGCCAAGTGGGTGATGGGGGAACCGATACGCTGGATCGGCAAGGAGTCTCTGTTTCGCGGCTTGACCGGTGCCACGCTCGGGCGGCTGATGCGAATGTGGGGCGGACGACCGGTCGACCGTCACCACTCGAGCGGCGCCGTCGAGCAACTTTCGAAGCTGATGGATGCGGAGCCCTGGTTCTGGATCGCGCTATCCCCCGAGGGTACGCGCAAGCACCTCGATCATCTGCGCTCGGGCTTCTATCACCTGGCTCTGAAGGCGCAAGTGCCTGTGGGACTGGCCTACATCGATTTCGCGCGCCGCCGCGTCGGCGTGCAGAACTTCGTCAGGATGACCGGCGACGAGTTGCAGGATCTGGCCATGCTCAACCGGCATTACGCCGACAAGCGTGGCCTGCACCCCGAGCAGGCAAGCACCATCGCGTTTCGCCACCCAGCGGCGGCAACCAAACGCGCTGCATAGACGCCTGCTGAAAATAAAAAGGCAGCGTCATGCGCTGCCTCGTTCATCACGGACAAGGCGGCACGCATGCGTGGCCGCGGCGCCCGCCCCTGGCACTTGGGCAATCAGGCAAGCATGTCCGCCCAGATCGTCTGCGCCCAACTCCAGGCATAACCGGCTTCCGTCGGCCAGTTGGTCCGCTCAAGCGCAGAAATGCCGCCTGATCCGGGCACGGCCTCCATGGTCTTCTTTTCAGGCGACCAACGATGCACGCTGGCCACATGCACCGCCATCGAATCGCTGACGAAGCTGTAGCAGGTGTTGGCCATCATCGGTGGGATCGGCGCACGGCCATTCATCAGCTCGACGATCGCCGCCGCCACCGCCTTGCCGTGCTGATTGGCCATGTGGCCTGACTTCGGCATCGCCGGCGCCGATAACGTCGCATCGCCGAGCACGTGGATATTCTTGACCTTGATCGACTCGAGCGTGGTCCAGTCCACCTCGCACCAGCGATTGTTCGCGGTGATCACGCCCGCATCGCGCGCAATGTTCGCCGCGCGCTGCGGCGGAATGAAGTTGAGGACGTCACCGCGTGTGCGGTCTCCCAGTTCCTGGATGAAGGCCCGTCCCTTGACGTCGACTTCGGTCACCGCCGCGTTGATGCGGTACTCGACGATGTCCTTGTAATCGCTGGCGAACACGGCAGTGAACAGCGGCTTCTTGGACACCATGTCCGGATTGGCATCAAGCACCAGCAGCTTGCTCTTCGGCTTGGCCTTCTTCAGGTAGCTGGCGATCTGGCAGGCGCGCTCATACGGCCCCGGCGGGCAGCGATACGGCGCCAAGGGCACGTTCATCACCACCGTGCCGCCGTCGCGCATCGCCTGCAACTGCTTCTGCAGCAACACCGTCTGCGCACCGGCCTTCCACGCGTGTGGAATCTGCTCGGCATCGGCAGCTGTCATGCCCCGCACGTTCTCGTACATGAACTCGATGCCGGGCGACAGCACCAACCGGTCATAGCTGAGCGTCTCGCCGCGCGCCAATCGCACCTGGCGCTTGTCTGCGTCGATCGCGGTCGCGGTGTCGCGCACCACCTTGACGCCGTACTTGGCCAGGCCGCTGTACGGAATAGTGATGTCCGCCAGGGTCTTGCTACCTCCCAAGACCAGGTTGGAGATCGGGCAGGAAACGAAAGCCTCGCTCGGCTCGACCAAAGTGACGTCGATCTGACCCTCGGACCACATGCGCAGATACTTCGCTGCCGTGGCACCGCCATAACCACCGCCGACCACCACCACCCGACCCAGATTCTTGCTGGCGCCCAATGTGGCGCAGGCTGACAGCGAACTGATGGCTGCGCCCGCTGCGCCGAGCTTGAGCAAGTCGCGCCGTGTGACTGTATTGACTCTCATTGTGATTCCCTCAGCGAGCGGCCGGCAGGCGCGAGAAATGATCGGCAAGCGCATCGATCTGCGCGTCGGTGTAGCCCTTGGCAAGCTGATGCATGATCGTCGCCTGGCGCTTGCCGTCGCGGAACGCACGCATTCTCTGCGCGATGTGCTCGCGCGAAAGGCCGGCCAGTTCGGGCATCGAGCCAATGGACACGCCCTGTGTCCCATGGCAGTTGGCGCAGTTGGAAGCAAGATAGGCGGCCGCACGCTGCTCGGGGGTAGCTTGGGAAGCGGCAGCGGCAGTGCCGAGCACCGATGCGAGAGCGAGCGGCAGCAAGCCGACGCCGACGGGGGTCAATTTCACGCGTTGTCTCCTTAGTGTTCTGGTCGCGCCAGCGCAGTTGAATGCGCCTGACGTGAGGCGGGACTGTCCGGGCTTTGGCAGACCAAGTCAATTGGGGCAGCAAGGTAGATCCGTGCTGCCCCAATAACGGTGAGTAATGACACAGACGGCAGCTCGGCCGGTAGACCGGGCGGCGTGCCGACGCGCGCTCAGCTACTCGGTCAATACAGGCTCGATGCGCTCCTGTGCTGGCGCATTGCCACCGTCAACGGGCGGAAATTCGAGCTTGACGTCCTGGGTGCCGTCGGGCTTGGTCTCCACACCGACACTGACTTTGCCGCCATTGAGCAGGCGTCCAAAGAGCAACTCGTCGGCCAGCGCCTTGCGAATCGTGTCCTGGATCAGGCGAGCCATGGGGCGGGCGCCCATCACCGGGTCGAAACCCTTCTTCGCAAGGTGCTTGCGCAGCGCATCCGAGAAGGCGATATCCACCTTCTTCTCGTGCAGTTGGTCTTCCAACGCCATCAGGAACTTGTCGACCACCCGCATGATGATCTCTTCATCGAGCGCCCGGAAGCTGATGATGGCGTCCAGCCGATTGCGGAACTCCGGCGTGAACATGCGCTTGATGTCGGCCATCTCGTCGCCGGCCTCACGCGCATTGCCAAACCCGATCGAGCGCTTCTGCAGCGTCTCTGCTCCGGCATTGGTGGTCATGATGATGATGACGTTGCGGAAGTCGGCCTTGCGACCGTTGTTGTCGGTCAGCGTGCCGTGGTCCATCACCTGCAGCAGGATGTTGAAGATGTCCGGGTGCGCTTTCTCGATCTCGTCGAGCAGCAACACGGCATGCGGCTTCTTGGCAATCGCCTCGGTCAACAAGCCGCCTTGGTCAAAGCCGACGTAGCCCGGCGGCGCGCCGATCAGGCGGCTGACCGCATGGCGTTCCATGTATTCGGACATGTCGAAGCGGATCAACTCGATCCCCAGCGTAAACGCGAGTTGCTTAGCGACCTCGGTCTTGCCCACACCGGTCGGACCCGAGAACAAGAACGAGCCGATCGGCTTGTCCGGCTTGCCGAGGCCAGAGCGGGCCATCTTGATCGCGGCCGACAGTGCATCGATCGCCGGTTCCTGGCCGAATACCACGTTCTTTAGGTTGCGATCGAGGTTCTTGAGCTGAGCGCGGTCATCGCTGGAAACCGTTTGCGGCGGAATGCGGGCGATCTTGGCAATGATCTCCTCGACCTCGCCCTTGCCGATGGTCTTCTTGCGGCGGCTCACCGGCAGGATGCGTTGTGCGGCGCCGGCTTCATCGATGACATCGATCGCCTTGTCCGGCAGGTGGCGATCGTTGATGTACTTGGCGGAGAGTTCGGCGGCGGCCTGGATCGCGCTCGACGAATACTTGACGCCATGGTGCTCCTCGAAGCGGGACTTGAGCCCTTTGAGGATCTCGATCGTCTGCTGCACCGTCGGCTCGATCACGTCGATCTTCTGGAAGCGACGCGACAGCGCATGGTCCTTCTCGAAGATGCCGCGGTACTCGTTGTAGGTGGTGGCGCCGATGCACTTCATCTGCCCGGTGGCGAGCGCGGGCTTTAGCAGGTTCGAAGCATCGAGCGTGCCGCCGGACGCCGAGCCGGCCCCGATCAACGTGTGAATCTCGTCGATGAAGAGAATCGCGTTCGTATTCGCCTTCAGTTGCTTGAGCACGGCCTTCAGACGCTGCTCGAAGTCGCCGCGGTACTTGGTGCCAGCCAGCAGCGCTCCCATGTCGAGCGAATAGACGATCGACTTGTCGAGGATCTCGGGTACGTCGTTCTTGACGATGCGCCACGCCAGGCCCTCGGCAATGGCGGTCTTGCCGACGCCGGCCTCACCGACCAGCAGCGGATTGTTCTTGCGGCGACGGCACAGCACCTGAATCACGCGCTCGACTTCCGGCTCTCGGCCGATCAGCGGATCGATCTTGCCGTCCTTGGCGAGCAGGTTGAGGTTCATCGTGTACTGCTCGAGCGGGCTTTGCTGCTCGCGACCCTCGCCCTGCTGCTCTTCCTGCTCGGCGCCCGCCGCCTTGGCGGCCTTCTCGCCATCCTGCGGCGTCTTGGTGATGCCGTGGCTGATGAAGTTGACGACGTCCAGGCGCGTAACGCCCTGCTGATGCAGGTAGTACACGGCGTGCGAGTCCTTCTCGCCGAAGATCGCCACCAGCACATTGGCGCCGGTAACTTCTTTCTTACCGTTGCTGGTGCTCTGCACGTGCATGATCGCGCGCTGGATCACCCGCTGGAACCCGAGCGTCGGCTGCGTGTCCGCTTCAGAATTGGGCGGCAGGATCGGCGTGTTGTCGGCGATGAAGTTTTGCAGGCTCTTGCGCAAGTCCTCGATGTTGCAGGCACACGCGCGCAGCACTTCGGCCGCAGAAGGGTTGTCGAGGAGCGCCAGCAGCAGGTGCTCGACAGTGATGAATTCGTGCCGCGCCTGCCGGGCCTCCACGAAGGCCATGTGCAGACTGACTTCGAGTTCCTGCGCGATCATGCTTCCTCCATCACGCACTGCAGCGGATGCTG
>LNFM01013312.1_pt1 | contig 10507 bp, 8 predicted proteins | sample 596031 | NCBI WGS metagenome assembly LNFM01 (sample SAMN04254537, study PRJNA301005) | activated carbon metagenome | isolation source: dual media filters at the Ann Arbor, Michigan drinking water treatment plant | place: USA: Ann Arbor | reverse complement strand
GAAACAAATTTTTATAATCTATAAAAATATCATCTAGTTTAATAAATGAACATTCTTGATAAAATGTTTTATTGATTTCTAGCAAGTCTTTTGAGAAATCAATCTCTTCGTTTATGTTTGCTCTGCTCTTAAGATTAATATAAGGGAATATGTACGGCATTCTCGCTGTCTGTTTACCTATATTACACAATAGACCACCCTCAAATGCACCAATTAGGAAATCTCTTGAATCAACCACATCAAAGCAGTTGTATGGTTTTTGATATTTTTCTTCAAAATAAATTTTAGTTAAATTAATAACACCAATAACTTTAGATTGGTTTTTTTCTACTTTTGCTTTCACCATGTTCATTGTTTTTCCTGAAGATATATCGTCATCAGCAAAGTAATAGTTTTTATTTTTTTCTATTTTTGCATTGTTAAAGTTGTTTCTCCTAGAAAAGTCATGGTTTACTTTTTGCATTCCACCAACCTCAAAAACTCTTGAATAGTTTATTTGTGTTTGACCTTCAATTGTATTTGTACAAGAGTCAATGTTTATAATTTTTATTCCGCTTTCTACATATCTTTGAATGATTTCTTTTTGTGTGTCTAAGTCAGATATAATAAATTCAAGATTCTTGCTTGAATATTTTTGAATGACAAGTTGAAGTTCTTGAATAAATTCTTGATAAGATTTTTTAAGTAAATCTTTGTGCTCTGGATATTTTTCAACCCAGTTTTTAATTATAAAAGATGAATCATCTCTTATAAAGTATTGACCTTTATTATTTTTATTCAATTGTTTTTTTATGTTTATACTTTTTCTAATTTTCGTAGATGATACAAATTTATAGTTATTGTTTTCAATGAAATGAATGTTTTTGGCTTTTGTTGGTTTGTCAAAACTTTTAGATTCATTTTGTCTTTCAATACAGAATGCATGGTATTGGCTATCTGTTAGATACTCAAAGGGTTTAGCAAAGTCCATATTGTCTTGCCCAAAAATATATCCATACTGAATCTTTTCTTCTTGTATACCAATCTGAGATTTTATTTGAGATTGAATGTATATTAAAACATCAGAAAAATTAATGGGTATTTCATTCATTTTTGATTCATAAAGATCAATATGAATAAGTTTTTTGATATGCTCCTTATCAGAATGAGCTTCAAAATATGAATCAATGGTTTCTGAAATCATATTAAGTCTACTGTTAAGAGTATAAGGTTTTGTTGATTTGTTTTTGTTAGTCACATAGCTATCATGTGATGGGCTGATTATTATTTTAATAACAGACATCCCATTTGATTGTGCATATTCATAGGACTTAACTATTGAGTGAATGTGTCCTATGTGCATTGGTGCATAAGAGCCTGTTGTAAAAAGAATGGTTGGTGAGATTTGTTCTTTAATTGAATTTTCAATAACAGATTCATCTATGTTGATAGTTTTAAGTTTTAAGGATCTTTCTCTTTGTGACTTACCAACACCAGTATTTAACCATCCTGATTTTACAAGTTGGGTGTATTCTACTCCTGCTTTATATGCACCAGAATATATTGGGTCTTCTAAAATATTGTTAACTTCTATTTGTAGCATTTTATTCTTTCAAAAAATCGCAAGATTCATAAATCAACTCAGTTCTTATAATGGTTTTCTTGCCTGAAATTACATTGTTACCTTGGTGTAAGATTCTGTGATCAAAAATGAGTGCTTCTCCTGCTCCAAGCTTAATAGACTTGAATACTTCAGTGTTTAACTTTTCTTTATCTGAAAAGTTTCTTTCCTTATAAGAAATTGTGTTTTGTGAGTCTTGAATAAATTGTGTTTCACCACCAATGCAACAATCTGTATCAACTCCAATAATAAGTGTTTTTAAACTTCTTTGAAATTTGTTTTTAACCCAAGCATCATCATAATGTGGAACAAGAAAGTCTCCTTCGTTGTATTGTATAACACGAAACATAGGGTTAACACCAATAAGTCTGAATACTTTTGATTCACCAAAATTTGTGAAATGAAATCTATCATCCTCATGCTTCAATATAAGGTTTTCTACTTTTGACTGAATACTTATTTTTTCAAACAATGATTTTGCCAATGCTTCATCATAAAAGCTTAGTCTATTTTGTCCTGCTGATGCACTAATATCTGATTTTGAGTTATTAACTTTAGAACCAAATTTATCTGTACTCTGAGCATGGTTTAAGTTTTCATCAAACCAAGATACAATTTTAGATGCACTTGATTTATCAATCATTTTTTCAATGAAATGTATTTTGTGACTTTCATGTGTGTATACATTTTTATCAACAAGGGATTGGCTCAAGTCAACCTTAATTGTTGGAGGTGTATCAACAAATCCTGAGAATCTGTTTGTGAATATAGGCTTGTTAAGTTCTTCAGGGTTAACTTTATGAGGTGTTGTGTGAACCATATCAATCCAGCCTCCTTTAACAGAGCTTCTCATGACATCCAAATGAACAGCTTGTGAACCACTGAAATATTTGTGTCTGTTGTAGTTATGAAGATTTTCAATGTTGTCTTTCATTTTAAAAAACATTTCTTTTTCATCTTCATCCATAATAGAGATAAGATATTCTTGTGTTGGCTCACTCATGTTCAAATAGTTAATATAAATTTCAACAAAATCATATGATGCACCGAAGACTTCTTCATCATTTCTTGAGTCATACATGTCACCACTTGGAGTTGCTTCAAGAATACTCTGTGGAACACCTAATGCCTTAGAAACCTTAAAAACTTCACTCTTATGTATATCTGAGATTATTTGAATATCAACCATTGCATCAGAAGCCTTACCAACATATCCCAAGTATGCACCTTCATCTCTGTTTGTTGTTCCTACAATAATTGCTTTTTTACCCTCAGATGTGAGTACACTTGTTGTATAGTATAAATAAGGTGTTCTGGCATATGCTGTGAGTTGTCCCAATGCCCAAGGATCTGTTTTAATGTTGGACTTACCGATATTGGCAACAACTTCAGTGCTGATTGAGTCAAATCCTTCACCAATTTGCATAACTCTCAATTCCAAACCTTGAGATTCACATAATTGCCTTGCTTTTGCGATACTTTCAGACTGGTTTGTAGCACCAACTCTATTAAGTAGTGGAAGGGTGACAGGAACTATGTTTGCAATAGGACTATTTGACAGAGTGCTTGCATATTTAATTAGAGCAAGAACACATGCGCTGTCAATGCCACCACTAACAGCAACGACTGCTGTGTTAAGTCCATTATTTGCAAAGTAATCGTTTATAACAGTTGCTTTTGCTGCAATGTATGTGCTTGTGTTAAATTTTCTAAAACTTCTGATTTTACCCAGAATTTTAGTAAATTGCTTGTTTTCAATTTGTGTGTTGTATACTTGCATTATCCAAGCTCCTTGTCGTAAGAAAATAAATAACTAGGGAATATTTTTTCCATAAAAGTTATGAAATCTTGTTTCTCTTTTGTTTTGTTTAAATTTGATTTTTGATTTTCTTCATATATAAATTTAGCCAAGTAATTAAGTGGGTTGATTGTTGTGCAATCTTCAAACACAAATGATTCTGCTTGAATGTAAAGATCTGTACAACCTAAAATAATTTGCTCAAAATTATTTAACTCAATGAATTGAGATAAGTATCTTTGAAATGTTGTATTTGTTTTACCTTCTATAGTTTCTTGAACAAATTTGTTCATATATGATTGCATTTCTTCATCCAAATAAGAAATATTATCGCCAAGAAAATTAAATAGTTTTTCTTCCTTACTTGTTTGTGAAGAAATAACCAAGGTTTTTTTATTGGTATCATATTCAGATTTATTTTGAATTAATGAAGGAAGACTGATGAGTTTATTTTTTTGTTCACTTGTCATTGATTCAGTAATAAAAGAATGAATTGAATTGCAAAGGATAAAAATATAATCACAATCCTCTACATCTTGCATAAATGTCTGGATTTCAGAATTGAGAATAGCTTTGGATTGAACACCAGTGTTATCCATACTTTTGAAGGGGTAGTTGATTATTTTAAGATATGGAAAGTCAGCATCTTTTAAAACGCCAGATGTAGAAAAGTATTCAATAATAGCTTTGTAAGCATAAACTCCAGCGATAGAGCCAGCACCTGCAATAATTCCAAACTTTTTCATAATAATCTCCAAACAATATGGATATTATAATTTACTTAGTTGTAAAAGTCAACTAAGTATTGAATTGTTGCTTTATGTTGACAAAAAAATCTATTAATAATAGAATTAAGAAAGAGGTGATTCGCTACCGAAAATCAGAAATGCGGGGTTGTTAATTCGGGTACTACTACCCAAAGTGTAGAGCTTTGCAGGCTAGATATAATAGCAATATATATCAAGATAATGCATTAAAAAAGTGACCTAAAGGTCACTTTTTTTATTTAAACTTATTATTTAAACTTTTATCAATTTTTAACTGAGGAAATATCTTTAAAATGTCAGGAAATTGAGAAGCATATTGCTTATTGTTGTCAATTGTAGACTGTTCTATTCCCCAAACACTTTGAGCTACTGGTCCTGAGATTGCAGCATATGTATCAGTATCACCAGTACAATCAATACAGTTTTGAATTGTTCGTTCAAAACTGTTTGAATAATATATGCAAGACAGTGCTATTTCAAAACTTGTTTTTGCATCCCAAATAAATTCATCGACATTGGACCAATGATCAATAGTCTTTGGTTCTCCAAAATTATTTTCTATATAGCTCTTAAGGTTTTCTTGAGTTATAGATTTTTCAAGACATCTATAGATAAGTTGAGTATGTAGTTGAGCACTCTTTATTGAGTCAGGATGATTGTGCGTTATTGAGCAAAATATTTTACTAATTTTTTCAGCAATTTCAAGAGAGTAATTTTTATCAAAACAAAATGCTGCTATAGGAGATTGTCTCATTATACAACCGTTTGTATGTCTTTGTGTTTGCTCATAATTCTCTTGATTAACCCATGCTACAAAGCCACGACTAAAGCCGTGTTTTTCATATTTTTTGCCCCATGTTTTGAGATGTTTGATACCTCTCTCAAAGAGTTCCTCTTGCAAATCTTTATCATGCAACAATAAAGAAAGGTTTGTATTTTTAAATGAATGAATCCACTCATGACATGCACATGTTAAAAATGAATCATCGGTTGGTGTTGGTGTCTTTCTAGATGATTGCAATTTAGGAATACGTTCATAAACGCTTCCTATAGTATCCCCAATAATTGCTCCTAGCATAATATGTTTCCTTTAATTAATTAGTGTGTCTACGATTTCAGAAATAGTAGATGGTTTGGTTTTTTTGTCTTTAAGATTTTCAGACTTCATGAGTTTAATACACTGACCTGTAATGAATTGCATTCTTTTACTTCTCGGTGTTTTTTCATCATATGCTTGAGTGATGAATTGTGCAATAGTTCTAGATACCAAATCTTTTGCATATTCTAAATCATCTTCTTGAGGCATAAATTCAGCATAATTGAATTTTTCATTTTCAATCATTTTTGCAAATGCATCTTTGAATTCTTTTGCCTCTATGTTTGTGTTGATAAATTGAACAAGATCTTTAACGTTGATTGCTCTAATTAGTGACACAGTTTTTTCTTCATCTTGTTCTAATTTTGATATTACATCTGGAATCCAGAAGAAAGCAGCTTTCATTATTTTTTCGTTTAATTCAATATTTTTATAATCTTGATAAATTTTAGTAAAAATAGATTTTGACGAAGACTTAAGCAAGTCTATAAGTAAATCGTTTTTTAATACGATGTTATATTTTTCAACCATTGTTGTCCAAAACTGGTAAAGACCAACATAATTTGAGAAAAATTTTTGACGCACATCATGGATGAAGTGTTCATCAATAACAAGTTGTGGTATATCTGGGTCAAGCATGTATTTGTAGTCTTGCACGCTTTCTTTGTCGCGCATTTCTTTTGTTTCCATATCTTTCTCATCCCATAGTCTTGTCTGCATTTTAACAAGTCCACCAGAAGATGCTAAGTCTATCTGTCTTTTGATTTCATATTCAAGAGCTTGCTCCAAAAATGAGAATGAAGAAATGTTTTTCAGTTCAACTCTTGTGCCTAGTTTATCATCTCTTTCATTAATTGATATGCTGGCATCAACTCTGAAAGATCCTTCTTCAAGTTTACCATCACAGATATCCAAAGACTGCACAATGTTGTGAATCTGTTTTACATAGGCTTTAGCTTGTTGTGGTGTATGTATGCATGGCTTTGTAACACTCTCTACAAGTGCTGTACCACTCCTTGATAAATCTATCGCTGTAAATGTTCTGTGCATATCATGCAGGCTTTTTGCTGCATCACATTCCAGATGTGAATGCTCTATCTCTACTACTTTAAAAATGTTTTCTTCTGGAACAAATACCTCAATCAAAGCACTTCCCAATATGGGATTGTTTTGTTGTGTGATTTGGTATCCAAGAGAAAGGTCTGGATAAAAATAATGTTTTCTCTCAAATTCACTTGTTGTGTTAATTCTTGAGTGTGTTGCAATACCAAATAGAACGGCTAGTTCAACCGCCTCTTTAGATAAAACAGGAAGTGCTCCAGGCAAAGCCATATCAATGAGTGCTAAGTTTTGATTAGAAAAGCTGTTCTCGTTTGTACTAAATAGTTTTTCTTTGGTCTTTAATGCTATGTGAATTTCAAGACCTATAGTTACATAATATTTACCGTATTTTTTTCTCATTTAAACCTCTGTATATTTTAATTTGATAATCATATTTATCATTTTACTATTTTTGCTCAATATATTAGTCATTTATCCGTATTTTGTTCAATATGTTATACAATTTACATGCTCATTTCAATCTCATTTATATCACAAATCATTTGATAGTCTTGCATTTTTTTACCAACATACTGCATACCAATTGTTTTATTGATATCAAATGCTCCTTTATGAATTGGGACACTCATTGCAGGAACACCAGCCAAGCTAAATCCAACAGTTAAATAGTCAGCCATATAAATTTGTTGGGTAGTCATTTTTGAAATTTCATCCCATGCTGGAGCTTTTGTAGGAAAGGTTGGCAAGCACAAGTAATCTACTGTGTTGAATGCATCAGAGATTTGTTGTCTGAGTTCATTTCTTTTGTTGATTGCTTTCTTATAGATTGCATCAAACTTTTCAGATGACAGCACATAAGAACCTAGTATGATTCTCTTCTGTGCTTCAAGTCCCAAGTATTCACTTCTATGTTTTGCAACCATATCCCAATAATCTTTCTCATTAGAAACGGATTGATTTTCAATGAGTGATTGACCAAAAAATACACCTTGATAACGTGCCAAGTTTGATGAAGCTTCTGCACATGCAATAATATAGTATATGCTTGCACAGTCTTTAAGTAACCCAATGGATACTTCTTTGCATTCAATTCCAAGATCTTTAAATTGACCAATCTTTGTTTGATATGCTTCTTTAACTTCTTTAGAGATTGCATCAGATGCAAAGATCTCTGGAAAAATACCAACAGTCATATCTGATATTTTTTTAGATTGATAATTCTTTGTAAATCCTGTTGTGGTTGGGTCTTTAAGATCTTTGTTTGTATCAATTGAATCAATCAAATACTTCATGTCTTGAGTTGTATGTGTCAAGAATCCAGCTTGGTCTAGTGATGATGCATATGCAATCATACCATAGCGGGAGAAAGCACCATAGCTAGGCTTATATCCTACAAGTGAACAAAAGGCTGCTGGTTGTCTGACAGAGCCACCAGTGTCTGAACCTATTGTAAAATCAAAGAGTTCTGCTCTTAATGCTCCAGCACTGCCACCAGAGCTTCCACCAGCAGTATAATCTTGAAATCCAGGAATTGATGTTCTACCTAAGAACGATGTGTTTGTAAATGAACCCATAGCGAATTCATCCATAGATGTCCTACCCATAGCCAATGCACCTTTTGCGGCAATTCTATCAATCACATCTGCATTGTATGGTGCAATATAGTTTTGTAAAAATTTACTGCCTGCTGTGCATGGTAAACCCTTCATTGAGAATAAATCTTTAACTCCATAATCCAATCCCCAAAGTGGCATTGATACCCTCTTATCAATTGGAGTTGCATCAAGTAATGCTGCTTGTTCAGTAGATTTTTCAATTGTCTTTTCAAAGTGCCAAACACTACTGTCGCCTTCAGAAATATGCTTTCTGATTTTAGTTGCTTTTTCATTTAATTTATCAGAATAGAATGACTTAACAGAAATCGCCTCTTTATGTTTTTTCTCTAACATATTATTTTTTCCTTAATTGTTTTTTTGAATTACTTTAGGAGCCAGAAAGAATCCATCTTCAATATGAATACCAATGTGTGGTTCATTCTTTGAAATCATAGCTGAAGGAACATTTTCAAATAAAGTTATTGAATTGTTTTCGTTTTCTTTATGATTTGTGGGCATCTTTTCAATTGATTCCATCATTTCAAAAACTCCAGCCAAACTTGTTTTAAGTTTTTCTATGTTTTCTTCTGATGGTTTAAGTCCACTGATTTTTGATAATTTTTGTATATCCATATGTAGCTCCGAATTAAAAAGCACCTATAAAAAGGTGCTTTATTGGTTATGGGAGATTTTATCACATTTCTCTAATTGTTGCAAACAGTTTTCTTTGTTCTGAAAAAACCTCTGAGCACTTATCGTTGATTTGAGATTGTGCTGAAATTTCAAGATATGAAAGTACGCCTTTTTCAACTGCTGAGTTGAAATATTCCATTTTAGAAATATTTTCAGATGTTTTGAATGTGTTTTCTATTGTCATAATTCTATCACAATAACCTATTTTCCTTGAGTTATCTAAAAAGTCATTTATAGATGCTTGATTTTCTTTTGAAACAACCCCAACAAGAAGTAATTTAGTTGTTTCAAGATTAATCATTGCGACATCAATATTGCATGTTTCTACAGCACCTACATTTTCTCTGTTGAAGTCTTTTGATGCAGGAAATTCAGACTGGCTTGTTTGCAGGTAATGTTGGTGTGCAATACAGCTACCAATGGAACTGGATTGTGCAGATAGATCCATGATAGTAGTTTTAATGTCAGACTGAGCTTGCACTGATAAGGTGCAAGCAGCTAAAATTAGAGCAGTAACAAATTTTTTCATGATAGTGTCCTTGTCTTTGAATATACGAATACTATTGAAAATCACAAGAATTGTCAATTAAGTCACATTTATGAAATTTTTTTTAATTAGGCTTATTTTTCTTTGAAATGCTCTCAGCAATTATTGGTTTAATATCAATGGCATTCAAGCCTTTGTTTTTAAAGCCATCTAAAACTCTGTCTTGATCGTCATATACTGAGTGTATTCTTTTTAGTCCAATTAATTTTTCACACCAAGAAGGTTTGATAACATAATCAGGCACAAAGTTGTTTTGACCTCTCAGCTTGAGGTTGTCATAAGGGATCTCATTAATTCTTAATGCTTCTTTTGTTTTATCTGAACAACTTATGTGTCTTCCTGACATCATCCATATTTCAAAGCCTTGCTCTTTTTTTTCTTTAATAATTTCTGCTGTAATTGGTATTAGTGGGTCAAGGTCTACCATAGAGAAGTATTCGTCCCATTTTTTATCAATTCTCAAATGTGCTCTATGTGTTTCATCGAAAAGTGTTCCATCTAAGTCAAAAACAACAACATCTTTTTGCATAGTCTCATTTTTAAGGTCCAGATGTTCAAGTTTTCCATTTTGGTATTGATATACTGCCTGGAAGGGAACTGGTGTTTTGATAAACATTTCTTTACAAAACTTAATAAAGTCTTGCATCATTTCATCAATACCTGAAATATCTTGTGTTTCTTTTCTATACAAGAAAACTTCAAGTTTAGGATATTTATTTGCAACCTGAGATTTTGTAAAAAGCTCTTCATTATCTTTAATAAGAGAAAGGGTTTGTCCCAGTTGAAATGCATAGAACTTTAAAGATTCTATTTTATCATTTTTACCAAAATCAGTTATATCTTGAATTTTCATCATTTCAAGGCATGCAAGTTTTTCTTCAATTGTTGGTGCAACCATCGCTTTTTTGACTATTTCTCTATATTGTGTTCTAGATGCAGTTGATAGCAGACCTCTTATGGTTCTTATTGTTTTAAAGCCGTGAAATCTTTCTGTTTTTTCAAGAATTGGGCAATCAAATTCTTCATTTTCTTTATGAAGGGGAAATGTAGCAAGAATAGAGTTTTGAACTTCATCAGTCGTTCCTTTGTAAACCCATGATACTTTGTTATTTTCAATATAAATAAGGTTAGCATTAATTTCTTTATAGGAATCACAAATAGATTTAGCTGCTTTTTTATCCATTGGTGAATCTAAAAGAACATATGCATCTTTGTCTAGAGAATCTTGTGATCCGTGGATAATAATTTTTGGATAATTTTTCCATTTTTTGTGTTATAATTAGTTACTACATAATTTTAACATAAAAATATTAAGTCTCAAAGGAGTTTATAGTGGCACCCGCAAAAAA
>LNFM01022158.1_pt1 | contig 10508 bp, 9 predicted proteins | sample 596031 | NCBI WGS metagenome assembly LNFM01 (sample SAMN04254537, study PRJNA301005) | activated carbon metagenome | isolation source: dual media filters at the Ann Arbor, Michigan drinking water treatment plant | place: USA: Ann Arbor | reverse complement strand
CGCCACCGGCTGACGGTGGGCTCGCCCGAGGTGATCGCGCAGGCGGTGGAGCTGGCCTCGCGCGACAACCCGCACCACCCGCTCAAGGACTGGCTGCGGTCGCTCAAGCATGACGGCGTGGCGCGCCTGGACCATTGGCTGATCGACTTCGTCGGCGCGCCCGATACGCCGTACACGCGCGCCGCAGGCCGCATGTTCCTGATCGGCATGGTGGCGCGGGTGATGCGGCCCGGCTGCAAGATGGACTACGCGCTGATCTTTCAGGGCGCGCAGGGCGCGGGCAAGTCGTCGGCGTTCCGCGCGCTGGCCGATCCGTGGTTCAGCGACACGCCGTTCAAGATCGGCGACAAGGACGCGCTGATGGCGGTCCAGGGGGTGTGGCTGTACGAGTTCTCGGAGCTGGATGCGCTGGCCAAGTCCGAAGAGACCGCCATCAAGGCGTTCATCACCTCGGTCGAGGATCGCTTCCGCCCGCCCTATGGCACACGCATGCTCAACGTGCCGCGCCGCGTGGTCTTGTGCGGCACCACCAACACCGAGGAGTTCCTGCGCGACGCCACCGGCGGCCGGCGCTTCTGGCCGGTCAAGGTCGGCAAGGTGGAGCTGGACGGCCTGAAGGCGATGCGCGACCAGCTGTTCGCCGAGGCGGTGGCGCTGTTCGATGCAGGCGAACGCTGGTATCCGACGCGCGAGGAGGAGGCGCAGTTCTTCAGCCCCGAGCAGGAGCACTGGAAGCTGGTGGACGTGTGGACCGACTTCCTGCGCGCCTACGTCAACAGCAACGCCATGCGCGACGCTGACGAAGACGGCGACAGCGTGCCGATGCACCTACGAATGGCCAATGCCGAGCGCGACTTCTTCTCGACGCAGGAGCTGATCGCCAAGGGCCTGAAGATCGAGGCCGGCCGTATCGACTCGGCCAAGCAGATGCAGCGGCGCATCGCGCAGTGCATGAACGAGCTGGGCTTTGCCGCGCACCGCCAGCCCGACGGCAAACGCAAGCGGGGCTATCTGCGCGCGCAGCCCATTGACCCGACGTCGACCGCGGCCTCGCCGCCGGCCGATGCTCCCTCTCCCCCGGCGGGCAGTCCGCCGACAGCACCGGCCAGCGCAGAAGACCGCGCGCGCCAGGCGCTGAAAGACGTGCGGGTGGCGCTATGACGGCCGCGCCTCCGCGTCACCTGCCACGGCCTCGCGCAGCCTGCCGATGGAGCGGCGCGAGTCGGGGGTCTTCGCCGGCCCCGACAGGTCATCGGTATCAAGCGCCGTCCATTGCCGTCCAGATGTGGATAACTCATCTGGACGGCGCCCAAGTGGCTGAGCGGGCGAGGTTTTTCGCCCTGCCGTCCATTGGTCCAGATGATCCACGCGCACCCGCGTGCGTGTGGGCGCGCATGCCCGCCCCCGCGAGGGCGGGCGGGGGCGGGGGCGCGCACGCGCACGCACGCACGCGGGCATCTGGACGTCTGGACGGACATGAAAGGGATGAGAGGAGGGGCCGGTGTCGCAACCGAAGCCGCAACCAGTGACCGACGGCGCCCTGCTGCCGTCCCTGATGCCCGAGGCGGCCAAGTTCTACGCCGGCTGCGCCGCCGCCTTCACCGGCATGCCGCACGTCGAGGCTTGCATTGCCGGCGCGATCGCGCTGCGCCAGGCGATCGATGCCGACGACTACCCGCTCGTCAATGCGCTGTTCCGCGAGTTCGGCGCCCAGAAGATCGAGCCCGTGCACGCGCTTGAGCAGCACCCGATCCACGGCCAGGTCGAGCTGGGCGTCAGCCCGGACGAGATTCGCGCCTTTGCCCAACGTCATCGCGCGGCTCGCCGCGCTTCTACGGAGTCAACTCGATGAAGCGCGGCCGCAAGGGCGACTACTGGGATGCACGCCTCGAACGCTGGGGCGCCTGGCGCGTAGGTGCGGGGCAAAGCGGCGCGCCCAAGGTGGCGACCTGGGCCGGCATGCGCTCATCGAGCAACAGCCTGGCCAACTGGGCGGCCGGCGACGAGGGCGTGCCGCGCCTGTATCTGGAGGAGGTGGAGACGCACGCCTTCATCACCTACCTCGCCCACCAGCGCAACACGCAGGAACTGGCGGCCTTTGCCCTGACCGCCTACCCGAACTCCTCCCGCCTGGCCGCCCGCCTGGGCCTGAAGCAGGGCACCGTGACCGAGCGCCGCAAGCGCCTGATCGCCGTGTGCCGGCGCCTGCTCGATCAGCGCAAGCGCGGCGAGCCGTTGAGCATCGAGCGCCGCGCCCGCACCCCCAAGGCGGTCACTGTGCGCGCCACGGTGAAGGGCTACCGCAAGCCCCAGGCCATTGCCAGCGCCTCGCCTGACGGCTGATCGGACTTTTTGTGATTTGGTCAAAGTGGTGTAAAAAGCGTCATCCTCGGCGCGAGGTGCCTGCAGATCAGACGCAAGCACCCGCGCCGTTTGCTTTGGTGGCCCGTATCCATCGAAGGCACAAGCCCGCCTCGCGCGGGTGGTCAGGCATAGCGCAGCACCATGCGGTGGCTCTGGTGCTGCTTCAGGTAATCCAGCGTATCCCGCTCGCCACCGTGACCGATGCCTACTCTGTAGCAGTGCGCGTGCTCGTGTTGAAGAACACCGCAGTCCTCGTCGTTTTCGCTGGGTCAAGCGACGAGGCTGCGGCATGCGATCAAAGTTATGCCTAAGGCCGCGCCGCGCCCTTGCACCTACCCCGGATGCAAGGCACTGACCACCCAAGGCGGCCGCTGCGAGCAGCACCGCGTGCAGGTCCAGCGCGAGCAAGACGCTCACCGCGGCTCGGCCCGACAGCGTGGCTACTCGGTGGCCTGGGAGAAGGCCATCCGCTGTGCGTGCACTGCCAGGCGAGCGGTCGGATCGAGGCGGCTACCGTGGTCGACCACATCGTCCCGCACCGTGGCGATCGCGCGTTGTTCTGGGACACCAGCAACTGGCAGCCGCTGTGCAAGCCGCACCACGACGCCAAGACCGCGCGCGAGGACGGCGGCTTCGGCAATCGCGCCAGCAGCGCACCGGGGGGCGGGGCGAATCTCTAGGCCCCTCTGCAGCAGGACCGCGCTCGTAGTGCTTTTTTTGCGTGGTTGAGTTTTCAAGATTTTTCCTAGGTGACGGCTATGGGTGCACGTGGACCAAAGCCGACGCCGGCGGCGCTGAAGGCGGCGACCGGGGCGCGGCTGCGCCTGGCGGCCGACCTCGGCGAGGGCATCAACCCGCCGGTCAAAGCACCGCCGATGCCGCGCGACCTGATCGGGCCGGCGCGCAGCGAGTGGAAGCGCATCGTGCCGCACCTGCTCGACCTCGGCCTGCTGACCGAGCTGGACCGCGCCGCGCTGACGAACTACTGCTCGGCCTGGGGCGACCGCTGCCGGCTGCAGGCGCAGCTGAACGCGCTGATGAAGGCCGCGGCCGCCGCCGGCCAGCCCGAGACCGACGCCATGTGGGCCAAGCTGCCCAGCGGCATCGCGCGGCCGAGCGTGCTGGTCAAGCTGCTGGCCGATGCCGAGGCGCGCGTCGATCGCGCGCTTGGGCACTTCGGCCTGAGCCCGTCGCAACGCTCGCGGGTGACCGCTTCGCGCGAGACCGGCGACCAGCCGCAGCTGCCGGGGATGGAAGACCCGGTCGCCGCCAAGCTTGGCAAGCTGCGCCGCGTCGTCTAGTGCAGACGTCTGCACGGTCGTGACGCACGGGTACGTCGAGCGGGCGCTGCGCTATGCGCACGCGGTGGTGGAGGGCGAGATCCCGGCGTGCAAGTGGACGCGCCTGGCGTGCGAGCGGCAGATCAAGGACCTGGCGCGCAGCGAGGCCGATGCCGGCTGGCCCTGGCGCTTCGACCTCGAGCTGGCCGAGCGGCCCTGTCTGCTGATCGAGTGCCTGCCGCACATCAAGGGCAAGTGGGCCACGCCCACCATCACGCTCGAAGACTGGCAGTGCTTCATCGAGACCACCGTGTTCGGGTGGGTGCATCGCGAGTCCGGCAAGCGGCGTTTCCGGTTCGCCTACACCGAAGTGCCGCGCAAGAACGCCAAGTCGACGCTCACCTCGGGCAACGCCATCTACATGCTCGGCGCCGACGGCGAAGAGGGCGCCGAAGTGTTCAGCGCCGCCACCACCGGCGACCAGGCGCGCATCGTCTTTGACGTCAGCAAGGCCATGCTGCGCAAGGACCCGCGCATCGCCGCGCAGTTCGGCCTGGGTGTGGGCGAGCACGCCATCTGGCAGCGCGACACCGCCGGCACCTACAAGCCGCTCAACGCCGAGGCCAGCACGCAGGACGGCCTGAACGTGCACTTCGCCAGCGTCGACGAGCTGCACGCGCACAAGACGCGCGACTTGTGGGACGTGCTGGAAACCGCCACCGGCAGCCGCGAGCAGCCGCTGCTGTGGGCCATTACTACCGCCGGCAGCGACCGCGCCGGCATCTGCTACGAGCAACGCGACTACGTCTGCAAGATCCTGCAGGGCGTGGTCGAGGACGACAACTACTTCGGCGTCATCTACACCATTGACGACGATGACGACTGGACCGACGAGCGCACCTGGGCCAAGGCCAACCCCAACTTCGGCGTCAGCGTCTCGATCGAGGATTTGCGCGGCAAGTGCCGCAAGGCGATGCAGCAGGCCAGCGCGGTCGGCAACTTCAAGACCAAGCACCTGAACGTCTGGGTCAACGCCGACAGCCAGTTCATGGACATGCTGGCGTGGGACCGCTGTGCCGACCCCACGCTGTCGATCGACGCCTTTGTCGGCTGCGAAGGCTACGGCGGCCTCGATCTGGCCAGCAAGGTCGACATCAACAGCGAGCTGCTCATCTTCGAGCGGCCCAGCGACGGCAAGATCTGCGTGTTCGACCGCCACTGGGTGCCCGAGCGCGCCATCGATGAGAGTAAGAACAGCCAGTACGAAGGTTGGCAGCGGCGCGGCCTGCTGCGCGTCACCGACGGCGAAGTGGTCGACATGGACGCCATCGAAGAGCAGATCCTCGAAGACTGCAGCCGCTTCAGCATTCAGGGCTTTGGCTACGACCCGCACCAGGCCACGCAGCTGGTCGGCCACATGCTCGACAAACAGGTGCCGATGGTCGAAGTGCGACCCACGGTGCTCAACTTCTCCGAGCCGATGAAGACGCTCGAGGCCTGGGTGCTGAAGGGCAAGCTGGTGCACGACGGCTCGCCGATCCTCACCTGGATGATGTCCAACGTGGTCTGCCACCGCGACCAAAAGGACAACATCTACCCGCGCAAAGAGCGCGTCGAGAACAAGATCGACGGCGTGGTCGCGTTGCTGATGGCGATCAATCGCTACCTGGCGCGCAAGCCCGCCGCCACCGACGTCGGAATCGAGGTGTGCTAGTGGGAATACTGTCTCGATTCTGGCGCCGCAAGTCGAGCGTGCGCGACTCGCTCGACCTGTTCCGCGAGATCTTTGGCGGGCGTGCCAGCAAGAGCGGGCAGAACGTCAACTGGCGCACCGCGCTTGAAGCAGTGACCGCGCTGGCCTGCGCGCGCGTGATCGCCGACGGCCTGGCGCAGGTGCCGTTCAAGCTGTACCGCCGCGATGGTTCGCAGCGGATCGAGGCGGTGGATCACCCCGCCTATCAGCTGATCTCCAGCCGGCCCAACGAGTGGCAGACCAGCTACGAGTTCCGCGAGCAGCTGGCGCTGCACCTGGTCTTCTGCGGCCAGGCGTTCGTGTTCAAGAACCGGGTGCGCGGCGGCCTGGCCGAGCTGCTGCCGTTCCAGCCGCAGAACATGACGGTTGACAACCCGCGCGGCTGGGAGCGCACCTACAAGGCCACGCTGCCCGACGGCAAATACATCACGGTGCCGGCCGACGAGCTGTGGCACCTCAAGGGCCCGAGCTGGGATGGCGTCGTCGGCCTTGAAGGCGTGCGCATCGCGCGCGAGGCGATTGGTCTGTCGCTGGCCACCGAAGAGCACGGCGCGCGGGTGTTCTCCAACGGCGCCAGCCCGAACGGCATCTTGTACACCGAGCCGGGCACCACGCTGAACGCAGACCAGCGCAAGCAGCTGCGCGACTCGTGGAACGAGATCCACGGCGGCGGCGAGAACGCCAACAAGACCGGCATCCTCTGGGGCGGCCTTAAGTGGATGAGCACCGCCACCACCAACGAGCAGGCGCAGTTCCTCGAGACGCGCCGCTTTCAGGTCGAGGAGGTGTGCCGCGCCTTCCGCGTGATGCCGATCATGGTCGGGCATGCGGACAAGTCGGCCACCTACGCCAGCGCCGAGCAGATGTTCCTGGCGCACGTGATCCACACGCTGATGCCGTGGTACGCGCGCATCGAGCAAAGCGCCGACGCCGCGCTGCTCACCGAAAAAGAGCGGCGCGACGGCTACTACTTCGCCTTCCAGGCCAGCGCGCTGATGCGCGGCGACTACAAGTCGCGCCAGGAGGGCCTGCTGATCCAGCGGCGCGCCGGCGTGATCAACGCCAACGAATGGCGCGCGCTGGAAGAGATGAACCCGATGGGCCCGGCCGGCGATGTCTACATCGTCGAGTCGAACATGACCAAGCTTGACCAGGTCGGGCAGGCGCCTGCACAGCCTGCAGCGCCGGCTGCAACACCACCGCAAGGAACCCCGTAATGGACCGACTCGCCTGTGGCCTGATCGAACTTAAGCTCGCGCCCGCCGCCAGCGGCGCGGAGACGATGACCTTCTCCGGCTACGGCGCCGTGTTCAACAACACGGACAGCTATGGCGACGTGATCGTCCCCGGCGCCTTCGCGCAGTACTTGGCGGACGTCAAAGCCGGCCGCACGCCGTGGCCCGCCATGCTGGCGCAGCACGGCGGGTGGGGCATGAGCGCCGACGACATGACGCCGGTCGGCGTCTGGACCGAGCTGGCCGAAGACGGCACCGGCCTAAAGGTCGAGGGCAAGTTTGCCGAGACCCCGCGCGGCCGCGAGCTGTATGCGCTGATGAAGATGGACCCGCGCCCCGCGATCGATGGCCTGTCGATCGGCTACATCGCCAAGGAGTGGGAGCCGCGCAGCAAGCCGGACGACCCGCGCCGCAAGCTCAAGCGCATCGAGCTGATGGAGATCTCGCCGGTCACGTTCCCGGCGAACGGCAAGGCCCGTGTCAAGGACGTGAAGTCAATCGAAGACCTTTCAACGCTCGCCGATGCGGAGCGCCACCTGCGTGAGGCTTGTGGCCTGTCGAAGAGCGAAGCCGTGGCACTCGTGTCGCGGATCAAGCGGCTGGGCCAGGGTGATCCTGTCGGCCAGCAGGCAGCAGAACTGCGCGCGCTCCTCGAGCGCAATCGCAAGCACATCCCCACCCTCACCGTCTAGGAGTTCTCATGCAACGCATCACTTTCCGCCACTTCGGTCTGGCGGTGGCGGCGCTCGTCGTCGCCTCGCTGGCCATCTTCTCGCCCGACACGCTTGCCGCCAATCTCGACCCGGCGCTGCTCGGCGTGCTGCCGTTTGCCGCGTTCGGCCTCAACACCGACTTCGGTGACCTCAAGAAACTGATCGAGGAACAGGGCAAGGCCTGGGAAGAGTTCAAGACCTCGCACGAGCAGCAGATCAAGGAGCTGAAGGCCGGCCGCACCGACCCGCTGCTCGAAGGCAAGCTCGCCAAGATCAGCGAGCACCTAGACCAACTGCAGAAGCAGAAAGACGAGCTGGAGAAAAAGCTTAACCGTCCCGGCATTGCTCCCGGCCTGGAAGACCTCAACGAGGCCAAGGCGCTGGTCGTGTTCAACACTGAGCTGAAGGCCAACGCCATCGCCAGCGGCAAGCCCGTGCCGGCCGATGTGCAGCCCGACCAGTACCGCGCCTACAAGCGTGCGTTCAATCAGATGATCCGCGGCAACGAGCGCATGCTCGGTGACGACGAGCGCAAGGCGCTGCTGGTCGGCAGCGATGCCGACGGCGGCTACCTGGTGCCGACGGACATGTCCGGCCGCATCATTCAGCGCCAGTTCGACCTGTCGCCGATCCGCCAAATCGCCAACGTGCAGATCATCAGCTCGGGCAGCCTGGAAGGCATCGAAGACATCAACGAAGCCGCCTCCGGCTGGGTCGGCGAGACCTCGTCGCGGCCGGACACCAACGAGCCCAAGGTCGGCAAGTACGAGATCGTCGCGCACGAGATGTACGCGCAGCCCAAGGCCACGCAGAAGCTGCTCGACGACTTGGCGGTCGACGTCGAGACCTGGCTGGCCGACAAGGTCGCCGACAAGTTTGCCCGCACCGAAGGCGCGGCCTACGTGGTTGGCAACGGTGTGGCCAAGCCGATGGGCTTCACCGCCTACGGCACCGCCGCCACGGCAGACGCCAGTCGCGCCTGGGGCACGCTCGAGCACCTGAACACGACCAACAACGGCGCGTTCGCCTCGTCGAGCCCGGCCGACATCCTGTTCGACGTGATCCAGGCGATGCGCCCGGGCTACCTGGCCAACGCGCGCTGGGTCACCCGCCGCACGGTGATCAGCGCGATCCGCAAGCTGAAAGAGGCGACCACCAACGCCTACATGTGGCAACCCGGCCTGCAGGCCGGCCAGCCAGACCGTCTGCTTGGCTACCCGATCACGATGGCCGAAGACATGCCGGCGCTGGCCACCAACTCGCTGTCGCTCGCCTTTGGCGACTTCCGCGCCGGCTACCAGATCGTCGACCGCCTGGGCGTGCGCGTGCTGCGCGACCCGTACACCGACAAGCCCTACGTCAAGTTCTACACGACGAAGCGCACCGGCGGTGGGGTGGTCAACTTCGAGGCCATCAAGTTCGTCCGGTTCGGCAGCTAACGCCACTGACCCAGGGGACAGGCCCGGCGACGGGCCGCCCCGCGCACCCACTTTCAGGAGCTTCACATGCGTGATTCCATCAGCAACATCCAGGTCAAGCGGGCCATCAGCCCCGTGTCTGGCGCGGCCGACAACGTCGCGTCGGTCAGCCAGATCATCGATCGCCAGGGCTACGACTCGCTCGCCTTCATCATCCTCACCGGCGCGGTGGCCGATGCCGACGCCACCTTCGCGGTGCTCGTCGAGCATGACGACGCCGCCGGCTTCGGCACCGCCAGCGCGGTCGCTGACGCCGATCTGATCTCGCAGTCCAGCGCCGCCCCGGAGGCCGCCGCCGGCTTCCAGTTCGACGACGACAACGAGGTCCGCAAGATCGGCTACATCGGCGACAAGCGCTACGTGCGCCTGACCATCACGCCGGCCAACAACAGCGGCGCGTGGCTGCATGGCGCGGTCGCCATCCTCGGCCGTGCCGCCGCGTAAGCAACACCGGCGCTCCGGCGCCGCCCCGAGTGTCTCCTCCAGCTGCTACCCGCAGCTCTTGCCCGCGGCCGATCCTCTCCGGCCGCGGGGTTTCTTTCGGTCCCCTTCATGACCCAAGTCTCCAGCGTCATCGGCCATGCGCCGACCGTCACCATCGGCCCGGCCAACCCCGAGGCGGCCAAGTACCGCGCCATGTGGCAGCGGGACGAATACCGCCAGGTCGCGCCCGGTGAGCACGTGGCGCCGCTGTTCGTGCAACACGCGCGACCGAAGCCAGGTGCGGAGGTTATCGACTTTGGCGCAGGCACTGGCCGCGGCGCGCTGATGATCGCGCTTCTGTCCGGTGCGCGCGTGCACATGCTGGACTTCGCCGGCAACTGCCTCGATCTCGAGGTGCGGCAGGCGCTCACCACGCAGGCGCACGCGCTCACGTTCCGCCAGCATGACCTGACGCAGCCGGTCGGCATCAGCGCCCCCTACGGCTACTGCACCGACGTCATGGAGCACGTGCCGCCGGCCGACGTCGACCGCGTGCTGACCAACATCCTGCGCGCTGCGCAGCACGTGTTCTTCCAGATCAGCTGCGAAGACGACAGGCTCGGCGCGCTGATCGGCGAGCCGCTGCACCTGACCGTCAAGCCGTTCGCCTGGTGGCTGGCCAAGCTGCAGGCGCTTGACTGCGTGGTGCACTGGTCGCAGGACTGCGGCACGCACTGCCTGTTCTACGTCACCGCCTGGCAGAGCGGCGCCGAGCTGGTCAAGCATGGCGTGCTCAACATCGCCGAGGAAGCCTGCCGCGCCAACGTGGCGCACAACATCGCCGCCGGCTGGTCGCAGGTGCAGCCGCACGAGACCAATGACGTCGAGGTGATGATCCTCGGCGGCGGCCCGTCGCTCGCCGCGCACGCTGACGAGATCAAGCGCCTGCGCGCCGAGGGCGTCAAGCTCGTCACGCTCAACGGCGCCTACAACTGGGCGCTGGCGCAGGGCCTCACGCCGAGCGCGCAGATCGTGGTCGACGCGCGCCCGTTCAATGCCCGCTTCACCCATCCGGTGGTCGACGGCTGCAAGTACCTGATCGCCTCGCAGGTCGACCCCGCCGTGCTCGATGGTCTGCCGCTTGAGCGCACGCTGCTGTGGCACACCAGCGCCGAGTCGGTCGCTGATCTGCTCAAGGCGCAATACGAAGTCAGCTGGCCGATCCCCGGCGGCTCCACCGTGCTGCTGCGCGCGATTCCGCT
>LNFM01013311.1_pt1 | contig 10508 bp, 8 predicted proteins | sample 596031 | NCBI WGS metagenome assembly LNFM01 (sample SAMN04254537, study PRJNA301005) | activated carbon metagenome | isolation source: dual media filters at the Ann Arbor, Michigan drinking water treatment plant | place: USA: Ann Arbor | reverse complement strand
GCGGTGATGCCGTTCCAGGCCACGGCCTGGAAACCCTTCAGGCCCTGCTCGTCGAGGGTGGGCACCTCGGGCAGCGCGGCAGTGCGGCCGATGCTGGTGACGCCGAGCACGCGCAGTCGTCCCGACTTGATGAAAGGCATCACCGAGGTGAGCCCGTTGAAGGCCATGTCGACGTGGCCGCCGACGAGATCGACCAGTGCCGGCGCATTGCCCTTGTACGGCACATGCATCATTTTGATGCCGGCCATCGCATTGAGCAGTTCGCCGGAGAGATGCGGCACGCCGCCGTTGCCGGAGGAGGCGAAGTTCATCTTGCCCGGCCGCGCCTTGGCCAGCGCGATCAGTTCGCGGACGTTTTTCGCCGGCACGCCGGGATGGACCACCAGGCCCATCGGGGTGGTGTTGATCAGCGTGATCGGTTCAAAATCCTTCGCCGGGTCGTACGGCAGTTTTTTCAGCACGCTGGGCACGACGGTGAAAGGCGCCGGCGTGATCAGCAGCGTGTGGCCATCGGGCGCCGCCTTGGCGACGATCTCGGTGCCGATCGTGGTATTGCCGCCGGGACGGTTGTCGACGATGACCTGCTGGCCCCAGGCTTCGGCGAGCCGCGGTGCAAGCACGCGGGCAATCACGTCAGTGCTGCCACCGGCGGCAAAGGGCACGATCAGGCGTACCGTTTTGCTCGGGTAGTTCTGTGCCGCCGACAGTCCCGGAAATGCAAAAAATATCAATAAAAACAAATACTTACGACAAAACATCGGATCTCCTCCTGCATTGTTGCGCCAGCCCGTGATTCAGGCCGGTCCCTGGTAAATGCCTTGCAGCCGGCCCATCGCGCTGCGGGCTTCGGCTTCGATGCGGTCGACGATCGCCGCCAGCGGTTCGATTCTATCGGCGAATACCACGCCCTGGCCGCAGGAGAGCATGGCTTTTTCGTAATCGCCGGTTTCGTAGGCCTTGCGGCCGACGGTGCCCATGATGTGCGGCAGCAGCACCTGCGTGTCGCCAGCCTGTTCCTTTTCGAGCTGCTGGATCATCGCCACATGCGCGGTCTTCAGCGCGCGCTGGGTGTTGCGCATTGATTGCAGCAGCAACGTGGTGTCGGTTTCGCCGGCGGCGACCAGGCGCTCCTTGTAACTGCGATGCGCCCAGATTTCCTCCGATACCAGGAAACGCGTGCCCATGGCCACGCCGTCGGCGCCCATCGCCAGGGCGGCCACCAGCTGTTCGCCGGTGCCGATGCCGCCGGCGACAAGCAGCGGGATCTTTATCGTGCGCGCGGCGGCCGCGGCCATCACCATCGTGCCCACCGGTTCGATGCCGGGATGACCGCCGGCTTCGGCGCCAACGACGGTCACCGCATCGGCGCCCAGCGATTCCGCCTTTTTCGCGTAACGCACCCCGGGCACCTTGTGCAGCACGGTGATGCCCGCATCCTTCAGCCGCCGGATATGGCCCTCGGGATTGTTGCCGGCGGTCTCGATATGTTTGACACCTTCCCCGATCACCGCGTCGATCAGCGGCGTCACGCGGTCCGTGCCGTCGCGGCTGACGCGGATCATCACGTTGACGCCGAAGGGTTTGCCTTCCGACAGCTCGCGGCAGCGGCGGATGCCCGCGCGCAGCGCCTGCACGTCCGGAAAACTCGCGGAGGTCATGAAGCCGATCAGCCCCGCACGGGCGACCGCCGCGACATAAACCGGATCGGCCAGCCACATCAGCCCGCTGGCGATGACGGGCAGACGGATGCCGTAGAGCTCGGTGATGCGGGTTTTGAAGGGGATGTTCACGGCGGAAAAATCAATTAATTAACAGGATGTACAGGATGAACAGGATAAAAAACGGCCTTTACTGGGAATTCACGGTATCGATAAACGGGTTTCATCCTGTAAATCCTGTCCATCCTGTAAATTGTTTTTTAGCTTTTCAGCACAACCAGCGCATCCGCGGCCATCACGCCCTCGGCGTTGACGAACAGCGGGTTGATGTCGATTTCGGCGATACGGTCGGCATGGTCTGCGGCGAGCAGCGACAGGCGTGACAGGGCATCGGCGAGGGCGTCGATGTTGCAGGCGGGTTTGCCGCGGTAACCCTGCAGCAGCTTCACGCCGCGGATTTCGTGGATCATCGCCTTCGCGGTCTCGGTGTCGAAGGGCGCATAGCGGTGGGTCACGTCGTGCATGATCTCGGTGAACACGCCGCCGAGCCCGAAGGCGATCAGCGGACCGAAGTGGGGATCGTTGACCGCGCCGATGATGACTTCCTCGCCGGCCGCCATCTGCTGCAGCAGGATGCCGTCGATGCGGGCATCGGCCTTGCAGGCCTTTGCCGCCGCCAGCACCTCGCGCGCCGCCTGCTTGAGGCCGTCAAGCGTCGTGATGTTGAGCCGGATCACGCCGGCCTCGGTCTTGTGCGGGATGTCGGCGGATTCGATCTTGACCGCCAGCGGGAAGGGCAGCGGTGCGGCCGCCAGCTTTTCCACGGCATCGGCCGCAAGCAGCGTCTCGCCGGTCACCGGGATGCCGTAGGCCTTGAGCAGCGCCTTCGAGGCATGTTCGCCCAGCGTGCCGGCCGCAGGCAGCTTCAGCGTCTGCGGCGCGATGGCGCGCCGGTTGCCGCGGGCGCGCAGGGCTTCGAACACGCGGCGTTTCTGCGCGAAATCATTCAGCGCCGCCAGCGCGTCGACGGTGCGCCCCGGCGCGAGGATGCAGGGCACGCCGTGGTTTTCGAGGTAATCCATCGCGGCGCGGTTGTCGTCGGGCGAGGTCGGCCAGTTGAGCAGCAGCGGCTTGTCGCTGTCCTTCAGCATGTCGACCAGGCCTTCGGCCCAGACCTGGGCGACGGTTCCGCGCGGCGAACGCGCGACGATGGCATCGATGTTGGGGTCGGCCAGCACTTCGCGCATGGTCTTGGTGTACGAGGCGAAGTTGTCGTTGTAGCCCTGGGCCGTGGTGTCGATCGGGTTTTCGATGGACGCGTAGGCGACAACGATGCCGCGCAGTTTTTCGCGGGTGGCATCGGCTAGCCGCGGCAGCGTCAGGCCGCGCGCGACGCAGCGGTCTGCGAGCAGCACACCGGCGCCGCCGGACAGGGTCATCACGCCGACGCCATTGCCTTTCGGCAGCTTGCGCGCGCGGAAGGCCTTGCAGTAATCCACCAGGTCGTCGACGTCCTGCACCTCGATGAAGCCGCCTTCGCGGAACGCCGTGCGGAACAGTTCGTAGCCGGCGGTCAGCCGCGCGGTATGCGAGGTCGCGGCCTTGCTGCCGATGTCGGTGTTGCCGACTTTCCAGATCAGGACGGGTTTGCCCAGCTCCAGCGCGCGCGCGCCGAGCCGGCGCAGGCGTTTGCCTTCGGTGGTGCCTTCAAGGAAGGCGGTGAGGATTTCGACGTCGGGGCGCTCGATCAGGTGTTCCATCCAGTCGAGCGCGGTGAGGTCGGACTCGTTGCCGGTGGAAACCACGTGGTTGAAGCCGAGGCCGTAATAACAGGCGACCGCGACCACGCCGAAACCGAAACCGCCGGACTGGGTGACCATCGCGATCGGTCCGGGTTTCAGCGTTTTCAGCTGCAGCGTGCCGCCGAAACCGAGGCGGAAATCGGCATCGAGGTTCATCAGGCCCAGGCAGTTGGGACCGACGACGCGCACGCCGCTCGACTTCACCGCGGCGAGCAGTTTGTCGTTGAGTTCCCGGCCGGCCTCGCCGGCTTCGCTGAATCCCGCGGACAGCACCACGGCGAAAGGGATGCCGGCCTTGCCGCACTGCTCGATCGCGCCCGGCACCAGGTGGCCGGCGACTGCGATCAGCGCGACGTCGCAGGGTTTCGGCACCGCGGTGACATCCGGATAACAGGTCAGCCCCTTGATCTCCGTGTATTTCGGATTGACCGGATAGACCCTGCCCTTGTAGCCGTATTCGGTGAGCAGCTTGATCGGCTGGCCGCCGATGCGCGCGAGGTCGGTGGAAGCGCCGATGATGGCGACGCCGCGCGGGTCGAGCAGGCGGGAGAGGTCGGGTGCGGTGGTCATGGATTAAATGAACGGGAAAGGAACGGCACAAAGAAACAATTAACAGGATGGACAGGATTTACAGGATAAGAGCGGGATGAATTGCGGCGGGGATTATGGGGTTTATCCTGAACATCCTGTTCATCCTGTAAATAAACGCTTTTAATCCGTGCGCATCTTGGCGGCCTTGACCAGGTTCGCCCATTTGTCGGTTTCGCTGCGGATGAAGGCCGCGAATTCCTCCGGCGTGCTGGCGACCGGTTCGGCGCCCTGTCCGGAGAGTTTCTCGACGACGTCCGGCGCACGCAGCGCCTTGACGGCTTCGGTGTGCAGCCGCGCGATGACCGGTTTCGGCGTGGCCGCCGGTGCGAGCAGGCCGTACCAGCCGCTGGCGCTGTAGCCCTTCAGCGTTTCGCCGATGGTCGGCAGATCCGGCAGCAGCGCCGAGCGTTTGGCGCCGGTGACGGCGAGCCCCTTGACCCGGCCCGACTTGATGTGGGGCGTGATGATCAGGCTGTTTTCGTAGCTCATGTCGACTTCGCCGGAGACCAGCGCGACCAGTGCCGGCGCGCCGCCCTTGTAGGCGACATGGGTGATGTCGACCTTGGCCATCAGTTTCAGCAGCTCGCCGGCGAGGTGGGTGATGGTGCCGTTGCCGGAAGACGCGTAGTTCAGCCGCTTGCCGCCCTGTTTGGCGATGGCCAGCAGTTCCCTGACGTTTTTTGCCGGCACCGAGGGATGGGTGACGAGGACGCTGGTCACGGTCACGCTCTGGGTGATCGGTGCGAGATCGCGCAGGGTGTCATAACCCAGTTTCGGATTGAGGCTTTTGGCCACCGCGAGGCCGCCGATGGTGCCCATCACGATGGTGTAGCCGTCGGGCGCGGACTTGGCCACCTGTTCGGTGCCGATCGCGCCGCCGGCGCCGCCGCGGTTGTCGACGACGACCTGCTGGCCGAGGGCCTCGGCCATTTTCGGCGCGATCAGCCGCGCCACCACGTCGGTGGGGCCGCCCGGCGGGAAGGGCACGACCATGCGTACGGGCTTGGCGGGATATTGCTGGGCGCCGGCCGGCAGTGCCAGCGCGGCGGCGAGCAGTTGCAGAAGCAGCAGGGATCTTTTCATGATGTCCTCCTCTTGCGTGGTGTGCTTGTCTTATTGATCGACGTGGGCGGTCGCGGTCATCGACGGACGCCGCGCGAAGGCATCGTGCCAGCGGGCGATGCGGTCGTGGCCCTGGCGCCAGTCCAGCGCCGCAAACCGGAAGTCGGCGTAAGACAGCGCGCAGGCGATGGCGACATGGCCGATGCCGACCGGCGCGGCGGCCAGTGCATCCGCCTCGCGCTCGAGCGCGGTGACCGCGTTGCGCACCTTCTGCTCGAAGGCGGCCAGCGTTTCCGGCGACTGCTGCGGCTGCGGGCGCAGCATTTCGTTGCGCCACAGCATCAGGTTGTCGAGCAGGTTGCTGCCCAGCGCGTGGCGGCGCAGCGCGGTCCAGCGCGCCGGACCGGAGGGCGGGAACAGTTTCGTGCCGCCGTGCAGGCTGTCGAGGTATTCGCAGATCACCGTCGAATCGTAGAGCGCGCTGCCGTCATCGAGCAGCAGCGTCGGGATTTTTCCGGTGGGGTTGATTTTCAGCAGTTCGGCGTTGGGCCGTGTCATCGACACCAGCGTGCGTTCACATTCGATGCGGCCGGCGAGCCCGCATTCGTGGGCGAAGACCATCACCTTGCGCACGAAGGGCGAGCGCGAGGACCAGTAGAGTTTCATGCCTTCAGCGTTTTCATGTAGGCGATGATGGCATCCGCCACCGCTGCGGGCTGCTCGGGCAGCAGCGCATGCGCGGCGTTGTCGATGCGGGCCAGCGTCACGCGCTCCGCGCCCCACTGGTCGCGGTAGGTGTAAATGCTGTCCGGCGGCGACAGCGGATCCTTCAGCGACAGCACATCCAGTACCGGCGCCTTGCCCGCGGTCCACCATTCCGGTTTCGGCGTGGCTTCGGTGGCCTCGCGTTCGGCATGCATCACCTCCTCGTCCCAGCCGCCGAGCCAGACCCGGGCGTCGTTGCCGGGCGCGAAAAACACGTGCTGCAGGTGTTTCAGCCGCACCGCCTCCGGCAAATCCATCTGGTGGCATTTGTTGATCGAGTCACGCAGTTCCGGTGCCAGCGGCCAGGTGTGGGTCGCGGCGAGCAGCACCACGGCGCGGGTGAGTTCGGGGTAGTCGGCGGCGACGGTACGGGCGACGAAGTTGCCGAAGGCATGGCCGGCGACCACCGTGGGTTCGCCGCCGTCGTGGCGGATCACTGCCGCGATGTCTGCCGCGAAATCGTGCAGCGTGATGCCCTTCAGCGGCCCGCTGCTGCCGCCGAGGCCGCGGGGTTCCGGGCACAGGGCGCGGTAACCCGCGGCCGCAAGGCGCTGCGCGATGTCAAAAAAATCGGCGGCACCGCGGCCCAGCGAAGGCATCATCACGATGCGCGGGCCGGCGCCGAAAGCGTGGACTGCAATATGGACTGCATTGTGCTTGACGGAGAAGGTGCTGGCGGCGGGCATAAGTGTGGCCGGTGGTTGCAAGATGGAGGAATGATTCTACCGCGCCCCGTGCGGATGCCTGTTCCGCTTTCCAGCATGTGGAGAATGTCGGGCGATCGGTCCCGTCATCATTGTGCCGGCATGGTGCGGCTCCTATAATCCGGGGCCGGGCAGCACAACAACAATGACGCTGCCTGTCCCGAATGGAGGAGTGCCATGACCCGTAACCATGTTTGTCCGCGCAAGCGCGGTGTGCTGCATGCTGTCTGGGCAGGTCTGATTGCCGGCTTCGTCGCGATTCCGGCACAGGCGCAGGAATGGAAACCCGAGCGCAATATCGAGATGGTGGTGTCCTCGGGCGCCGGAGGGGCGGCCGACCGCTCGGCACGCACGATCCAGAAATTCCTGCAGGACATCCCGGGCATGCCCAATGTCATCGTCAACAACAAGCCCGGCGGCAGCGGCACCGTGGCCTGGAGCTACGTCAACCAGCATCCCGGCGACGCTCATTACATCTCGACGCTGAACACCGCGCTGGTGAGCAACCAGATCGTCGGCCTGAGCACGCTGCGTTACCAGGACATCACCCCGCTGAACATCCTGATGCACGAGTACGTCGCGGTGTGGGTGCGCAGCGGCTCGACGCTGATGAGCGGCAGGGACCTGGTGGCGAAGCTGAAGCAGGATCCGGGTTCGGTCAGTTTCGGCATCTCGCCGGCCCGCGGCAACCAGAACCACATCGTGCTCGGCATGATCGCGCGCGCCGCGGGCATCGATCCCAAGCTGCTGAAGATTGTTGTTTATTCCTCGGGCGGCGCCGGCACGACGGCGGCGCTGGGCGGGCACGTCGAAGTCTGGGCCGGCACGGCGGGCAGCGCCCTGCCGCTGATACAGGACGGCCGTGCCCGCGTGCTCGGCATCAGCGCGCCGCAGCGCCAGGCCGGCGGTTTTGCTTCGGTGCCGTCCTTCCGCGAGCAGGGCATCGATGCGGTGTACTCGGCATGGCGCGGTTTTCTGGCGCCGGGCAAGCTGACGCCGGCGCAGACCGCGTTCTGGGACCGCACCTTCGCCAGCATTGTCGAGGATCCCGACTGGAAGGCCGAACTCGAGAAGAACGCCTGGGGCCGCGAATTCAAGGGTGCGGCGGAGACCCGGAAGTTTCTTGAGGTCGAGCACAAGCTGCTGGAAAAAATCCTCGCCGACCTCGGCATCGTCAAACGCTGAGTTCATCACCCCCTCATCATCCCATCAACACGGAGCGCTTCATGCCTGACAAGTCCGCCAACATGTCCCGGCCGCAGGACTGGAAACTGATCGTCGAAAAAGACGTCCCCATCAGGCTGCGCGACGGTGCGGTGATCCATTGCGATGTGCTGCGCCCGGACTGCGACGAGAAAGTGCCGGCGTTGATGAACATGGGGCCGTACCAGAAGGACAAGCTGTGGCGGCCGCCGGCGGACCTCGAGGAGGCGCCGAACCCGTACCTGAACTGGGAGACCGCCAATCCGCTGTGGTGGTGCCCGCGCGGCTATGCGCTGATCCGCGTCGACTCGCGCGGCTCGGGCAAATCGCCGGGACTGTCGGATCCCAATTCCTACCAGGAAGCGGTGGATTTTTACGACGCCATCGAGTGGGCTGCGCAGCTGCCCTGGTGCTCGGGCAGGATCGGCACGCTGGGCGTGTCCTACCACGCCAACATCCAGTGGCGGGTGGCCAACCTGCAGCCGCCGTCGCTGAAGGCGATCCTGCCCTGGGAGGGGCGCGCCGACCTCTACCGCGACCAGGCCTACCACGGCGGCATTTTCGCGATGGGCTTCATCTCGAGCTGGCACAACACCCAGACCGCGCACCACCTGCTCGGCCGTCCGCGTGAATACAACCCCAACGCCTTCCGCAACGACCTGCTGTGGAACTGGATGAGCAATAACCTCGATTCCGAGTACTGGCGGGTGCGCAGCGCGCAGTGGGAGAAGATCAAGGTGCCGGTGTTCAGCGCCGGCAACTGGGGCGGATTTTCGCTGCACCTGCGCGGCAACCTCGAGGGTTTCGTCAACGCGGCCTCGAAACACAAGAAACTCAGGGTGCACACCGGCTCGCATTTCCATCCCTTCCATGCGGAAGAGGGGCGTATCGACCAGCTGCGCTGGTTCGATTACTGGCTGAAGGACATCGACACCGGCATCATGGACGAGCCGCCGGTGAAAATCGAAATCCGCACCGGCGGCAGCACGCAGCCCTACAAGTTCCGCTTCGAGAACGAGTGGCCGCTCAAACGCACGCAGTGGACGAAGATGCACCTCCACATCGAGCGTGCGCAGGGAACCGACATCGACAGCACAGAGGGTTCGCTGTCGGCGCAGGCGCCGGCCAAGGAATCAAAGTTGTCCTATTCCGCCAGCGGCGTGACCAAGGCCGGCGTTGCCTCGTCGTCCACGGCGCTGATGCTGGCCGCGCAGAACAAGATGGGCGTGTCCTTCGAGACGCCGCCGCTGCAGGAAGATACCGAAGTCACCGGTCCGCTGATGCTGAACCTCTGGGTGTCGAGCTCGACCGAGGACATGGACATCATGGTCACGTTGCGCAACATCGATACTGATGGCAAGGATGTCTGCGAGGTCGGCCAGCAGGGACAGTCGGTGCCGGCGGTGACCAAGGGCTGGCTGCGGGCTTCGCACCGCAAGCTCGACCCGGCGCGTTCGCTGCCGTACCGGCCCTTCCATGCGCACAACGAGCGGCAGTGGCTGAAGCCCGGCGAAATCGTTGAATGCCAGGTGGAAATATGGCCGACCTGCATGGTGTTCAGGAAAGGCCACAAGATCCGCCTCGACATCCAGTCGCGCGACGGCGCCGGCAGCCAGATGTACGGGCATTACCACGCGGATTACAACCTCGGCGCCGAGAACACGATCTATTCAGGCGGTGACAAACCGTCGTATCTGCTGCTGCCGGTGATCCCGGCGAAGGCCTGAACGCATCAAGGGAAAACGCAAGACATGCCATACACCACGATCAACGGCCTGAAAATCAACTGTGAAATTGCGGGGAAGGGCACGCCGCTGCTGATGTTTGCGCCGGGCGGATTCGGATCGACCATCGCGCGCTGGACCGCTGCCGGCGGCAAGCGCGAATGGAAGGAGATGGACGCGCTGGCGACGCTGTCGAAGCATTTCCGCACCATCGCCTACGACCGCCGCGAGGCCGGGTTTTCCGGCGGGCGCATCGAGCCGCTGGGCTGGGAGCACTATGTGCTCGAGGCGAAGGCCATGCTCGAATTCGCCGGCGAAAAAAAGGCGCTGATCCTCGGCAGCTGCATGGGGGCCGCGCTGGCCACCGCCTTCGCCGAACGCCATCCGGACATGTGCCTGGGACTGTACCTGCACTGGCCGGTCGGCGGGTACCGCTGGCTGCTCAAGGGGCGGACCTTTTTCCGGCGGCACATGGACTTTGTGCGTGCCAACGGTTTTGCGGCGGTGGTCCAGCGCGCGCCGGAGAAACGCAGCTTCTGGGAGGATGCGGAGATCGGCCCCTGGGGACCGCCGACGGTGCATCATCCTGACTTCGCGGCGGAATACGTCAAACAGGACATGGATCGTTACTTCGCGGTCTGCGAGCAGACCCGGGACGCGCTGTTCAACGATACGCAGTTTTCCGGCGCAGGCCCCGAAGCGCTGATGAAAATGGACATTCCCGCATTCATCCAGACCGGCAACGATGCCTCGCATGCGCATTCCGCGTCCTGGGCGACCAAGGAGCTGATGCCGGATGCCGAGTTGTGGGATGTGATGCCGCCACAGCAGAACGGCGCCAACACGCTGGAGCAGGTACTCCGCTTCAAGGCGAAGCTGGGTTTGTAATTACAAGTACAACAGGAGGAGGACATCATGCACAAGACCGCAATTGCAATCGCACTGCTGCTCGCCGGGACCGGCACCGTTGCCGCCCAGGGCAAGGCCGCCACCGATTTT
>LNFM01003280.1_pt1 | contig 10508 bp, 7 predicted proteins | sample 596031 | NCBI WGS metagenome assembly LNFM01 (sample SAMN04254537, study PRJNA301005) | activated carbon metagenome | isolation source: dual media filters at the Ann Arbor, Michigan drinking water treatment plant | place: USA: Ann Arbor | reverse complement strand
AGGACGAGCACGGGCGCTTCACCGAGTTCAAGCTCGTGCCGTGGTCGGTCGAGATCCCGCACACCGAGATCAACTTCGACTCGGCGAAGTGGGACGTGAAGACCGACGAGACTGCGAAGCTCGACGAGGCGGTCGCGGTCGCCTTCCACGAGCTCGAGGGCCTCGAGAAGGTCAACGAGGCGGTGCAGGCCAACATCACGCCGCGCCTCTACATCGTCGGCTACACCGACACCGTGGGGCCGGGCCCGAAGAACGACGAGCTGTCGCGCAACCGGGCCAAGGAGATCGCGAAGTACTTCTACGACAAGGGCTTCTGGGCCGAGATCCACTACGCGGGCATGGGCGAGCGTGGCCTGCGAGTCGAGACCGCCGACAGCGTCGACGAGGTCCGCAACCGTCGCGCGCTCTACCTCATCGGCGTCGACACGCCGGCGGCGGGCGGTCAGATCCCCAGCAAGTGGCAGAAGCTCGCGGGCCCGCGGCCGAAGCCGGTGGGCTTCGTGCTGCCGGCGTTGCCGGAGTCCTATGTGAAGGCCCGCGAGGAGCGGCGGCGTGGGACCGGTGGCGAAGGACCGGCGGAGCCGTCGACCGAGCCGGGCACCACGACCGGCGGCACGGACACCGGGGGCGCGTCCACGGGTGCGGACACACCCGAGCCGCAGCTCCCGCCCGACGACGGCGCGCCGCCGTCGGTGGATGGCAAGCCGGGCGCGAGCGGCAAGGGCTGCAGCGTCGGCGGCGAGGGCCACGGCGTCGCGACGCTGGGCCTGGTCGTGCTCGCGGCGCTGCGTCGGCCCCGACGGCGCCGTTGAACCGGCCCTACGCCGCCGCGAGCTCGCGGGGGAACTCGCGCACCGTCAGCAGGTGCCGCACGGCCGCCAAGGGCGTCCGCGGCATCTTCGCGAAGTAGCGCATCGCCCCCGGCACGGTGCCGAAGGTGCGCTCGATCGCCGCGAACTCCGGGTTCGCGACGACGTTCTCGCGCAGCAGCGGCGCGACGTTGGGGTCGCGGCGGAACGCCCGGATGTGCTCGAGAAGTCGCGCGTGGTACTCGGGGTCCTCGACGATCGAAAGGATCGACGCGCTGCGCGGGTGCACGCCGGCGAGCACTTCGGCGACCTGCTGCTCCATCTGCTCGAGCCCGCCCTCGAACGACTCGAGCAACTGGAAGTCGTACTGCGGGTTGGCGTGCACGACCTGCATCACGTGCCCGATGATCGCGTCGCGCGTGCTGTTGAAGCCGGTCGGATCGATCACCGACGCTGGATCATCGAGGAACCGCAGCAGGGTGTGGAAGCGGAAGTCGAGGCCCTTGTCCGCGTAGTAGTCCGCCGCGCACGGCACGATGAAGAACCGCATCATGTCGAGGGCGCCGACGATGCGCTGGAGCCGAGTCGGGACCTCGGTGATGTAGCCGAGGCGGCGGAGCCGCTCGAGCCGCGCCTCGACCTTGGCCGAGTCGCCGTAGCCGTTCAGCGCCCGGACCAGCTGGGCCGCCTTGTGCCAGCGCGCCCGACGGTCCCCCATCGTCTGGCGGACGAGCGACCACGGGCTCTTCGACATCCGGTCCGACCGTCCGGCTTCCATCGCGGGCATGGAATGAACCATAGATCGGAGGGTCGGCCGTGCAAGCCATGGTTGTGTCGCCATGCACGGCCACGCGGCCAGGGATGGGCCGGGGCGGCGGCCGCCGCTAGGCGCTGGGGTGCGCCGCGAACCACTTCCGCATCCAGCCCGCGGCGGTCTCCCAGCCCTCGCGCATGTTTTTCTCGGCGGCCTTCTCGACCAGGCCGCCGATGCCGAAGATCTTGACTTCGCACCACAGGGCCGAGCGGCGGCGGCACTTGGCCGGTCCATCGGGCTCGACGGTGACGCGGCCGCCGAGTCGGATGCGCTCGGACATCACCGACATCACGATCTCGTAGGACCACTCGTTCGTCGCGAGGTCGAGGCGGCCGTGCTCGGTGTACCCGAGCTTGGGGCCGAGGAGCTTCGCGACCGCGGCCGGGAGGTCCAGCTTCGGGGTCACGCGCATCGACCGGCTCTTCTTGCCGTTCGCCTCGACGACCGGCTCGATGTCGCAGGTCGCGAAGCCGAGCCCCTCGAGGATCATCTGGCGCGTCCAGTCGGGATCGAAGAACAGCGTCCAGAAGCGGTCGGTCGAGCAATCGAACCCGTGGGTCAGGGTGAATTCGAGCACGGCGCGCGGACCCTAGCACGCCGGCGCGGGCGCCGGCCCGCGTTTTCTACCGGCACGATCGGCCTGGTCGCACCGCGCCGAGGCCCACCGCGACGACGCGCATCGGCGCGACCGGCTCGACCTGCGTGTACGCGGGGTCGTCGAAGGCCGCGAGCACGGTGACCTCGAAGACCGTGTCCAGCATGGCCGCCCAGCCCGCGGGGACGACGGCGTGGGTGGGGGCCCTGGCGATCCAATGGCAGATCTTCGCCTCGCGGTCGCGGTGCAGCCGGGCGCCGACGTGATCGTTGAGCCCGACCAGATCGACGATCGTCATCGTGCGCGGGGCGAAGAACCGCGTCGCCCCGGCACCCTCGACGGCGACGACCGCGTCGCTCGGCAGCTCGTCGGCGATCCACGCCGCGGGCTGCCGGTGCAGCGCGCGGGTGTCCTCGGCGGCCGCCCGTACCCGCGCCGCGGTGTCGCGGGCCTGCAGGCCGGTGAACACGGCGACCGGCACGAGGGCGACCACGGCGACGCGCCGCGACAGCGCCCCCAGCCCGAGGGCGACGAGCACAGGCCACGGCACGAGCAGCGGCGCGAAGTAGCGGGCCTCGAAGAACTGCACGCCGTCGTGCAGCGGTCGGGTCGACGCGACGACGACCACCGTGACGAGGCTCGCGATCGCGATCGCGGCGGCCGCCCCATCGCCCTCCCGCAGGTGGCGGCGCACCGCTGCCCCGACGAGCACGACGCCGCCGAGCCCGATGAGCCACGGTTGCCAGGGCGCGACCTGCTCCGTGACGTAGGCGAGTCCAGCCGGGCCGCCGCCTCGGCCCTTGATGTAGAACGCGTTGGGCAGCGCGGCGCCGACGGTCGCGAGCAGCCACAGCGCCCAGACGCCCGCCGCCCCGAGGGCCCCCGCGGCCGCGAGCAGCGCGGCGCGGCGCTGGGCCGGTTCGGTGCGCGACCGCAGCAGCCACAGCGCGGCGAGCAGCGCGACGCTCCATGCCCCGAGCTCCGGGCGCGCGGCGACGCCGAGCGCCCCGAGGGCGGCGGCCGCGACGGCGTGCCCCTCGACGATCGCCCAGGCGCCCGCGAGCACGAGGGCCGCCGCGAGCGGGACCTCCATCCCGCTGCCCACGCCGTGCAGCAGCAGCGGCGACGTCGCGACGAGCGCCCCGGCGAGCCAACCGATCGAGCCCAGGGGAATCGGGGCCTCCACGCTCGCGCGCCGCCTCCCGATCGCGAGGGCCAGCCCCGCGCCGCACCACGCGGTCACGGCGTGCAGGAGCACCCCCAGGGCGAGGACCCACCGCACCGGATCGGCGGCCGTCGGCCACACCGCGAGGAGCAGCACCCACAGCGGGCTCGAGCACCCGGCCTCGTGATCGCCGGGGTTGTAGCTCCACCCGTCGCCGGACCGCAGGCTCTTGGCGTAGTCGAGGTGGATCCACGCGTCGTCGAGCGCGAAGTCGGAGCCCGGCCACACGACCATGGCGGCGAGCACGATCGCCAGCACCGCCGAGGCCACCGGCGCGCTGGCCTCGGGTCCCCGCGGCGCGCCGCTCATGACCCGATCTCGAGCACGACCTTGCCGAACTGCGCGCGCGACTCGAGGTGGCGTTGGGCCGCCGCGGCGTCGGCGAGCGGGAACACGCGATCGACCACCGGGCGCAGCTTGCCCTCGCCGCACAGGGCCATGATCCGGTGCAGCGAGGCCTTGCTGCCCATCGTGCTGCCGAGGATCTGGATCTGGCGGAAGAACACGTGGCGCAGATCGGTGGTCGCATCCCAGCCCGACGAGGCGCCGCAGGTCACGACCGTGCCGCCGCGCCGCGCAAGCTCGATGCTCGCCGACCAGGTGTCCTTGCCGGTGTGCTCGACCACGAGGTCGAGGCCGCGCTTGCCGACCCACGGCAGCGCGCGGACCTGCTTGGGCCACTCGGGATCGGCGGTGCGGACGGTCGCGTCGGCGCCGAGCTCCCGCGCGCGCTCGAGCTTCGCGTCGGTGCTCGCGAGGGCGACGACGCGCGCGCCGTGGAGCTTGGCGATCTGCAGCGCCGCGACCCCGACGCCGCTGCCGACCGCGTGCACGAGCACGGTGTCGCCGGGCGCGACGCGGCCGCGGGTGACGACCATCTGCCAAGCGGTGAGGAAGGTCAGGGGCACGGCGGCCGCCTCGATCATGCCGAGGTTCTCGGGCTTCGCGACGAGGTTGGCCTGCGGCACGCAGATGCGCTCGCAGTAGCCCCCGCCCACGTTCTCGCCGAGGATGCGATAGCGCGGACAGAGGTTGTCCCAACCCCCGAGGCACGACTCGCACGCGCCGCACGACAGGCCGGGGTTGAGCACCACGGCGCGGTCCCGCCAGGCGGGGTCGACCCCGGGGCCGGTCTCGAGGACGCGGCCGGCGATGTCGCTCCCGAGCACGTGGGGGTAGGTCAGCCGCAGGTTCGGCAGCCCGCCGCGGACCCACAGATCGAGGCGGTTGAGGGCGCAGGCCTCGATCGCGACCAGGGCCTGGCCCGGGCCGACGACCGGGTCGGGCAGGGCCTCGGGCGCGAGGACCGAGGCATCGCCGTGTCGGTGCAGCGTGATCGCACGCATCGTTGGATCCTTCGCGGACGGCCGTTCGGCCGCGGGCCGTGTGTGCGCAACGCTACCACCGAAATGCATCGACCTCGCAACTCGCCCTTGCCGCGGCGACCGGACCCCCGCATATACATCCCTGACGAGTCGAGGGCGGCCGGGGGGTTTTCCGCGATTCGTTTCCGCTGCAGGGCTCCCATCGGGGCGCGTCCGACCCATTTCGGGCCGGGTCATGCCGACGATGGAGATCCCCGACATGTTCGACGCGCTTGCGACCGATCAAGGCTTTTCCCGCTACTCCACCGCCATCGAACGGTACCCGGTCCTCGACCGTGACCGCGAGCTGTCCCTGTCCCGCTCCTACCGCGAGGGCGACAAGGCCTCGGGCGATCTGCTGGTGTGCTGCAATCTCCGTTACGTGGTGAAGATCGCCCACGGCTACCGTGGCTACGGCTTCCGCGTGAACGAGCTCGTCGCCGAGGGCAACATGGGCCTGCTGCAGGCCGTGCGCCGCTTCGAGCCCGAGCGAGGGCTGCGGTTCATGACCTACGCCTCGTACTGGGTCCGTGCCCACGTGCTGTCGTACATCCTCAAGCACTGGAGCTTGGTGGGTGTCGGCACCGGGCCGATGCAGAGCAAGCTGTTCTTCCGCCTCCACCGCGAGAAGGCCAAGCTCGCCGCGCGCCTCGGCAGCGGCGAGGACCTCACGGCGCACCTCGCCGCGACCTTCGCCACCAGTGAGGAGCGCATCCGCTCGATGGAGCAGCGGATCGACGCCCGCGACCTGTCGCTCGACGCCAAGGCCTACCGCGAGGGGACCTCGACGATCATGGACACGCTCGCCGACGGCGGCACCGACCAGGAGAACTCGCTGCTGAGCGGCGAGGTCCAGACCCTCGTCCACGAGCGGGTCGCCGACGCGCTCACCCGGCTCGACGAGCGCGAGCAGGTCATCGTGCACCACCGTCTCATCGGCGGCGAGCGCCAGACCCTGTCGGAGATCGGCAAGACCCTCGGCCTGTCGCGCGAGCGCGTGCGTCAGCTCGAGCAGCGGGTGAAGACCAAGCTGCGTCGCTCGCTCGCCGACCTCGCGCCCGAGGGTGCGGTCATGGCCGAGGCCGCCTGAGCACCACCCGACGTCGTCCCGCGCGGCTCAGCGCGGCAGGTCGAAGCGGAGGTTGTCGAACGCGGCCCGGATCTCGTCGTGGTGGTCGCGCAGCGCGTCCAGATCGCCGGTGAACTTCTTGGTGCGCAGCAGGTTCGTGACCGCGTGCGCGTCCTCGGCGAAATCGCGGAGCGCGGCGTCGTAGCTCGGCCACCAGAACACGCGATCCGCCTCGGCCTCGTGGGACTCGGCGAAGGCGTGCAGCTCGGAGAGGCGGCCGTCGAACGTCGTCAACGCGCCGTCGCACATCCCCGCGCTCAACGGATCGCGACGCGTGCAGCGCTCGAAGCCCTTGGCCGCCAGCATCGCGCGGTGGCAGTGCCAGCGCATGCTCGGGCCCTCCTGCGCGCCGGCCTGCGCGAGCCGCAGCTCGTCGAGTCCGTCGCGCACCTCCTCGAGCTCGCCGGACAGCGCGTCGCGGGCGAGCTCCCACGCGCCCCACGCGGCGATGAACTGCGGCGCGAGCTCCTTGCCCTTGGCCCACGCGTCCTCCTTGAACGCCTCCGGGCCGTAGTACGCGTCGAGCGTGACGGCGAGGGCGGCGAAGGCCGTGAGCGCCGCCAGGTACTGCTGCATCGCCGCCTCGATCGCCGGCAGCGACGGCTCGCGCAGCGGACCCTCGTCGGCGGCGCGACGGCACGGCTGCAGGTCGCCGTCGACCGGGTACACCAGGGGACGCGCGCCGTTGCGCTTGGGTCCGCCGGTCTTGAGATCGATGCCCTGCGTCCACCGCTTGTAGCTCTCGACGACGTGGCCCCGCGTGCGGCGCAGGCACTCGTGGTAGAGCGACAGCTTGTCGGCGAGCCGATCCTGATCGTCGAGCTGCGGCGTGGCGAGCGTGCCGGGCATGTGCGCGTCGTCGATGAGGACGCGGGCCTCGACCTCCGCCTGCACGCGGCTCTGGATCGCCTCGCCGACGCGGCCGCAGCCCGACGCCGCCACCGCGAGCGCGATGACGGCTCGTCCCCAACGATCGCTCGTCACGCGTTCGACCACGCGCGACGAAACGTGCCACAGGTACCCCAGCCCAGCAACGTCGGGCGCCGAGGCGACGACGTCGAGCCCCGGGACGGACTCAGACCCAGTGGGAATCCTCGGGCACGATGATGCGTAGGTGGTGGAACAGGTTCTCGATGCGGTAGTGGCTGGCGGTGAGGAACTCCTCACCGTCGATCTGCGCCGCGATCTGCGGGTCGATGCGGCCCTTTCGCCGCGGGAGCAGCCGGATGTCGATGACGCGGCCGCGTGGCACGTCCCGCCGCGGCAGGCCGAGCACCTCGAGGTCGTCGCCGGTCACCGGGTTGCGCTTGTGCCCGCCGAGCGCCGCGGCGGCCCAGTCGGCGTGCCCGCGCAGCACCACGACCTCGAACTTCCCGTCGTCGGGCTTGGCGGTGGGATCGAAGATCCAGTCCCCCGCGTAGATGATCGTGCCCTGGACCAGGATGTCGGTGACCGATTCGAACTCGGCGACGGCGTCGTCGATCGTGATCTCGGCGTCGAAGTTGGCGCCACCGAGCGCACCGAGCACCAGGGTTCGCAGCGTCGCGCTCGTGTACACCAGCTTGTCGCGGTAGAAGGCGCGCAGGACCGGGACCTTCTCGACCCACTCGCGCTCGCGGTTGCGCTTGGCCAGCACCCGCGCCGACAGGCCCATGCCGCAGCTGTCGAACCACAGGTCCTTGGCGATGGGTTCGCCCGCCGGGTCGAACGCGACGATCCGGCCGACGTCGAGCCACTGCTCGATGCCGGCGGCGATGATCTCGACGTTCCTGCGCAGCGCCCTCACCCCCGACGTGATGCCGAAGCTGCGGCCCTGATCGTTGGCGGTGCCCATCGGCAGCATGCCCAGGGGCACGTCGATGCCGGCGCGCTCGCGGGCGAGGATGATCGCCTTGGCCGCCTCGGCGAAGGTCCCGTCGCCGCCCATGTAGACGACGCGCGCCGCGTCCTCGCGCTCGATCCGGGCGGCGAGCGCCGCGACCGTGGCGCCGGCGGGCAGCGTCGCGACGAACTCGGGGGCGAGTCCGGCGTCGTCGAGCACCGCCATCGCGTCGTCGATGTAGCGCTTGGCCTTGCCGCTGCGGGCGGTCGGGTTGGCCACGAGCAGGGTGCGGCGGGGGCGAGGCAACGGCCCGCAAGCGTAGCGAAGGCCGAGCCTGCTTGGCGAGCGCCGGACCGAGGGCCAACGGGGCGGGGTGGGTCGACGCCCGGACGTGCGCCACCGCTCAGCGCCGGCGCACGCGCCCCCGGCGAAACCCGACCCGGGGTGCGGCGGATCTGTTAGGCATGCCGCCGATGTCCGTGCGCGTTCGAGCCCTCGTCGCCGTCGCTTCCCTCCTCGCCGCCACGTCCTCGTGCAAGCCGTCGACGACGCAGCCGCCCACGGGCCCCGCTGCCCCGGCCGCCGTGGCGTTCGAGAACCCCGGTGGCATGTGGATGCCGACGCAGATGGTCGGTCACACCGAGACGCTGAAGACCCTCGGCCTCGGCTACGACCCGGCGGCGCTCGGCGACCCGACCTCGTTCCCGCTCGGCGCGGTGGTGAGCCTGGGCGGTTGCTCGGCCTCGTTCGTGTCGCCGCAGGGCCTGGTGATCACCAACCACCACTGCGTGATCGGGGCGCTGCAGAACAACTCGACGCCGGACCAGAACCTGCTCGTCGACGGCTACCTCGCCGCGACGCTCGCCGACGAGAAGCCCGCGGGCGCCAACCAGCGCATCTACGTCACCCAGGCGATCCGCGAGGTGACGTCCGAGATGACGCAGGGCCTCGACCAGATCGCCGATCCCCAGGCGCGCTTCCTCGAGACCCAGAAGCGCACCCGCGATCTCGAGCAGACGTGCGAGGCGCAGAAGCCCGGCCACGACTGCTCGGTGCGGTCGTTCTTCGAGGGCGCCGAGTACTACATGATCGACGCGCTCGAGATCCGCGACGTGCGGCTGGTCTACGCCCCGCACGCGGGCATCGGGGTGTTCGGCGGCGAGGTCGACAACTGGCGCTGGCCCCGGCACACCGGCGACTTCTCGTTCCTGCGCGCCTACGTCGGCAAGGACGGCCAGCCCGCCGATCCCTCGCCCGAGAACGTGCCCTACGTCCCGCCGCACCACCTGCGGATCGCCAGCGAGCCCCTCGACGGCGGGGATTTCGTCATGGTCGCCGGCTACCCCGGTCGCACGAACCGCCTGAGCACCGCCGAGGAGGTCAAGGACGCGATCTCGTGGCGATACCCCCGCGACATCGGCCGCTACGGCGAGACCATCGCGTTGCTCGAGGCCCTCGGCAAGCAGCGGCCCGAGCTGCTCATCAAGTCGGCGAGTCGGCTGCGCCGCCTGGCCAACTACCACACCAACTTCCAGGGGATGCTCGACGGCCTGACCAAGGGCGGACTGGCCGAGCAGAAGGCCAGGCTCGAGGCCGAGCTGCAGGCGTGGATCGCCGGCGACGCGGCCCGCACCGCCAAGTACGGCGGCGTGTTCGAGAAGCTCGCGGCGCTCGACGCCGAGTACCGCAAGGTCCGCGATCACGACGCCGCGCTGCGCGAGCTCGCCGAGGGCAGCCAGCTGTTCGGTGCCGCGTTGTCAGCGGCCATCACCGCCCAGAACACCGCCGCGGGCAAGCCGGCCCAGGGCGATCTGGCCGCGATGATCGACGGCGCGATGAAGACCTACGACGCGGAGCTCGACCGCGCGCTCTTCCGCCTCGCCATCGAGCGCACGACCCGGCTGCCCGCCGAGCAGCGGCCCGCCGACGCGCTGACGGCCCTGCTCGGCAAGCCCGGCGCCGACGGCAACTGGGACGCCGCAGCGATCGACGCCGGCCTCGCCAAGCTCTACGACAAGACCAAGCTGGTCGAGCCACGCTTCCGCGAGAAGCTCATCGCGGCCAAGGACACCGCGAAGCTGAAGCAGCTGCGGGATCCGTTCGTGAAGGCCGCGGTCACCCTCGCGCCGGTGTTCATCGCCGCGCAGGGCCGCGAGGAGACCCGCGCCGGATCCATGGCCGCGCTCCGTCCGACGTTCGTGGCCGCCCTGCGCGAGTACTCGAAGACGCCCGTGGCACCCGACGCCAACAGCACGCTGCGCATCACCTACGGCACCGTGCGCGGCTACAAGCCCACGCCCGAGGCGCCGGTGTTCGAGCCGTTCACCACGCTGTCGCAGATGGTCGCGAAGAACACGGGCACCGAGCCGTTCGCGGCGCCGGCCAAGCTGCTCGCCGCCGCGAACGGCGACAAGGGCCCGTACCGCGTCGAGGCGCTCGGCGACGTGCCGCTCGACTTCCTCGCCGACCTCGACATCACCGGCGGCAACTCGGGCTCGGCGACGCTGAACGCCAAGGGCGAGCTGGTCGGGCTCGCGTTCGACGGCAACTACGAGGCGATCGCGTCGAACTGGATGTTCATCCCCGGCATCACGCGCTCGATCCACGTCGACATCCGCTTCGTGCTGTGGGTCCTCGACGCGGTCGACCAGGGCGACCACCTGCTGACGGAGATGGGCGTCACGCCGAAGATCGCCGCGACCCAGGCCGCCCCGGCCGAGGCCGCGAAGCCGCCGGCGCCCGCGGCCGCG
>LNFM01014156.1_pt1 | contig 10509 bp, 12 predicted proteins | sample 596031 | NCBI WGS metagenome assembly LNFM01 (sample SAMN04254537, study PRJNA301005) | activated carbon metagenome | isolation source: dual media filters at the Ann Arbor, Michigan drinking water treatment plant | place: USA: Ann Arbor | reverse complement strand
GCGAAATCGAGTCCATTCTCGCACGGCACAAGCCCATCGATCCGGCACTGCGCCGGCGTGAATACGAGCAAACCGGCTGGCGGGAGTTCGACCCTACAGCCGAGCCGTATACCCCGAGCCAAGCGGAAATTGATCGCATGCGGCGTCGATAAATAAGTTTGGCGCCCATCCTCAGCGGATGGGCGCCATTCGCAAAGGAGGATTACCCATGAACGGTATCATTTATCTGGTCGGCTTGGTTGTCGTCGTCTTGGCTATTCTATCATTCTTTGGCTTGAGTTAACTGACCAACGCGGAGCATGGGGACATGTTGCGCCCATGACGAGGCGACGACCGTTCACGCCTCGGTCGTCCGACCGTCAAATTTCTCGTGCGCTGCTTCTGCCTCCACCTTTGTTGCGGCGGAATAGCCGTCGCGATGGTGTGGCGGTCCATACAGCGTGTAGAGTTTCAGCGGCTTTTCTCCCGCATTCTTGATGTTGTGACGGGCGCCGGCGGGAATCACGATGCCATCGCCGTCGGTTATCTCAGTCTCCCGACCGTCGATGGTGACGACACCAGAACCTTCCTCAATACGGAAGAACTGGTCGCCGTCCTTGTGCACTTCTTCGCCAATGTCTTCGCCGGGTGCCAACGACATGAGCACCAGCTGCAGATGCTTGCCCGTGTAGAGCACACGCCGGAAATGGCTGTTGTCTTCCGTGGCGTCTTCGATGTGATCGATGAACCCGTCCATTTCACGCCTCCGTCAAATCCATGTGTCCCAACCATCGGAACCAAGGGATCTTATAATCGCTTTTTACCGCTCTAGGGCTGCCGACTTTGCGACGTGACGTGGGTTATCTCAGCGCCAAAGAGTACGATCTGCGCCGAGTAATAGACCCAGATCAGAAGCACGACAACGGATGCAGCAGCACCGTAGGTTGATTCAAGGCCCTGCGTTCCGATGTACCAGGCGATCGCTGATTTCCCGATGTTGAACATCAGCGCCGTGATCAACCCACCCAGCCAAACATCGCGCCATTCGAGATGCGTGTCGGGAAGCCATTTGAACAGCATCGAGAACAGGAGCGTCAGCAAGGCCAGAGATACGACAAAGTTCAAAAGGGAGAGCAATGTCCCTTCGCCTGCCGAGCCACTCATCCAGTCCGACAAGCCGGCGAGCACCGCGCTGAGCACGAGTGACACCGCAAGAAGAAAACCGAGAGCCAGGATCCCTGCAAAGGCGCCGCCATACACTTTCACGTACCAGGCCGCGCCGGGGTCCTTGGGTTCGTTCACCTCGAAAATGGTATTGAGTGCATCTTTGAGCTGCACGACCACTCCGACGGCGGCGACCAGCAACAGCACGACGCCGACGACCGCCGACCAGCCGCCCGCGACAGATGACGAGGCGCCCTGAAGCATGGCTTCGATCGCCTTACCGCCGCTCTCGCCAACCATGCCGCGAAATTGCGTAACGATCGACTCGCGAGCCGCATCCCCACCCCAGATCAGCCCGGCTACAGCCGTCACGATGAGGAGGAGGGGTCCGAGAGAGAACACCGAATAATAGGCGAGCGCCGCGCCCATGCGCGCACTGCGGTGACGCAGCCAGTCGATGGCCGCCGTCTTAAGAAGCAACCACAGCCCAAGATGGTCAGAACCGCGATCGGTAGCCACGGCCATACCGGTTCGCTGTCGATGAGCTGCCAAGGACCAATAGGACGATGCCGCCGCCAAGGACCAGCGGCCAGTTTCGCCACGCCAACCTGGCGAGGTCGCGAAAGGTGGCGGACGCGTCAGACGTCCCAGCTCCTATCGCCGACGGAATATGTTTAGCGGTCTCAATCGCAGTGGACGCCACAGCCGTTGCAGACCCGACATGGCTCTCGGTTGCACTCTCCTGTTCCTCACTCTGCTCTTTGAACCAAACAGCCAGGGCTGCGACCGCGCCAAGGGCGACGAACCCTCCCGCCAGGAGAAAGTAGGCGTCCCTGTAGCCATATGCGTCGATCAGAGCAACGGTGACGCCAGCCAGTCCAAAACCAAAAGCAAAGACGAAGGGGATCGCCACCGACGCCCGCATCGCATATTTGGCTATCACATGGGTAATGCCCGAGGTCGCATAGCTTAGGAGTTTCTGAAACACGGCTCACGGCCTTCCGGTTTTACGATTTCCAGAGTGCTCCGAGAAAGAAGCCAAGAACGCCCGCAACAGCCAGAGTTGCCATGGGCTGTTGCTTCAAGGAGTCGTCGACCGCGGCTTTCATGGCGCCGGGCGCCCTCTGCGCCATGGCACCGACTTCTCGCCCCTGTTCGACGGCACGATCGGCGAGGTCGGATGCTTGGTCTGCGACACCGCGAACCGCCTCGGTGGCTTTATCAACCAGTCCCTCTGCGGCGGGAGTGCTGTCTTTCACCTGCGATGTTTGAGTTGCCATCACTGCCTCTCCTGTCCCTCAGTCTAAAAAGGTGTAACGCCAGCAACCCCGGAATGTTTCCTCGCCGTACTCAACTCGACGCGCGAACGTGGGATCGAAACTGGAGCACGCTCAAGAAGCACCGACTGATCGGGGCGCGGGGGAAATGGGGATGAAGGCGCCGGGAAGGGGTCAGGCAAAACGCGTACCGATACGTTGATGCCGCAGCCAGAAACCGGGAAAATCAGCTGCGTCCACCGTCTCCCTTGTGCCCGGTTGTCACCCGGCGCCCTGTGATCGAAACGACCTTGCGCGCGCGCGGTTCCAACCGTCGAGCGTGGTGTCGCGGTGTTTTTCGCTACCCGAGCCGACGCGTTAGCGACCGAAGCCGAGCGGCCGAAACCGCGCCAACGCGGGTTCGGTTTACGAGGGCGCGACCCGGCGTCGCCGGGAAACCCCGCCTTCAGCGGGGCGAGCTCCAGCGAGCGCCCAACCCTTCACCTGCCTTTCACCGCGACCGACCGCGCTCACGCCGTTCACGTCTCGGCTTCGCCACGCGTTGCGCTACAGGGTGCGGGCTCAAGCTTGTGCTGGCTTTCTGCGCCTCCGACCATCCGTGCAGCAACTGCACCAGCAGCGGTTCCTTCTCAAGCCGTGCCACGCGTGCCGCGTTCGCTTCAGCTATGGCTTCGCCGACGGCATCGCGATCAGCCAATCCCATGGTCACCAACGCCCTAGCGATATCGACCTCGTCGACCCACGGTCGACCTCGAGAATGTTGCGACTTGTTTGGATCCGTTCTCCGCCTGCGCACACGTCGGCGCACATCCCTGGCTGTGTGCGTGAGGCGCAAGCTCGACAACTTGGCGTAACCGGCCGCGTCACCGACCACGAAGCCACGCCCCTTTGCTTCGACCCCGTAACCTTCACGAGCCACGGCGTCCTGCAGATCCTCCCACGTCGATGCGCCATCGAGCCTTTCCGACAATCGCGCCCCCAACTCTCGTGCCTCAGCGCGGCTCCACTGCGGCCGTGAGGTTGGTGCGCCGCGTCTGGCGGCATGGGTCGCCCGGCTGTTGGGTCGCTTCGGCAGCACGTCGGTCTCGTCTGGCGAAAATGCATGGGCCGGCACGGCTCGAAAGCCGTGGGCCTCAGCGAGCTCCTTCATGATGCGATCGAAGCGCGCATAATCTTGTGACGTCCGCCAAGCGATGCCGGTGCCTGGATGGACCCGGTTGATCATCATGTGCAGGTGGGCATGAGGGGTATCGCCGTGCCCCATCACCAGTGCCTGGTGTGCGCTAAGTCCCGAGCGCTCCAACGTCTCCACCGCCACCGTCTGCATCATCGCCATCGTCGGTCGCTCGTCCGGCGCCCAGGCAATCATCAGGTGGTACACCGCGCGGCGCGTGCGCGGTGACAGTGCCGCCGTCGCCGCCATCAGCTTCGCGGCAAGTTCCGGATCATCGGTCGGGAGATTGTGCGCGAGCGTCCACGCGACACGCTTGGGGTCGACGCCGCCTTTGCCGTGGATCAGATAGCGCGCCAGCGTTTGAAAATCGCGGGTCGGCGAGGCGACTTTGGCGAGCATGGCCTCACAGGCGTCGTGCGGTCGCCAGCAACACCGACAGCGCCGCGCGCAGCTCGGCGGCACTCACGGGCACCAGACCGACATTCGCCTGCCGCGTGAGCTGGTTCAGGTTGTTGCCGATGCGGGCCAGTTCGCGCAGCGCCTCATCGCGGGCGCCGCGCGCATGGGGCAGGGACACCGGATGACGTTTGCGGTAGGCAACCAGCACCGCGCGCGTGAGGCCGGACGTGGTCATGCATCGGCTGCGCGCTTCGGCCTTGAATTCTGCATACACAGGGTCAGGAAGTCGCGTGTAGATCTGCCGGTCGACCGGCGTTCCCCGATCTGAGAACCCCTTGCGATACCCCTTGGGCGGCATGGGCAGACCCCTTCCTTGAAAGGGACGGGCGCGGCGGCCGGCGGTGGTGCAGCGGCCACACGCTGCGGCGAGCACCTTTCTGGACCATTTTGTCCAGAAAGGCATACCTCGCCCCGTCCCTTTCACTGTCTGCCCTTCACCACCATCCACACAAGGCCTTTGCCTAAGAGTTCAGCAGCTTAGGTGTGGCGAAGCCACAGCTGACACGGCGGGGGCGCTGCCCCCTGCACCCCCGGGATACCGACGACGTGAGGCGCAAAGTGTATACAGCCGCCGCCCTTGTCAGCACGGTTTCAGCCGGCAGACGTGCGGATGCAGCGAAGATCACGCGGACCGCTGCGCGGCAGGTTGCCCTTCTTGCGTGCCCGGTCGAACCGCCAATTGCATTCGCGCCGCGCACGGTTGCAGGCGTGCTCGAGCTTCAGCGCATGACCGTAGCCCTGGATCGCGAGCTTACCGGTCACGACACCGTGGCCATCGTGATAGAGGCGGTAATAGCAGCCGGCTGCTTGGGCTGGCTCATTGGCGGACGTGATTAAGGTGACGCCAAGTGCGGCGACGGTAGCGAGCGCGAGACGGCGATACATGATGGGATCCTTAGAAGGTTGGCTCGGGCAAAGACGACCCGTGCTCCTTCGTCGCCGGAACGTGCGCTTAGGTTCACTCGACTCCGCTTAAGATCGATAGCGGCGCTGATTGTCGCCCCGCGACGCATAATCCCCATCCGGCCGCGCAATACCGGGCACTGTCGCCATGTAGCCATTCTCGATCACCCGTCGCCGTGGCACCGCGACCCGGCGGCCGGCAAAGGGATCGACGCTGTGCAGAGCGGCAATGCACTCGAACGGCACTGAGGCGAGCTCCCCGGGCGGCGTCCCCAATAAGCGCGCCAGTTCAAAGAGCGTATGGACGGCCCATGCGCGCTCATCCTCTGGCGCGAGTGCGTTGCCGGCGACGGCACTCTCAATGTGGAAGGACCACGCCCTGCCATCGACCTTGGGCTCGACCCAGCACTCCAGGCTGCTCTTGCCGCCGAGATAAACGCGACATTGGCCTTGGGCATTGCGGGTGTGAGTAACGATCATGCGGGCATCCTAGCGCAAGCCGCACCACACCAAATCCACGCTGCTGCTAATTGCATCAGCGGCGGCCGTCAGTATCGCACTTGAGGCGAGGGGGTGTGGCAGCGCCGCACAATGCGGCAGAGCGCTTGTCACGCACGGGCGATGGCGACACGATAGGCGTGCGGTACAGCTGGGAAGCGATGACCGTCGACGTGAGAAAAGCACCCGTCGACTTCGTCGGGTGCTCCTTCTATCGTCCCCGCTCGGGCGTCTCGCGGTCTTTGGCAGGCGTCGACGGCTCATGCCGTGTGCCTTGTTCCTGCACCATCCGCTCGGCGAGCGAGAGCTCGTGGTTCGGCGCCGCCAACGGCACCACGGTGTGCCGATCGGCACTCACGAGCGAGCGCAAATCGACATCGAGCGTGAACGCCTCGCCCTGAATGTGGAAGGTCTGGCCGGCCTGCCCAAGACGACCCTGGGCTGCATCACGGCGCTTGCTCAGACGGTCCAGATCATCGTGGCCATCGATGAGTCTTTCCAATGCCGCCGTCAGGTCTGCGTTGCTGAGAGACTGCAGGTTGCCACCTTGTGCCAGATCTCCGAACAGGTCCGGCCGCACAAGCAGGCGCTCTGCGGCATGCGAGGGGCCAAACTCATCGGCGTGGCTCAGCAGGCTATCGACGACTGCGTCGGCATCCCGAAACGACGACCTTAGGCCGTCCACAAGCAGGGTTCGTGCATCACCGAACCGGCTGCGCTGGTCGGCTATGTCCGCTTCGAGGTGTTCGATCGGCTCATTCATGGTGCCACCATAGGCGGGCGACCGCCCGCCCTCAAGACCAACCCGTTCCGGCATCGGCGTTGACGGTGATGAATTCTCCGGCGACGCGGACGGCGTGCGCAGGGCCATCTCCGGCATCGGAGTCGACAGCTCCGCCAATCGACGCTCGTCGCGCACGATCTCTTCGATCAAGGACAGCCGCGCGGGGACAGCCGCACCATGGCGCGACATGACCTGGCCCATGGCCACGCCAGCGCGCGCCTCCCGGCGCAGCGCTTCGTTGTACTCAACGCGCGTGCGCCCTGCATCGATTGCGGCGTAGCGTACGGTTCGCTGAGTCGGCATTCCCCGTTTGCGACCGGGGCGATTGCGGTAGACCCTGTCGGCTGAGCGCGGCCGGTAGCCGCGACTGTGCATGGCCCGGATGTTGGGGCCCTCGTGGACCTGGGGTACGCGGGCGAGGCCCTGGGCCGAAAGCCGGCGGCGGTCGATGCGCTCGCGACGACCAACGGCTGCAAGAGCCGCGTTGGCTTCATGTTCCCACAGCTCACGGATCTGCTGCAGCGTGGTCGGGGCGGACATGCCTTTGGCCGCCCGCAGGCTCACTTCCTTCGGCCCAGCCGAGAACATGACGACCCGCTCCCCGTTCTGCACATCGCGGTCGCGGACGAGCAGGTGGACGTGGGGGTTATCCCGATCCTTTCCCCGGGCATGAATGGCGGCGAACCAGGAGGCGCGCCCCTTTGTGAGGCGTTCGGCGAAGGCGCGGACCAGGGCCAAGTTCTGGTCGGCGGTCAGCTCCCTCGGCAGCGCAATCACCAGCTTGTCGGCCACCCGTGCGTTCTTGCGGTCGGCCTTTTCGGCCGCCCGCAACCACCGCTGGGCACGGCCTTTGTCCTCGGGCATGCGCTCGGCCATAACGTGGCTCACGGCACCCGGCCTCGCGATGTAGCGGATGTGGGCGGCGGCCGTGAACGGCCGCTTCTGGGTGGTCTTGCCGATGGGGGTCAGTCGCAGGCTGTAGATCGCCATCGGACGTCACCTCGACCGATCGAAACGCCCGTCGGGGGCGGTGGTGCGCGCGGATTCTTCGGAGCGGTCTGAGTGGTCTTGGTCCGGGGCTTGGGGCCTGCCTTGTAGCGGCATTGCACGAACAGAATCGAGCGCCGACCCGGCGGCCATCCGCTCGATCAATGACAGCTCGCGGCCGACGGCCGGTTGCGCCAAGGCCGCCACGTCAAGCAGCCGTTCCGGCTGACGACGCAGCAGCTGGCCCTGATCGACAGACCTCGCCTGCGGCGGTGGCGCCACACTCTTGGCGTCCGCCAGCACGTCCTCGATGAGGCTCCGCCAGGGACGATCACCGCCCGCACCCGCAGCGGCCACCAACGATGCCGCCTCTCGCGCGGCTGGGGCGGGCGCCGGCCGCGTTTCAGTCGACGCCACCTGGCCCCGGGACCCGGCATCGGGCTGCGTCGTAGACGTTGGCGCGCGAACGACAACAGTCGACTGACAGGTCGGGAGCAAGCCGCTCAATTTCTCGCGGGTGGCCGCCCGTTGGGCGTTGGCGTCGCGACGGCGTGCAATCCAGCCGGCACGCTTCGGTTGCAGGTTCCTTTCCTGGAGAACACGCGCGCGCTCAGCGATGAGGATGTTGCGGACCAGGCGCCGGCTCTGCCAGCTCATGACCTTGGCCGCTTTCATGACGCGGCGCTCGTACGAATTCCACAGCCACGGCCGAGCCCGTCTGACGATATGCCGAGGAATGCCTGAAAGAACGTCAGGGAAGCGACCGTTATTGTGCAGACGAACGCGCATCCCCGCACTAGAATCTTCGGTAATTTCGATTCGTACCGGTTCCGCTTCCCGCGTCATCCTGCACCATCACCGCTTGCAAGCCGCGTTTCTCCGTGGGCGCACGGGTTTGTGGGGCTGGCCCCCAAACCCATAAGTGCGCTCTCGCCCACTGCCGCAATCTACCAGAAGTCCGCCAATTGGCAAAGCCCCGGGTCGCACCGGTCTAGCCAAGTGCAACGCGGCGACCGGGGCGGGCGGGGCAAAGGACCATGAGTTGCAGAGGCCGTGAGCGGCAGTCGGGCGGCCGGACAATCCCCTCAATGGGGTGCGGACGGCCGGAGGGGGTACGGGGGAGGCAAGGGCCCAACAGGCCCTCCCCCGCGCGGAAATGTGGTTGTGAGGGATTAGATTTTTCGTTCAGACGGATGAGCGACGATGCACATTCTGGCTTTTGTGATCTTCTTTGGGGCCCTTGGATACTGGATTGGTTCGGCGGGCAAGCGCCGGCGGGCGCGTGAAAAGACCACCCGTGAAATCGACCACACGTTGCAGACCGGCCTCCCGGCGCCGCAGAGCGCCGTCGGCCGCAAAGCCCAGGAAGTGGCTGAGGCGCAAGAGACTAAGCTCAGCGCGCCGCCGCCGATCCACGGCAGCGCCCGCTGGGCGACCGCGGAGGACGCGGCGAGCCTCCTCGACGGCAACGGCCTCGTCGGTCTCACCGGCTCCGACGGTCTTACGCTCGGCTATTTCGACGACCTGCCCGACGCTCCCGGCATCCCGCTGGTGGCGCGTTATCCCGGCCACCTGCTCACCGTAGCCGGCACCGGCCAGGGCAAGAGCGCCACACAGATTGTGGCCAACCTGCACACCTACCGCGGCTCGACCGTTGTCATCGATCCCAAGGGTGAGTTGTACCGCCTCACCGCCGAGCATCGCCGCCGTTTTGGACCGGTGTACCGCTTGGCGCCCTTTGCATTAGAAGGCGACCCGCCCTCAGACCGCTATAACCCGCTCGCCGAACTGGGCGGTCCGCGCGAGCAGCCGGCCCGAGCACGCCAGCTCGCTGAAATGCTGATCGTCCGCCAGGGCGACAAGGGCGCGGCTGAGGCGTCGTTCTTCGAGAATGAGGCGATCAACCTCCTCACCCTTCTGATCCTCGGCGCCGTTGAAATGGCCGAGAACAGGCGTGAACCGGAACGGGCGACGCTCCGCGAAGTGCGCCACAACTGCAGCCTGCCCATTCTCGGCGATCGCCGAGAGCGGGACCCGGCGATCCCGGCCTATTTGGAGGACCTGCTGCGGATCTATGCTGAGCAGGGGCGGAGCGAGTTGGTCCGCCGTCAGGGCCGCTCTTTTCTCGGTCGTGAGCACAAGCTCCTCTCGTCTTTCCTGTCCGAGATCAATTCCAACCTCGCCTTCTTCGATGGTCATCCTGGTTTCGGCGAGGTTGCGTCAGCAAGTGACTTCCGCTTCGCCGACCTCGCGCGCGAGCCCACGACGGTCTACGTGACCGTGCCGCTCAAGGAGACCCACACCAGTTTTCGGTATCTGCGCGCCATGATCGGCTGCGCCTTCGCCGCGCTCGAAGAGCAGGCCGAGGCCGAACGGGCCTCGGTCCTGTTCATTCTTGATGAGTTTCCGGCGCTCCGGGATATGCCGTTCATGCGCGACGCGGTCGCGCAGATGCGCTCCTCAGGCGCCTGGTTCTGGTTCTTCGTCCAGGATGTGGCCCAGCTCGAGGCCGTCTACGGCCCCTGGGCCAATGTCTTCCTCTCGCAGACCGACCATCAGGTCTACTTCGGCGCCACCCAGGACAAGCGCACCACCCGCGGACCTTCGCCTACCGCGATCCGGATGTGACCTGGTCGCACTCCATCGGCGTCAACGACAGCACCAACTACACGCCGGTCCAGGTCGGCGGGGTCGGACAGGGTCGCAATGTCGGCCAGTCGATCAACATCACGGAGCCAGTACGCCTGGCACCTAAGCCGCTGATGACGCCCTTCGAGGTCGGCACCTTCCTTTCGGGGCGCGCGCCCGGTGAGACCCACCCGGCCAACACCCTCATCCTGTCCAAGCAAGCGGGCGGGTTTCCGATCAAGGCCCGCCGGCGCCATTGGCGCCAGGTGGTCGACCGCACAGAGCCGTCCGCAGACGGCCCCAGCGGCGATGTAGATGCGCACTCGGCAGTGAGGCAAGGGAGGAGCCGGTGAGATACGAACAAGCGATTGAGACGCCCGCTCACGAGGTGTCAGAGGACGACGATGTTCCGACGGCCGCGCTCGCAACCTTGATGCACGAAGCGGGTATGGCGCGACGGGAAAGCGCCCGGAGCATTCTTGAGCCCGCCATTGGGCAGTCGGCATGGGAGATGTTCGCCGTAACAGTCGACGTGCACCTCCTCCAGCACCGCACCATGTCAATTGAAACGCTCTACCCGAAGCTGCTGGTGCTGGCCGAAGCGACGGTGGCGGCATTGCCCAACACGGCGTACCGGGACGGCTACCGCGCGGTTT
>LNFM01009879.1_pt1 | contig 10509 bp, 8 predicted proteins | sample 596031 | NCBI WGS metagenome assembly LNFM01 (sample SAMN04254537, study PRJNA301005) | activated carbon metagenome | isolation source: dual media filters at the Ann Arbor, Michigan drinking water treatment plant | place: USA: Ann Arbor | reverse complement strand
CACATGCTCGAGGAGCTGCGGACCAAGCTCCGCATCGCCGCGGGCGCGAACGTCAGCCAGTGGAAGCGCGCGATGCTGCCGGCGCACACCGCCGGCGCGTGCTCGCTGGTCGCCAAGCCCACCGACATGCTCATCGCGATCGGAGCGTCGACCGGTGGCACGGACGCGACCCGCCGCGTGCTCGCGCGCCTCCCCGCGACGAGCCCGGGCATCGTGGTCGTCCAGCACATGCCCGCGGGCTTCACCTCGATGTACGCCGACCGCCTGAACCAAGAGCTGAGCCTCCGCGTGGTCGAGGCCCGCGACGGCGAGGTCGTCATGCGCGGCACCGTGTACGTCGCCCCCGGCGAGCTGCAGTGCGCCGTCGTGCGCTCGGGCCCGACGTTCTCGCTGCGCGTCCGTCAGGCCGCGAAGGTGTCGGGCCATTGCCCCTCGGTCGATGTGATGTTCGCGAGCGTCGCGATGTCCGCGGGCCCGCGCGCCGTCGGTGCCCTGCTCACCGGCATGGGCCGCGACGGGGCCGACGGCCTGCTCGACATGCGCCGCGCCGGCGCGCGGACGCTGGTCCAGGACGAGGCGACCTGCGTGGTCTACGGCATGCCGCGCGAGGCGTGGAAGCAGGGCGCCGCCGAGCTGCAGGTGCCGATCGACGACATGGCGGACGAGATCGTCGCGCGGCTCCCGGTGGCGGCGCCGGGCGAGCGTCGCGAGGGGTCGCGGCGCGGGCGGGTCGCGTAGGGATGTAACCAGACGCCGCGGCCGGCATATCCACCGGCATGCGATGGATCTGCCCCCTCGGCTGCGCCGTGCTCTCGATCGCGTGCGCGAGCGCCAACCCCGACGACAATGCGTCGACCGGTACGACCGACGCGTCGTCGACGGCCGCGACGGGCCTCGATGCGAGTGCCGACGCCGACGGCGGCCCGGGCTCCGACGGCGAGACCGGCTCCGACGGCGAGACGGGCTCCGACGGCGAGACGGGCTCCGACGGCGATCCCAGCTCCGACGACGGCGAGACCGCGGGGCCCGTCGACACCTCCGGAGCTCCGGGCAGCACCACCGACGATCCGCCCCCGGCCGACCAGCTGCCCCCTGTCGGCGCCGCGGAGCTGCTGCCCTGGCTCGAGTCGCTGGCCTACGCCGACTGGCACGCGGAGTCGGGCGTGCACCCGTCGACCGGCCCGCACGGCGACGGCGTGCGCACGTTCTTCAACGACGCGCTGCGGGGATCGTTCGACGCCGGCAACGCGACCCATCCGATCGACGCCGCGGTGGTGAAGGAGCTGTACGGCGGCGGCGAGATCGCGGGCTGGGCGGTGATGGTGAAGGTCGCCGACGGCGAGGGCGGCAACACCTGGTACTGGTACGAGATCGTCGGCGCGAGCACGTACGCCGACGGCACCGGCGTCGATCTGTGCACCGGGTGCCACGCGGTCGGGGTCGATCAGATCCAGACCCCCTACCCGCTGCAGTAGCGCCCCAGCGCCGCGGCGTAGAGGTCCGCGGCAACGCGGGCCCCGCGGCCGCCGGCCGCGGTATCGTGCGGGCGATGACGGGCCGGTTCGCGAGCGACTCGGACACCGAGCACCGCGCCGCGGTCTCGGGGGCGGCGACGATCGTCCGCGGCGTCGAGTCCCGCGACCTCGATTCGGCCGCATCCGGGCGCGCGACCCTCATCGGCGACACCGATGCGCCGCGCGCCGACGCGACCCTGCGGCGCGGGGTCGTGCTCGGCCGCTACATCGTGCTCGAGCGCATCGGCGCCGGGGCGATGGGCGTCGTGTACGCCGCGTACGACCCGGAGCTCGACCGCAAGGTCGCGCTCAAGCTGCTGCGCGCCGAGTCGAGCGCGACCGCCAGCGAGTCGGTCGGGCGCGCGCGACTGCTGCGCGAGGCCCAGGCGATGGCGAAGGTCTCGCACCCCAACGTCGTCGCGATCCACGACGTCGGTGAGGCCGACGTCGGCGGCCACGGGATCGTCTACCTCGCGATGGAGTTCATCGTCGGCGCGAGCCTGTTCGCGCGGCTCGAGGCGGCGCGGGTCGGGCGTCCGCAGGGCCACGCGATGGTGCTGGAGTGGTTCATCGCCGCCGGGCGCGGGCTCGCGGCCGCCCACGACGCGGGCCTGGTCCACCGCGACTTCAAGCCCGAGAACGTGATGATCGGGGACGACGGGCGCGTGCGCGTGCTCGACTTCGGGCTGGCCCACGGCGATCTCGTCGGTGCGCTCGCGGTCGCCGAGGCGACGCGGGGGACGTTCAACCCGCGGCTGACGGAGACCGGCGTCATCATGGGCACGCCGTTCTACATGGCGCCCGAGCAGTTCGCGGGCGCCGAGGTCGACGCGCGCGCCGATCAGTTCGCGTTCTGTGCCTCGCTGTACGAGGCGGTCTACGGCGAGCGGCCGTTCCACGGCGACTCGCTCGCCTCGCTCGCGCGCGCCGTGACGCAGGGCGTCGTGCGCCCGCCGAGCCACCGGCAGGTGTCCGGCGGCCTGCGACGCGCGCTGCTGCGCGGCTTGGCGCCGCGTCGCGAAGATCGCTGGCCGTCGATGTATGCGCTGCTGGCCGCGCTCGAGCGGCTGTCGAGTCGCCGCGTCGTCGGCACGCTCGCGGCCGTCGGCGTCGCGGTCGTCGGGGCCTCGGTGGGCCTGGGCCTGTGGCTCCGCGACGATCCCTGCGCGCAGGCGTCGGCCGAGCTGGCGGAGGTCTGGAACCCGTCGCGGCGCGAGGCGATCGAGCGCCGGACCGAGGACCTGTACGGTGGCGAGGAGCTCAGCGCGCTCGCGGTCGGGGCGCTGGACGCCTACGCCCGGGCGTGGAGCGACCAGCGACAGGAGGCGTGCCTCGCCACGCGGACGCGCGGCACCGCGAGCGAAGCGTCGCTCGAGCTGCGCTATGCCTGCCTCGATCGCGCGCGGGTCCGGTTCGACGGCGCGTTGACGGCCCTCGTCGACGAGACGACCTCGGCGGAGCTGCTGCGCCGGGCCCCCGAGCTGGTCGCGGGCCTCGGCGATCTGTCCGAGTGCGAGGACCTCGAGCGGCTGCGCGCCCAGGTGGCGCCGCCCCGCGGCGTCGAGGCGACGCGGGCCGTCGATGCCCTGCGCGGCGAGTTGGTCGCGAGCTCGACCCGAGCGGCGGCAGGGCAGACCGCGGGCATCGCCGCCGAGTTCGAGGCCCACGTCGCGACGGCCCGCGAGATCGGCTACCGCCCGATGCTCGCCGAGGCCCTCGGGATGCTCGGGCACAGCTACGTGTTCACCAGTCGCGTCGACGAGGCACGCGTCGCCCTCGACGAGGGCCTGCTCATCGCCGAGGCCGAGGGCGACGACGTCTCGATCGTGAAGCTGCTGCGCGAGATCGGGATCCTCGAGGCCCGCAACGCCCGCTTCGACGTCGCCGAACAGCACTTCCATCGGGCGTTCGCGGTGCTGGAGCGCATGGGCTCCGACGACGCGGCGACGGTCGCGGCGCTCCACGTCGCGTGGGCCCGCGTGAAGGTGCTGAGCCGCGACCTCGAGGGCGGCCTGCGGGAGGTCGACGCCGCGATCACGGCGATGCACGGCCGCGATCCCGACGACATCGCGCTGTTGTCGGCCCGATCCATGCGCGCCGATCTGCTGTCGCGCGATGCTTCTCGCAGCGGCGCGACCGACGAGGCCGAGCGCGAGCTGCTCGACGTGCTCGAGCGGCTGCGACGCGCCCACGGCAGCGCGCACCCCGACATCGCGACGACCCTGCTGCACCACGCGCGACTGCTGCGACGCGACGGCCGCTGCGCCGAGGCCATGCCCGAGATCCAGCAGGCGCTCGCCCTGGGCTTGGCGACGCTCGGCCCGACGCACAACAACGTCGCCGCGATGCACCGCGAGCGCGCCGACTGCGAACTCGAGCTCGGTCGCCTCGACGACGCCCATGCATCGTACCTCGCGGCGCTGACGATCCTCGATTCCAACGCCGGGCAGCTGCGCCAGCGCGAGGCCGCCGACGCCCACGGTGCGCTCGGCGAGGTCGACACCTATCGTGGCGAGTACGAGGAGGCCCTGCGCCACTCCACCCGCGAGCTCGAGCTGCTGCGCGCCTCGGGGGTCGACGACGCGGGCCTCGCCACCGCGCGGGCCTACATCGGCCTGTCGCTGCTCGAGCTCGGCCGTGACGCCGAGGCCCGCGAGGCGCTGGTCGCCGCCGAGGCCGGCTATCTCGCCGACGACGCCGATCCGCGGCGCTTCTTCGCGTCCGTGGGGCTCGGCGAGCTCGAGCGACGCGCCGGCGATCTCGACGCGGCCGAGGCTCGGTTCGCCGCGACCGCCGAGCTCGCCGCGAGCGAGACCACGCGGGGCCGCGCGCTGATGGGCCAGGCCGCGGTGGCGGTCGATCGCGGCGCGCCGGCCGGGGAGATCGAGGGTTGGCGCGCGCTCGCGGTCGCGGCGTTCGAGGCCGACACCGCCGGCGACGTGCTCGCAGCGCAGGCCCGCGCGTGGTCGCCGACGATCACTCGTGGCGCAGCGCCTCGATCGGGTCCAGCCGCGCCGCCCGGACCGCCGCGAGAGTGACCATCGCCGCGAGCGGCAAGGCGTCGAGTTCCACTCCGTGCCCTCGACGAGCCCGCCGTTCGCCCAGCGTCCACGCAATCAGTCCGAGGTCCGTCACCAAGCGCCGCGCGACCCCGTCGCCCGCCATGTGGCGTCGGACGATCCGGGCGAGTATCCTGGTCGCCGAGGAGGTCCAGATGAAGAAGCGAACAGTCACTCTGTGCGGAGCCTCCGACGGCGGCCTCCGCGTCCCCGCGGACGTCCTCGTCGAGGCGGTGTCCGCCCTCCTCGAAGGAGCGCGTCAGGCCACTCGCTTCTTCGTCGAGGGGCAGAGCACCCGCAAGGGGACGCGACCGGCTTGGCTCGAGGCGGTGTGCGGCTTCGAGGTCACCGGGCTCGAACCCGGCTCGGTTGTGATCGCTCTCGAAGCACCCACGTTGGCAGAGGCCGATGCATCCCGCTTCGGCGGCGGTCACCTGGTGCCGATGTTCGCCGAGCCCCAGCGCATGATCGACGTCGGTGCGACCGCCGTCGACTTGTTCGCCGAAGTGCTGGCGAGCGCGCTCGAGAGCGATCGAGAGCACGTCGTGGGTGACCGCGCCTTGTTCGAGACCTGCGTACGGTTTGCCCGCGCAGGCCGTGGCCGATTCGGTGCCATCCAGCTGAGCGGGTTCCCCGGTCGAGACGCTCCCCTCGTCGTGGGCCCCGAACACATCCCGCACCTCGAATTGTTGCGCGACGAGACCCCAGCGCCGAGGGCGGTCCGAGTTGCAGGCCGGCTCGACACCATCTCGGCGAGCAAGGCCAGCTGCGTGTTGATCCTCGCCGACGGCAGCTCCGTTCCAGCGCGATTGGACACGCAGGACATCGAGTCCCTCAAGCAGCACTTCAACGCGAAGGTCGTGGTCTCCGGCATTGCCCAGTTTCGACCGTCCGGGCGTCTACTGACAATCGACGTCGAGCACATCGGACCAGCAAGGCCGCAGGACGTCGTATTCGAACAGGCCCCTCGAGCGCCGCTCCGGCTCATCCCTGCATCCACGATGCGACAGGACTCCACCGTCGGTGTTGCGGCGTTCTTCGGCACTTGGCCCGGTGAAGAGACCGACGAGGAACTGCTGGCAGCGCTCGAGGCGATTCGGTGAGCGAGATCCTCTACTCCCTGGACACGAACATCATCCTGGCGCTCGTTCGCGGTAGCGATCTGGGAAGGTACGTCGACGAGACCTACGGCCTCCGTCGCGCCAAGCAGCGGCCCGTCACGTCGGTGGTGACACACGGAGAGGTTCGCGTTCTCGCCCACCGCAACAACTGGGGAGCCGCTCGCCTCGACGCTCTATCGAAGGCTCTCGACAACCTGGTGACCATCGACATCAATCACCCGGCCGTCCTCCAGGCGTACGTCGATATCGATCTCGCATCGGACCGGCACCCCGATGGGGCCCGCAACATGGGGAAGAATGACCTGTGGATCGCCGCGTGCACCAGAGCAGCCGGTGCGACGCTGCTGACCACCGACCGAGACTTCGAGCACCTCATCCCCGATCACATCAACGGCGAGATCATCGATCCTGGGAGCCACCTGTGACTCCGGCAACGACGTGGTCGCCGACGATCACTCGTGGCGCAGCGCCTCGATCGGGTCCAGCCGCGCCGCCCGGACCGCCGGATACAGCCCCGACACCAGCCCGACCGTGATCGACACGCCGGTCGACAGCGCGATCGATCCCAGCGTCACCACCGTGGGCCAGCCGGCCCACGCCGCGATCACATCCGAGATCCCGACGCCGAGCCCGATGCCCGCGGCGCCGCCGAGCAGCGACAGCGCGAAGGCGGTGAGCAGGAACTGGAAGCGGATGTCGCCGCGCCGGGCCCCGACCGCGCGGCGGATCCCGATCGCGCGGGTCTGCTCGACCACGCTCGCGAGCATGATGTTCATGATGCCGATGCCGCCGACGAGCAGCGAGATGCCGGCGATGCAGCCCATGACCATGTCGAAGAGGCGCTGCGTCGCGCGGCTCTGCTCGAGCAGCGCCTCGGGGACGACGATCTCGTAGTCGTTCGCGCCGCCGTGCAGCCGATCGAGCAGGCCGTCGACGACCGCGGCGACCTCCCCCGGGGCCGCGCCGTCGCGGGTGCGGATCGTGATCTCGGCCAGCGGGGCGTCGAGCGGATCGTGCTCGAACTTCCGCTGCGCCGTCGACAGCGGGGTGAAGATGTGACGGGCGCGCGAGGTCACGGCCACGCCCTCGACCTGGGTGTCGTCGCCGCCGTCGGCCGCGAGGACGCCGACGACCTCGAGCCACACGTCGTTGACCTTGACGACGCCGCCCAGCGCCGCTTCGGCGCCGAACAGCTCGCGGCGCGCCACGGGCCCGAGCACGCACACCTGCGCGTGGTGGCGCTCGTCCTCGGCGTCGAGCCAGCGGCCCTCGGCCAGCCGCAGGTGCTGCAGCTCGGCCAGCCGCCACGAGCTGCCGAACACCTGGGCCTCGCTCTTGCCGGTCGCCGACAGGATCTTGTACGGCTCGATCTCGACCTTCGGCACGACGAGCTCGGCGTCGGGGACGGCCTCGACGATCGCGTCGACATCGCGCAGCGACACGCCGATGGATTTCTTGCGCACCTCGGGCAGGTCCTCGGCCTCGATGTCCTTGGCCTGGACCAGCACGTTGCGCACGCCCATGCGATCGATGAGCCCGAGGGCCTGCTGCTCGGCGCCGGCGCCGATCGACAGCATCGCGATCACGGCCCCGACGCCGAACATCATGCCCAGCGTCGTCAGGGCCGTGCGCAGCTTGTGCTCGGCGAGGTTCTCGAGCGCCGCGACGAAGGCGTCGATCGTCCGCACTACTTCGCTCCTCCGGCGGCGGCCTTGGACTGGCCCTTCGCCTCGCCGCCCTCCGTGTCCGCGAGCAGCTCGCTGGCGGCGCGGGTCGGGTCGCGCAGCGCGATGACATCGCCGGGCTCGAGCCCCGAGGCGATCACGACGCGACCGGCGCTCGAGACCCCGAGCGTGACCTCGACGGGCTCGAACCCGGTGATGCCGCGGCGGTACACGACCGTCAAGCCGCCGCGGTCGAACACCGCCTGGCGCGGGACGACGATCACGTCCGGCCGCTCGACCTTGATCGTCGCGCGGACCCGCTGTCCCACGCGCATCCGCTCGACGTCGGTGCGCTCGAGCGCGAGCGTCACCCCGAAGTAGTGCACGGGCACGTCGGGGTGCCGCGGCTGCGCGAGCGTGTCGATCTGCTCGATCGTCGCGTTCCAAGTCGCGTCGGGCCGCGCGTCGATGACGACCTCGGCCGGCAGACCGGCCACCAGATCGCCCGCGTCCGCCTCGAGCACGTAGACCTGGGCGGCGAGCTTCGACACGACGGGGAGCTCCGCGAGCTCCTGGCCCGGCCACGTGGTGTCGCCGACCCGGGCCGTCCCGCCGCGCCAGTCGCGGCTCAGCACCAGGATGCCGGCGTGCGGCGCCGTGACCTGCAGCTTCGCCAGCGCATCCTCGGCGTGCTCGACCGACTTGGTGTGGTGACCGCGGGCGACGCGGTGCAGCTCGACCTGGCTGCTGGCGACCGCGCGCTCGACCGTCTGCACCGCGCGCGCGTGCCCGGCCTTGGCCTCGGCGAACTCGAGATCGATGGTGCTCTCGGCGATCTCGTTCCGCGACAGGATGCTCTCGTCGACCGCCCCGAACGCGCGCGCGACGTCGGCCTCGTGCTCGGCCAGGCCTGCGGTCTTCTCGCGGCGGGTCTTGGTCGCGGCGCTCTCGAGCGTGACCTTGCCGATCTGCCGCTCGTCGGTGCTGACGTCGTCCTTGCTGTCGGCGAGCGTCTTCTCCATCTCGCTGGGATCGAAGCGCACGACCACGTCGCCCGCGGCGACGACGGCCCCGTCCTCGGCGATCCACGCGATCTTCATCGGATCGTTGGCGTCGGGCGGCGTGGTGATGACCGTGGCGTCGACCGCCCGGAGCGTGCCCTCGGCCCGGACGTTGCGCACGAACGTGCCGCGCGGCGCGACCTCGATCGTGGGCACCTCGCCCGGCCCCTCGGGCGCGCGCGTGCAGCCGCCGTGCAGCAGCACCGCCGCCAGCGCGACACGGAGCGCCGTTCGCAGCGCGTGGGTCATCGGTCCGCCCCCTCCGCGCGGACGACCGCGTCGCCCTCGACCAGGCCCGAGATCACGACGATCTGCTCGGCGTTGCGCGGCCCGAGCTCGACCGGCACCGCCTCGACGCCGTCGATGGTGCGGCGAAAGACCTTCGGCCCCTCGGGCGTGGGGACCACGGCGTCGAGCGGCAGCAACAGCGCGCCCTCGTGCCGCGCGGTCTCGATCTTGCCGCGGAAGCGCATGCCGGGCCGCAGCTTGACCCCGCCGTCCGCGAGGATCCCGATGTCGAGCTTCGCGATCTTGAGCGGGTTGTCGCGCGACACCCGGGCGACCGTGTGCGAGATGCGGTCGACCTTGCCGCGGATCTCGAGGTCGGTCTGCGCGTCGAGGCGCAGCGACACCGCCTGGTCGACGGCGACGCGCGAGATGTCGACCTCGTCGATCTCGCCCTGGGCCATCATCTCGTCGAGCGAGACGATCTGCAGCACGCTCTCGGCCCGCCACGCCCCGTCGCCGACCTTCTTCTTCTTGCCGTCGTCGTCGGCCGGGATCACGATCGTGCCGGACCGGGTGGCGAGCACCGTCATCTGCTCGATCGCGGCCTTCAGCTGGGCGACGCGGTTCTCGGCGCGGTCGCGCTTGCTCCGCCACGCGCCCACGTCGGCCTCGTCCCGCCGCGCCGCGGCCTTGGACTTCTTGCGCAGGTAGTCGACGTTGCGCTCGGCGAGCGCGAGGTCGGCCCGCGCCTTCTCGAGCTCGATCACCGCGGTGATGCCCGGCGGCGCGTCGGCCTTGACCTTGGCCTTGCGCAGCTCGGCCTCGGCCTGGGCGATCGCGAGCCGCTCGTCCTGCCGCGCGACGCGGGTGGCCGAGACCTTGAGGTCGAGCTGGATCGCCGCGGCGTCCCGCTCGGCGATCTTCTCGTCGAGCCGTCGCGCGAGCTCGCTGGGGTCGAACGCGAGCACCGGCGCCCCCTTCACGATCGACTCGCCCTCGGGGGCCAGCATCGCGATCTTGAAGTTCCACATGTCGGGCACCGCGGGCGGGCCGATGCTCTCGGCGTCGACCGCCTTGATCGTGCCCGAGACATCGACGGACACCAGCAGCGTGCCCACCGTGACGGTCGCATCGTCGGCGACCGAGCCCGTCGGCGTGCACCCGCACGCGAGCGCGGCGACCAGCCCGAGGCGCGCGCACAGGCTCATGGATCCCCCTGGGCGAGGGCCAGCACGGCGCCCTCGTCGAGGCCCTGGGCGATCGAACAGTGGCGCGCGTCGCAGGCCTCGAGCGCCAGCTCGACGCGGGTGCCGTCGACGCGCCGCACGGTCGCGGCGTCGCCGTCGAACACGATCGCCTCGCGCGGCACGAGCAGCGCCTCGTCGTGGACCCGCGTCTCGACCTCGACGCGCACCGACAGCCCCGGACGCAGCGTGCCCGGTGCGTCGGTGTCGATGGCGACCTGCACATTGAAGTAGCGTCGCGTCGACTGGTTGGCGACCTCCTGGGCGACCGAGCCGACCGTGGTGACATGCCCGGGCAGCGGCACATCGGGCCACGCGTCGACGAAGCACACCACGGCCTGTCCCGGCTGCACGCGGCCGTCGTCGACGTCGTCGAGCCGCGCGCGCACGACCAGCCTCCCGAGATCGGGCAGGCGCGCGACGGTCATGCCCGGCCACACGTTGTCGCCGGCCCGCAGCTTGCGGCCCTCCCACGGGTGATCGCCGACCAGGAAGATCCCCTCGCGCGGGGCCTTCAGATCGAGGCCCTCGAGCTGCTTGTGCGCCGCCGCCAGGCCGCGCTCGGCCTTGTCGAGGGCGATGCGCTTGAGCTCGGCCTCGAGCGTCGCCGCCGCGCGG
>LNFM01005816.1_pt1 | contig 10510 bp, 9 predicted proteins | sample 596031 | NCBI WGS metagenome assembly LNFM01 (sample SAMN04254537, study PRJNA301005) | activated carbon metagenome | isolation source: dual media filters at the Ann Arbor, Michigan drinking water treatment plant | place: USA: Ann Arbor | reverse complement strand
ACCCGACACGAAAAGTGCGCCGTGACACGAAAGGCGACGCGATGCTGCTGGCAGCCTTGATGTGCTACGTCGCGCTCCAGTTCGCCATTGGCGTCTGGGTCTCTCGCCGTATTACGAATGATACGGACTATATCCTCGCCGGCCGCACGCTCGGCCCGACCCTCGTCGCCTTCTCCGTGTTCGCAACCTGGTTCGGCGCAGAGGCCATCGTCGCCACAACGGGCGAAGTCTACAAGAAGGGTCTCAGTGGCGCGCTCGTCGATCCCTTCGCCTACGCATCTGCCCTTGTGCTGGCTGGTTTGTTGTTCGCTGCAACCCTCTGGCGGAATGGTCTCACCACGTTTGCAGACCTGTTCGAACGCCGATTTTCGCCGTCGATCGGCAAACTCGTCGTGATCGTCCTGCTGCCGGGCTCGATTTTCTGGGCCGCAGCGCAGATCCGTGCATTCGGCCAAGTGCTGAGCTCGGCATCCGGTATGAGCCTTTGGATGGCGATCGCGGTCGCGGCTCTGCTCGTCGGCGCATATACGACCATCGGTGGCCTGCTCGCGGACTCGGTCACCGACTTCCTGCAAGGCCTCATCGTGATCTTCGGCCTGATGGTTCTGTCGATCGTGGTTGCCGGTCACGTTGGTGGCATTTCCGGCGCGATGGTCCAGAGCGACCCGGAGCGATTGCGCCTGTTTGCCAGCATCGCGGATAGCCCACTCGAAAAGCTCGAACACGTCGTCATCGCCGTATGCGGTTCGATGGTCGCCGTCGAACTCATCTCACGTTACCTAGGCGCGCGATCGGCCGAAGTTGCTCGCGCAGGCACCATAGCGGGGGGCATTCTCTATTGTATCGTCGGTCTGGCACCGGTCTTCCTGGGGCTCAGTGCTGCCGCTTTGTCCGCCCGTGATCCCGCTCTGAAGGACCTGCTGGGCGACGCAGAGCAGGTCGTGGCGACGCTGGCCCGCTATTATATGCCGACGTTCGGTTACGTGATCTTCGCCGGTGCGATCATCTCGGCGATCCTCTCCAATGTGCACTCGTCGCTGCACGCGCCGGCCTCCCAGGTCGCCCACAACATCATATTGCGCATGAAGCCGGAACTCGATGGACGCGGTAGGCTCAACTCCGTGCGCGCGACCGTAATGGTGCTGTCCGTTGTCGCCTTTCTTCTTGCTCTGACTTCGGATCGCATCAAGGAGTTGGTCGAGATCGCATCTGCCTTCGGCAGCGCGGGTGTCGTCGTGACTGCGTTGTTTGCAGTTTTCACTCGCATAGGTGGCCCGACGAGTGCCGCGGCCGCCATTGTCATTGGTGTGACGGTCTGGGCTCTGGGCCGATTCGGCCTCGCGTGGAAGGCACCTTACATAACGGCGATCGTCTGCTCGGCGACCGCATATTTGGCGCTAGCCTGGTGGCGCGACGAACTCGACGTCGAATCGCCCCCGCAGCCGACAGCGTAAGCACGAACTATTGGCAGAAGTTTCCGCGCGGCCGGTCTGCCATGTCGAAATGGAAATGATTCCGATGCGCGTTGTTCGCCTCGGGCCCAAGCACGGTCCCGAAGTGTTTGCACGCGGATGCATGTATCTCTTTGAGGAAGTGCTCCCGCGAGACGGAGTCGCCGGGAACGGGTTTGGGCGTTTCTGGCGGCTTCGGCCCGCCGAGCCGCGATGGCGCATATCCGAGTGCTGATCCGCCGAATTGATTGCTCCTGCCGGGATCGGACACGATCACGCCGGGAATACTGGGGATCGGTATCGTTCCGCCGGACGGCGGCGATGGGATCGTGTTTGCCGAACCACTCCCCCGCGCCACACTTCTGGGACTCGCCGGGGGCGACGTGCTCTGGGCGGAGGGCACCCTTTCTGCCTCGGGCTTGGTCGCAATCGCGCGCTCGTCGCGAGCCGTGGGGCCCCAATGGGCGAGAACCGACGTCGAATCTCTGGCGGTTGCGAAGCCGGAGATGTCGATCGCATTGGCCTTGCCGTGCTCGGAAAGACGCGACTTGCTGCGGCCGTAGGCGTTTCGGCACGAGTAGGAACTCATAGTCTCGATCTTGACCAATGGGCCACCGAGCCGGGTACGCGCCTGAGGCTGGACGTCGCGTTTGATCCAGCGGTCGAGCGAAGCGATCATCTCGCAGGTGAGCAGAACGGGCGGTGAAAGCTCTACGGATGGAGCCCGGCCGACGCTCGTCACCCTGAACAGGACCGGCGAGCCGCATTCGCCTTGCTTGATCGGGTCCTCCGGCTGCATCGCGACGTCGACACCTTTGAGCGTTTTCGTACAAGCCGCCTTCGCTTGGTCGATCTCGGCCTTGGACCACATGTGGAGACTTGCCTCGTCCCCCCCTGCTTGCGCCCCGGGTTGCGTCCCGGCCGTACCGGCGCCAACCACGACCGGCCAAGCCTTGCGGCCGGCCATTGCGGCGGAAGCATCGGATGCAGCAGCATTGTTGGCCGCTGCAGCGGAATTGGCTGCCGGCGAGGCCGAGGTAATGGCGGGCGGTGACGTTGGTGCGGCCTGCTGGCCGACGGCTTGCGGCGCCTGGCGTGGCTGAGCCGTCCGCTTGTCGTCGCGCAGCTTTGGGGGGACCTCCCGCCTTACGGGGTCCCGGTATTCGATCTTCACGCCCATTACCGAGTCGTCGGACCGAGGGGGAGCGCTTTTCCGCGACCGTTGCGCCGCAGCCAGGGCGGCGGCCTCCTTGTCGGCCGGTGCTGCCGCCGCGTTGGCGGGAGCAGATTTAGCCGAAACGGAGCCGGAGTTCGGCGACGACGACGTTGATTGAGCGGAAGTTTGGCTCGTGGTCGAGAAAACCGCTACGGCTGCGGCCATCGATATCGACATCGAACGGTTGCTCATGGCAGACGAGAACCTCTTGAGACCTGCGTCCAAGGAGCGTCGTACCGGGGGCAGTCCGAACCAACGCGAATCAAATTCGATCAGCTTGCTGCGTATATTAGGGAGTTCACGCCCAAAAAGCAAGTTGGTTCCAGCCTTTAGATGCGCGTAGGTGCGCTGGGTAACCCACGGGACGGGGTAAGATGTCGATGACGAATTCAACGGGCACCTCGGATCTTGCGGCTACCGGCGCTGGGCCGGGGGTTCGATTCGAGCGGTCACGCGCTGCAGTTACATTGACGCTCGATCGCGCCGCCAAACTCAACGCCATCGATTCCGTCATGAAGGCGGCGATTGCAAACGAAATCCCAAGAATTGCACGTGATCCACAGGTGTACGCTGTTTTGTTGAGAGCGGCCCAGGGGCGGATATTCTCTGCCGGCGGAGATATACGTGAATTCTACGACCTCGCTCGGACCGCGCCTGTCCGCGCTGCGGAGGAAACCGCACGCGAATACCACCTGATCTGGCTTCTCGACTGCTTCTCGAAACCGACCATCGCTCTGATCGACGGCGCCGTAATGGGCACCGGCGTCGGCATTGTCCACACTGCGACACACCGCGTCGCCGGCCGCGGCTATCGGTTCCAGATGCCCGAGACGTCGATCGGCTTCTTTCCCGATTGCGGCGTCTGTTGGCACTTGGCCCGCTTGCCCCACGAGATCGGCACCTGGCTCGGCATGACGGGCTCGGCGATCGGCCGGGAGGATGCCTATTGGCTCGACCTCCTGACCCACTGCGTCGAGGCTGACCGGTTCGATGCGATCGCTTCGTCCATCGCGAATGCAGACCCGATCGACGACGTCCTGGCAGCTCATCACATCGACCCCGGGCCCGCGCCGTTGCAGGCCCTGGCCCCGGTGATCGAGAATTGCTTTTCCGCTGCCAGCACCGCGGAGATCTTCGATAGGCTCGGCGCCAGCAAGACTCAGCGCGAATGGTGCGCGAACACGATCGAGACGATGGGGAAGCGCTCGCCGATGGCTCTCGAAGTGACCTTGCGCCACCTTCGGCGCGCCCGTCATCTCGATTTGCGTAAAACGCTGATCGTCGACTATCGGCTGGCCGTGAAACTCCTCACATCACATGATTTTCTCGAAGGCGTCCGTGCGCGCATCGTCGAGAAGTCTGGTGAACCTCGCTGGCAGCCGGCCACCTTGACCGACGTCGGCGACCTTCAGGTGGAGCAATACTTCGATCCGCTGCCGTCCGGTGAAATGAGCCTTCCCACTCGGCAAGAAATGTTAGGCATGAGGGTGTAGAAAAACTCTCGATAGATGTATAGATGTACTAATATGGCACAATTTAATTGCTTAGATCAAAGGTTCGAAAAGCATAAATAGAACCCCGGGGAACTATTCTTTTACTATACGTATTAGGGCAACTTTCAACAATCTCAGGCTATATTTGGTGCAACCCTGGGAAACAGGGAGTCGGCACAGACCGGCAGCGTCAAACCCAGTCAGAGACAGGCTAGAACAATGAGTGTTGCAATGGACCTCGCGCGCCGCCGCGCGCCGGCGCCGGCCCAGCAGGCCACACAAGTGGCGGGTGATGAGTTCCGCGGTGAGTATCTCCAGGCGCTTCGCCTCATCGAGCGGCTTCACCGCCTCCTGCTCGACGTCATCAAGGATGAATTCGACCGCCAGGGCGGCGCCGACCTCAACTCGGTGCAAGCGCTGCTTCTGTATAACATCGGCGACAGCGAGTTGACCGCGGGCGAGTTGAAGACGCGGGGCTATTACCTCGGCTCCAACGTCTCCTACAACCTGAAGAAGCTCGTCGACATGGGTTACATCCACTACAAGCGCTCGGAAACCGACCGGCGCAGCGTGCGGGTGAGCCTCACCGACAAGGGCAAAACCGCCTGCGACGTGCTGAACAAGCTCTATCAGCGCCAGCTCGGCTCGCTCGAAGCTGTCGGCGAGGTCGCGCAGAGCGACATCGTGGGCCTGAACGGTGCCCTCGTCCGCCTCGAGCGGTTCTGGTCGGATCAGATCCGCTACCGCCTCTGAGTATTTCGAAAGATTGGGATGCGGCGCAAGCGATCGGGCACCCGATCGGGGAACTCGGCGCGCCGTCTGCCCTGCTGCGGCAGAGCCACGAAGGGATCGGTGGATGACCGGGACCTTCGTGGCTCGTTGCGTTTACACGTTCGTCAATGGGGCTTTTCTGTTGTTCTACGGCATCATGTGATTCGCAAGCCGACGCTGCGAACTCGAATCTGCTTGGCCTGAGGGCATGAACGTCGGCACCTTGCGCGCGGTCCACCTGTCTGACCGGTAGCGGCGCTCTAAACGGTACAGATCCCAGGGGTTTGTTAAGCTTTGAGCAAGGCCCTGCAGTTAGGCATGATGGTCCGGTAAGCGATGCCAGTCGCGGCTTGCCGGCATGATTGAGTGGCGAATGACGCCCAACCGGAAGATCGGGATACTTCTGATGGCTGACACGCGAAACAAGTACGCGCCTCGCATTCCCGACGCCGGCAAACCGAACGGTGCCACGTTGGCGCCATCAGGTCTCACGCGTCGCGGCTTCTGTACGGCCGCTGCCCTGTCGTTTCCGGGCATGTCGTTTGCCGCGTCCGCTGTCGCGCAGGAATGGAACCCTTTCCGCGACACGACCGCGTCCGTCGGCTCGGGTGGCCAGACCTATGACCGCGAGTTCATCCGTGAATGGGAATCGCGTCCGCCCCGCGGCTACGCCACGATCGCAGCGGCCAACATCGACGCGACGAAGGCCGCGATCGCCCGTTATGCCGATATCGTCTCCAACGGCGGCTGGCCCGTGGTGCCCGACACCCAGATGCAGACGGGGTCCAACGGCCCCGCAGTCGAGGCGTTGCGCACCCGCCTCACCTTGTCGGGCGACCTCAAGGAACAGTCGAACTTCCGCGGTCATTTCGACGGCTTCGTCGAGAAGGCGGTGAAGCGTTTTCAGGCATCGAACGGCCTCAGCCCCACCGGCATCGTCGACAAGCGCACGGTCGTCGCGCTGAACATTCCCGCAGCGTCGCGCCTCAAGCAGCTCCAGGCGAACCTCCCCCGCCTCCAGGAACTCGTCCGCGGCGCGCCCAAGAAGTACGTTTTCGTCAACATTCCGGCCCAGCAGATCGAGGCGGTGGACAACGGCGCGGTGATTTCGCGCCATGCCGGCGTCGTCGGCAAGATCGACCGGCCGACGCCCGTGCTCAAGTCCACCATCCACGAGCTGAACTTCAATCCGGTCTGGCACGTACCGCCCACGACGATCGAAAAGGATCTCTTCCCTCGCGGTCGCGAGATGCAGAAGCAGGGCCAGAGCGTTCTGGTGCAGTTCGGCATCGACGCCTACGACGGCGCGGGCCGCAAGCTCGATCCCATGAAGGTCGACTGGAATTCGCCGGCCACGCGCGGTCTCGTGTTCAGGCAGCAGCCCGGCAAGGATAACCAGTTGGGCTTCGTTAAGATCAACTTCCACAACCAGTATTCTGTCTATCTTCACGACACACCGTCGGATTCGCTGTTCAGCCGGAACTTCCGCGCCGCAAGTTCCGGTTGCATTCGCGTCGGCGGTATCGAGCATCTGGCAGCCTGGCTACTCGCAGAGAACGGCGACTGGACGCTGGAGCGCGTCAACGACATGAAGAAGACAGGCGCCCGCACGGACGCCCGCCTTCGCCGCCCGGTCCCGCTCTACCTCGCCTACATCTCCGCCTGGGCCACCGAGGACGGCGTCATCCAGTTCCGCCGCGATCTTTATCAAAAAGACGGCCTCGGCGCGGTCGCGAGCGCTTATTGAGGTCGGCGGCCTGAAATCATTGCCAATCGTCTGCCGGCCGCCAACTTCTGGTGTCGTTGGCGCCTGACCTCGGAAGCGGCAGGGCGATTGGAGCTAATTGAGCCTTAGCGGAATTGCCTGTTCCCCGATTTCAGATGTCATCCTCTGGTAAGCCGGAGGGCGTGACGTCGTCGCCGGCCTCGCAGCCCCCACATTCCCGGGGATACGCCCCTGCTGCGCCTTGGCGTAGCCTCGCCTGACAGGCTACTCACATCACGTGGAAATCTCCTTTCCCGTTGCTCTCACGTGAGAACCGCGTCATGTCTCGCACCCCATCTGCCGCTGCAGCAAAGAACAGCCGGGTGAAGATCGTGCCGACCCTTCCAGCCGCCAAACCTCAAACCGGCATCCTGCCCGCGCAGGCGATCCGCGCCCTCATCGACGAGGGCGTGCTGAACATCTCTGCGCCGCTCGTCGATAAGCAGCTTCAGCCCGCCAGCATCGATCTGCGCCTGGGCGACGTCGCCTATCGCGTCCGCGCGAGCTTCCTCGCAGGCCCCGGCACGACGGTCGAGAGCAAGCTCGCAGCCCTGTCGCTGCACGAAATACCGCTCTCGAAAGGCGCGGTGCTCGAAACCGGCTGCGTCTACGTCGTGCCGTTGCTCGAATCCGTGAACCTGCCCGCTCACCTCTCCGCCGCTGCAAACCCGAAAAGCTCCACCGGCCGCCTCGACGTGTTCACCCGCGTGATCGCGGACGGCGTCGGCGCTTTTGATCAGGTGCCGGCCGGTTACAAGGGCCCGCTCTACGCCGAAATCTGCCCGCAGACATTCCCCGTGCTGGTGCGCAAGGGCAGCCGCCTGTCACAACTCCGCTTCCGCTCCGGCGAGATCACACACGATGACGACGCCCTGCGCGAACTGCACCGCACCCAGACGCTCGTCTCGGGCGCGCATGTGGACATATCCGGCGGCATCGCGGTCTCGATCGACCTCTCTGGCCAGCCCGACGGCCTCGTCGGCTACCGCGCCAAGCACCACACCGGCCTCGTCGATGTCGACGCGGTCGGCGCCTGCCCGATGCTCGACTACTGGGAGCCGATGCGCGCCCATTCCAGCGGCCGCCTGATCCTCGACCCCGACGAGTTCTACATCCTGGCCTCGAAGGAGGCGGTCCACGTGCCGCCGACCCACGCCGCCGAGATGGTGCCGTTCAACCCGCTCGTCGGCGAATTCCGCGTCCACTATGCCGGTTTCTTCGATCCGGGCTTCGGCCATGACGCGGCCGGCGGCCATGGCTCACGCGCGGTGCTCGAGGTCCGCAGCCATAAGGTGCCTTTCGTCCTCGAAGACGGCCAGATCATCGGCCGCCTCATCTACGAGCCCCTGACAGAGCTTCCCGAAAAACTCTACGGTCGCGATCTCGGCTCCCATTACCAGGCCCAAGGCCTGAAGCTGTCGAAGCACTTCAGGTAGATCCAGACACTTGCCTTCGCTCTCACTTTCTCCTCCCTCCCCTCGATGGGGAAGGGGATACCGTGGTGGGCCACTCACGACGCATTGCGCTCAGCCGCTCCAGGCTCTAGATCAGCAACCATGTCAGCCCAGATGTCGCCCCAGACGATCACCCAGCGGCTTGCCAATCCGACACGCTTCATGGCGCTTTCGGCGAAGCTCCTGCCGTGGCTGTGGGGCGCCGCTGCGATCCTGATCGCGTATGGCCTGTTTCTCGCCTTCTTCCGCGCGCCGCCGGACTACCAGCAGGGCGAGACGGTCAAGATCATGTTCATCCACGTGCCCGCCGCCTGGCTGGCGATGGGGGGCTATCTGCTGGTCGCGATCTCGAGCTTCGGACTGCTCGTATTCCGCCACCCCCTTGCCGACGTATCAGCGAAGGCGGCCGCCCCCTTGGGTGCGATGTTCACAGCGCTGGCTCTGATCACGGGCTCACTGTGGGGCAAGCCGATGTGGGGCACCTATTGGGTGTGGGACGCGCGCCTGACCTCGGTGCTGATCCTGTTCTTCCTGTATCTCGGCCTCATGGCGCTGCGCTCCTCGATCGAGGAAGAGACGCTGGCCGCCAAACTCACCGCGATCCTCGCCCTCGTCGGTGTCGCGATCCTGCCCGTCATCAAGTTCTCCGTCGACTGGTGGAACACGCTGCATCAGCCCGCCAGCGTCCTGCGCCTCGCGGGTACGGCGATCCACCCTTCGATCCTCGTGCCACTGCTGGTGATGGCGGCGGGCTTCACGGTGCTGTTCGTCGCGATGCACATGAAGGCGATGCGCAACGAGATCATGCGCCGCCGGATCAAATCGATGACCTTGGCCGAGATCGAGCGCCAGGGCACAGCCGGCTCCGCTTCAGCCGGTGTATCGGGCAAGGCCATTTGAAGGAGACGGCGATGTCACTGGGCCCCCACGCCGCATTCATCTGGCTGTCCTATCTGGTGACGGCACTCGCGGTCGGGGCGCTGCTAGTTTGGCTGTTCTGGGATGGGCGCCGCCACGAGCGCCGCCTTGCAGATCTCGAAGCGCGCGGCGTGCGCCGTCGCTCGTCTGCGGCGAGTACCGCGTCGGATTCAGGTTGAAGCGCGATGACCACTCCCGCCGAAGACACGACCCAGAAACAAGATGCGCCGCCGCCGGCCCGCCGAGGAATCATCCTCCTGCCGGTCGTCATCTTCGCCGGCATCGCCGCGATGTTCGCTTTCGCACTGGGCTCGGGCGATCCCTCCAAGCTGCCCTCTGCCTTGATCGGCAAGCCCGCACCCGAGATGACGCTCCCGGAATTGACCGGATTGCGCGAGGGCGGCGTGCAGGTGCCAGGCTTCTCGACCGCCGATCTGAAACGCGGCGAGCCGACCGTGATCAACTTCTTCGCCTCCTGGTGCGCACCTTGCGTGCAGGAGCACCCGCTGCTGGTCGAGCTGAAAAGCACAACCGACGTCCGCATCTTCGGCGTCAACTACAAGGACCCCGATCCAGGCGGGCGCCGCTTCATCGGCCGCTACGGCAATCCATATGCGGCGGTCGGCGTCGACCCGACCGGCCGCGCGGCGATCGAGTGGGGCGTCTATGGCATGCCCGAGACGTTCGTGGTCGACGGTCAGGGCCGAGTAATGATGAAGCACGTCGGCCCACTCACGGCCCTGATCGTCAAGCAGCGCCTCCTGCCCGCGATCGAAGCCGCCCGCAAGAAAGCGCCGTAGCACCGTAGGTTGGGTCGAGGGACTTGCCTCGCCCCGGCATTCCCACGACTGCCGCCCCTATTCCGCCGAACCCGGCACGCGATGCGCCAGCATGATCAGCGCGAGGTGGGTGTAGTAGCCGATGATCCCGCTCAGCTCGACGGTCGTCTGCCGCCCGAACTGGTCGAGCGCGGCCTTATAGGTCGTCTCGGAAACATCGCGCCGCTCGAGCAACTCCGTCGCGAAACGGTGCACGATGTCGGCTTCCGCATCCTCGAACACCGGTCGCCGGCCCTCGCCGAGCGCCGCGATCTCCTGCTCAGGCACGCCCGCCTTGCGCGCTTCCGCGCTGTGGACGGTGAATTCGTATTCGCAATTCCAGTAACGCGCGACGGTGAGGATCACGAGCTCCGACAGGCGCGGCGACAATTCGGTGCGGAACCGGCAGAACGCGCCGAGATCGCCGGTCAGCTTGCACAGCTCTGGGCTGCCCAGCAGAACCTGAAAGGGTGCCGGTACCGCGCCTTTGCGTGGGCGTGCGATGCCGTCCCAGATCTCCCGGTGTTCCGGCTTCAGGGTCTCGCGCTTCAACGGATCGTAGCGTGCGGTCATGGGATCTCCATCAGGCTCCATCGTTCTTCCGGCCCGTAGGGCCGAGGGCGC
>LNFM01013308.1_pt1 | contig 10511 bp, 22 predicted proteins | sample 596031 | NCBI WGS metagenome assembly LNFM01 (sample SAMN04254537, study PRJNA301005) | activated carbon metagenome | isolation source: dual media filters at the Ann Arbor, Michigan drinking water treatment plant | place: USA: Ann Arbor | reverse complement strand
CCGGCATCCTCGATCGCGACCGCCATGCGATGGAAGGTCCGCGTGCCGCCAAAGGCCACGAGATGCCCGCCTGGGGGCAGCAAGTCGTAGACCAGGCGCCACGTCTCGGGCCGGAATGCGATGTCGCCGCCGTCCCACTGCTTGCCCATGAAGCCGGCCGCGGACCGCCCATAGACGCCCGTGGCGCCGTTGCTGGCCACAGGCGCGGCCGCTTCGCCACCAAACCGCTTCACGATGCTGGTCAGGTGGTAGGGCGGGTCGGTGACCACGGCATGCACGGTTTCGCCGCGCTCGGCCATGTCGCGCATCGCCTGCAGGCAGTCGCCAGCGTGCAGCCTTGCAGATCCGATGTGTTCGACATCAACAGGCATGGAGCCCCCGTGATCAGGCGTCTTGTGGCGGGCCACAGCCGCGCCAGGCGGGTCACATCCCGAGAGCTCTGCGATACAGATCGAGCAGCGTTTCCTGCTCCTCCACCTCCGCCGGTTCCTTCTTCCGCTGCGAGATGATCTGCTTGATCGTCTTCACATCGAACCCGGCGCTCTTCGCTTCCTGGTAGATGTCCTTGATGTCCGCGCCGAGCGCCTTGCGCTCTTCGTCCATGCGCTCGACACGCTCGATGATGGAGCGCAGGCGATCGACGGCGATGCCGCCGACCTCGGGCTCCGGCGCATCGTGGCCGGCTTCGTTGGTTCCGTGCGGCATCACCGGTCCTTCCAAAGAGAGCGAGGCTGCCCGGCGCAGCCCGCAGTTGAGGCCCGTTCCAGGGGAGAGATCTGCGTACCAGGCGCGCAGGCGCCATCCGCCGCCGCCCGTTGACCCGTTTCCGGGTGCCGGGGGGCCTGCGGCGAATAGGTTGGCCCGTTCAACAGCGCGTCGATCGCGCCGGTGGCGGGGTCATTCTTCGGAATCGCGATGAGCGCGGTGCGCAGCACGTCGCGGTAGTAGCGGAGGCGCTGGACGACGCTGCCGCGCGTGTAGCCCGCGCGCACCACCAGCAGCCGCAGCTCTCGCACGTCGCCACCGCTGGCGCCGAGCCCGCACCAGCCGAATTCCAGGATCAGGCTTCGGGGCATGAAGCCTCCTTCACCATGCGGTTGATCTCGGCCGCCAGCTCGTCGCACTCCGCCATCAGGCGGACCAGGTGCGCGGCCTGAGGGGCGTTCACGCCATCCATCCAGTTCTGGACGGCGCGCGGGTCTGCGCGGGTGGCGCGGGCCAGGCGCTTCGCGGCGTGCCGGATATGCCCATACCGCGCGCGCAGCACCCGCCCGACGCGCTGCGCTATCAACTCAGGGGTGATGATCACCCCTGACAATTCCCGGTGTGTTTCCGCCCGCGACATGCTCATGCCACCTGCTCCATGTTGCCGATGTGCAGAGACGGAACCGTTGAGGTGCGGGCTTCGAGGACAGAGGACGCGACGTGGTGGCCGGCGGGGGCTGCAACCCCCGACCGGACGCGCGCGAAACGATGGACGCGCGGTTTCGCTGCCGTGATGATGCCGCCGGGCGATCCAGCCATCATGGGTTGCTCCACACATTGCTTTGCAGCCAGCGGAACAGCTCGTGCATGTCTGCCGCGGCCATGGCGGCGGCGGAATGGCGCTGGCGGATGCCGATGGCCTCAAGCGCGATCCAGGGCCGCAGGATTCCGGCGGCGTACATCTGGTCCGCGTCGGTCATCGCGTTCTGGGCCATCACGCCGCCACCGGCCCGCGATGGCGCAGCGGCGTCGCCGGGCACACCTCGCCGCGCAGCGCGGCCTGGTCGTTGGCAAACTCGACGCTGTCGGCCACGCTCGGGTCAACCTGAGGTGGGCGGCTCGGCGCCTGGCGCATGAAGTCCGCGGCCCCAACGTGGCCGTCGGTTTCACGTTCTATGGCTTCAACCGCATCAAGGCTTGGTCGAACCTTGCCCGTTTCCCACCGATGAACGGTGACGCCGGACACGCCGAGCTTGGCGCCGAAGGCGGTCAGGGTGATGCGGTTCTGCTTGCGATAGGTGCGGAGGTTCATGGCCCGGCATTCTTACGCCTCGCGTAGTTTACGCGTCAAGCAAGAAAGGGGCGAAATTGCATCTCACGGCATGGAAAGGCGCCAGGACGCAAGGCTCCAATGGCGGCATGACGCGCAAATCCAAGCACCTGCGGCCCGTTCCCTACGGGGAGCCGCACCACTGGGCCTATCTCGCCGAGTGGCGCGACATTACAGGATTGACACAAGAGAACATTGCAGGAACATTTGCCGTTAGCGGGGTGACTGTGCACCGCTGGGAAACGGGGAAAGCGCCGGTGTCCGCTGCTAACCTGGCTAAGTTGGCACAAATGTACGGGGCCAGTGATGTGGGCATGTTGTCTCTCCCCCCGGCACGCAGAGAGGATATCGACGCCGTCCGGGAGGCATGGAAGATCATCGCGGGCCTACCGCCCGAGCAGCGCGCGGAGTGGCTGGCGCACGGCCGCATCCTGCGGACCGTCGCCGAGGCGCGGGATAAAACTACTCCGGGCGTAAGAAAGAGCTAGACGGCTAGTTACGCGAGGCGTAAGAATGCGGCACCCAACCAGGGATGCCGCAGATGCCCGCAACACCAGCCGCCACGCCCAAGCCCAGCCTCCTGCACCTTGAGCTTGCCGCCGCCGAACGCGACGCGGCGTTCTACCGGCGCAATGGTCAGCCTGGAAAAGCCGGGCTTGCTGAATCCGACGCCCGCATCTACCGGGCGGCCATCGCCGCCGGCGGTGCGGCATGAACGCCCGCCCCGCCCCGCCGCTGCCCGCCGCCGGCCCGCCCGGCTATGACGCCGCCCAGCCGGCCATCACCCTGACCCGCGCCGGCCGCGCCGCGCTGGATCTGTCCAGCGTCGCCGCCGAAGTGCTGGCCGCCTGGGATGCCCCGCACCGCGACCACGCCGCGATGACGGCGGCGCTGCTGACGCCCATGAACCGGCTGCGCGCGGCCCATCGCCGGGTGGTGACGCCATGAAGCGGGATGTTCGCTACCTCGATCTGCCCACGGACCTGTGGGATGCCATCGAGGATGCCGCGGCCGCTGCCGGACGGTCCGTGGACATGGATGTGCGCCTGCGCCTGGAGGCCGCGATCAAGGCGGACGCGCAGCAGCAGCCGACCTACTGCAGCATCACCGGCCATCGGATGCGCACCCCCGCCCGGCCCGTGGCCGGCCAGGCCGCGATGCCGGCGGCGGCCCTGCCCGAGGCGGAGCGGTGGGAGGCGGATGGCCCTTCCATCTTCCTCGCCGGCACGCCCTTTTGCATCGCGAGGGTCTTCGGCCCGCCATCGGTGATGGGGCGGGAGGAGCGGGACGGCCAGGCGGTCGCCCAGCAGGCGCAGGCCTTCGCACGCATCATGGCCCTGGCCCCGGCGATGGTGGCGGAGCTGCGCGCGGCCGCCGCGACCTTCCGGGACTATGAGCGCCACCACCTGGCGAAGCCGGACCCGGAGAAGGCGCAGCGCAACGCCGTGATGGCCGGCCGCATCGAGGGTGTGCTGGCCCAGGCGCAGGGCGATGCGCCCGCCGAGGTGGCGGCATGAACCCGCGCATCATCCTGATCTGGACCGACATGGCCACCGGCCGCGAGGTCGCGCGGGACGTGTTCGCCGCCCACACGCGGTCGGATGTCGCGACCCACCAGCTGGCGCAGATGCGCGCCAACCCGAAGCTCGATTGCAGGCATGTGGAGGAACCACACCATGGCTGATGGCATGATGCACGCCCCCGAGGCGGCGCCGCCCTTCTGCGAAACCCACCGGGCGATGCTCCAGATCGCGGGCCGCAGCCTGCTGGGCAACATGGTCCCGCGGGAAGTGCTGGCCTCCGCCATCATCGCGGCCAGGCTGCACACCCCGGACTTCGCCGCCACCACGCTGCGCAACAAGATGATGGCTGGGCGCGCCAGCGTCTATGTGTGGCCGATCGAGGTGGATGCGCTGCTGCGCGCCCTGCCGCCGCCGGCAGCCGCGCCGCGCCGCCCCATCGCCGACATCGTCGCCGCCGCGCGCGAGGCCATGAAGGCTCGCGCCATGGAATGCTTCGACCTGGCCGATGCGCTGGCCGGACCGGACCTGACGATGCAGCACCGCGCGCACCGGATCGGGGAGCGCATGCTGGCCGACTTCCTGGCGCTGGCGGAGGCCTTGGAGCCGACGGATGAGCCGGCGAATGCGGAGATCATCGAGCGCGCCATGCGCCTGTTCGGCGACAAGCCGGCCGGGAGTGCCGCGTTGTGCGCCGAGGTGGCGGCATGAGCGCCCGGCCTCGCCCGCCGCGCCCCGGCGCCGCGGAAAAGCGCGCATCGATGGCGGATGAGGACGCGATGGTGCTGGGCGCGCTGCGCCGGGCCATCGCGGCCGGAACGAAAATCACGTCGTTTCGGGATTTCGTGCGGCAGGCCGGTGTGGCGACGGACCGGGCCCATGCCGCGACCGTGCGGCTAATGCGCGAGCATGTGACACGGGACACGCTGCCAGGCGATCCGCCGCAGACGCGCCTGCGGCTGTCCAACACGACGCTGGCCACGCCCTGGGCAACGAAGCGTGCGCCGAAGCCGAAGGCGCCGATGCCGGCCCGCCGCGCCCCGGCCAACCTGCTGGTGGGCAAGGGCAAGTTCCTGCACCCGGTGCAGCAGTCCCGGCGCGACGAAAGCCGGCGGGTGCAGGCCCATCAGCGCCGCATGGCGGCCGCGCGGGTGCAGTCGGAGGATGAACTGCGGGCGCTGGTGGATGCGCACATCCATGCGCATGGCGTCACCCGAATCCAGCCGACCCACGAGGCCGGCGCGGCGCCGATGCCGGTCGGCACGCGCAGCGGCATGCTCGGCATCAGCGACGGCGCCAGCAAGGCGCGCAGCCGATGACGCCCTTCCCGCCCCCGCCCCGCGCCGTGGTCAGCCGCGGGCGGAAGGATGTGATGCGGGCCGTGCGCCTGGCGCTGGCCGATGCGGCCGGCACGCTGCCCGACTGGCCGCTGCCGCATGCCTTCCTGCGCGATTTCGAACAGCGCGCGGAATACCGGGCGCCGTGGCTGTTCGATCGGGACGCGCAGGATGTGGCCGGACCGGTCGCACAGGCCGCGCTGCTGGGCCTGCCGCTGGATTGGCAGGCGAGCGAGCTGGTCCAGACGGCCGGCGGGCGCGTGGCGCTGCGCGTGCTGCGCTTCGGCCTGTCCACGACGCTGGGCCGCATCCTGGATGGGCCGATGATCGTCGTGGGCGAGATCCACGAGCATGATCGCTGGGCAATGCAGGAAACGGCCCGGGGGCCGCAGGTGATGCGGACGCCGGGCACGGAGGCAGATCGCGGCGCCTTCCTGTTTGGCCACGCCACCGTCGCCTTCCCGCGGGAGCGTTGGTACGGCCGGGTGCTGGCGCAGGATGCGGCCGCGCAGATCGCCCAGCGCGCGACGCCATGGGCCGAAGACCTGCACGAGATGGCGCAGATGATGGCCATGGTGCAGGCGGCGGAGGGGCCGATGGCCGATCTGAACCCGCGCTGGCCCGCCGTGATGCGGTGCCGGCGCATCATGGACCTGGCCTGCGGCGCCTGGCGCCGCGCTGCGCCCTCGCCCGGCACGCTGGTGCCGGAGGCGGACCGGGCGCGCGCCGCGGCGCAGGCGGCCATCGATCGCCTGTCCGGCCTGGCCCGGCAGCCGAAATGGCTGCGCGACCAGCTCGCCGAGATCTCCGCCGGCCTGGGTGCCGCAGCATGAGCCGCACCCGATCCACCCTGCTGGCGCACTGCCTGCCGGGCCTGGCCCTCGCCGCTGCGGGGCTCGGCCTGGCCACGATGATCCTGATCACCCTGTTCGCGGAGGCGCCTGCGCCATGAAGTCCAAGACGACACCCGCCGGCTGCGCGCCAAGGCCTCGGCGGAGGGCTGCGGCAATGGCTGACCTGCTGTCCGAACTGCCGGTGCCTCTGGATGACCAGATCGCGGCGGTGCAGCGCGAGCTTGCGATGCGGCGGCAGGTCTACCCGCGCCGTGTCGCCGCCGGCCGCATGACCCAGGCCGAGGCCGATCTGGAGGTGCGGGCCATGGATGCCGTGCTGGAGACGCTGCGCCAGTCGGTATGGGCGCTGCGCGCGGCCACCGGGCCGCAGGGCCAGCCGGTGCGGGCGCTGGATGCGAACGACCCGCTGGCCGGGCTTTCGCCGCCGGTGCTGGCCGAGGCGCGGCAGATCATCGCCAGCCGCAATGGCAGCGCGATCGATCTGCAGACCCGGTTCAAATGGCACCGCGTCCATGCGATCCGCATCGCGGCGGCGCTGCGGGATGAGCAGGCGGCAGCGCAGCACGGGGAGAAGGTGGCATGAGCGCCGATGACCATCCGCTGCGCGGCGCCCTGCCACTGTTCCTGAACCGGGAACAAGCCGCCACCTATGTCGGGGTGTCCGTGGACACCTTCGCGGCGGAGGTCGCGGCTGAGCTATGGCCGCCGCCGGTCCGGCGCGGAGAGAGCGGCCGGCGCCTCACCTGGTATCGGCCGGCGCTGGATGCCGCCGCCGCGCAGCTGGCCGCATCGGCCCGCGCCGCCGGCCCGGCGCCATCGCCGGCTACGGTGGATGACAAGCCCGCGCCGCCCGCCTTCGGCGTCACGCCGGAAGAAGTCGAAGCCTTGAAGGAAAAGATCAATGCCGCGCGCCAGAACAGGCCTCAACGTCGTCACGAAAAAGCGGCCTGACAGCACCACCGAGACCTACTTCTACCACCTGGCGACCGGCGCCCAGCTTGGCACCAGCAGCGGCGGGATGACACGGGAGAAGGCAATCCTGCTGATCCGCGCCACGGAACAAGAGACGCCCCGCCAGGGGCCTCGGGTGGGATCTTTCGACTGGCTCGCGGCGTCCTACCTGGCAAGCCCGCGCCTGGCGCGGAAGGCGGCGAAGACGGCGAAGGAGTACCGGAAGCGCCTCGACTGGTTGCGGGAGCGATGGGGCACCCGCAACGCGGAGGGTATTCGCCGCGCCGATGTGGCCAAGGTGCTGTCCGATCTTGCGCATGCGCCCTTCCAGGCCAACGCGACGGTTCGGGTGGTGCGGCTGCTGTATTCGTGGGGGCGGAAGGAGCTCGGGGTGCAGGGCGAGAATCCTGCCCTGGCGCCCGAGCTGCACCCGACCCGGCCGCGCACCCAGATATGGGATGAGCCGCGCATCGCCGCCTTCCTGGCCGCGGCGCCGGAGGACATGCGCCTGGCCATGGCGCTGCTGCTGTACACGGTGCAGCGGCCGAGCGACGTCCTGGCCATGACATCGACGCAGGTGGGGGAGCGGAACGGACGGCTGTGGCTGTGGCTGCGGCAGGCCAAGACAGGCGAGCTGGTGGCGGCGCCGTGCCACCGCACGCTGGCCCTGCCGCTGCGCGCTCGGCTGGCAGAGATGGATGCGGCGCAGGCGCGGGCCGAGCGTGGCGAGGCTGTGGAAGGGCGGGAGGCAACGCTGCTGCTGGTGCCCGGTCCCGGCGGAGAGGAGTGGCGGTATCGCAGCTTCGCCGCCGCATGGGACCGGACCCGGCGCTTGGCAAACCTGCGGCTGGCGCGGGACATCATGCGGGGCCAAGGCGGCCTGCCGCCGCGGGCCAATGCGCCGGCGCGGGCGGCGGCCAAGAAGGCGCTGCGCGGGCGGCTGCTGACCGGGTTGCAGCGCCGCGACCTGCGGCGGACCGGAATGGTGATGATGGCCCTGGCCGGCGCCACCACCATCCAGATTGCGGGCCTGTCGGGCCATTCGATCGATAGCACCACCAAGATCCTGGAAACCTACCTGCCGCGCCGCGGCGAGGTGGCGGAGCAAGGGGTGAAACTATGGGAAGCGGGCGGGCGCCAGATGATGCCGCTTCTGCCGCAAGCCAGGGGGAAGTGATGAGCGACCAGAGCACCGCGGCGGCGGAGCGCAGCGCCGGCGCGCCAGCGGCCACCGCCGAGATGACGTGCTGCGTCTGCGGCAAGGCCGTGGGCGCCAGCCATGCTGCCCGGGTTGGGCCGCCGCTGATGCAGGCATGCAGCCGGGCCTGCGCCGGGATGAAGCCGTTTGCGAAGGAGATGACCGATGGCCGATGAAGCGCCCGCCGCTTGGCCGGATGACGTGGTGGAGGCCTTGTCCCAAACCCTTGCGAACCAATGGGAAGCGAGCAGCTGGAGCCAGCAGGATGCCGCGGGGCAAGACCACTACCGCGCCCAAGCCCGCGCAGCCCTTGCCGTCCTGGCGCCATACCTCGCCGCGCGCGAGGCGGCCGGCTGGATCGCGGGGCGGGATATGGCGATGGCGAAGGCTGCGCGGTGGCGCGATAGCTACGCTGACCAGACAAGCGACCTCGCCCACCCATACCCCAAGGGCATACACTGCGCGCAGGCTCTGGCCGACGCTATCGCAACGATGGCGCCATGCGCGCCGCCGCAGCCCGGCGCCGACGCGCTGGCCGAGCGCATCGCCAGCGCGGTGGCTGCGGAGCGTGAAGCCGCATGGAATGCGGGGCGGAACGCTGCCTTTCTGAAGGTGCACGAATGCCTTGTTGGGGTCGCCGAAAGCGTGGGCGCCGACCCTCGGATAGCTGACCTGCCCGCCAATGAGGCGGCTGCCATCAACATAGGCTTTAAGGCGGCCGGCGAGGCGCTGGCCCTTGCGGCGCGGGCCTGCCGCCCAGCAGGCGCCGAAGCCAGGCCTTTCGCGAAGGAGATGATCGATGGCCGATGAAGCGCCCGCCGCCTGGCCGGACCCGATGAAGCCGGGCGTGCCGCTGAACCCGGATCGCGATGGGTGGCATTGGGTGTCGCCGGGCGGTTGCGACGAGGCTTTCCCGGCCGAATGGCGCGTGGCAGGTGAATGCGAGCGCGGCCGATGGGCCGAGGGGTGGATCGTGGGCGAGGATGAACACGACCCCATTGCCTGCACCTACCTCGGCCCATGCCTCACGCCGTTCGACCTCGCCGCGCGCGATGCGGCTGCGCGGATCGCCGGGCGAGAGGATGTCCGCGCAATGGCCGACCGGATGGCGTCCGAATACGTCGAGAGGCTCAAGGCCGAATGGGAGCCGCGTGGGCATATCCCGGCTGACTGGCTCGAAGCGTGGCAAGCCTGCGCCGATGGGATGGGGGACGTCGCGGATGCAGCCGCCACCCTACCGCTCCCGCCCGGCGCGGACGCGCTGGCCGAGCGCATCGCGAGCGCGGTGGCTGCGGAGCGGGAGCGGTGCGCGAGGCTGGCCCAGTGCGGATGCTCCGCAGAGAAGCGCGCCGCCGTGATTGCGGTGCCGCCGAACAGCGCACGCAGGTGGAACCTGTGCGGCGAGGATACATGCGGCGCAATCGAGGCAGAGGCCATCCGGGCCGACGCGCCATGACCCGCGCCGAGGCGATCCGACGGGCGATGCGGGAGACGTCTCGCCTTTGGCTCAGGCGCGCAGACGACGCCCTCGGACGCCCTGTGACATGGAGCGGACTGGTCTGTCTTGCCGTCTACTGTGCCGCGGCTTGGGGCGCGTGGCGGCTGTTGGCGCAGGCGCCGGCATGAGCGCGGAGCGGGCAGTGCCCGTCATGGTGAGGACATCGTGCCAGGCCGGGCACGTCGCACTGACCGTCAAGCTGGTGGCGCGCGACTATCGCAGCGCGTCGATCGCCATCACCGGCGGCACCGATCTGACGACCGCGCAGGCTCGCGATCTGGCCGCGGCGCTGGTGGCTGCGGCCGATGCCGCCGATGCGAGGGCGGCGAAGCGGGCGGCCTCCGATGCGCGCCGCAAGGCCTAGCGCGAGCGCGAGATTGCCGCCGGCCGGATTCGGGTGGTGAAGTGGGGGCGCTGATAGCGGCGCACCCCGGCCCGCATAATCCGGCGCATAATTTGGGCGGGCCTCCCGGAAAGCCCTCGGCGCTCGCGCGGGACGCGGCATGCCTGGGGCACAATCAAGCGCCGCCACCCCACCAACGCCGCCGCTGATCTTTGACGGTAGGGCCGCGCCTCGGCGCAGCTAATTTGCCACCACCGTCCGCCGATTTGAAACGCAAACCAAGCTCAAACCGCGAACGTAGCACAAACCGGAGAATGGCGGATTTCTGCCGAAAAATGGTGGGCGCTGTAGGGCTCGAACCTACGACCCGCTGATTAAGAGTTTTTGGAAGATGCCGCGATAACAGCGCGAAGTTGGTGTTTCGCGCCACTGGCGGCGGCCCACGCTCGGCTGGCGCGGAGCGAAACACAAACCTGCGATTGTTCCCGCCTCGTTCCCCGTGCCACCATGCAGTCATGCGTCCCTGCCCCACCGAACTGACCGTCGCCGAGCTGGCCGGCTGGTGGCTCGAGGCGCGCTGCGGGTGCCGGCTGGCGCATATCCCGATGCGGCTGGTGGCGATGGAGGGGCGTGGTGCCATGCTGGTGGCGGAGTATGCTCGGCGCCTGCGCTGCCGGTCCTGCGCCGATCCGAACATCGGTCGGGCACATGGGCAGGATCGCCTGTAGCGTCGTGCTGTTGCCGGACAGCGCCCAGCCGTCCGGCCATTCGTCGG
>LNFM01016627.1_pt1 | contig 10513 bp, 11 predicted proteins | sample 596031 | NCBI WGS metagenome assembly LNFM01 (sample SAMN04254537, study PRJNA301005) | activated carbon metagenome | isolation source: dual media filters at the Ann Arbor, Michigan drinking water treatment plant | place: USA: Ann Arbor | reverse complement strand
GCCAGACCGAATTCGATCGCAAGGTGGACTGGCTGGGCAACCGCTTCAAGGCGCTCAACGCCGACGTGATCGCGGTGCAGGAAGTGTGGGACGAGCTGGCCCTGCGCGCGGCCGTGGCGCGCAGCGGCCTGCAGTACAGCTCGGTGGTGGTGCCGGGCGCCGAGAACGGCCCCGGACAAGTCGGTGCCCAAGGGACGCCGCGTGTGGGCATCGTCACCCGCCTGAAGTTGGAGTCGGTCGAGTCCATCATCAACTTTCCCGCCCCGGCCGTGGTGCAGGTGCCCGGCCTGGGTGCTCACACCCGCTTCGAGCGCCCTCCGCTGGTGGCCACGCTGCGCATGAAGCATGGCCAGCTGGTATGCGTGATCACAGCGCACCTCAAGAGCAAACGGCCCAAGTACCTGGAAGACGCCAACGGCAAGATCAACGAGGACACCGACGACCCCGCCGTGCAGGCGCTGGGCTCTCTGCGCTCACTGATCATGCGGGCCGCTGAGGCGCTGGCCTTGCGCCTGAAGGTGGTGGAGTTGCTGCACCGCACACGCTTGCCGCTGGTGCTCATGGGTGATCTCAACGACAGCCCGCACAGCGTGACCACCCAACTGATCGCCGCCACCTCGCAAGTGGCCTACGACAAAGGTGCGCGCGACAACGCACTCTTCAGCGCCTGGGATGTACAGGGTGAAGCCGCGCTGCGCCGCGATGTGGCCTATTCACACATCCACCAGGGCTACCCCGAGGTGCTCGACCAGGTGCTGGTGAGCGAGGAGTTCGTGGCCACCAGCCGCGGCGCCATCGGCGACGTGCGCCGTGTGGAGGTGTTCAACGACCACCTCTTCGAGGGCCGAGACCGTAGCCGCAGCGACCACGGTTTTGTGCGCGCGCTGCTGCGGCTGCGCATGCCCGATGCGGTCTGAGGCTCAGACCTTGACGAAGGCGGTCACCAGCGGTTCGTCTCCCACCTGCCGGCTCCAGTGGCCATGCACCGCTGCATCAAACGTGGCACCCAGCGGCAAGGTGTCGGCCGAATAGAAGTGGTCGCCCGCGCTAAAGACGCGCGAACTGCCGTCCTGCAATCCGATTTCCATCTGCCCGCGCAACACGAACAGCCACTGCGGCGCTTCGGTGCAATGGAACTGGCTGCGGAACCCCACCGGGCTTTGACGCAGTTGCAACCCCGTCGCGGGCAGCACCGGCGACAGGCGCGCTGCGGGCGTTCCCTCGCTGAGGTCAATGGCTTCCTCGCGAAAACGCGCACGACCATAGGTGTCGGTGAACAGCACGACCTTGTTGAACGGGATCATGGGGAGCTCCTGAATACGGTGACCGGTTGTACCAGACCGCAACGCTCCAAAAAGCAAAGCGCCCGGGGTCCTGCAAGGGACACCGGGCGCTGGCGCCGCCAGCTTCATGGGCCGGCAGCGATCCTGACAAAGACGATCAGTTGGACTTCACGCTGCGCGAATTCAGCAGCTCGGCGCGCACGTCATCGCGGCTCTTGGCCTGGAAGGTCGCTTCAGCGGGGTAGCGGCCGGGGTTCACATCCTTGAAACGCGCACCGGTCTGACCGTCGGCGATCAGCTCACCGTTGCGGATGGCTTCAGCCAGCTCGGCCTTCACTTCGGCGCGGGTCTTGCCCTGTGCCACCACTTCCACCGCAGGAGCGGTGCGCGTGGCGGCGTACTGGGCAGGGAACACTTCGTTGAAGCGGGCGCCGGTTTGGCCGTCAGCGATCAGGTCGCCATTGGCTTGGGCCTGGGCCAGCTCGGCCTTCACCTCAGCGCGGCTCTTGGCGACCACGGTGGCCTGGGAGTACAGGTGCGGGCTGACCTGGTTGAAACGCAGACCGGTTTCGCCGTCGGCGATCAGGTCGCCGTTGCGCTGGGCTTCGACCAACTCGGCGCGAACCTGCTCACGGGTCTTGGCAACGGAGGCATCCGGCAACGAGGGTGGAGAGGGCGATGGCAACAACAGACAGACGGGTTTTCATGACAGTTTCCTTTGGGAGGGTTGAAGATGCCGGTCGGTCCGTCGTGCGGTCTGGCCGGCTTCGATGCCTCTGCGGAGGGTTTGCATGCATCGATGGGTTGAACTGTAAAGTTTCTGATCCTGGTAAAAAATAGCACCTGCATCGTTGCTGTGTTTCTATTTCAGCAACAATTGACGTTTTCCCATCCGGGAAAACCCTCTCAAGGAGCTTCCTCATGGACCGTCTGGCCTCGATGCGTGTTTTTCAGAAGGTGATCGATGAAGGCGGTTTTGCCGCCGCCGGGCGCGCCATGGACATGTCGCCTGCGGTGGTCACGCGGCTGGTGGCCGACCTCGAAGACCACCTGGGCACGCGCCTGCTGCACCGCACGACCCGGCGCGTCTCACTCACAGACGCCGGCGAAAGTTACCTGGAGCGGGTGCGTGTGATCCTGCAAGACCTCGACGAAGCCCATGCACTGGTCAGTTCACAGACCAGCGACCTCGCGGGCGTGCTGCGCCTGCTGGCCCCACCGGTGCTGGCCACGCACGTGCTCGCGCCGCTGGTGAGCGGCTTCCGACAGGCCTACCCCAAGATCCTGCTCGACATCGACGTCGAGTCGCACCGCGAGCCGCCCATCCAGGACTACGACATCACATTGATGGGAACCCAGACTTCGTTCGACGCCAACGTGATCGCACGCAAGGTGCTCTCCAGCGTCACGGTGCTGCTGGCCTCGCCCGAGTATTTGCGGCGCAGGGGCACGCCCGCGCGCCCCGAAGACCTGGCACAACACGACTGCCTGCGCTTCAAGCCCGCCGCCGGACGCACCCGGGGCTGGCGCCTGCTGCACGAAACCGACGACACACGTTTTGTAGACATCGAGGTGCAACCGGTGCTGTGGGCCAACCACACCGACACACTGATGCACGCCGCACTCGACGGCGCCGGCATCACCGCCACCACCATCGAGCTGGCCGCGCCGCTGATCCAGAACGGCGACCTCGTGCGTGTGCTCAACCCCTGGATCACCGACCGCCTCACCATGTACGCGGCGCTGCCCAGCCGCAAGTTCATGCCACGGCGCACCGAGGTGTTTCTGGACTACCTCATCTCGCAAACCCGCACCCGTGTTGAAAGCGCCATGGCCACGTGCAGCATCTTCTGACCCGCATCCGTGAGATCCCGCCGTACCATGCCGGCATGAACATTCCTTCTGCAAACTCCAGCGTTCACTTCGGCCACCATGGCCGGGTCGTCATCGTCACCGGCGGCGCGCAAGGCATTGGCGAGGCCTGCGTGCGCCGCTTCGCGCGGGAAGGCGCGAAAGTGGTCATCGCCGATGTGGCCGACGCACCCGGCAGTGCGCTGGCGCGCGAACTCGGCGCCACGTACAGACACTGCGACGTGGGCGACAAGCTCGATGTGGACGCGGTGGTGGACAAAACCGTGGCAGCCTTCGGGCGCATCGACGTGCTCGTGAACAACGCCGGCATCTTCAAGGCGGCCGACTTTCTGGAGATCAGCGAGGACGACTTCGACGAGGTCCTGCGCGTGAACCTCAAAGGTTCCTTTCTCATGGGCCAGGCGGTGGCGCGTGTGATGGCAGATCAGCGCGATGGCGCCATCGTCAACATGAGTTCGGTCAACGGCGTGCTCGCCATTCCCAGCATTGCGAGCTACAACGTGAGCAAGGGCGGCATCAACCAGCTCACGCGCGTGATGGCGCTGGCGCTGGCCGAGCACGGCATCCGTGTGAATGCGGTGGCGCCCGGCACCATCGCCACCGAGCTCGCTGCCCGCGCCGTGCTCACCAGCGACGAAGCGAGGAACAAGATCCTCAGCCGCACGCCCATGAAGCGCCTGGGCGAGCCCGACGAGGTCGCCGATGTCGTGGCCTGGCTGGCGAGCGACGCGGCCAGTTACGTCACCGGCGAGATCGTCACGGTGGACGGTGGGCGCATGACGCTGAACTACACCGTGCCGCTGTGAAGCCGGCAAGCTGCTGCGTTTACACCCGCTTACCTCTCGGGCTGGAATAGGCGGCACTCGGCGCCCGTTGTCACATCAGACCCGGGCCCCACGCACGATCGGTGGCCTGGATTCTTCAACCCCACACCCAAGAGGTCTTTCATGAAACACAACATCGGTGCCATCGTGACCGCAGTGGCCAGCGTCGTCGGCGGCCATAGTGCCCAGGCCCAGAGCCTCCCGCTCGTCAAGGAACTGACCCAGGCTGCTGAGGGCGTGCTCTCCAGCGTGAACCCCCTGAAGATCAGCGCGGGCAACAGCAGCTCCAACTCCTCGAGCAACAGCAGCTCGAATGGAAGTTCCAATTCCTCATCAAATTCTTCGTCGAACTCCTCATCGAACTCGTCGTCGAATTCCTCGAGCAATTCGTCCAGCAACAGCAGTTCCAACTCGTCGAGCAACAAGAGCTCCAACAGCAGTTCAAACTCTTCCAACAACTCGTCCAGCAACAGCAGCCGGGGAAGCCCGCGCGGAGACACGGCGGTGCACGGCTTCTTCAGGGGATGGGAAAACGGCATGAACCGCGCGGCGCGTGCCGTGGGTCTGAGCAGCGACCAGCCCACGCGCCGGTCGTCCAACAGCAGCTCCAACAGCTCGTCCAACAGTTCATCCAACTCCAGCTCCAACAGCAGCCGCTGAAGCGGTATCCTGCCCACCACGCGCCGGCAGTGTCACTGCCGGCGCGTCCTCGTCTGACCCTTTCAAGAAAGCCCAGGCATGCCGGACACAGCGACCCCGCCCAAGATCGAATTTCTCTGCGCACCTGAAGACCTGGGCGTGATCGCCGAACCGGTGCCCGCGCGCGAGGCATTGCCCGATTGGTTCAAGCGGCTGGCGCCGGTGGACAAACAGCACCTCTCCACCACCGACAACGCGCTCACCGTCAAACGCTGCATGCCGTTTCTTGACGCACTCATGACCGGCTGGATCCTGCCGCTGGCGGCCACGGTGCGCATCGAGGTGCTGGACAACGGCCAGACCGTGAACACCGGGTGGGACTTCGACCGCACCATGGTGAGCAACCACCACCCCTACCAGATCGCCGGCCACCCGATGCAGCCGCGACCCCCCAACAAGTTCCACAACCACTGGACCATCCGCACGCCCCCGGGCTGGAGCTGCCTGTTCATTCCGCCCATGAACCAGCCCAACGGCGTTGTCGAAATTGCCGCCGGCGTGGTCGACACCGACGAGTACACCTCGCTGATCCACTTTCCGTTCTTCGCGATCGCAGCCGATGGCCTCTACACGCTGGAGAAAGGCACGCCGCTGGTGCAGGTGATCCCGTTCCGCCGCGAAGACATGCAGCTCGCTGGCGAAGTGCGCGCTGAAACGCAGCAGGAAGCCGCCGAGCGCCAGCGCATCCTGCGCGCCACCAGCGCGGGTGACGGCTGGTACCGCAAGGAAGCCCGCGAGAAACGCTGACATGCGCGCCGCCGCGGCCCTTGCCTTCACCGCCGCCGGGTTCGCCGCCGGCTGCTCGCACCTGCCTTCGGGCGGCCTGCAGGATGCGATCGACGCGCTGTCACCGGCTGATTCGGTGGCGGCCACACCGCCGACCCTGCCACCTGCACCGCGCCCCGCCGTGCGGGTGGGCGACACCTACGTGTTCGGCGCCACGGCGGTGCGTCGGGTGGCTGCGGTCAGCGCGTCGACCCTGACCTGGACCACCACCGACGGAAAGCGCCAGCGCACGACCCGCGATTTCTTCACACCGGTGCTGGAGCAAACGCTGCCGGATCGGCGCATCACGAGCGAGCTGAGCGGGCAGCCGGGCGCGCTGTGGCCTCTCTCGGTGGGTAAGACAGCCACTTTCAGCGAATCGCGCACCGTGGCGTTGAGCACATCCATCACCGCCTTCAACCGCGACATCACGACCCAGCTGCGCTGGACATGCGAAGTGGTGGACACCCGCGTGAGCCAGGTCCCGGCGGGCGATTTCGATACCTTCCATGTGGCCTGCAAGGCCTACCGGCAGGGTTTCTTTTTACCTGTTCAAACCGTCACCTGGGATTACGCCCCCTCGCTCGGCCACTACGTGCGTCGCACCTGGTTCGAAGGCGGACGACAGCGCCAAAGCGTGCTGGGCGCTGCACTGCCCGGGCCACTGGCCACCGCACCCCGGATCGCATCCACGCTGCAGCGACTGCAGCAGACGCAGCAGCCCTGAGCGCTCTCAGCGGCAGCGCACCGCCATCTGGGGCAGACCCCAGCCAAACACGGGATCGCGTCCGGGCGCGCCGAGATCGGCAACCGGCACGTTGCGCCCGTCCAGCCAGTCCGTGCGCGACAAGACACCTTCAAACAGGGACTGCGACAGCTGCGCCACCAAGTACGGCACGGCGTACGAGGTGCCGCTGCGCAGGCGCACGGCACCCGGCCCGTCGGCCGTGGGCAGCTCCACGCCGGGCACGGCAAAGTCCACGGTGGCTCCCTGGCTGGCGCGCCAGTAAATGCGGCCGTCGGCAGACACCGCCGTGGCACCCAGCACGTCATTGAGCGCGGCCGGGTGCGCGGGTGGCGCGTTGCGCCCTCCGTTGCCAACGGCCGCCGCCACCAACACACCACGCGCCTGGGTGCGCTGGATGGCAGCAGCAAGGACCAGGTTGTCCGGGCCGGTCAGGCTCATGCCGATCACCTGCACCTGCTGCGAGACCAGCCATTCAAGGCTCTTGACCAGGCCCACCGCATCAGCGGCCAGGGTGCCCGAGGGGAGGCGAAAAAAGGGTTCTGCCGCGCGCACGCTTGCGCGCGGCAACAGCCCGGGCAAAGCCGTGCCCGGCTGGCCCACGAGCAGGGTCACCACAGCGGTTCCATGTTGGCTGTCGCCGGGTGCGTTGGCATCGGTCACAAAGCGGCGAACCCGCACGTCGGCCCCCTGCAGGGCGGGCGAGCGGGTGTCCACGCCCGAGTCCACCACGCCGATGACCTGATCACGACCGCAGTTGGCGTTGCGCTCGGGCCACTTCATACGGCGCATGGGCTCGCAACTCGCGCCCTGGCAGTCTGCTGAGGCCGGCGCCCCGGTCTGGGCCAGCTGGTACCGATGGTGCAGATCGAACACGCCCGGATCGCGCTCGCTGGCCACCGCCAGCGCGGTGCGGGCATCAATGCCCGGTGGCAAACGCAGGCGCACCACGCGCAGGCCCAGGTCGGCCTGAACGCTGCTCTCGATCACACGGGCACCCCACTGACCGACCCGCTGCAACGCGGCCGGGCTCGGGTTGAGCGCCACCAGTTCGTCGGGCTTGAAACTGTCAGCCTGCACCGGCAGTTCGGGTTCGCGCGGGCCGGGATCGGTGTCCTGCCCTCCCGTGGCGGAGTCGCCGCTGGACGACGAAGCGCTGCCGCCATCGCTGTCACTGCTGTCATCCCCGCCGTCGCCATCGTCGTCCGCGTGCGCGAGGCTCACCAGCGACACGCCGTTCAGCACGGGCCAGTGGCTCGCCGGCCATGCGTGCAGCAGCAAGACCAGCAACAACACGCCCCAACGCCTGCGGGTGTGCCTGGGGCGGCGGGGGTTGGACAACAAGGGCATGGTCGAAGGAACGTGCAGGGTGGGAGAACACAGGTTAAAACATCGCGGCGATTCCCACCGCCGCGGGCCTTGATGACCGACAACGCAGGCCCGAACCACTTATTCCGTCCCCGCCGGGAATAAAGCCGACGCACCCGCGTTGTCCTGGTCACCACCATGTCCGACGCCGATCCCCGCGCCCAGATCATCAGCCTGCTGCCCCGCTTGCGCCGTTTCGCCAGCGGGCTCACGCACGACGGTCACACGGCCGACGATCTGGTGCAGGCCGCATGCCTCAAGGCACTGGAGCGCTGGCACCAGTACCAGGCCGACACGAGTCTGGCGAGCTGGATGTTCCGCATCGTGCAGACCACCTGGCTCGACGACTACCGCACCCGCCAGCGCCAGAAGACCGACACCGACACCGACGCGCTGCCCGACATCGAAGGGGAAGACGGACGCCAGGTGGTGGAGCGGCGCAGCGACCTGCGCGCGGTGCGCGCAGCACTGGAGCTGCTGCCCGAAGACCAGCGCGCGGTGCTGATGCTGGTCACGGTGGACGGCCTGTCCTACCAGGAGGCCGCGCTGGCGCTGGACATCCCCATGGGCACGGTGATGAGCCGGCTGTCGCGTGCCCGCATCAAGCTGGCTGACGCACTGGGAAGGCAAGGAGCCTGAGATGAGATTCGACGACAACACCTTGATCGCCTACCTGGACGGGCAGTTGCCCGACGCCGACTACGGCCCGCTGGAGCAGGCCCTGCAGCACGACGAAGCCCTGCGCACGCGCCTGCAGGCGCTCGCCGACAGCAGCCAGCTGGCTCGCCGCGCCTTCGACCCGGTGCTGCTGGAGCCGGTGCCGCCCTCGCTGATTGCGGCCATCTGGCGCGCACCCGATCCGCGCGCACGAAGCAAAACCCCCAGCCCGGCGCAGCCCATCGGCGTGCTGGCCTGGCTCGGTCTGTCCGGCACGCGCGCCTGGCCGGCGCTGGCCTCGGTGGCGGTGCTCGGCCTGGGCGTGGTGATGGGCTGGCAACTGCTGGCCCCGGCGGGCGACGTGCGCTCGGCGCTGCGTGAAGGCTCTCCGGTGACCGACCAGGCGCTGGCCCTGGCGCTGGAGGTTTCACCCAGCGGGCGCGTGCTGCGCACGGCGGGTGGGACGCTGGAGGTCCTCGCCAGCTTTGAACAGGTGGGCGGCGGACACTGCCGCGAATTCAACCGCAACAGCCCTGGCGGCACGCGGGACGAATTGGGTATCGCCTGCCGCACTGCCGACGGCGTCTGGCGGCTCGATTTCCTCGCAACGGAAAAACGCACCATCGACGGCGACCAACCGCGATACCAGACCGCCAGCGACCAGCAACACGAGCGGGCCGACGCGTTCCTGCGAGATCGCGTGCAGAGCCCGGCGCTGCAGGAAGCCGAAGAGCAGGCGTTGATCGAACGCGGCTGGCCGCGCTGACCGGCCTTCAGGCCCGTTGCGGGCGCACCACCACCGCTTCGCGGATTGGCAAGTGAATGAGCGATGCGCCCACCGCGAGCACGATGTCGATGTACCAGACCCAGTCGTAGTTGCCGGTGGCCTCGAACACCTGACCACCCAGCCACGCGCCCAGGAATCCGCCGATCTGATGCGACAGCATCACCAGGCCAAACAGCATGGCCATGTTGCCGGTGCCGAAAAACTTGGCCACCAGCCCCACCGTGGGCGGCACGGTGGACAGGAAGGTCAGACCCATCACCGCAGCAAAGGTGAGCATCACCGCTTCGGTCTTGGGCGCGAGCAGGAAGATGAGCACGGCCACCGCGCGCGTGGCGTACACCAGCGAGAGCAGCGACTTCATGCGCCAGCGACCCACGGCCCAGCCCATGGCCAAGCTGCCGATGATGTTGAACAGGCCGATGATGCCCAACGCCCAGGCGCCCACCGGCGCGGGCAGGCCGCACGCGGCCACCACGCCCGGCAGGTGCGTGGCGAGAAAGGCCACATGGAAACCGCAGACGAAGAAGCCGGCCGAGAGCAACAGATAGCTTGGGTTGGCCAATGCCTTGCGGATGGCTTCGCCCGCCGGCAATGACACGGGCGCGGGTGCGGCCCCGGCAGCGGGTGACGGTCCCGGCCCGCGCAGCACCCAGGCGGCCGGCAACGCCAGCAGCACGATCAGCGCCAGCGCCTGCATCGCGCCGGCCCAGCCCAGGCCGAGCGTGAGGGCGGCGGCCAGCGGCGCCATCACGAACTGGCCAAACGAGCCGCCCGCGTTCACGATGCCGGTGGCCATGCCACGCCGCTCGGCCGGCATGAGGCGCGTCGTCGCGGCCATGAGCACAGACGGCCCGGCCATGCCGGCGCCACCGGCAGAGAGCACGCCGATGGCCAGGATCAGCCCCCAGGTGGTGGTCATGAGCGGCGTGATGAAAGTGCCCAGCGCCACCAGCAGCACTCCCGCGAGCAACACGCGCCCGGCGCCGATGCGGTCCGCCACGGCACCGGCAAACGGCTGCGTGAGTCCCCACCAGAGCTGACCGAAAGCGAACGCCAGGCTGATGCTCCCCACACCCAGGCCGGTGGCTGTGTTCAGCGGCGAAAGGAAAAAGCCCATGGTCTGGCGCGTGCCCATGGTCAGCGCAAAGGTGCCGGCGGCGGCCAGCAGCACCAGCCACCACACGGCGTGTTTTTGAACATCAGTTTTCATGGGCATCCTCCTCGTGGAATGCGGCGAGTCCTTGGTCCAGCAGGTCGTGCAGCGCAACCACGGTGGCCATGCCGAGCTTGTCGTTGAGTGCGAGTTGCGCCGCCTTCCAGCGGCGCTGCGCCTGGCGCCGCAGCTCGCGCCCGGCCTCGGTGATGTGCACCAGGCGGCTGCGCGCGTCCGCTCCCCCACCCATCTCCAGCCAACCTGCAGCCACCAGCGGCTGCAGGTTGCGCGTGAGGGTGGAGGCGCCCATGTCCATGCGCCGCGCCAGTTCGCCGGGCGCCACCGGGCCGAGCTTGTCCA
>LNFM01024775.1_pt1 | contig 10514 bp, 10 predicted proteins | sample 596031 | NCBI WGS metagenome assembly LNFM01 (sample SAMN04254537, study PRJNA301005) | activated carbon metagenome | isolation source: dual media filters at the Ann Arbor, Michigan drinking water treatment plant | place: USA: Ann Arbor | reverse complement strand
GATTCCAGCCGGGTGAACCGGTGCGGCTGGACCACGGCGATGACGCGGCCTTCGGCCACCTGACGCGCGGCCTTCAGCACGGCGGCGATCTCGACCGGGTGATGGCCGTAGTCGTCGACGATCCGCACCCCGCCGACCACGCCCGTGGTGGTGAAGCGTCGCCGCACCCCGCCGAACCCGGCCAGGCCCGCGCGGATCGAGTCGTCCGACACATCGAGCTCACGCGCCACGGCGATGGCGGCCAGGGCGTTGGCGACATTGTGCCAGCCGGCCATGGGCAGGTGCAGGCCCGTGATCCGGATCGGCTCGTCCAGCGCCGCCAGACCCTGCGGCTGGATCACGACGTCGAAGCGGCAGCCGTCCGGCTTCATCTCGACATTGTCCGCCCGGACCATGGCCTGCGGATTGACCCCGTAGGTCACCAGCCGCCGGTTATCGATCGAGGCCACCAGCCGCTGCACCTCGGGATGGTCGAGGCAGACGGCGGCGAAGCCGTAGAAGGGGATGTTCTCGACGAAGTCCACGAAGGCCTTCCGCACCCCGTCGAAGTCGCCGTAGTGATCGAGATGTTCGGGGTCGATATTGGTGACGATGGCCACCGTCGACTTCAGGCGCAGGAAGCTGCCGTCGCTTTCGTCGGCCTCGACCACGATCCAGTCGCCGTCGCCGACCTTGGCGTTGGTGCCATAGGCGTTGATGATACCGCCGTTGACCACGGTCGGATCGAGCCCGCCGGCGTCCAGAATGGCCGCCACCATCGAGGTCGTCGTCGTCTTGCCGTGGGTGCCGCCGACCGCGATCGAGAACTGCAGCCGCATCAGCTCGGCCAGCATCTCGGCCCGCCGCACCAGCGGAATGCGCCGCTCGCGCGCGACCATCATCTCGGGATTGGTCGCCTTGACCGCCGTCGAATAGACCACCGCCGAGACGCCGTCGCCCACGTGCGCCGCGTCATGTCCGATGAAAATCCGCGCGCCCAGCTTCTCCAGCCGCTCGGTATTGGCCGACGCCTTGGCGTCCGAGCCCTGCACCGAATAGCCGATCTTGAGCATGATCTCCGCGATGCCGCTCATGCCGATCCCGCCTATGCCCACGAAATGCACGGGGCCGAGGTCGAACGGAACGGGGCGAAGGCGAGCGATCATCGAAGCGGACTAGCAGGGGTTTTGGCGGAATGCATCACCCGCGTTCAGTGGAACAGGAGGTGACTGGTGATTGGTGATTGGTGGCTGATGCGGTCGCCGCCGGCACCCAACGCCCCACGGTCAGAGACGTCGCAACCACCAATCACCAACCACCAACCACCTGGCCGCACGGAGCGTTGGAATCCCGGCGCCCGTCACCGTCCAACCCTCAGTCCTCAGCCACGAAATCCTGCGCGAACTCGGGAGCGTCCTCGTCCCCCGGCAACAGCGGCGCATCGTCGTCGTCCGAAGCGCGCGACGGATCCGGCACCTCGAAGCCGACCGGGATCGACAGGTCCAGCAGACCCGCCGCCTTCATCTCCTGCACGCCGGGCAGGTCGTAGAGGTTTGACAGGCCGAAATGCTCCAGGAACCGGTCGGCGGTGCCGTAGGTCACCGGCCGTCCCGGCGTCCGCCGCCGCCCGCGCAACCGCACGAACCCCATCTCCAGCAGCAGGTCCAGCGTCCCCCTGGACAGGGACACGCCTCGCACGCTCTCCACTTCCGCCCGGGTGCAGGGCTGGTGATAGGCGATGATGGCCAGGGTCTCGAGCGCCGCCTTCGACAGCCGCCGCGGCTCCTCTCGCTCCTCGGTCATCAGGAACGACAGGTCGGGTGCCGTGCGGAACTGCCAGCGGTCGGCCACGCATTCCAGCTCGACCCCCCGCCCGTGATACTTCTCGCGCAGGGCCGAAATCGCCCCGCCCACATCCGCCCCCTCGGGCAGGCGCCGCGCGATCTCGGCCGCCGACAGCGGGCCCGCCGCAGCGAACAGCAGGGCCTCGACGCGGCGTTCGATCTCTCCGTGATCGGGTGCGAACTGGATCACGGCACCAGCTCCAGCACCTGACCCCGCCCGCGCCGCTTCAGATACAGGTCCGCGAAGGCCTCGGCCTGTTTCACATCCATCGCCCCCTCCTTCACCAGCTCCAGACTGGCGGACAGGGTCGAGGCGGTAAAGCTGGCCTGGGTCGGGCCATCCTCGCCACGCCGGGCCGGAGCCACCTGCTCCAGTGGCGTCCACTGTTCCAGCCGGGGCAGGACGTCACGCAGCCAGTCCCGCGCCGCCTCCAGCCCGAAAGCCTCGATCCGCTGGCCGGGATTGTAGTGGCGCTGCTCCTCGCGCCGCCGCTGGGTCACATAGGCGGCCATCAGTTCGTACAGGCTGGCATCGACGCGATCGGACGGCACGATCACCGTCGCCTGCGGATCGCCGCGGGCAAAGACGTCGCGCTTCAGCTGCGGCCGCGCGGTGATGGCCTCCACCGCCTTGCGCATCGCCTCCAGCTTCTGCAGCCGGAAGGCCAGGGCCGCGGCCATTTCCTCGGCGGGGATCTCGTCGCCCTTGCCCTTTTCGGTGCGCGGCAGCAGCAGCCGCGACTTCAGATAGGCCAGCCAGGACGCCATCACGAGATAGTCCGCCGCCAGCGAGAAATTCCGTCGCCGCGCCTCATGCACAAAGGCGAGATACTGTTCCGCCAGCCGCGTGATCGACAGCTTCAGCAGATCGACCTTCTGCGTCCGCGCCAGCGCCAGCAGCACATGCAGCGGCCCTTCATAGCCGTCCAGATCGACGACGAACGCCTCGCGCGCGTCCACCTGTTCGGCGGCGGTGAAGTCCAGATTGGGCTGGAAGGCGTCGGTCACTGAACGATCTCCTTCCCCCCTTGTGGAACGCCGGCCTGTCCGATTGGCGAACTTCAGACCATACTGCCGACCGAACCAGACCCCCCATCCGAGCCGCTCCGCGGCCCACCTTCCCCCGCAAGGGGGGAAGGAGTTCATGGTTGAGCCTCCCCGACATCCGGTCCCTTGGCGGCGTCCAGCTTGCCGGCCATCAGCGCGTCGAACCGGAGCCGCGCCTCGAACGGGTCCAGCGGTTCCGGCGTGTGAACGATACGGGCCATCGCCGCCGCCGCCCGCTTCGCCACCGCGCCCTTCAGTCTGCCGACGCCCTCCGCGACCTGCGCCATCTCGTCGAGGTCGCCGTTGCAGTGCAGGACCACATCGCAGCCGGCCTTCAGCGAGGCCTCGGCTCGCTCGCGCAACGAACCCGACAGCGCCTTCATCGACAGGTCGTCGGTCATGATCAGCCCGCCGAAGCCCAGATGCGCCCGCATCAGCTTCACGGCCTTCCTTGAGGTCGTCGCCGGCCGCTTCGGATCGATGGCGTCGAACACGACATGCGCCGTCATCGCCATCGGCATGTCCGACAGGGCCTTGAACGGGGCGAAGTCCCAGCCGTCCAGGGTCGCGAAGTCCGCATGCACCACCGGCAGATCATGGTGGCTGTCGGCGAAGGCCCGGCCATGCCCCGGCATGTGTTTGATCACCGGCAGGACGCCGCCGGCCAGCAACCCTTCCGCCGCCGCACGGCCCAGCTGCGCCACCGTCGCCGGATCGTGCGCATAGGCGCGGTCGCCGATGATGTCGTGGGCGCCCGGCACGGGCACGTCCAGCACCGGCAGGCAGTCAACATTGATCCCGACAGCCTTCAGGTCATGCGCCATCAGCCGCGCGCCCAGCCGGACCAGCTCCCGCGCCGCCAGTATGTCGTTGGTCGCCTTCAGATAGGCCTCGCCCGGCGGATATTTCGGCCAGTGCGGCGGCCCCATCCGCTGCACCCGTCCGCCCTCCTGATCGATCAGGATCGGCGCCCCGGCGTCGCCGATGCAGTCGCGCAGCTCGGCCGTCAGGGCCCTCACCTGCTCCGGGCTGTCGATATTGCGGCGGAACAGGATGAAGCCCCACGGCCGTGCCTCGGCAAAGAAGGCGCGTTCCGCCTCCGTCAGCCGGTGGCCGCTACAGCCGTAGATCGCCGCCGAGGTCACCGATCGATCAGCGGACGAAACAGTCGCCGCCGGCGGCCTTGATGGCATTGCACAGGCCGGTGGCCTGGTCGCGGCTCAGGCCGGTGACGGTGGTGCGATAGACGGTCGAACCGTTCGAGGCCGTCACCTCCTGCACCCGCTTTTCAGCGCCGGCGGTGAACTGGGGATAGCGGCCGACCATGGCCGCGAACTCGCGGTCCGCCAGGCTGGGGGTCGAGAAGGCACCGATCTGCACGCCCGAAGTCCCGCCGACGGTGGCGGGCGCGCGGGGCTCGGTCTTCGCGGGCGGTGGGGTCACGGGCGTCGGGCGCGGCGCGACGGGCGCGGTCGCTCCGGCCGGGCGCGGCGCGGGACGCGGCTGGGCGGTCTCCGGCGGCGGCGTGAAGGTCGGGGCGGCGGTCGGGGCCTCGGCGGCGTCATAGACGTCGATGCCGGCTTCGGGATCGATCGGCTGGGCCTCCAGCGGCGCGTCGGCCTTCATCTGCACGACCGGCGTGCCGACGGCCGGCGGCGCGTCGTTCGAGGAGCGCGGCCCGGCGCGGTAATAGACCACCACGACAATGATCAGCAGCAGCAGCACCACCGCCGAGATGATCAGCGTCATCGGCGGCGCCTTGGCTCCGCCTCCTCCGCCGCCGGCGTCGTCGTCGGTCGGCGGCGTATAGGCGCCCCGGTCGCGGCCCTGGTTCGGACGATAGGGATCTTCGTTGGACATGACCGCGCCTCATGGATCCACGCGAATCGGCGCGCGGAACCATCACTGTATCCCGGTCCGAGTCCTTTTTCAGGCCGGGAGCGCGAGGGAAGGACTCAATCCCCTACAAATCGAGCGCCAGATCCAGGCTGAACAGCTTGCGGTGTTCCTCGATGGCGTACCGATCGGTCATGCCGGCGATGTAGTCGCACACCGCCCGCGCCCGCTTCGCCTCGTCCGCCACATCCGCCCGGATCGACCATTCGGGCGGCAGGGTGCCGGGGTCGGCCATGAACAGCTGGAACATCTCGGCCAGGATGCGCCGCGCCTGACTGCGGGTGCGGTTGACGCGATAGTGGCGGTACATCCGCTCGAACAGGAATTTCCGCAGCACGCCCAGATCGGCCAGCATGCCCGGCGAGAACGCCACCAGCATCCGGTCGGCGGTGCGCACCGCCTCGGTCGAGCGGATGTTTCCCGCCTCGATCCGGCTCTCGGTCTCGGCCAGTACGTCCTCGACCATGGCCCCGATCATCCGCCGCACCGCCTCGATGCGGATCATGCGATCGTCGATATGCGGCCAGTCCTTGCGCACCCCGTGCAGCACCGGCCCGATCAGCGGCACCTCGGCCAGGTCCTCAAGCGTGAACAGCCCCGCCTGCACCCCGTCGTCCACATCGTGGTTGTTATAGGCGATGTCGTCCGCGATCGCCGCCGCCTGCGCCTCCAGCGAAGCGAAGGTCCCCAGCCGCAGGTCCCAGCCGGGCGCATAGTCGGCGATCGCCTTCCACGCCGGCTCGTCCAGACGGTGCGACACCGGCCCGTTGTGCTTGACCACCCCCTCGACGGTTTCCCAGCTCAGGTTCAGCCCGTCGAAGCCCGGATAGCGCTCCTCCAGCCGGGTCACGACGCGGAAGGTCTGGACGTTGTGGTCGAACCCGCCCCACGGTGCCATCTGGGCCTGTAGTTCGTCCTCGCCGGCATGTCCGAAGGGCGGATGGCCCAGGTCATGCGCCAGCGCCACCGTCTCGGCCAGATCGGTATCCAGCCGCAGGGCATGCGCCAGAGACCGCGCGATCTGCGCCACCTCCAGCGAATGGGTCAGACGGGTGCGGTAGTGGTCGCCTTCATGCGCCACGAAGACCTGGGTCTTCTCCTTCAGCCGCCGGAAGGCCGTCGCATGGATGATCCGGTCGCGGTCGCGGGCATAGGCGTTGCGCGTCCGGCTGATCGGTTCGGGGGTCAGCCGGCCGCGGCTGTGTTCGGGATATTCGGCATAGGGGGCGCGTTCGGGGATCAAGGTCAGCCGCTCTTTCGGATCCGGGCCTTTGCGATCGGCCCTCTACGCCTCATATACCCCCCGTGAGCACCGTCCAATCCGAACCCCTGTTCCAGATATCCCCGTCCGCCGGCGGTCACGGCCTGTCGCTGTCCGACAGCGCCGCCAAACGGCTGGCCGAGCTGGGCGCGGCCGAGGGTCACCCGGTCCTGCTCCGCGTCGCCGTCGACGGCGGCGGCTGCTCCGGCTTCCAGTACCGGTTCGAACTGGTCGAAACCGCCGAAGCCGACGACATCCGCATCGCGGCCGACGGCCAGGCGGCCGTCGTGGACCCCGTCTCCCTGCCCTTCCTCAAGGGCTCCGAGATCGCCTTCGTCGACGACCTGGCCGGGGCGCAGTTCGTGGTGCGCAATCCCAACGCGGCGTCGAGCTGCGGGTGCGGTGTCAGCTTCTCGATCTGAGAGCGAACCCGCCCGGTGCCGTGATGAGTCCGCTATGGGTGGAAAGCAGACGTTAGGACCGCCTACTGCGGCAGTCGCAAGTCTCTCAAACGCAGTGCCCGCTTTGGTGCTGGCGCGACGATGAAGCCCAGCACGCTACTTCCCGCGAAAAGCAGCGCAGGCAGTCCCACGAAACCCAAGAGACCGACCAAGAACCAAGACAAAGCTTCTACCCAGTCGATCTCGCCTTGCAGAGCCGCCAATATGAACATTGCTGAATAGAACAGCAGGTAGGCCGCTAAGGGAAGCGTCGCCCAGACAATGACGAGGCGACGCCGCCATGGGCCAAAGATCACTGCCCCGATAGCGAAGCCGCCAACAAAGCCAAGAAGCAGGATCAAGCCGAAGATGATCATGGTGGCACGGTCCCACACCGACCGGGCCTCTGCAACGTCCGCTAAGGGTCGAAAGCGGACTCTTTCACTCCTTGACGGCGCTTCGTCAGGCTCTGCTGACAATCCGCCGATTGCCAGCGTATCGCGCATCCGCAACCCGCTGTTTTTCTGCGCCTTCCACAAAATACAGCGTCACCAGCCCGCCATAGCTGGGGCCTGTGGGAGACTCCCCCCCGTCCCGTCGCAAGGGAGGCTCGCTCGGCCGGCGATCCGAAGCGGCGGCGGGAGCGGATGGAGCGGGATCTCGCTGCGTGAGCAGGGAGGCCGGACCGGAATGGGGACCTCCTGAGGGTCGCCCGCCCGGGGTGGAGGGCCGGGGGGGGATACCCAGGTCGTTCCAAGGACTGCCTCGTCGGGGCGGCCTGCCCGCCGGAGGCGCTGCGGTAAGGCGATAACACCGCCACCCGACGCAAGCTTCCGGAAAACCGTCCGCGCGGAGCGTCTGTCTTTCGCCGAAACGGTATTCAAATCCTCTCATCCGGGCGAAGGCCCGGGCGCTCCGCCATGCCTCCCGTCGCCGCAGCGCGAAAACCGCTTGCGCTTAGCCATTTTCCTAATTAGCGTCCTGCCTTATGAACGCCCTGTTCAAGGCCCTGTCGCACCCGGTCCGCCGCCGCATCATCGACATGCTGCGCAAGGGACCGATGGCGTCCGGCGACATCGCCGCCGCCTTCGACATGAGCTGGCCGACCATCACCGGCCATCTCAATGCGCTCAAGGAAGCGGGACTGGTCTCGCCCGAGCGCGAGGGCGCCTCGATCCGCTACCGGCTCGAGATTTCGGCGGTGGAGGAGGCCCTGGCCTTCCTGCTGGCCATGACCAGCGCGGGCCGGGAGGAAACGGGAGACAAGACATGACCACACCGCCCAAGTCCGGTTCGGCCCTCAATCTGGCGACGGTCGCTCTCAGCCTGATGGTCGGCGGGCTGGGCGCCTGGACCTTCCTCGCCGGCCCCACGGAACTGCTGCCCGTCCACTGGAACGCCTCCGGTCAGGCCGATGACTGGGGCACGCGCGAAGTCGTTGGCAGCGTCCTCCTCGGCATGGCCCTGCTGACGCTGCTGCTCGGCGGCGGCATGGGCCTGGCCGCCGATCGGGCGGAGGATCCCGCCCGCCGCCGCGCCCTGGGCTACGCCCAGCTGGTGGTGGTACTCAGCCTTCCCCTGACCAGCCTTCTCATCGCCTCGGCCAGCCTGTCCGGCGCGACCGACATCAGCGGCGCCCTGCCCATGGCCCTGATCAGCCTCGTCATCCTGCTGATGGGCGCCTTCCTCGGTCGCGTCGGCCCCAATCCGGTCGTCGGCATACGTACGCCCTGGGCTTTCAAGAGCCGGCTGGCGTGGGACCGGTCCAACCGGCTCGCGGGCAGGCTGTTCTTCATCATCGGCCTGGCCGGACTGCTGACCGCGCCCTTCGCGCCCCGCCCCCTCGGCCTCTATGCCCTGCTCGCCGCCATTGTCGCCGCCGCCCTCCTGGCTGCAATCGAAAGCTGGCGCGTGTGGCGCACCGATCCCGACCGCCAGCCCTTCTGATCCCGTTCCAACCGGAGACCCGCCATGTTCAGCCTCATCCTCGCCGCCGCCCTGCTGGCTGACCCGATCTCGACCGAGGTCGTCATGACCAGGGCACCGGCCGCCCTGCACGCGACCCTGCTGACGCCCGAAGGCCCGACCCGCGCGGCGGCCCTGATCATCGCCGGCTCCGGGCCTACCGACCGGGATGGCAACAGCCCGCTCGGCGTCTCATCCTCCAGTTACCGCCTGCTCGCCGAGGGGCTGGCAGAACAGGGAATCGCCAGCCTCCGCGCCGACAAGCGGGGCATCGGCGCAAGCGCCTACCCCGGCATGGCGGAAGCCGATCTGCTTTTCACCGACTATTCGAACGACGCCGGCGCCTGGGCTGCCGAGACCGCCCGGCTGACCGGCCAACCGTGTGCCTGGCTGATCGGGCACAGCGAGGGGGCGCTGGTCGCCCTGGCGGCCGTCGCCAACGGAGACGACGCTGTCTGCGGCCTCGTGCTGCTGGCCGGCGCGGGCCGTCCGATCGGTGCTGTCCTGCGCGAGCAACTGGCGAACGCCCCCGAGCCCCTGCGGAGTCAGGCCGTGGCCATCCTCGCCGAGCTTGAGGCCGGACGCCCGGTCACGGATGTCCCGCCCCAACTGGCCGCCCTCTTCCGCCCTTCGGTCCAGCCCTACATGATCTCGTGGCTGCCGCTGGATCCGGCGGCGCTGGTCGCCGCCTACCCCGGGCCTGTCATGATCGGTCAGGGCACGGCGGACATCCAGGTCGGCCTGACTGATGCTGAGGCCCTGGCCGCCGCCCGCCCTGGCGCCCGACTGGCGATCTGGGAGGGGGTCAGCCACCTGCTGAAGCTGGCCCCGGCCGACCGCGCGGCCAATATCGCTACCTACAGCGACCCGACCCTGCCACTGGCTCCGGGCGTGGTCGAGGACGTGGCCGGCTTCATCCTGGAACGCCGCTAGGCCAGGGTCTCCTGGAAGCGGACGGGGCGGCCGTGCGCCGTCCCGACCAGCTCGCCGTCCTTCATCACCACCCGCCCCCGGACGATGGTCCCCATCGCCTTGCCCGTCGCCTCAAAGCCGTCGAACGGGGTCCAGCCGCAGCGGCTGGCCATGTCGGCGTGGCTGAGCACGTGTTTCGCCTTCAGATCGACCAGCGTCAGGTCGGCGTCATAGCCCTCGGCCATCCGGCCCTTGCCGGCGATGCCGAACACCCGGTTGGCACCGTGCGAGGTCAGGTCGATGAACCGGTCGAGGCTCAGCCTCCCGTGGGCGACATGGGTCAGCATCACCGGCACCAGCGTCTGCACCCCCGGCATGCCCGAGGGCGAGGCCGGATAGGGCCTGGCTTTTTCCTCGATCGTATGGGGCGCATGGTCCGAGCCCAGCACGTCGAACACGCCGTGCTCGATCCCCGTCCACAGCCCCGCGATATGGGCGGCGTTGCGGATCGGCGGGTTCATCTGGGCATAGCCCTTCAGCCGCTCATAGGCCTCGTCCCCGTCGAGCGTCAGATGCTGTGGCGTCACCTCGGCCGTGGCCACGTCCTTGTGGTCGGCGAGGAAGCGCACCTCCTCCGCGGTCGACACGTGCAGCACATGGATCCGCGCCCCGACCTCGCGCGCCAGCGCCACCAGCCGCCGCGTCGAGCGGATGGCGCTCTCGGCGTCCCGCACCTCGGGATGGCTGGTCCAGTCGCCGGTCCGGGCCAGCGGGCGCCGTTCGACCAGCCGGTACTCGTCCTCGGAGTGGAAGGTCGCGCGCCGCTTCACATGGCGCAGCACCTCGCGCACCCCGTCGTCATCGGCGACCAGCAGGGTACCCGTCGACGCCCCCATGAACACCTTGACCCCGCAGCAGCCCGGCAGCCGCTCCAGCTCGGCCAGGTATTTCGCATTGCCGTGGGTGCCGCCGATGTAGAAGGCGTGGTCGGTCCACATCCGGTCCCGCGCCCGGGCCAGCTTGTCCGCCAGGGTGTCCGGATCGGTCGTATTGGGCTCGGTGTTCGGCATTTCGAACACGGCCGTGACCCCGCCGAGCGCCGCCGAGCGGCTGCCGCTCTCGAGGTCTTCCTTCCACTCCAGTCCCGGTTCGCGGAAATGGACCTGGGTG
>LNFM01013306.1_pt1 | contig 10514 bp, 6 predicted proteins | sample 596031 | NCBI WGS metagenome assembly LNFM01 (sample SAMN04254537, study PRJNA301005) | activated carbon metagenome | isolation source: dual media filters at the Ann Arbor, Michigan drinking water treatment plant | place: USA: Ann Arbor | reverse complement strand
TCGGCGATGGCGCCAGTGTTGATAATCCCCGGGATGCGTTCGAGCACCAGCGCCTCGGGATCGTCAATAACGCCAATAACCTTCGGCACCGGAATGCCATTGGCGAGATAGGAGCGATGAATCGCAGCCTCCTGCGCCATATTGATCGGTGAGGTATAATTGTCCCCGCGAGGGCCACGTATGTAGAGCGGAATCAGCTTGCCATCGCGCAATACTTCGGCGTCCCAACCTGTTCGCCACCGAGCATGCGGCGCAAATAGTGTGACCTTGCCCAAATCGCTCTCCAGCCAGGCAAATACCTTGCGGTCCATATCCCCGTTCAGCATGATTGGTTGCTGCGTTTCACTCACACGTCACCGCTTTCCTTTCGAGATCTGATGCAGTTTGAGGACTTGCGTGAGCGAGCGACCTGCCTCTGGACAGGGACGCACGGACGTAGCGTTGATAGCTTCGTGCTCCAACCAAGGAGAAGGTCATGGGTAGATTGAAAAAGCGCTCGGCGATGGCATTAATGGTATCATGCTTGGCTATGCTGACATCATGTACGAACGCAGAAAAACCACAAACATTTAATTCGCCCGCCGATGTTGCAGCGATCAAACAGATCGAAACGACGATGGCCACCGAAACCAATATGGACAAGCTAATCGGCTATTATGCTGACGATGCAACCGTGCTCGATATTTACGCGCCGGGCATCTACAAGGGCCGTGAGCAAATCTATGCCGGTTTCGCGCCGCAATTGGCTTCCATCGAGTCCATGACGCACAAAATTGCGGAAATGAATGTGGCGACCAATGGCAACTTCGCCTGTGCGGCATCTCAGATCGAATTCGACGCAGTATTGAAGGATGGCAAGAAGATTTCGCTGAGTGTGCGGCAACTCGATGCGTTCAAGAAAATCGGCAATGAATGGAAAATCGTCCAGCAGCATATTTCGCTGCCGCTTGATGCCAAGACCGGTTCTGCGATTCTGGATGGCCCCGTCAACGCACGCGGCGAAATCACCTGGTCAAACGACCCCCTGCCCGGCCCTGCTTCCACGCCAGAGGAAGCAAAAGCCGCCATCCGGACATGGATGGACGTCGGCGGCGCTTCGACAAGTCTGGACATGTTGATGGGGTATTACGGGCCGACCGACGACCTTCTCGTCTATGACAGCTTTGCCAGCAACCTGCGTGGAATGAACGAAGTCCGCGCGCATTTCGCCGCGATCATGAACAGCTACATCGACATCAAGCTGGAAATGCCCAATTTCGTGGTCGATTCAGACGGCGTGTTCGGTGTGCAGCTTGATACGCAGCGGATTACGCTCAAAATGAAAGATGGCAGCACCCAAAAGCTCGCACTTCGCCAGAGCGACTGCATGCGCAAGTCAGGCGACAAATGGTATTCGTTCCTTGAACATCTATCATTCGCAGTCGACCCAAAAACCGGCAAAGGCGTCATGTCCTTTTAACCTGAGCCTATCAGTCACAAAAAAGGCCGCTGCCCGACTTGGGGAGCGGCCTTTTTCTTCAATCCTGAAGGATTAGAACTTGATCGTCGCCGTAGCACCATAAGTGCGCGGTGCACCCTGATATTGCACGGTGGCACCAAGGCCGGTGTAGTTATTGAATACGTTGGTAAACCAGGCCTGGTTAGTCAGGTTGCGACCCCAGAATGCCAATTCAATGTCGGGGTCGTCAAAGTTTATCGCGATACGACCATTCAGCAGGCCGTACCCCTTGACGATCGAAGCCGCATTGCCGATCGCCACAGCATCGATATTCGCCTGCGTGCCACCCTGTGCCAGTGTTCTGGCGGTCGCCGCGTCCATCGCCCGGTCTGCAATATATGCATAGTCCGCGTGCAAGGAGACTTCACCGAAAGATGTCGGGAACGTCTGGGTTGCACCCACATTCCACGTCCACTTTGGAGCCTGAGTGACAGGTTCGCCTGAACGATCAACAAGGATTGGCACTGCCGCCGTCCCCTGATTTTCGGTGCGACTGCCCCTGACGTATTTGGCGTCCAGATAGGAAAGGCTACCCGTCAATTCCATGCCGTCCCACGGCAGCGCGGTACCTTCAAACTCGAACCCCTTTGCATCGACTTTGCCGGTGTTGGTTACGAACTGGGTGAGCGTCGTACCGACCAGCGCATTGACAATCCGCTGAACGTTCGACTGCTTGGCGAAAAAGAATGCCATGTTGGTCCGCAAACGACGGTCAAGGAAATCGCCCTTGAAGCCGACTTCGGCATCGCGCACTTTTTCAGGATCAAACTGTTGTGTGAACGGTGCGGGCACGAACCGCGAGTTGAAACCACCGGACATCGAAGCACCACTGGTCTTGGCATATAGGAACAGCTGATCACTGACTCGGTAGTCAGCACCCAAAGTCCAAGCAGGATATTTGAAATTTGCCGACCGCGGGTCGGTGCAGGGAGCCGCTGCGGCCGTCAAGCCGGTGTTGGGGCCTACGGTGCAGACTTCAAGGTTATCAGGCAAACGCCAGTTGGCCGTGCTTTTCCGGTCAATCGTGCGCTTATCCCATGTGTAGCGGAAACCACCCGTAACGCGCAGGGCATCGGTCACATTGTAGTTAAGCTGCGCAAACGCACCAACCGAGCGCGAGCTATAGTCGCTCAATGTCCGGGCGCTTTGGACGCCGCCAAGAATGAAGGCGCGCGACTGCTCGTCACCTGATTCCTTGAAGTAATAGACGCCCGTTTGCCAATCGAGCGCACCCGCACTTCCAGACAGTTGAAGCTCTTGGCTAAACTGCTCGTTGTTATATGTACTGATAAATCCGGATGTCGCATTTGGAAGGAACGGGGTGAACGGATTCACCGATGTCGGAAAACCGTGAAGGTCGAGGCTGTCGTCGGTGAAAGACTTGCGATATGCCGTAATCGATTTGATGTTGACGCCCCCAAGATCCCATTCGAGCGTTCCGGCGATTGCATCGACCTCATTATTGTTTTGCAACGTATCAATTTGGCGATCACCCGTTTGCGGACGGGAAAATGTATCGGTCCATTTCGAATTCGCCGCCGTAAACGCGGGCAATTGCGCCGCTGAAACGAACCGCGCAAATTCCGAGTTGATGAAGGCTCCGTAGGCAGGCAGCGAAAGCACCCCAGGGTTGATTGCGGCAACCGCCGTCGCATTGCCATCATCCGCATAACGCACGAAATCGGCGATTACGGTCAGCTTCAAATTCGATTCCACCGGTGCGATCACCAAAGTACCGCGAAGGACGAAATCCTTGTCGATGCTGCCTTGTGGATAGCCGATCTGATTGTTCCGGAAATATCCGTCGCGCGTGCCATATCGCCCGGCAATGCGGAGACCTACGGCGTCGCTCAACGGCGCATTCACCATGCCTTCAATCGTTTTATAATTATAATTGCCAAAACCGACCTTGAGCATACCTTCATATTCGTCGCTAGGGCGGTTGCTAGTAAGGTTGAGAGCGCCACCCGTGGTGTTGCGACCAAAAAGCGTACCTTGCGGTCCGCGCAAAACTTCAGCGCTGGCCATATCAAGGAAGCCGAGATTTCCAACAATCGGGCGAGCGACATAAACGCCGTCCATGTAAATGCCGACGGACGAATCCGACAGCGAGTTCGGGCTATTCTGTGCCTGACCGCGAATGGCGAGATATATGATTGAGGCCGGACCAGTACCGCCCGTGCTGACGGTCAAGCTTGGCGCGGTGCGGGCCAAATCGGTAACTTCGAGTACTTGCTTTGATGCCAAATCGTCGGCACTCAAAGCCGTAACCGCGACTGGAACGGATTGAATATTTTCCGATGACTTGCGCGCTGTGACAATGATCTCGGCGATACCGCCTTGATCGGCTGTTTCTTCTTCTGCCGGTGCAGATTGCGCCTGCGCCGCGCCCGAGATTACAAGTCCTGCTGCCAGAACCGTCGACGTCATGAACAACGTACGGATGTTACCAATTTTCATACCAGCCTCCCCTAAAAATCTTTTAATACTGCATACCCAATGGCGGAGCACCTCGTGCCTTTTAGCCATCGCGTGAAACTAGAACGGCGTTATTTATGCCGGTTTGTGCGTAATCGTAGTTACCCCCCTCACTCACACCTATCTAAAGATTGGCTCCTGAGTGAGGGCGATATAATGTCGGTTTTAGCCTCATTTCCGTAACGTCTGTGATAATTCGGCAACAATTGGTCGTACAAGCCGCCCCGTCTTTATTAGCATTTCGCTGTCCACCCTCCATCAACCGGAAGGACATGCCCGGTCACCATCGCCGCGTCTTCCGAGCACAGCCATGCAACGACTTTTGCCTGCTCAGACGGGTGGATAGCTCGCATTATCGGCTGTTCCTTGACCAGCATGTCAATCACCATCTGGCCGATCTCAGGCCCGGCTTTGTTGTACGCTTCTGTCGGAGTGACGCCCGGTGCGATACAGTTTACGCGCACGCCACGATCCGCATAGCTGACGGCGGCGAACTTTGTCAGGCGAATGACTCCCGCCTTCGACGCCGCATAGGCTGCGCCTGCTGCGCCTACGTAGAGCAACCCCGCCAAGGAGGTAATGTTCACAATCGAACCGCCGCCATTCTCGATCATATGCGCGATTTCATATTTCATGGAGAGGAAGACACTGCGCAGCGTAACCGCCATCGTGTGCTCCCAGCTTTCAAGGCTTTGATTGTGGAAGTCGTTGCCCGATGCATCACGATGCGCGTCACCGACAATATTGGCCGCGATATGTACTCCGCCAAATGTTTCGATGGTATGTGCAACCAAACGGGCGACGTCATCCTCTTGGGTTGCATCCGCCCGCAAGAACCGCACGTCGGCACCGGCGGCCCTCAATAACTCGGCCTGCGCCTCCCCTGAATCGCTGTTAATGTCAGCAAGCATGACCTGCGCGCCTCGGTCCGCAAACATGTGCGCAGTAGCGGCTCCGATGCCTGCGCCTGCAGCAGTAACAAGGGCGACTTTTCCGGCAAACTGCTTCATTATGCTGAATTCCTTTCACTGGCCGCTATACGCTGGCTCGTCATGTCGAGGGCTGCAAGATAACCGTAGAGTACACCGCGTGTGTTCGCGATGCCGCTATTATAGCCACCACCGATGTCCAGCCACGCTGCGGAGTTGCCGGCCGCATAAAGCCCGGGGATGGGTTGGTCGCTGACATCGAGTACACGGCCATCGACATCGATAGGGAGACCAGCGGTTGGAACACCCATGGTCACCCGCTCGATCTTCACGGCATAAAACGGCGCAGTCATCACCGGTGCCATGTTGGGATTGAGTAAATTCGGATCGCCAGTCATGATCCGGCCCCAAGGGACTGTGCCGCGCCCGAAATCATGATCAACGCCGTCGCTGCAAAAGCAGTTATATCGCTTTATGGTCTCGGCCAGCGCGTCGGCATCGATTCCGACCGTTTGCGCCAACCCGGCGACAGAATCCGCCGTCACAGCCATGCCTTCGGGCAATTCCATTCCTGGCCAGCTCGGCGACATGCCATATTTTTCGAGCATGCTCTGATCGAATATTATCCAGGCGGGCCAATTGGGCTGACCGTTTTCCTGCCCGTCAAAGCGCGCAACTTTTGTTGCAACGTCGGGGTAAAAGCCGTCATTGGCGAAGCGTTTGCCATGACGGTTCACCGCGATGCTGTGCGGAACACCCGGCAGATACATCCTGAAGCTGTCTTTTCCGTAAATTTTTTCGCCCGGCACTTTGTAGCCCAAAAAGATCGGACTTTGCGACGGCGCGCGCGCAGGCACGGCGATTGCCCCTGCCCGTGCCGCCATCATGATATGGTCGCCTGTGACAGTTGGTGGTGACATACTTCCGGCCTCAGGTAGTGCATCAAAGGCGCGCACGAAGTCCGGCTTCCAATCATAGCCCCCCGTCGCGAGCACGACTCCGAGCCTAGCGCGAATGCGCTTTTCGCCATCGGCATCTTTAACGACCACACCCAGCACCTCGCCATTTTCGATAACCAGTTCGGTGACCGCCGAAGACGTCCGCATCACCACGCCGCGTTCACGCGCAGCAAACACTTGCGCTGCTGCAAGCCCAGCGCCAGCACATCGCTCGCCTGCTTCCAGATGCTTTTGTAGCGCTTCTACCACTGAAGCGCCGCCGGTCTGCATCGCGACAAATTCATTCGAGGTTGTGTAGCTGTAGCCGTCACCGTAAGGCGACGTCAGAACCTTGTCCGCGAGAGCGCCGAGGCGGCTCGCTGCGAAGGGCATTACCTCGACATAACGACCTGCTGGCTTTGATCCCTGAACTGCAGGATAGTAATAGTCAGGCAATTTATCGATCACCGCCATTTCTATGCCGATAACATCGGTCATGAAACGCAGCGCCTCTCGTCCGCGTTCGATAAACACACGGCGGCGGTCTGGCGTTGCGAAGCCTTGTGACAAATGAGTCAGATAAGCGTCCGCATCTTCGTCACTGTCCGCCACGGCATCGGACTGCAAGTGATGCGGCCCGAGCCATAACTGACCGGATGACAGCGCACAAGTACCACCCAGCAAGTCAAATTTCTCGAGCACAATTGCCGTAGCTCCGCGCTCGGCAGCGGTCAGCGCTGCGGACATGCCTCCAAGCCCCGATCCGACGCAAACGACATCGAAATCCTCGCCCCACTGCATGAAATTATCCTCCCGCGCCTCTTTGCATTGACTAGGGTGGCTTGCCATGATCGCGCCCCTCCCTTCGATAGGTGTTCAGCGGCCTTTGTTGATGCGGAGAGCAAAGCAATCCAGTTCAACTTAAAATCTCAAGGAAACTTTGATGGACGCCTATATCTTCGATCATGTGCGCACGCCGCGTGGCAAGGGTCGGTCCGATGGAGCACTGCACGAGGTCACATCGGTCCAACTGGTAACGCAGTTGCTAAAAGCCGTTCGTGACCGCAATTCGCTCGACACGGCGTTGCTCGACGATGTCATCATCGGCACGGCGCAGCCGGTTGGCGAACAAGGCGGCGTTCTTGCGCGTGCTGCAGTTCTGAATGCTGGCTATGCTGAAAGCGTTGCCGGCCAGCAAGTACACCGTTTTTGCGCGTCCGGCCTTGATGCCGTCAATTTGATCGCCGCGCAGGTCCATGCAGGCGTGATGCAGGCGGGTATCGGAGGCGGTGTCGAAAGCATGAGTCGTACCGTCATGGGCTATGACAGCGGCGCATGGACGTCCGACCCGGATGTTGCGTTTCACAACCATTATGCACCGCAGGGAATTGGCGCGGATATGATCGCGACGCTGGACGGCTTTACCCGCGAAGACGTCGACGGCTTTGCCGCAGAAAGCCAACGGCGCGCAGCGCAAAGCTGGGCTGAAGGTCGCTTCAAAGGGGCTATAGTTCCCGTCAAGGATGTGATCGGTGAAGTGCTGCTCGATCATGATGAGCATATGCGGCCGGGCACAACGGTCGAAAGCCTCGGCAAGTTGAAAGCGGCATTTGAGGGACTTGGCAAGGGCGGCTTCGAGAATGTCGCCAAGGCGCGCTATCCCGAAATCGAGGAGCTGTCTTACGTCCATCATGGCGGCAACAGCTCTGGCATAGTAGACGGTTCGGGCATCGTCATGATCGGGTCAAAGGAATTTGGCGAACGCGCGGGAATGAAGCCCAGGGCACGCATCGTGTCGTATGCGTCGATGGGATCGGAACCGACCATCATGCTGACGGGACCTGCCGATGTGACCAAAAAGGCTCTGAAAAACGCCAAAATGGAGGTCGGCGATATTGATCTGTTCGAGCTCAACGAAGCCTTTGCCAGCGTCGTTCTGCGCTATATGAAGCACCTCAATATCCCGCACGACAAAGTCAATGTGTGCGGCGGAGCCATCGCGATGGGCCATCCGCTCGGTGCGACTGGCGCGATGATTACCGGCATCGTCCTCGACGAATTGGAACGCACGGGCAAATCAACCGGACTTATCACTTTGTGCGCCGCCAACGGGCTTGGCACTGCAACGATCATTGAACGCGTCTGACGCGAAGGATTTCCCATGCGACATTTGAAATTAGAAACGGCCGCTGACGGCTTTGCAACGCTTACGCTCGACAACGCCGACGAATCGATGAATCTCGTTTCCGACGCGTTCATTGCCGAAATGATGGAGGCAACCGCACAGATCGCTGCCGACGACGACATAAAAGGTGTAATCCTGACATCGGGCAAACCCGCTTTCATGGCAGGAGCCGATTTGAAATTGCTGGTTCAGGGCTATGACACGATGACGCTGAAAAGCGCATTTGCATTCAGCCAAAAGGCCAGCGCGATGCACCGCGCGATAGAAACATCGGGTAAGTCGTGGGTCGCGGTGATGAACGGCCTCGCACTCGGCGGCGGGTTTGAACTCGCGCTGGCATGCCATTACCGCATCCTTGTCGATGACCCCAAAGCTGTGGTTGGCCTGCCAGAGGTCAATGTCGGACTATTGCCGGGATCGGGCGGTACGCAGCGACTGATCCGCATCGCTGGCATGAAGATCGGCACAGAGCTGCTGCTTTCAGGACGCGCGGTCAAAGGCGCAGAAGCTTTGGCGCTGGGCATTGTTGATGCCGTTGTTCCAGTCGCCGAAATGGATGCAGCGGCTCGGGCTTGGCTTGGCGCTGGTCCTAATCCGGTCAAGCCTTGGGATGTAAAGGGCTATGCCCTGCCCGAACAGCGCGGCCTCATTATCCCGGAATATTCCGCCGGCATGATGATTACCTCGGGGTCGGTTGCCAAATCAGGCTATAATCTGCCAGCTCCCATCGCGATCCTCTCGTGCATTTATGAAGGTGCGATCCTGCCTTTTGACAAGGCGCTGGCGGTCGAATCCAAATATTTCGCCAAGCTTTTGACCAACCCGGTTTCGCGTAACATCATCCGAACCACGTTTCTGTCAAAGGGCGCTGCCGAGCGCGGTGCTGGCAGGCCTGCTGGCATCCCCAAGACCGAATTCAAAAAAGTTGGTATACTCGGCGCCGGCATGATGGGTGCGGGCATCGCATTAGTCTCAGCGCAAGCAGGAGTTGATGTCATCCTGATCGATCGCGACGTCGAATCCGCGACTAAGGGCAAAGCCTATTCCGAGATCGTTCTCGGCAAACAAATTACGCGTGGCAGCATGACGCAAGACAAAGCCGATGCGATCCTTGCGCGGATAAGCCCAACCGACGATTTCGCTCTGCTTGAAGGCTGCGACCTGATTATCGAGGCCGTGTTTGAAGACATCGACATCAAGGCTGAAACCACCCGCAAGGCTGAGGCGATTATCCCAGCGACCACGGTCTATGCGTCTAACACATCGACTTTGCCGATCTCGACATTGGCGGAGGCGTCGGCGCGGCCCGACCAATTCATTGGGCTACACTTCTTTTCGCCCGTTGACCGCATGGGTCTGGTGGAAATCATCAAGGGCGCAAAGACCAGCCCGGCAACGCTCGCCGTTGCGCTCGATTTCGTTGCCAAGCTGCGGAAAACGCCAATTGTCGTCAATGACAGCAGGGGCTTCTATACCAGCCGCGTGTTCCAGACGCTGATCCACGAAGGCGGCGCAATGCTGGAGGAAGGCGTTCCGCCCGCAGTCATCGAAAATGCCGCTAAGGCCGTTGGGATGCCAGTCGGGCCGCTGGCGTTACTCGATGAACTGACCTTCGATTTGCCGCTGAAAATTGTCGAGCAAGCCATCGAGCAAGAGGGCAGCAAATATATCGTCCCCGCTGGTGTTTCGGCGATGAAGAAAATGAAGGCGCAGGAACGCTCCGGCCGGAAAACCGGCGGCGGCTTTTATGATTATCCGGCTGAGGGCGGGAAAAAGCTCTGGTCTGGCCTTTCGGATATTTTTCCGGTTTCAGCTGACTATGACGTCGCAGAATTGAAGCAGCGTTTTCTCTATGCACAAGCGATTGAAACCGCCCGCTGCCGTGAAGAAAATGTTATCGAGACATCCGAAGACGGCGACTTGGGCGCAGTCTATGGCTGGGGCTTTCCCGCTTGGACCGGCGGCACGCTGTCCTACATCGACACCATCGGCGTCGATAAGTTTGTGACCGAATGCGACCGGCTTGCACAAAAATTCGGACCCCGCTTTTCACCATCGGCATGGCTTCGCGATCGCGGAGCGACTGGCACAAATTTTTATTGATAAGGACTCGCTTCAATGCGCCGCGTTACTTTTGAATTAGAACACGACCAGTTCCGCGATTCTGTTCGCAAATTCATGCAAGCCGAAATTTGGCCGAATGTCGAACGCTGGCACGAGGCTGGCATCGTTGATCGTGATGCCTTTACCAAAGCCGGAGCAAACGGACTGCTCTGCACATGGGCCGAGGAACAATATGGCGGTCTTGGCATCGAAGATTTTCGATTCGAACAGATCATCATGGAGGAAAACACCCGGCACGGTGATTTGGGCTTCTATCTCCATTTGCACAGCAATCTGGTCGCGCCGTATATCGCCAAGTTAGGCACAGATGAACAAAAGGCACGGTTCATGCCGGGCATAGTCAGCGGCGAAAAAATCTTGGC
>LNFM01013305.1_pt1 | contig 10514 bp, 9 predicted proteins | sample 596031 | NCBI WGS metagenome assembly LNFM01 (sample SAMN04254537, study PRJNA301005) | activated carbon metagenome | isolation source: dual media filters at the Ann Arbor, Michigan drinking water treatment plant | place: USA: Ann Arbor | reverse complement strand
CGCAGACGGCCAGCGACCGGCCTGCAAAGCCGAGTAAGTCAGTTCGACTCTGACACTGTCCTCCAAAACGTGGTGCCGGACGACCACTTTAAACCCCGGCAACACAAAGGCCCCGCCCCTCTAACCGAGGGGTCCGGGGCCTTTGTTATGGGGCAGCTATGGTTTCGCCGGGCGTTAAAGCGCAAAGCGCAGCGTCCCGTACGTGGGTTCGATTCCCACCTGCTCCACTAGATTACGATGTTGATCACAGCGATGACGACACCGGCGAACACGCCGATGACCGACGAGATGCCGAGCAGCTTCTGCCAGACCTTGTCCTTGAACAGTGACACTGTGTTAGTGGTGTTCTGGACAAGTTCTAGTGCGGTGACCCGTACGGAAAGCGCGGCGATCTCTGCCTGCATCTTGATTCCGAGCGTCGTGTTCTGCTCAGTCTGATGAGCGATGGTGGGAAGCACGTCTAGCTTCCGGTTCATCTGGTCGATGACCTCGCGCAGCGAATAGGTAAGCACGAGTTCACCTCCTTCAGTTGTCCCGCCAGCCGGGTAGGGAAGCGGGTGATCGTGTGGGGTTGTGCTCATTTACCTTCTCCCTAGATACCAGTTGTTGAGACGGTCAAGCTGAGCACGATTGGTTCCACCGAGGTGGATGTGCGGCCCGCCCGCTGTCGTTGGGTCAAGCGTACCGATCAGCTGGTTAGGCCCGAACTTCTGGCCGACCTTGACGTTCGCTGTGTTGAGGTGCTTGAAGAACAAGTCCCCCTCTGATGTACGCACAGTGATACCGTATCCAGCAAATCCTGGGGCACCGCCAGGCTGGCCACTGATCTTCACAACGGTGCCGCCAACAGGTGAGTAGACCGGGTCGTTGGCCTTGCCCATGATGTCATAGGCATTGTCACTCTGCCAGTTACCTAGCGCACGAGTGCCGTGGCCCTCCGGTCCACCGCCTGCGGTGAACTTGGTCTTTCCAGGCGGCGGTAGGTCACCGCCCGCGTTCTTCTGCTGGCGGCGCTTAGCCGCAGCAGCCATCGGTGTCTCGGGCGAATCCGTTTCAGGCGACATCTGAGCTGTCATTACCCCGCGCATCACCGAGTCAAACAGCGACTCGCCCTTCTGGCGGCTCGCCACAGATCCGCTAACCGCATTCAACAGCCCCGCATTGCCTGTATCAGCAGGCTGTGTGGGGTTTCCATTTGGGCTTACTCCGGTCGCAGGGGAAGCTGTCGGACCACCCTGACCTAGCACCTGCCGCGCCTTGTCCAGGTACGAGTTCACCTTGTTGATGTACGCGGACTGGTTGGCCGGACGCTGGGCGCGGTAGGCTAGCTCTCCACCACGCGCACCCTTGTTGTAGTACTGCCGGTACTCGTTCCACGCACGCTGTGTTGACGCCACAGGATCACGGCGTCCAGAGATTGGGATACCTGCGCCACGTCCCAGGTCGTACTCCTGGTACGGGCCGTGTGACCGGCCGCCGTCACCGACCGCGTCGAGGCGTCCGCCTGACTCGGCCCATGTAGTGGCAAGTAGCACGGCCTTGGCGTCATCCGGGGCGTCTAGCCGACGGATCGCTGCGAGTAGTGCTGGATGTGTGGACCCTCCGTAAGCCGCCATTAGTTCCCCCTCTGTGCATTTCTGGCTCTCGTGGCATCCGCCTTCTTTTTTGCGCTGAGATACTTGGCTGCCCGAGCGAACTGCTCCGGGCGGTTCTGCTGTGGGGCGATACCGACGAAGCGACCCAGTCCTTCCTGGACCTTGGACCCCTCGTAGTCTGCCTTGGACAGTGACTGTACCGTACCACCCTGTGGTCCTGTTAGCTGTGAGATCAGGTAAGCCAGCTGTGGGTTGATACCGTAGCTCGACTCACCACCAGCCTTGGCTGTGGTCAGTGTACCGACAGGGATACCAAGGGCACGGGCGAAGTCAGCCACGACCGACTGTGTCTTCTCACCCTCGTAGTCCTGGATGCGTCCGCCAGAGAAGTACTTCTGGTTCGACGCAAGCTCAGCAGGCAGGCGGATAGGCGGCGTGATAGCGCCCATGATGTCACGGCGGAACGCCTCCAGTCCGATCTCCTGCTTCATCAGGTCCGCAGCAGGGTTACCGAACGTGATGTTGCCGAAGCCAGGGATCGGGATAGCGCCCTGGTGCTTGTAGTACTCCGGCTCGTTCGGGAAGTGCTCACGTCCACGGTCCAGGTCTGCCATCGTACCCATGTAGCCGGGACGGGTGGCGAGTGAGGTCGTCTGCAGAATGAGGTTACGCTTCATCCAGGTGTAGAACAGCAGCACGTTACGCAGCGTCAGCTTCTCAAACTCAGTCAGCTGCGTGTAGTCGAAGTGGACCCGCAGCGTCTTGACCGACGCAGTGATGAAGTCATCCCCGTTGTTCATGTGGTTCATCCAGGTCTGCACACGCTGTGCGTTCTCGCGCTTGATGTTGAGGCGCTGCATGAACTTGTAGAACTCACCCGGCGTTGTTCGAGCACGCTCGAACGCCTCGGCCATGAGCGCCACGTCCGTTCCGACGTAGCCACGGCCCAGCCCCACCATGCGTGACATGGCTAGGAACTCTAGGCCGGTGTACTCCTTGCCGCCGACCACGAAGATCTCCTTTAGGATCTCGTCGTCGATCTTACCCTCGGCAGCCCAGTTCTCAGCGTTGGCTAGCCGTGAGTTGCGCGACCGCGTAGCACCCGCCCGCAGCGGTGACATCGGGTTAGCGTGACGGAAGCCACCGTTGATCATGGAGTTGACGTAGTCACCCGCAAGGTTGCGCGTGAAGTGGGACGGGTTGGCGAACGTCAGGAAGCCCTTGAACTTGGCGATGCTCTTGAGCATCATCTGTCCGAACGGCGACCCGGAGATTGTGGAACCGTCCTCTCTGTTCACACCGTACTTGAGCAGTGTGCCAATACCGGAGTCCTCAGAGATACCGGAGACGCGCATCAACTCGTCAATCTGTGCCTCGACCTGAGCCCAAATGTGGTCCTGCTCACGGCGACCGGCCAGCAGGAAGGCGTTCCACTCGGGCAGCCCGTGCTTGAACGATGACTCGCGGAAGTTGTTCAGGCCCTTGCGGTTCAGTTCAGAGGCGATGGTGTTCATCAGCGAGCGAGCCGTGTCCTCATCGAGGCCGACCTTCTGCATGTCCGCGACGAACTCCTCTGGTGTCACGGCGTGGAACGGGTTGTCCAGCCACGTACGCTCGGCCAGGCGAGTGTCCGGGTCCTTGAATCGGCGGTACTTGAAGCCACCAGTCTGGCGACCCTGTAGGATGGCCTCGTTGCGGAGCTTCTGCTCCTTGAGCAAGTCCTCCTGTCGACGGCCCTGCTTGGTGTAGGCACCGCGCTCCTTGAGAAGCGTTAGCTCCTGCTCGGCCTTCTCTAGTCGAGTCTTGGCCTGCTGTAGCGCACGGTTCGTGGCCTTTGTTTCATTGGCGTCGAACGCCTTCTGTGCCTTGGCCAGCTTCTTCTCGGCCTCGTCAACTGCCTTCTGCTTCTCGGGCAGGCGCTCGTCAGCCTTGAGATTGTCGGTCGTCTGGAAGTAGTCGTTGCGCTTGTCGATCTCAGCCACGACGTCATCGTGGGCCTTGGTCCAGCGACCCTCCTTCTGCAGCATGGCCTTGACAGTCTCGCCCATCTCCTCGTTGACGGAGCGGGCAGAGCGGTAGACACCGATCATCGTAGCGTCGGCTTCCTTGATGACCTTCTTACCACCGACCAGCTGAGTCATGCCGTGACTGTCAGCCATACGAAGGATGGCAGCCGTCACTCCCTCAGAAGTCTCAGACCCTGAGCGACGGAGGGCGTGGGCAACCTTCTCGATGGGCTTCATTCCCATCATGCCAGCACGGAAGGCGGTCTTGGTACGGCGACCCAGGAACCCACGCTCGGCAGAGATACCTGTGTCGAAGGTCTTGCTGAACTTACCAGCGCCCACCTTGACACCGTAGTTCATGCCCTCGCGGGTCTCGACCTTGGTCAACTCCTCGCGGAGCTTCTTGAGCATGTTCGGCAGATCCGTGGCGTTACCGTACTCGTCAATGATACGAGCGGCACCCTCAGGGTTGCCCGCTGCTCGCAGAGCGTCGGCGGCTGTGTTGACAGCCTCCTCCATCTCGTCCCAGGTCGAGTCCACCACGTCATCGGCTAGGTCGTCAGCCTTCTGTACGGCCTTCGGCCCACCGTCACCACGCAGCACCATGTCAGTTACGTTCGTCTCATAGTCCGGGTCATACGGCTGCCCGGAACGGGTCCAGCCCTCACCACTATTCGGATCAGCGTTCTTAGCACGCTGGTCCGTTGGCATTCCGGGACGGTCGTCACGCTGTGCGACAGCCCATGAGCGCTTCTGGCGTGAGCCACGCGCAGCACCTGAGTGACCGGCCTGCCGGGCGATACGCTCAGCCTCGGCGAACGCCTCGTCCGCTGTGCTAAACGTCTTGCTGACCAGCGTGCTGGAGTCAGCCAGGGGCAGCTGACCCTTCACCGACTCAGGAGTACGGCGTACCTTCTTACCCTTGTACATCGTCGTCAGTGACGGCGGTGCATCGGGGTCGAACTTACGCCCGAGGTCGTAGATACGGTAACCCTTGCCACGCGGGGCCTTGGTCACGAAGAACCGGTTGTCGATCAGGTCACCGGTGGCCGTCTTCTGTCGACCCTTGAGGTTGATCTTTACCTGACGGCGGATGTTCACCGCAGGCATGCGAATGGCGTCCTTCACACGTGGGAAGGACTTCGGTAGACCAGGCACACGCATCTCACGTGGCGAGGCCATGTCATCGGTGATCTTGTCCAGCGCCTTGCGGACGCGAGGGCTCAGTGGGTCGTTGCTACCAGCCCCTAGCTGCTTGCGGCCAGAGCCCAGCATGCCCTTAGAGCCACGGCGGGCTGTGCCCTTGGTCCAGTTGACTGGGGCCACACCTGAGCCTAGCTGGCGAGTACGCCCACCACCAGCAGTCAGCTGGAGAACCTTCGTAGCGGAGCCTACGTCGGCACCAGCAGAGGCGGCCTTCTGGATGGCTGCGGCCTTGCTTGGGGCACGGACCAGCGCACCACCCACGAACCACAGCGGGTCGACCACGATGGACACACCGAGGCGTGCCCACTTGTTAGTCACGCCGAGGGCGTTCAGGGCAGCGTCAGTACCACGCATGCCGTTATCAGCCACGCGGAAGTCACCAAAGGCGTTCTTCCACGAGGTGTCCTTACCAGTCAGCTTGGCCGTCGAGGTGTAAAGCGCAGCCTGTGGCACTGTCAGCGACTTGAGGATGTTAGAGCCGACAGCCTTGAGCCCGCCCCACGCCTCGTCCTTCATTGAGGTAGGAGCGTTCGCGCCCAAGCCAGAGTTGGCAGCAAAGATGCCCGTAGCGTCACCGAACGCACGGAGGCGAGCGATCCGCTTGGGATCCCCGCCTCCGTCTAGCGTGCGGCGTAGAGCGTTCAGACGCTGAGTCTGTGTCGGTGCCACTAGCGGAACGAGGCGTCGATGGCGGCCAGGATGCGGTTGTCCCGCGTTACATCACCAGGCAGGAACGAGGCCAGGACGCGGAGCGCTGCCTGACTCGTCATGCGTGGGTTGTAAGCCTTGAGCGCCTGCACAGCAGAACGGGCGTACGCGATGCCCTCGTCACCACGAGGTGCCGTCTGTAGTGCCTGCTGTGTTAGGTTGTCCTTGTTCCACTTGGTCATGAACTCAGTTGCCTCTGCTCGCTGCTTCGGGGCGTCACTCTCACCACGAGCCTTCGCTGCGGCACGGGCCTCATCGAAGATCTGCTTGCGCTCCTTGAGCTTGTAGCCCTTACGGGCCAGCATCAGGTTCGCCTTCTTGAGGTCAAAGTTACCCTTGGCAATCTGTGCGCGCAGCTTGTTGGCCTCAGACTGTGCTCGGGCTGTCAGCTGGGTCTTGAGACGGTCAGTCTCAGCACCGAACTGCTTGACCTGTAGCTCACCCTGCTTGAGTCCCTGTAGGAACTGGGCAGCCTGCGAGTCAAGCTGGAACTGGCGGTCAGCGTTCTTCTGGCTGACACGGTCCTTGATCTCCTGCAGGCTCAGGTTGGCAGTCTCCTCACCAAGGGCGAGGTTGGCTGCCGCAGCCTGTGCGTTGTAGCTGGAGATCATGTTCGCTGCGCGAGCGCGGTCCACGTCGTACTGCTGGTTGTTACGCTGGCTGAGCGCGGCCTGTGTGAACGCGCCACCGGCTGAGTCACCAGCGTCGGCGGCTGTACGGAACCCGTACGCTGCGTCGTTGTAGCCCTTACCGGCCTGCTGCAGGATGTCAGTGATGCCCGACGCCTGACGTGTGGCCTCACCGGCGAGACGAGTCACCTCGTCGTAGCTGGCCTGGCGTGCAAGCTGAGCGTCACCGGCTGTACGAGCGAACGCCTCCTGTAGCGTCTTGTCCGCTGTGCCACGCTGTGACGTCACCCACTCGTCGAACTTCTTCTGGTCGTCCAGGCGAGCGAGGCGTGTAGCGTCAGCGATCTGGCGGCGGCGCTCAATGTCACGGCGAGCAGCCGCATACAGACCCGTGATAGGGTCCTCCTCCTCGATGGCCTTGGTAGTCCCGCCGCCACCAGTCTTTGGAGCAGTGGTCTTCTTGCCGCCGTTACCACTGGTTGTCTTGGTGCTGGTGTTCCCACCGCCTCCACCACCACCCGTGGCCTTCGGCGCTGTCTGCACAGAAGAACGGACAGGCGTCGATGAGCGACCTGGTGTTGACGAAGAGCTAGTGCCACGAGGCTTAGGCGTTGACGGCTTAGTCGTTGACGCCTTCTTTGTGCCTGTAGGCAGCTTGCCTAGTGACGGAGTAGCAAAGCCAAACTTGTTCTTCTTGAGCGTGGTCTTACGTACGGTCACCGGGCCTGTGGCTGTGCTCTTGACACGAGTAGTCTGACGTACCGGTGCAGCGCCACCACCGGGGCTGACGTTACGCTTCGCTCCTGTCTGGATCTTCTTGATCCGAGCAGCCTGACGTGACCGGGACTTTGTAGCGCCGGGCTGCTTGTACGACTTCGGGATCTTCGAGGTTCGAGGTGCCATTTACATCCCCATTGCCTTGCGCCATGCGGCGGCGGTTGCGGCTGTTGACGTACGGCCCTTGAGCCACGTCTTGTACGGCACGGCCGGTGTCTTCTTGGCTGCTGCGGCCGGGGCGGCTGGCTCAGGTACGGTCACCGGGTTGTTGTCGTCCCACTGCTGCTTGAGGCGTACGTTAGAGTCGATCGTGTTGTTCGTGGAGTCAAGGTTGTACTGTCCAAGCTCCATGTCCTTCTGCTGCTGACGGCGGTTGGCTGCTCGGAGGGCCTGACGGCCCAGGTCCTGCTGTCCCATGTCGTAGTCAGCGGCCACGTTCGTACGGTTCTGGACACGAATACCAGAGCGCCCCATCCCTCGACCCGAGGCGTTGTTGTCCACGTTCCGGTAGTTGTCGTCACGCTGCTTCTGGAGCATCTGACCCTGTGCCTTGATCTCGGCATCAGTGTCGTTGTACTCCTGGTCGTAGCCACGCATGGTCATCTGGTGCTGGAAGTCGCGGTCACCCTTGTAGCGTGACCCCTGCTCGTCCAGCGCACCAGGCGTGAACGACGGGCGTGCTGGCTGTGTCGTAGGTGGCGCTAGTGTCGCAGCAGGCTGGCCGTTGAAGGTCGATCCTGTGGTACCGGAGAGCTTCGGGGGCTGGGCCTGCACAGAGCCCACGTTCTGAGTCTGGCGACGGAAGGCGGCAGCACGCGCAGCGTTGGACGTAGCGCCTGCGCCCCAGTTCTTGTCAAGGTACTGCCGGTAGTTAACGGCCATTCATCTTCATCTCCGGTCTATAGCCACGCTTGCGCGGCGGTACTGAGCCCGGGCTGACTCGCGTCATGACGTTCGGAGCCTTGGGAGGACCCTCCTCCACTAGAGGCTTCTTAGACGGCGTGCCGCCGAGGGACGACACCCCCGGAGACCAAGGACGCTGGGCAGGGTTAGTCGGACGCTGCATCATCTGCCGACGCTGTGCCGCCATCATAAGCATCTGTGGGTGCATTGGTCTCCGGTAGGTTGCGGATCAGGTAGAGGAGATCCAGGATCTCATCCATGGTCCAGGGGGTGTTAACGGCCACTTGGGCGACGTCCAGCCTTTCGCTTCATCTCTGGGTTCGTCTTCATTGTGACCATCTTCGAGCCGTTACCCTTGCCGAGAGGGTGCTGCTTCTGAGTGTTGCCCTTCGTGGAGACAGGAGCACTCTTCTTCTTGGCCGGGGCCTGGCGGCGGCTCGCCGCTGCCATCGCCGTCTGAGGCTTGACGCCCTGGTTAGCACCACGGATAGCGCCGACGACGCCGCGCATCCCACCCTCAGCGTTAGCGCGTCCCTTGGCCTCTGAGTACATCGACTCTACGCCAGCGTTAGGAGCCTGTGAAATGCCATTACGAGCGACATTGTCAGCCAGTCCTGCTGTCTGCTTACGCGCTGCATCAGGCGGCGCGTCCGGCCCACCCATCTGCTGCTGCATGTTCGGACGACCGGCAGCAAAGCCCTTGTGCTCGGCCATCTTATCGAACATCTCAGGCGGCTTTACGGGTCCGTCGATAGACGGGGCTCCACGTAGGAACTCCTGCCCACCCTTCTCGCTCGTGGCTGACTTGTACTTGTCGTAAGCCACACCCTTACGGGCACCCTGTAGCGACGGGTGGCGGTCCATCCACTCCTGGAAGCTCATCTGCGACTGACCAGCTACTGGGTTGAAACGGTCGCCGCCGTAACGCTTCTTAAGGACTTCGTTCACGTTCATTCGTTACCTCTCTAGATAGGCGGCTGCTAGCCGCAACTTTGCTGGGTCGTCAGACATGTGGCCAATTGCAAGATTGCAGCTAGCGCATAGCACGCCCCGCACCATTCCTGTGACATGATCGTGGTCCACACATAGACGACGACCATCCTTGCTGTGGAGTGCGCCGCAAATCTGACATCCGTCTGCGGCTAGTACATCATACTCTTCTAGGGTAAGCCCGTAGTTCTCGCGTAGGTTTCGCGCGCGTCGCTTGTCTTTATTACGGGCGTACTCAGCGGCGTAGTCTCGCGGAGCGTAGCGCCCCTCCGCTCGGTACTGACGAGCCTTCATAGCCTTGTATTCACGCATCTCCTGCTTAGACAGTGGCATCGTTGACTCTCCCGACCATAACAGCCTGCGAGTCAATGACCAGGTCCACACGAAACAGCTTAGCAGAATCCGTGACGGCGGTCTTGAGTAGTCTGAGGCGGAACACAGCGCCCTCGACAGGGAATGTCTCTTCGGTGAAGCGGTCTGTGTAGTACTTGTTGTAGGCCGGTGCCCCTGTGTTCCCAATGTAGCGGGCGTCGATGTTGCCTACAGCGGTGGACGTCGTGTCAATCTCTGAGTCCACGTCCAGCGACACAGCCCACGCCACACGCGGTGATGAGGTGCTGTTGTAGTAATGGCAGTTATGCTCGATCTGCACGCCACGTAGGCGAGCGGTGTTCGGCGATGCCAGGCGTAGATCAGCGAAGCGCACCTCGGCGTTGATCGTGGCACTTGTCAGTGTAGCACCTGCCGATGAGTAGTCCTCGTCGTACCGCTGTGCCGAGTTACTGAACACCTCTTCCCTGCCGTAGCAGCCCGTGATGTCCATCAGCTGCCACGGTGTCACGCCGTACAGGTTAGGCCCCTCGTTGAAGTAGGCTCGCGGCTGGTACTTGTCCGTGCTGTTCACAGTGTTACCGAAGCGCGTCCACGCCCCGGTCGTCATGTCGCAGACGAAGGGGTCTGTGTCACTGGTCCACTGTGCGCTGCTCTCGTTACACGGTGAGATGAACAGCGTGTTGTCGCTCACCCCAGCGTAGATCGTCAGCGGGTCAGACCGTGACGCTGAGCCGTTCGTCGCACGGGTGATCTTCTGCCACGCTGTCTGGACGCCCGCGCCAGGAGACGGCGACATCAACGACGTGATAGACGAGCCGTTGAAGATGTAGACGTCATCCAGGTCAGCCCAGATTACTGACGATCCGTAGTAACAGATAGACCCTGAGTGAGCGCAGCCGATGTTGTCCGCCAGCAGCGACAGGGAGAACGAGTTCTCGTCGTAGCCCGACAGCACCCAGACGCTGTTCTGCATCAGGATCAGCATGACCTCACCCACCGTGGCGAACCCCATGATGGTGTCACCACTGTCACCGACCGGGGCGTAGTTCGCCGAGGGCCACTTCTGCGGCATGTCCGGGTACGACCAGTTGATGATGTTGCCACGGAACTCGAACAGTGACGAGTTGGGCTGGAGTCCACGACACACGAACATCCGTCCACGGAACAGCCCGACGGCGGCCACACCCTGAGGGGCGTAGAACACGTCATCGGCGTTCGACACGCGAATAGTCGTCGAGGCACCCACGGCGTTCGGCACGTTGGTCGTGTTCTCGCCTAGCCCGTACGCTCGCTCGATGATGAACGTGGTGGACGAGGCGGTATGCGGTGTGATGCGGTACATGTAGCGGTAGTTGACGCCTGGTCCA
>LNFM01013303.1_pt1 | contig 10515 bp, 10 predicted proteins | sample 596031 | NCBI WGS metagenome assembly LNFM01 (sample SAMN04254537, study PRJNA301005) | activated carbon metagenome | isolation source: dual media filters at the Ann Arbor, Michigan drinking water treatment plant | place: USA: Ann Arbor | reverse complement strand
GCAGATCCAGAACTTCAAGCTCGTCGACCGCGGCGTGCTGCGCGAGGCCGAGATCCTGGCCCTGCTGGCCAGCGGCGAGTACCCGAGCCGCAACCCGCAGCAGAACCTGGCCGACCTCAAGGCCCAGATCGCCGCCAATGAAAAAGGCGTGCAGGAGCTGCGCAAGATGGTGGCGCAGTTCGGTCTGGACGTGGTGCTGGCCTATATGCGCCATGTGCAGGACAACGCCGAGGAATCGGTGCGCCGCGTGATCACGCGCCTGAAAGACGGTGAGTTCACGCTGCCGCTGGACAATGGCGCGCAGATCCACGTGAGCATCCGCGTGGATGCGCAGGCCCGCAGCGCCGAGATCGACTTCACGGGCACGAGCCCGCAGCAGGTCAACAACTTCAACGCGCCCACGGCGGTCTGCATGGCGGCCGTGCTCTACGTCTTCCGTACCCTGGTGGACGACGACATTCCGCTCAACGCGGGCTGTCTCAAGCCGCTGAAGGTCATCATCCCGCCGGGCTCCATGCTGAACCCGAATCCGCCGGCGTCCGTCGTGGCGGGCAATGTCGAGACCTCGAGCTGCATCACCAACGCACTCTATGGCGCCCTGGGCGTGATGGCGGCCAGCCAGTGCACGATGAACAACTTCACCTTCGGCAACGCGACCTACCAGTATTACGAGACCATTTCGGGTGGATCGGGCGCCGGCGAGGGCTTCAACGGGACGTCGGTCGTGCAGACGCACATGACCAACTCGCGCCTGACCGATCCCGAGGTGCTGGAGTTCCGCTTCCCCGTGCGCCTGCTGGGCTACGAGATCCGCCGGGGTTCGGGCGGCGCGGGCCGCTGGCGCGGCGGCGACGGCGGCGTGCGACGTGTGCTGTTCCTCGAGGACATGACGGCCGGCATCCTGTCCAACGGCCGCAAGCGCGGGGCCTTCGGTGTGGCCGGAGGACAGGCCGGCCTGCCGGGCATCAACCGCGTGGTCCGTGCCGACGGTCGCGTGGAGGCATTGGGCCATATCGGCCAGGCGGCCATGGCACCGGGAGACGTCTTTGAAATCCACACACCCGGGGGTGGGGGTTACGGCGCAGCGGATTGAGAGGCCGCGGGCCGTCTAAACTGGCGTCTTTGCGCGCAGAAGTGACGACCTGATGGACCTCTTTTTTTTCCTGCCGCTCGCGCTCGTCGTGGGCTTCCAGGTGCTCAAGGCGCGGGACCAGCGCCGCCGCATCTATCTGCTGGGGGGCTATCTGAGCCAGTACCAGATCGAGAAGCTCATGGAGAACGTCAGCGATGGCTATCTGCGCGCACTCGGCGAGAACGACGAGGAGCGCCGTTCGCAGATCTGGAGTCTGCTGGCCACGGCCGAGCAGGAGCTGGCCAGCCAGTTCCGCCGTTTCAGCGAGGACTTCTCCAAGGTCTGGAACGGACAGACCCAGGTCAGCACCCTGGGTTTTGCCCTGCCTTACGGCGAGAAGATATTTCCCAGCCGGGCTTTCGACATGCGCCATCTGGTGGCCGTCCACGCCGAAGGCATTGCCGCGGCGGCCGAGAACCGCCACCAGCTTACGCAGCGCGACAAGGCCTACACCATGACGGCCGAGCTGCTGCTCATGCAGCACAGCTGCCACTGGTTCTGCCGCTCCAGGGCGGTGGCTTCGGCACGCATGCTGGCACGGCACCAGACCAGCCACCAGCAGCTGATCGATGCCGTTTCGGCCGAGACGCGCCAGGCCTATCGGCGCATCACGGGGCTCTGAGCCGCTTGCATCTTGTAACGGGAACTCCCGCTAGACTTGTCCCTCCATCACTCTCTCTCTGGTTCTTCAGGAGTCTTGTCATGTCGACGAAAAAACTACCCATGTCCCTGGCCCTGTCTGCCCTGCTGCTCGGTGGCTGTTCCAGCACGATGATCGGTGAGCGTCTCGGCGCGGACCAGGTCGTGCTGGCCGACGCGACCCAGGTCAGCAAGTGCAAGTCGCTGGGCCGCACCACGCTGAGCGTGCTGTCCTCGCTGGGCCCGATCACGCGCAGCGCCGAGGCGGTGGAAGACAATCTGCTGCAGATGGCCCGCAACGAGGCCGTGGACAAGGGGGGTGACACCGTGGTCAAGGGCGCTTCCATGGAGTATGGCAAGCGCAGCTACGAGATCTTCAAGTGCAAGTGAAGATCAGAACGTTGCCGGTGTATTGACCCAGAGGATGCGCGCCACGACACGGCCGATGTTGCGGTAGCCGTGCGGGATTTTGCTGGAGAAGGTGAAGGCATCACCGGCCCGGATGATGTGACGCTCCTCGCCCAGGGTCAGTTCGATCTTGCCTTCCAGCAGATAACCAACCTCTTCGCCCACATGGACGATCTGTCCGTCGGTTTCTCCCCCGGGCTGGATGATGTGGATATTGGCCTGTAACAGCCCGCCCCGCTTGGCCAGCACCAGCCGCTCCAGGGCAATCCCATCACCCGTCTTGATGACCGAGCGTTTGCCCTGAGGCAGGATCGGGCTCTCCAGCGGGGCTTCCTCGGTGGTGAGTTCGGCGATGTTGGTATCCAGGGCCGCAGCGATGCGGTGGAGCATGGCCAGCGACGGTGTGGCCTGTCCGTTTTCAATCTTGGAGATCAGGCTTTCCGAACAACCGGCCTTGGTGGCCAGCTGGGTCATGGTCATGTGCGTCAACCGGCGCGCGTGCCGGATTCTCGCGCCGAGCATGGAGGCCGACTTGCCGACTCCGTCGTCAGCGGCTTTGGCGGTACGTTCTTTGGACTTGGCTGCGGTGGGCACTCGGGCGGGTCTCCTGACGGACTCATCCACCGGCCATTCGGGTCACGGCATAGGCCAAGGCCTGTGCGCCCATCACCAGATCGGCGTGGTCGGTCTCTTCCGACGCATTATGGCTGATGCCCCTCATGCTGGGGACGAAGAGCATCGCGGTCGGGCAGTGGTCGGCGAGGTACATGGCGTCGTGGAAAGCGCCCGAGGTCAGGGATATGGGCCGGGGCTTGGCCGAAAGCTCACATGCGCGTGTGCAGGCTTCTTCGATCAGCGCGGTCATGGCGGTCGGGAAGTGGGTGGGCTTGCGCTCGAAGATGGGCGTCAGCGTCATGCTGGTCGGGCCGGCGTGGTCTCGCAGGATGTCGCGCATGGTGACGTCGAATGCGGCCAGTACGTTTTCGTCGACGCAGCGCATGTCGATGGTGAACTCGACCTCGCCGGGGATGGTGTTGATGGAGTTGGGCCCCACGACCCAGCGCCCCAGGGTCAGCCGCAGCCCGCTGGCCTGGTGATGCGCCGCTTCCTCATAGAGCCGGTGGGCCATCCTGATGCAAGCGGCCATGGCATCGGCACGGCTGTCCATGGGGGTGGTACCGGCATGGGCCGCCACGCCGGCGACCTTGACGCTGTACCAGCGCACGCTCTGGATGCCGGTGACGATGCCCAGCGGGACGCCGGCGGTTTCCAGTACCGGACCTTGCTCGATGTGCAGCTCGACAAAGCCGGCCAGCGGCTGTTTCATGGCACGCCGCGGTACCTCGGGGATGGCCTGCAAGGCGCGGTCCACGGCTTCACCGAAGCTGAACTGCTGGCCGTCGCGTGCAGCCCGGTAACCCGCCAGCCGCGTGGGGTCCACATAGGCGCTGGAGCCCATGCAGCCCGGGCCGAAGCGGCTGCCTTCCTCATTGGTCCACACCACGACTTCGATGGGGTGCTGCGTCTGCACGCCCGCGTCATGCAAAGCCTGCAGGACTTCCATGCCGGCAATCACGCCATAGGCGCCGTCGAGCTTGCCGCCCACCGGTTGCGTGTCCACATGACTGCCCGTCATGACCGGGGGCAGATCACTTCTGCCCGCCCGGCGGAAAAAAAGATTGGCACAGTCGTCAACCTCGACCGTGCAGCCCAGCGCGCGGGCCCGGTCGATCAGATGGCGTCGTGCCTGCAGATCGATATCGGTCAGGGTCTCACGTGCGACGCCACCATCATCCCGCCCCCCGTAGCGTGCCAGTTCAGCGATGGCCTTGCGCAGCCGCTCGCTGTCCACATGCCGGAGTGCCTGGTCGGCGAGTTCCCGACTGCGTGTCTGTTCATCTGTCTGCATGTTCATCCTCACGTTCTTAAGCTTGTTGTACGCCGCGCTGCAGGAGCTCGGCCGCGCTCAACGCCTGGGCATCGCCCCAGCGCGGGCCGATCACGGTCACACCGACCGGCAGGCCCTGCGGCCCTACGCCCGTTGGGACGTGGACACAGGGCACACCCAGCAGCGTCCACATCCGGTTAAAAAGGGGATTGCCGGTGGCGTCCAGTCCCGCGGGGGCCTCGCCTTCGGCGCTGGGGGCGAGCAGCACATCAACCGTGCGGAATATGGACGCCAATTCACAGCGCGCCCGGTCCGCCAGGGCGTATGCCGCTGTCACGCGCGCGCCATCCAGCATGCCGGCCGCCGCCAGAAAGTCCGAGAACGCCGGGCTGAAATGCGCTGCATGGTGTTGCCGCTCGGGTGCAAAGGCAGCCAGCGCTTCGTGTCCCATGATGTCGATCTGTGCCTGTGTGAGGCCGTTCCAGGCCGCGGGCCAGGCGCAGTCCGACAGATGGGCACCACTTTTCTCCAGCAGGCGCGCTGCATCCGACAGGGCCTGCAGCGAGGCAGGGGACGCCTGGTCCTGGTGCGGTGTCTGGCAGATACCGATGCGCAGCCTGTCCGGTGGCGTCAGGGCAGGGGCTGTGCGCGCCAGTACGCCGATGAAGAAGGCCGCGTCGGTCACTGTGCGTGCCAGCACGCCGATGGTGTCGAGGCTGGGCGACAAGGGCTTCACGCCCGCCAGTGGCAGGGTCCCGTGTGTGGGCTTGTAGCCCACCACGCCGCAGTAGGCCGCAGGGCGGATGATGGATCCGGCGGTCTGGGTTCCAAAGGCCAGTGGCACCATGCCGGCTGCGACAGCTGCCGCCGAGCCGCTGGACGAACCGCCGGGGGTGTGCGGTGCCGCGGCAGGTGCGCGCGGGTTGCGCGTGGGCCCAGGGCGGAAGGTGGCGAATTCGGTGGTGACGGTTTTTCCCATGATGACGGCGCCGGCCTGCCGGCAGGCCGCCACGCAAGCGGCATCGACGACAGGGCGGTGGTCGGCGTAGATGGGCGAGCCATAGGTGGTCGGCATGTCAGCCGAGTCCATAAGATCCTTGGCGCCGATGGGTACGCCTTGCAGTGGCCCGGCTGCTCCCGCACGGTCCAGCTCGCGCGCCTGCTGCAGTGCCTGCTCGGCGTCGAAATGCTGCCAGGCACGAACCTGCACTTCCTGGGCCTGGATACGTTCGACATAGGCCCGGACCACCGCTTCCGCCGTGATGTCCCGGCTGGCCACTGCGGTTGCCAGTTCGCGCACCGAGAGACTGGTGATGTCGCGCATGGCGCCTCAGCCGAAATAGGCGGAGCGGACTTCGTCGTTCTCGGACAGTGCCCGGGCCGTCCCTTCGGCCACCACCCGGCCTTGCGACAGGACGTAACCGTAGTGCGAGATGGCCAGCGTCTGGCGCGCGTTCTGCTCCACCAGCAGCACGGTGATTCCCAGTTCGTTGATCTGCCGGATGACGCGGAAGTTTTCCTTCACGTAGAGCGGTGACAGTCCCAGCGAAGGCTCGTCGATGACCAGCAGCCGGGGGTTGGCCATGAGCCCGCGGCCGATCGAGACCATGGCCTGTTCACCACCGGACATCGTGCCGGCCAGTTGCATGGAGCGCTCCTTGAGACGAGGGAACACCTCGAAGACGTAGTCGATCCGGCGACGCAGCTGGCTGGCATCGATTTCCAGATAAGCGCCCAGAGTCAGGTTCTCCTGTACCGTCATGCGCGGAAACACCTTGCGTCCCTCGGGGATGCAGGCGATGCCACTGGCGATGATGCGATGCGTCTTCTCGTGGGAGATGTCCTTGCCGTTCCAGAGGATCTGCCCCTGGCGCGCGGGCGTCAGACCGAGGATGGAGCGGATCAGTGTGCTCTTGCCCGCGCCGTTGGCACCCAGGATGCAGGTGATCTTCCCCGGCTGGGTCTCGATGGACACATCATGCAGGACGTTAACCTTGTCGTAACCTGTCGTGAGGTGGCGTACGCTCAGCTGGCTCATGCGTCTTCTCCCAGGTAGGCCGTCTGCACATTGGCGTCGGCCGTGATTTCGGCATAGGTGCCTTCAGCGATCTTGCGTCCATAGTTCAGCACCACGCAGCGTTCCGTGACGCGCTCGATGACGTTCATCTCGTGTTCGATGAGTACCACAGACAGGTTGTTCATCTTGCCGCGTACCTGCAGGATGTCCTGCATCAGTTCGTCGGTCTCGTCGTGTGTCATGCCGGCCGAGGGCTCGTCCAGCAGAAGCAGTCGGGGCTGGCTCATCAGCGCGCGGCAGACCTCGATCCGGCGGCGGTCGATCATGGTGAAGGTCTCCACCGGTTCGAACAGCCGGTTCACCAGTGGCGGGCTGAAGATCTGCAGCAGGCTGCGTACCTTTTCCACGTAACGCTCGTATTCGGCACGGAAGGCCTTGCGTCGTAGCAGATTGAAGACCAGGCCGTGCTGCATGTGCTGGTAGTCGCCGATGACGATGTTGTCGAACACAGTGAGCGACAGCGACAGGCGCGAGCGCTGGAAGGTGCGTGCGACTCCACCACGGTAGATCTCCTGCGGTGTCCTGCCGATGATGTCGCTGCCGTCGTAGCGGATGCATCCGCTGCTGGCTTTGTACAGGCCGGTGAGCACGTTGAAGAAAGTGGTCTTGCCCGAGCCGTTGGGCCCCAGCAGGCCCAGGATCTCGCCCTGGCGCACGGACATGTTCAGTTCGTCGAGTGCGGTCAGACCGCCAAATCGCATCGTGAGGTTTTCGACCTCGATGAGGTTCACATGACTCATTTGGATGTTTCTCCGCGGAAGAAGATGCGGGTCTTGCGAGGCAGCAGACCTTGCGGACGGAACAGCAGGATCACGATGACCAGCGCTGCAAAAAGCAGGAACCGGTATTCCTGGATGAATTGCAGCTTCTCGGGCAGCACCAGCACGATCAGCGCCGCCGGAATCAGGCCGACGATGTTGCCCAGGCCCCCGAGGATGACGATGGACAGCATCAGCAGCGAATCGGCGAAGGTGAAGTTGTTTGGCGCCACGAAACCCGACACCATGCCGTAGAGGCTGCCTGCGATGCCGGCGAAAAAATTGCCCGTGGTGAACGCGATCACCTTCCAGCGTGCGATGTGCAGTCCGAAGGTGGATGCGGCGGTTTCGTCCGTGCGCACCACATCCATGCTCAGGCCGATCCAGGAGCGTTCCAGCGCGCTGACCAGGGCATAGACCAGGACAAATACCGCCAGACTCAACAGCGCGTAGGCCACGTAGAAGGACATCTCGATGCCCGGGATCGTGATGCCGTCGTTGAACGACAGGCCCAGGATCTTCATGCCCGGCACCTGCAGGCCCTGGGGACCGCCCAGCACGTCGTTGACCTCAAGAAAGGTCTTGAACAGGATGCCGAAGGCGATGGTCACCAGTGCGGCGTAATGTCCGCGCGTGCGCAGCACGGGGGTGATGAGCGCCGATCCGATCAGGGCGGCCGCCAGGCCGGAGAGGAGGATCACCAGCAGATGCGGTATTTGCGTGTGGGCGGCCAGGACTGCGGTGGCGTAGCTGCCGATGCCGAAGAAGGCTGCACCAGCGAAGTTCGCCACGCCTGAGTAGCCGAACTGCACCGTCAGACCCAGGCAGGCCGTGGAATAGAGCAGCACGGCGCACAGCATCAGCAGGATGAAATGCGAGTCATGGAAGGCGGCGATCAGTGTCAGTCCACCCAGCAGCGCCAGGGTGCGAGCCAGGCCAGGGCGTTCGGCTGCAGCGGCTTCCATCGCCCGGGTGGTGCCGATCTTGCGGCTGAGGGCCGCCGCCGCGGCGGCGACCGCGACCAGCAGCGCCACGCCCAGCTGGCTTTCGGCATGCAGGAACAGCCATACGTACAAGGTCAGGGCCGCGGCCGCAATCAGCAGCACCAGGGCATCTTTGGGAGATTTGTCGGTCGATCTCATGGTTTCAAACACGCTCGCTGGTTTTTTCTGCGATCAGGCCGGTGGGCTTCCAGGCCATGAAGATGATGACCGCCGCGAACGCAAACACGTCCTTGTAGGCGCTCGGGACGTTGGGGATGAGGGCCGGCAGCAGGGCGCTGCCGAGCACCTGGAGGGCGGCGAACAGGAAGCCACCGATGATGGCGCCGTACATATTTCCCAGTCCCCCCAGGATGGCAGCGGCAAAGCCGATGACTCCCAGCAGCAGGCCGACGTTGAAGTTGACCTCGTTGTAGTAGAGGCCGTTCATGACGCCAGCCAGTGCGGCCAGGCCCGAGCCCAGCGCAAAGGTCAACAGCACCACGGCCTCGAAGTTGATGCCCATCAGGCGGGCCGTCTCGCCGTCCTGCGCCACGGCGCGGATGGCCATGCCCAGTTTCGTGCGCGTGATGAGGAAGTGCACGCCCGCGATGGCTGCCAGGCCGCCGGCCAGCAGGATCAGGTTGTCGACCCGCAGGGAGATACCGCCGACTTCGAAAGACGAGGTGGGCAGCAATGCCGGAAAGGGTTTGGGGTTGGAGCCGTCCGGGTAGAACAGGCGTACGGCTTCGCGGATCACCGTGCCCAGCATCAGCGTGGCCAGCAGCGTGTTGAGCGGCGGTGCTTTGTGCAGCGGCAGGATGAGGAACTTGGCGATGACCGCCCCCAGTGCTCCGGTCAGTCCGACCGCGAACAGCACCACGCACAACAGATTCAGCAGGGGCGAGCTGATGCCCACCGCCGTCAGGGCGATCGATGCAGCCAGACCCGCAAAGGCACCGACCATCAGCGTATCGCCGTGGGAAAACTTGATGACGTCCAGTACCCCGAAAAACAGGGTGAAGCCCACGGCGACCATGGCATAGATCATGCCCAGCATCAAGCCGTTGAAGATGTATTGACCGATTTCACTCATCGCCAGTTCCAGAACGGAGAAAGAGCCTGCCTGCGCCGCAGCGCAGGCAGGGCTGGATCACAGGCCAGCGAGCTTGCGCTTGCCCTGGCCATAGCTGCTGTCTTCCCAGAGCACCCAGTTGCCGTTTTCGACCACGTACTTGCTGATCAGCGGCACGATGTTCTGGCGATGGTCGTCGAAGGTCACCTTGCCAATGATGGTGTCGGCGTCCTTGGTCTTGTTCAGGACCTCCAGCACCTTTTTACGATCCGGGCCGACTTTCTCGACTGCATCCATGATCAGGTTGGCTGCGGCGAAGGCGAAGGGACCATAGGCTTCGGCGGGCTCGCTGTATTTCTGCTGCGCGTATTTGCCGGTGAAGAACAGGCCGCCAGGCAGTTTTTCCCAGGGTGCGCCCTCGATGAAGGACAGGCTGCCTTCGGCCAGCTCCTTGCCGACGCCGGTGATGTAGGCGTCGGACTTGATGCCCGAGGTGCCCTGCAGCTGGACCTTGATGCCCAGCTTCTCCATCTGGGTGCGGATGCGTACACCCAGCGGAGTCAGGCCGCCGAAATAGATGACATCGGGCTTCAGTTCACGGATCTTGGTCAGTTCGGTCGTGAAGTCCTGCTGGTCGGCCGTCACGCCGAAGGTCCCGAGGATGGTTCCGCCGCTCTTCTTCAGAGAGTCGCTGAAGTACTTGTTGTGGCCTTTCCCGTAATCGGTGGTGTCGTGGATGATGGCCCATTTCTTGTAGCCCAGACCGGTCATGAACTTGGCTGCCACCTCGTTCTGGTTGATCATGGTGCCGTTGACGCGGTGCACTTCCTTGTAGTTGTTGGCGTAGGTGACTTCCGGCAGCACGGCGCCCCAGACGACAGCGGGCATGCCGAAGCGGTTGTAGATGCTCACGGTGGCCATCGCCACGGCGGAACAGTAGTGGGTGACGCCGGCCACGATGCTCTTGTCGGCCGCCATCTTGGTGGCCACCTGCACCCCCACATTGGGCTTGCATTCGTCATCCTGGCTCACCAGCTGATAGGTGTACTTGGCCTTCGGATCCTCGTTGCGCAGTCGCACGGCCAGGTCCGCAGAGTTGCGTCCACCCAGGCCCACGTTGGACACGCCGCCCGTGAGCGGGGCGATGAAGGCGATCTTCACGACGTCCTTGGCCAGAACGGGGGCTGACAGCAGGGCCAGTGTGGCGCTGGTCAGCAGCGCGGAGCCGGCGAGAAAGGTCTTCCTGGAGAGCATAGTCATATCCTTTCAATGGATGGGAGGGGCCAAACAAGACGAAGCCAACAAGATTCGTGTTCCATGCACAAAATTCAAGTGACTTGAATCTATGTAGCAACGTTTATGCCATAGGGGATGAACTGTTCCATGGGGGTAAACCCGTGCCATGCAGGTGCGTAGCGCACCATATGTGTGACTGGCAAGTCGTCGCCAAACGAACATTGCACCAGCCCGGCCCAAATACGAACCAAGCATCGGAAGCAAATCTGCGACCATGCCAGACGTGAAAAAGCCGGTGGCCCTGCGCCCACCGGCTTTTCTG
>LNFM01023026.1_pt1 | contig 10516 bp, 9 predicted proteins | sample 596031 | NCBI WGS metagenome assembly LNFM01 (sample SAMN04254537, study PRJNA301005) | activated carbon metagenome | isolation source: dual media filters at the Ann Arbor, Michigan drinking water treatment plant | place: USA: Ann Arbor | reverse complement strand
TGGGCGGCAATATGGCTGCGCGTTTATTACGTCACAAAATTGAAGTCGTTGGCTTCGATTTCAACACAGAATTCGTCAACAATCTAGTTAAAACTGAAGGCATGATTGCGGCAACATCCGTGCAAGATGCCGTAAGCAAACTAGAAGGACAAAAAATCGTTTGGTTAATGTTACCAGCAGGCGAAATTACCGAAAATCAAATTAAAGACTTAATTCCGTTATTAAACAAAGGCGATATCATCGTCGACGGCGGTAACTCAAACTACAAACACAGCCAACGTCGCGGCGCGATGTTAGCAGAACAAGGTATTGGCTTTATAGACTGCGGTACTTCTGGCGGCGTTTGGGGCTTGGATAACGGCTACTGCCTAATGTACGGTGGCGATAAACAATATGCAGACGTGTTAGCACCTTATGCACAAGCATTAACACACGCAGACCGTGGTTGGGCACACGTTGGCCCAGTAGGCTCTGGCCACTTTACCAAAATGCTACACAATGGTATCGAATACGGCATGATGCAAGCATTTGCAGAAGGTTTGGATTTATTAAAAGGCAAAGAAGAGTTTGATTTAGATTTAGCGCAAATTACCGAATTATGGCGTCATGGTTCAGTTGTACGTAGCTGGTTACTTGACCTGACAGCTGAAGCACTTAAAAATGATCAGGATTTAGATTCAATCGCTCCATATGTTGCTTGCTGCACCAGTATTAACAGTGGCATTACAAGCGCGTTTCAGAAGCCAAGATAAACATGGTTATAGCTATAAATTGTTATCTTTAATGCGTAACGCTTTTGGCGGCCATGCAGTAAAGAAAAACTAATAAGTTAAAGTGAATAAACGTCATTTCCACATTGGTGGGAATGACGTAATAGTGCAATTCTTACCTAAATTAATAGAGTGACGTTTTAGACAAGGCTTATTGAAATGACGCAAACCCCTGCAGCAAGCAACCAAATTGACCCATGTACCCTTGTGCTATTTGGCGCAAGCGGCAATTTAGCACGTGTAAAGCTTTACCCTGGATTATTTAGACTAGATTCAATTGGTCGCCTACCTGCCGAATTGAAAATTTTAGCGGTTGGCCGTCAAGAAGTAACTCAAGAAGCATGGCGTGCTGATATTAAAAGCATGCTGGATGCCAAATTTAAAAAAGGCTATGATGCCGCGGCATTTGAGCGATTTATTGCACGTAATTTTTATCATGCCAATCCGCCAACGGATCCTGATGCGTTTAGCAAGCTTAAAAATACATTAAGCGACACAAAAACATTCCCGCAAAACTTGGCTTACTTTTTATCAGTACGCCCTGTGGATTTTGCGCCAGTGGTGGAATCGTTAGCAAAAGTGGGTTTAACACAAGAAGATAAATTCTGGCGCCGTGTTGTTGTTGAAAAACCATTTGGCACTGATTTAGCATCGGCTAAAGAATTACAATCTGCGCTGACTAAAAACTTAAAAGAAAGCCAGATCTACCGTATTGACCACTATTTGGGTAAATCAGCGTTGCAAAACATTTTGCTACAGCGCTTTACTAACACCATTTTAGAGCCTATTTGGAACAATCAATATATTGATCATGTACAAATCACCAATACCGAAATGCTTGGCGTTGGCGATCGCACGCAGTTTTACGACAGCACAGGTGCTTTGCGTGACATGATTCAAAGCCATATTCTGCAAACTTTGGCTTTAACTGCCATGGAATTGCCAAAAGACCTAACGCCTGATGGCGTTCGCGACGCGAAAATCAAAGTTTTAGAGCAAATTCGCCCGATTCCAGTCAATGAGTTAAGCAAGCACGCTTTCCGTGCACAATATAAAGCAGGTGAAGTGAATGGTGAAAGCGTTCCTGGCTACTTGGAAGAGTTAGGAAATCCTGACAGCGTGGTAGAAACTTACGCGGCGCTTAAATTGTTTATTGATAACCCACGCTGGAAAGGTGTGCCGTTTTATATCCGCACCGCAAAACGCTTGCACGAAGCCGATACCCGCATTTCGATTCGCTTTAAAAAAGCACCATTGCAAGTCAATGATCAAGACCAAAACTGGCTGATTATCGGCATTCAACCGCGTGAATGCATCAAAATGGAAATTCAAGCCAAAGTACCAGGCTTAGACATCAACACCCGCACTATTCAATTAGATGCTGCAAACCGTTTGCCTGAAGATGATACGGTTGATGCGTATGAGGCTTTATTACTTAACTTAATGCAGGGTGATAATTCTAACTATCTACACATTAGTGAAGCCGAAGCACAGTGGCGTTTGATTGACCCGGTCGTTAAAGCTTGGGCGGCAGATAAATCACCTGTGCATCAATACCCAGCTGGATCAAGTGATCCAGAAGCATCGAAAGTGATTTTTGAAGCTGAGGATCAGTTCTGGCGTTATAGTATTGAGCTAGGTGGCGATAAAATTTAATGTTACGTTTATAAAAAATGCAATCATTACGTAATGTAGTAATGGTACATTGCAACAAATATTGGTGAGCCTTACACAGTATTTTGCATATCAGCAATACTAAGTAAGGCCACTTTTTTATATGACAAAAACAAAAGATTGTGGATTGTGCCGGAAAGCTGACACAATACTTTTTAGAGTGCAAATAGTGCTGGGTAAAACGTGGATTTTTGTGTGTAAAGACTGTTGCGAAAAGGCAAAAGCTCAGCCGCACTACCGCTATGGTGGCACTTGGAAAGGTTCTAGGCACTAAATTACTACACTAATTTAGCCTATCCAGAATTTCAAAGCAGTGAAACTAGTTTACTTTGAATTGTTTTTTGCATAAAAACTTCGCAAATCCAGCGTTAATGGTATCGTAAGTATCTTTTTAATTTAACAGCATTAATTTAATGATAAAGCACAAAAAATGAGTATAAAATCAGATAAATGGATTCGCCAAATGGCTGAAGAGCATCAAATGATTTCTCCGTTTGAGCCAAACCAAGTCAAGATGAATGCCGCTGGCGAGCGCATGGTTTCTTACGGCACCTCTAGCTATGGTTACGATATTCGCTGTAGTAAAGAGTTTAAATTGTTTACCAATTTAAACAGCACAATCGTTGACCCCAAAAATTTCGACCCAAATTCATTTGTTGAAGTAAATGCAGATTACTGCATTATTCCGCCAAATTCGTTCGCGCTTGCCCGTACCGTTGAGTACTTTAAAATTCCGCGTAACGTATTGACAATCTGCTTAGGCAAATCTACTTACGCGCGTTGCGGCATCATTGTAAACGTCACGCCGTTTGAACCAGAATGGGAAGGCTATGTGACATTGGAATTTAGCAATACTACGCCACTACCCGCGAAAATTTACGCCAACGAAGGCTGTGCACAAGTGCTGTTTTTTGAGGCCGATGCTGATGACATTTGCGAAACCAGTTACAAAGATCGTGGCGGTAAATACCAAGGCCAAGTGGGCGTTACACTGCCTAAAATCTAGCATTAAAAATCTAGTAACACACAAGATTTAATTAAGGATATTAAATGAAGTTTCGCTTTCCCGTTGTTATTATCGATGAAGACTTTCGCTCTGAGAACTCCTCAGGTTTAGGTATTCGCGTACTGGCAAAAGCCATCGAATCAGAAGGTTTTGAAGTATTGGGTGTCACCAGCTATGGCGATTTGACCTCATTCGCGCAGCAACAAAGTCGCGCTTCGGCCTTTATTCTATCCATTGATGACAATGAATTTATTGAAGAAAATCAAGACGCACTAGATAACTTACGTAAATTTGTAGACGAAATTCGTTACCGTAATGAAGAAATCCCTATCTTTTTGCATGGTGAAACACGTACATCGCGTCATATTCCAAACGAAATCTTGCGTGAACTTAATGGCTTTATCCATATGTATGAAGACACGCCAGAATTTGTGGCGCGCTATATTCTTCGTGAAGCACGCACCTATTTAGATAGCCTTGCCCCACCCTTTTTTAAAGCGTTAACAGAGTACGCAGCCGATGGCTCATATTCATGGCACTGTCCTGGCCATTCTGGTGGCGTAGCGTTTTTAAAATCCCCAGTTGGTCAAATGTTTCACCAGTTTTTTGGTGAAAATATGTTGCGTGCAGACGTTTGTAACGCGGTAGATGAACTTGGTCAACTATTAGACCATACAGGCCCTGTAGCGGCTTCTGAACGCAATGCGGCGCGTATTTACAACTGCGACCATTTGTATTTTGTGACTAACGGTACTTCGACTAGTAACAAAATGGTGTGGAACAGTACAGTCGCGCCTGGTGATGTAGTAGTAGTAGACCGCAACTGCCATAAATCAATTCTGCATGCGATTATTATGACAGGCGCTGTCCCTGTATTTTTGATGCCGACACGTAACCACTTTGGCATTATCGGGCCGATTCCAAAAAGCGAATTTGAATGGGAAAACATTCAAAAGAAAATTGATCGCAACCCGTTTATTTTAGATAAATCAGCTAAACCACGCGTTTTAACCATTACACAATCGACATACGATGGTGTGTTGTACAACGTAGAAGAAATCAAAGACATGCTGGATGGCAAGATTGACACCCTGCATTTTGATGAGGCTTGGTTGCCGCATGCCACATTCCATGATTTCTATGGTGATTATCATGCGATTGGTGAGGGCCGTCCGCGCTGTAAAGAGAGCATGGTGTTTTCAACACAATCTACCCATAAATTGTTAGCAGGCTTATCTCAAGCTAGCCAAATTTTGGTGCAAGATGCCGAAAATAATAAGCTAGACCGCGATATTTTCAATGAAGCATATTTGATGCATACCTCTACCAGCCCGCAATATTCGATTGTGGCCAGTATTGACGTAGCCGCAGCCATGATGGAAGCGCCTGGTGGCACTGCATTGGTTGAAGAAAGCCTGATGGAAGCATTAGACTTCCGCCGCGCCATGCGCAAAGTGGATGAAGACTGGGGTGCCGACTGGTGGTTCAAGGTTTGGGGCCCAGATGACTTATCTGAAGAAGGCTTAGAAGAGCGCGACGCATGGATGTTGAAAGCTAACGACGCTTGGCATGATTTCGGTAATCTAGCAGAAGGTTTCAACATGCTGGATCCAATCAAAGCGACTATCATCACGCCTGGCTTGGATATCAAAGGTAATTTTTCTGATAAATTCGGTATCCCTGCGGCCATTGTCACTAAATATTTAGCTGAGCATGGCGTAATTGTTGAAAAAACTGGCTTATATTCATTCTTTATTATGTTCACTATCGGCATTACAAAAGGCCGCTGGAACACGATGGTAGCGGCTTTACAGCAATTTAAAGATGACTACGATAAGAATCAGCCTTTGTGGAAAGTATTGCCAGAATTTGTACAGAAACAACCTAGATACGAAAAAGTCGGTTTGCGTGATTTGTGCGAAAAAATACATGCGGTTTACAAAGCCAATGATGTGGCGAAATTAACCACAGAGATGTATTTATCAGACATGGTGCCAGCAATGAAACCGACTGACGCTTTTGCCAAAATGGCGCATCGTAAAATTGAGCGTGTAGCAATTGATGATTTGGAAGGCCGCGTGACTGCTGTGTTGTTAACGCCCTACCCACCCGGAATTCCATTATTGATTCCTGGTGAGCAATTTAATAAAGTGATTGTTAATTACCTTAAATTTGCGCGTGAATTCAATGAGAAGTTTCCTGGCTTTGAAGCAGACAATCATGGCTTAGTGAAAGAAATGATTGATGGTAAAGCTGTGTATTTTGTGGATTGTGTAGAGCAATAAACCGCTTTATTTATGCATTTCACGTTTATCAAGCGTTAGCTTTTTAAATGATTATTTTCTAATATAAACTAAATCGCTATATTCAAGACCACTCGCTGAGATGTGGTCTTTTTTTTCGCTTAATTGCCAAGCATTGGTATCAATTTCAGAAAAGAAAGCATCGCCTTGTACATTGATATTTACTTTAGTTAAAAACAATTTATTCGCTAGCGCAATCCCATGCTGATATAACTCAGCGCCGCCAATCAAAAATGGCTCATTATCGTCTTTGCACAAAGTGATCGCTGATTCTAAAGAATGAGTAATCAATGCGCCTTCAACTCTGTAATTTTTGTTGCGCGTTACAATCACTGTTGTACGGCCTGGTAATAGTCGCCCAAGTGATTCATATGTTTTGCGGCCCATGATAATGTGATGGCCTGTCGTTAGGGCTCTAAAGCGCTTTAAATCTTCTGGCAAGTGCCACGGCAAAGTGTTGTTGATGCCAATCACGTTGTTGTTAGCAACTGCAACAATAATAGATAAATTTTTCATGCGTTTATTATACTGAATCAATCTGTAAATGACTGGCATCATTTAATGCTTTGTACATAGTAAAACACCCCACATTTCTGTGAGGTGTTTGATTGGTTAAATTAACCAGTAACTGACTATATTAAAAAAACTATAGTGCGAATACTGTTAATGCACCGCCGCCAGGAGCAGCGTTGTATTTTGTTAATTCTTTGTAACCACCAGCAGCACCAAGTGCATCTGTGTCGTTGGTCATACCCAAGTTCATTGCAACGCCAGCCCAACCACCGATACCTGAATAGGCACCAACGTATTGTTTACCTTTGTTACCGTATGTGAATGCATTACCAATAATGCCTGAACCTAGTTGGAATTTCCAAAGTTCTTTACCTGATTGTGCATCAACAGCTTTGAACCAACGGTCTAATGTACCGTAGAACACAATATCAGACGCTGTTGTTAACACACCACCCCAAGCAGAGAATTTCTCTTTGTTGTACCAAACTTTTTTGTTGGTCATTGGGTTGTAGGCACCAAAACCGCCCATCACGCCGTCAGGACCAGCAAACATCGTTAAAGTAGCACCAACCCATGGTTGACCAGCAACGTATTTAGATTCAACTGGCTCCTGTTTTTGGTGAGTATGCAGCTGGTTGTTGGTCTTTAGTACCCAATGCAGCTGGGCAGATGCCTTTTGCATTGTAGTCTTGGTGAGTTGAATAACGGCTGTCTTTAGCAGGAACGCCCGTTTTCATATCTACGCCAGTTGCCCAGTTAACAAACGGATGTACTTTTTCTGCCGCAATCAAATTACCATTGTGTGCATTCCAAGTATATGCAAAACCGTTACGGTCATGGTGCCATGCGTATGTTTTGCCACCTTTGTCAAATAGAATGACGTCGTTTACGCCGTCATAATCCCACTCATCGTGTGGCGTCATTTGCATGCCCCACTTAGCGATACCTGTATCTAAATCGCGCGCAAATACTGTCATTGACCATTTGTTGTCGCCTGGACGTACATCTGGGTTCCAAACTGATGGGTTACCTGTTCCATAATATACTAAGTTTGTACGTGGGTCATACGGCCACCAGCCCCAAGTTGAGCCACCACCATGTTGCCAACCATCTTTAACTGCTTGTGGTTTCAACCATGTACGTGTGCCTAGTTCTTTTTCGCCGATTTTAATTTGATCGTTTGGCAAAGGTTTGAAAGAACCACCTTGTTTGTTGCCGCCATTAACATCTTGATAAACTGATAAAGCGTTGTATTGTGGGTTTGCTGAGTTAAAATCAGCGCCAATTAATACTTCTGCATCTGGGCCTGTTGAGTAAGCTTTCCATGCTAATGAGCCATCTTTAATATAATAAGCAGCTAAGAAGCAACGTACGCCGAATTCAGCGCCTGAACAACCAGTTAACACTTTGTCTTTGATAACGTGCGCAGCGTTAGTGTTTGTTGCGCCCACTTTTGGATCTGTGTTTTTAACTTCCCATACTTTAGCGCCTGTTTTAGCGTCTAAAGCAACCAACATACCGTCATTTTGTTGTAAGAAAATTTTGCCGTCGCCGTAACCTAAGCCACGTGAAACGTTATCGCAACATAAAACAGCTTGCACTGATGGGTCTTGTTTTGGGAAATATGACCAAACGATTTTTTGATTGTCGTTTAAATCTAGCGCGTAGATATTGTTTGGAAATGCTGTGTGCAAATAAAGCATATTGCCAACAACCACTGGTGAACCTTCGTGACCACGGTTTACACCGGTTGCGAATGTCCAAGCTGCTTTAAGGTTTTTAACGTTACCTTTATTAATTTGTGATAACTTGCTATAGCCTTGGTTATCGTGTTGTCCACGTGGGTGCACCCAGTTATTAGAATCTTTCATTGCGGCTTCTTGATCTGCTGCGGCAAATGCCATGGCTGGTAAAGCCATTGCAACGCTAGCAGCAATACCGATTACGCGTTTATTAGTAAACATTTTTTATATCTCCAAAGATAATATGGAAAGCAATGCAAGCGATTAAAACGCTGCAAAACGTCATTTGGCTTATATAAAACTGGTACTAGGATGGCCAGAATCTTAAAACATCATAAAAAAACTGTGTTTTTAAATGAATTTGTTTCAATTTGTTAAGCGATTGTTACTGTAACGAAAAAAACAAGGCTTTAAGCCAGCCTGATTGCTTAATTTTGAGCGGTCCAGTTGTAGATATTCGCACATATATAAATTTTTTTTGTTAATATTGCCTTGTGGATTTAGCCTAGATTTCCATTTAGTAAAAATTAAACCTATTTAATTTGCTGAATGTTAAGGAATGTAATGCTAAGACCATGGAATCTCAATATGGAAATCGTGCGTGGATCATCTACGCCGATTCACATTCAAATAGCCGAAACCATCGTGAATGAAATTCAACGCGGTCGCTTTCTTCCTGGCAGTGTATTACCCGGTACTCGCGAGCTTGCCAACAAACTTCAGCTGAATCGCAAAACCGTTGTACAAGCTTATGATGAGCTTATTTCTAAAGGCTGGTTAACCACCGAAAGCAAGCGCGGTACTTTTGTGTCATCGCGGGTGCTAATGGTGAATCAATCTTCTAAAGTAAATAAACCATTATTTATGCCAATCTCTGCATCTAAGCATCGCCTATCGGTTGAAATGCTGCCTGATGATTACATCAACAAACAAGCCAACCCAAAATCAGCAGTTAGCTACTTACATTTAAGTGAAGATATACCAGATGCAAGGTTGATTCCTTACCCTCTTTTTTCGCGCGCTATGCGGCATGCCACTAACTCTTTAACACGCAATAATAAATTACATTACTCTGATGCCAGAGGTAGCATTGTATTGCGCAAAGCCATATTAAATATGCTAAATATGGAAAGAGGTTTTCATGCAGATTTAGAGCATATTTGTATTGTGCGTGGCAGCCAAATGGGCGTATTTTTAGCTGCACATTTATTAGCAGATGCTGATAGCTGTTTTGTTGTAGAGCAATTGCACAACCCTTTAGCGCGCGAAACATTTAAAAATTGTGGCGCCAAATTACTCACGGTTGGGCACAATGAGCACGGTATTCAAATAGATGCTTTAGAGAAGCTTTGCATTAACCACCCTGTAAAAGCCATTTACGTAACGCCACATCACCAAATGCCAACTGCCGTTGTAATGACTTTGGAAAACAGAAAAGCGTTATTAAAACTGGCCGAACGTTATCAGTTTGTAATCATTGAAGATGGTAGCGGCTGTGAGTTAGATACCCATAAAAACATGCTGCCATCTATTGCCAGCTTAGATAACAACGGCCATGTTATCTATGTTGGCTCACTCTCTAAAGTATTAGCGCCAGGATTTAGAATTGGCTATATAGTCGCATCCGCGCCCATTATTTCTTACTGCGCTAGCGATATTTCAATGATTGATCGGCATGGTAATACGATGATTGAAGCAGCGATTGCGGAGCTGTTGCATACGGGTGAGATTAAGCGCCATATCAGTAAAACTGCAAAAATTTATCAAGAGCGTAAAGCACATCTTATGCATTTAATTCAAACTGAGCTAAATGAGTTCTGTACGCCAATGCAATATTCAAGCGGATTAGGTATATGGCTAGATTTAGCCGCACATATTCGTTTAGATTTATTAATACAAGATGCCGAAAAGCAAAAAATTATTTTGCGCTGCGCACATTATTACAGCGAAAACACAACAGCTTCTGGCATTAGACTCGGTTTTGCGCATCTCAATAAAGATGAAATGACCAGCGCTGTTCATCGGCTTAAAGATGTATTCATGTATCAATCCAAAATTGCGTTAAGTGCATAATTTGAAATGAGTTGGTGGTTGTGAACAACCTTAATTGGTTGTTATAGCGCAACCATCTTGTAAAATATTCGTCTTTAAAATTTAATATCTTATAAAAATCAATCACTTAAAAAATGTGATAGCTTGGTACAGTACTTGCCTATATACAACTATGGGAGAGCTATCACTAGGACCTTTATCTGTACGCAATTTCTAAGGGTTGTGTAAATGTAAAGGGGTAGACTCCCTACTCTATTTAGCAATATATGCATTTTGCAAATTAAAATCGTTTGTGCAGCATATATGTAAAAACACCCCACATTTCTGTGAGGTGTTTCATTGGTTAAATTAACCAGTAACTGACTACAATTTTAAAGTACTTAATTAAAGTACTAAATTATAGTGAGAATACTGTTAATGCACCGCCGCCAGGAGCAGCGTTGTATTTTGTTAATT
>LNFM01025930.1_pt1 | contig 10517 bp, 12 predicted proteins | sample 596031 | NCBI WGS metagenome assembly LNFM01 (sample SAMN04254537, study PRJNA301005) | activated carbon metagenome | isolation source: dual media filters at the Ann Arbor, Michigan drinking water treatment plant | place: USA: Ann Arbor | reverse complement strand
AACGAAGTCAGCAGAAGCCAGCTGCCTCGCGAAGACGTGCGTCACCCTCAGTAAAACGACTCAGCGGCTTGCGTCGTTCAGGGACCAGTCGTAGTCGAGGTAGGTGATGTCAACGCGCCCGCTGCGGATCCGATCTCGGCCCGCTGCAGAGTCCGACAAGCGTTCGGCGTACAGCCCGGCAAAACCGTGCAATGAGGTGACGCCCCGATCACCTCGCTTGAAATCGTCGGCATACCAGTCAAAGATACGCGAGAGTTGCAGTCGCCCCGCGGCTTCGTCAAACCGGTTGCGCGTCCGGTCAGCCATGAAACGGTTCGACTGCTCCTCCAGTTGGGCGTCGATGCGCGTTGCTACAAAGGCTTCTTCGCGCAACATTGGACACCCGATGGACGCGCAGTTCACGGCGAAATGCACCCTGGGATCGTCATAGACGCCCCGCTTGCGCAGCATGCCGTGTTCGATGTCGTCCAGCGACACCTTGCTGCCCAGCAGGGAAATCCATTTCGGCTTCCAGGGACTGGAGAGGAGGCTGCCCAACTCCTTGATCGACGTCAGGTCCGGGTATTTGGTGAGGATCAGTTCGACGGTGAACGCGTTGTAGGCGTTGATCAGGAACGCCTGGCGCTGCGCCAGGGAGAAGGCCGAGAACCCGTCAATGGTGACGGCGGAAAGTGACGACAGATAGGCCGTGAGGTCCCCGCGGTCCTTTGAGAAGCCTGCGTAGCGAACCTGCGATGCCTGCCCGCCGCGAAGCAGCACGACATGCCGTTTGAGCAGACCGGTCCAGGCGGCGTGGCTGTGATCGAACACTGCAGCATGGCTGTGGCCCAGGGGCAACAAGGCCGGAAGGCACCCGGCAGTGAAGAGGAAAAACTGGCGTCGGCTGGTGCTCATGACAAGGCCCTCGGACAAGGGCTGCGTCGTGACCACGCGCGAGGCGGGCGTGGAAGAAGTTTTCATCTGGCTTGTCTTGACGGGTTGAAAGGGATGGAAGGGCCTTTGATTTACGAAGCCGGAGGCCTTTCGGTTACAGGCAGTGCAGAATCCCGGGCCAACAACCCTGCCTTTGGTCGGCACTTGTTCATGCCGCCCCCCCATTTGTGTAACCAAAGCAGCCGCTGCCACGAAATGCCTAGAGAGACAGGTCCCAACGATTTCGAAGCCAGCCTGAAACCGCTGTGGCTGCGTGCGCAGCAAGGCGATGAGGTCGCTTACCGCGAGGCGCTGGAGAAGATCGCGTTGCGCATCCGCGGATTCCTGCGGCGGCGCATGCAGTCGACGCCAGACGACATCGAAGACCTGGTGCAGGAAACGCTGCTGGCACTTCATCTGCAACGCGGAACCTTTGACCCGACGTTGCCGGTCAGCGCCTGGGTCACCGCGATCGCTCGCCACAAGCTGGTCGATCTCTGGAGGCGCCGTGGGCGGCGGGAGAACCTCCACGACGCGCTGGACGATGTGGACGAGGCCTTGCTGGCAGCCGAGCCGGTCGAAGACGGTGCGCAGCGAGACCTTGAAAGGCTGCTTCAGGAGTTGCCACATGTTCAACGTCAGGCCATCGTGTTGACGAAGATCGAGGGGCTGTCGGTAACCGAAGCATCGATGCGCACCGGCATCTCGGAGTCGGCCATCAAGGTACAAGTGCACAGAGGGTTGAAGCGGCTGGCGCAATGGGTGAAAGACACAGGAACATGAAAACGCAATCGTTGATCGAGATGTTGGCCAAGGGCGCAGGGCCTGCCCCCCAGGCGCCCGTGCTGCGGCGACTGGCCCCAGTGGTGGCGCTTGGCTTGATCGCCAGCGCCTTGTCCGCGCTGGTGAGCATGGGATCGATCCCAGTGACCATGTGGGCTACGCAGGCACCGTGGCTGAAGCTCATGTACGGCGGCAGCTTGGCGCTGGCGGCTGGCTGGTTGACGGCGAGGCTTTCCCGGCCGGTGGCGCGCACGCACTGGCCCGTGCGGGCCGTGTTGGCTGTGTTTGCCACCATGCTGGCCCTGGGCGCGCTCACGCTGGTGTCCAGCGCGCCGGATCAACGCATGGCGGCCCTGTTTGGCGAAACCTGGCTCAGCTGCCCAACGAATGTGGTGGCGCTTTCGTTGCCGGCACTGGCCGGCGCACTGTGGGCGCTTCGCGGACTCGCACCCACCCAACTGCGGGCTGCCGGCTTCAACGCTGGATTGATGGCCGGCGCACTGGGCGCCATGGGTTATTCCCTGGTGTGTCCTGAGGTCTCGGCCACGTTTGTGGCAGTCTGGTACTCGCTGGGAGTCCTGCTGACTGGGCTGCTGGGCGCGGTCCTCGGTCCGCGGCTGCTGAGGTGGTGAGGCCGCGACAACGCCCCTGGCGGTATTTTTTCTGCCGGGCTGTAACAAACAATCGGTTGTGAACGACTGATGGTGTCGAACCTTCAACTTCACCAGTCCGTCCCATGCACGACACCCTGCCGCTGCTCACCGCCACCGACTTTCCCGCCATCCGGCGCCAACCCCTGACCACTCTGCAGGTCAACCTCGGTTACCGCTGCAACCAGTCCTGCCTGCATTGCCACGTCAACGCCGGCCCCAACCGCACCGAAATGATGGACGGGGCAACGGTGGACCTGGTGATCGAGGTGCTGAAAGCCAGGCGCATCACCACGCTGGACCTCACCGGGGGCGCGCCGGAACTCAGTGACCACTTCAGGCGCCTGGTGGTGGCGGCACGGAGCCTGGGTGTCGCGGTGATCGACCGCTGCAACCTGACCATCCTCAGCGAGCCCGGTCAGGAAGACCTGGCGGCCTTCCTGGCTGAGCAAGGTGTTCAGGTGGTGGCTTCCATGCCGTGTTATTCCCCGGCCAATGTCGATCGTCAGCGGGGCGATGGCGTGTTCGATCTCAGCATCACCGGGCTGCAGCAACTCAACGCGCTGGGTTACGGAGTGCCGGACAGTGGTCTCACGCTCAATCTCGTCTACAACCCCCAAGGCCCGTCGTTACCACCACCGCAAGGTGCACTGGAGGCCGACTACAAGCGCGAGCTGCTGCAGCACTTCGGCATCCGCTTCAACCACCTGTTTGCGCTGACCAACATGCCGGTGCAGCGTTTTGGGAGCACCCTGGTCTCCAAGGGCACCTTCGTCACCTATATGCAACTGCTCAAGCAGGCGTACCAGGCCGACAACCTCAACACCGTGATGTGCCGCTCCATGATCAGCGTGGACTGGCAGGGCGATCTGTACGACTGCGACTTCAACCAGATGCTGGGGCTGCCGGCCCGCCTGGGCAAGACCTACCGTCCGCACCTGCGGGAACTGCTCGGTGCGGATCCCGAAGGCGAGGCCATCCGGATTGCTGACCACTGCTACGGCTGCACCGCAGGACAGGGCAGCAGTTGCGGTGGTGCACTGGAGTCGGCCGACCCAGCGGCAGCGACGATTTCTGTTCATGCCGCGCATCAAAGCCCATCCCAAACCGTAACTTCAGGAGAGACCCCATGATCGTGTTCACCCGCTGGCTGGCCAGCCTGTTCCTGCTGCTCGCAACGCTCACCGCACAGGCACAGACCACGCCGCTGAAATTCGGTGTCGGCCTGTTCCAGCCCGATCGCGAGCGCAACGACGCCACCTACCGGCCGCTGGCGCAACACCTCTCGCAGCGCCTGGGTCGCCCGGTAGAGCTGCGCACAGTCGACAGCTGGGAAGGCTTGGCCAAGTCGCTCGCCAATGGTGAAACCGACCTGGCCTTGATGGGTCCGTGGGGCTACGTGCTGGCCAACCAGGCGGCCAATGCCCAGGTGGTCTCGACCATCCTGTACGAAGGCAAGCCCGAATACTTCGCGATGATCGTCACCCATCCGGACTCGGGCATCAATTCGGTGGCCGACCTCAAAGGGCGCACCTTTGCCTTTGGCGACAAAGGATCCACCTCCGGTTACCTGATCCCGCTGCATTTCTTCATGAAGCAGGGCATCGATCCCGCGAAGCATTTTTCTCGCGTGCTGCACACCAAGCACCAGGCGATCCAGACCCAGGTCACTGCCGGGCAGATCGACGCTGGCGCCGACTACAACCGCAACCGCGACGCGATGATCGCGCAGGGCCTGATCAAAGCCGAGCGCTCGAAGATCATCTGGCAGTCCGATCCTTTGCCCAACGACGCGTTTGCCGTCAGCGAAGCGCTCCACAAGGACAAGGCCTTCGTGGCGCGCCTGCAGGCGGCGCTGGCTGAGGTTGGCCCCCTTCTCAAGACGCAGCCCGGTCTGATGCCGCCGAGCTACACCGGCTTCATCAACAGCGACAACCGGGCCTACAAGCCGATCCGGGACGCTGGTCTGGCCACTGGCACGCTGCAGCCCAAGTGAGCGCGCTGCTGATCCAGCCGCCTTTCTCGCCACCGCGTTGGTCCGGTCGGGCGCGTTTTGCGCTGCTGGTGCTCGCCTATGCGCTGCTGGTGGGCGTCTGCCTGGGCAGCCTCTGGGTGGCGGGCGAGTTGTCGCTGGGGCGCAACCCCGTGGCCAATCTGATCAAGTCGATCGGTGAATTCGCGTACCCGAGTTTTCTGGATGTGTGGTTCGGGCCGGAGCGCCTGGAATACCGCAGCGACGACGGCACCTTGCTGCGCGTGGAAGACCGCCGCGTGGTGGAGGCCGATTTTCTGGCGGCACTGGGGCGTGCCACCTGGGTCACGTTCCAGATCGCCACCCTGGGTTCGCTGCTGGGGGCCTTGCTGGCCTTGCCCCCCGGCCTGCTGAGCGCGCGCAACCTGGGCGCACCTCGCTGGCTGGCCTGGGCGAGCAAAGGTCTGCTTGACGTGCTGCGCGCCATTCACACACTGGTGTTCGGCCTGGTGCTGGTGGGCATTGTTGGCCTGGGTCCGACCGCCGGCATACTGGCCATTGCGCTGCATTCCATGGGCACCTACGGCAAGCTGTACGCGGAGTCGGTCGAGTCGCTGGACATGGGCGCCATCCACGCCGTGCAAGCCACCGGCGCGTCGCGCACCCAGGTCTTCTTCAACGCCGTGTGGCCCGCCGTGCTGCCCCAGTTCGTGTCGAACCACCTCTACATCTGGGAGTTCAACATCCGCGACTCGACCATCCTGGGCCTCATCGGCGCGGGCGGCCTCGGCCTGCTGATCTCCGAGGCGGTCAGCCTGTTCCAGTGGAGCCGCCTGGCCACCATCCTGCTCGTCGTCATCGCGCTGGTGGTGGCGTTCGACAGCCTCTCTCGGCGCATACGCCAGGCTTTGCTGTGAGCGCCACAACACACGACATCCACATCCGCAAGCTGGCCGTGAAAGCCGGTGCGCGGACCTTGCTGCGACTGGACGAACTGCACATCGGTGCCGGCGAGCGGGTGGCCATCGTCGGGCACAACGGCGCGGGCAAATCGACGCTGCTGCGGGTGCTCGGTGGCCTGGCGGTTCCCACCGAAGGATCGGTCAGCGTGCTGGGGCGGCCGCTGCAGGAGCCGGTGTCCGACGCCGCGCTGCGCGCCTGGCTGCACATGGTGTCGCGCTTGAGCGCGCGCGAGAACGTGTTGATCGGCGCGCTGGGACGCCTGAGCGGCTGGCGCAGCTGGAGCCGCCTGTACCCCGCGACGCTCGTGGCTGAGGCCGACGAGGCGCTTGCTGTGGTTGGTCTGGAGGGTCTGGGCGATACACGCACCGACCGTCTCTCGGGGGGCGAACGCCAGAAGCTCAGCATTGCACGCCTGCGTCTGCAGCGCCCGCGCCTCATCCTGGCCGACGAACCCACGGCCAATCTGGACCCGGCCGCCGCCGCCGATGCCTGCCGATGGCTGTGCAGCATCGCCGGTGGCGCCACACTGATCACCGTGGTACACCAGCCTGCGCTGCTGCCGTTGTTGGCCGATCACGTGATCGGCCTTCGCGATGGCGCGCTGGAATTTGACTTGCCGATCGCTCAGGTCGATGCCGAACGGCTGCAGGCGCTGTATGCGTCTAGCCTGAGCCCGATGCCAACCGACCGCTGTTCAACACCCAACCCATGCCCGACGCCGGCGCTGACGGCTTGCCTGCCAACCCTGCAACGAAGTACCCCATGAACATTGACGCTCCCACGCTCGATGCCTCGCCTGCGACTGCCGGCAGAAGCTGCCCACTGCACTACCGCTACGCGCCCTCGGTGTTCGCCAGCGCGGCGCCTGAGCACCTGAGAGATCTCGATGTGCTTTATGTGGTGGGCGGCTTGTATGGCAACGAGGCCGCACTGCAGCGCGTGATCGAACTGTTCGGGCAGGAGCGCGGGCGAGCCCGCATGGTGTTCAACGGCGACTTCCATTGGTTTGACGCCGATCCAGCCGTGTTCACCCGCATCCAGCAATCGGTGATGCGCTTTGATGCCTTGCGCGGCAATGTGGAGACCGAGCTGGCCGACCAGAACGCCGATGAAAGCGCCGATGCCGATGCCGGCTGCGGTTGCGCCTACCCCGACTGGGTGGGAGACCAGGTGGTCGAACGCTCCAACCGCATTCACAAAGCGCTGCGCAGCTGCGTCACACCCGAGCAGCAGCGCGAACTGCGGTCCTTGCCGATGTGGCTGCGCGCCGATGTCGGTCCACTGCGTCTGGGCGTGGTGCATGGCGACGCGCAGTCGCTCGCCGGCTGGGGCTTTGCGCAGGAGCACCGCTGGTTCGACGAGGCTGACGTGCACGCCTTTGCCAGCACGCACACCTGTCTGCCCGTGTTCCAGCGCCTTGCTTCAAAGCAAGACCACGCACGCTGGGTGTTCAACAACGGCGCCACCGGCATGCCCAACTTCCAGGGCGATGCGGCGGGCCTGATCACCCGCATCGCGCTCTCGCCGTACACGGGCGCCGAGCGTCGTTTCGGCGTGGTCGAGCGTGAGGTTCACATCGACGCCATCGCCATCGAAATCGATACCGCCGCCTGGCAGCGGCAATTCCAAAAGCTGTGGCCCGAGGGCAGCGACGCCCACGCCTCCTACTTCAACCGCATCCAGCACGGTCCGGCCTATCAGCTGCAGGACGCCGTGCGCCCACTGGAGAACTGAACCATGCTCGCCATCATCGGAGGCACCGGCCTCTACGAACTCGACGGTCTGGACATCCACGAACGTCAGGGCGGCGACACGCCGTTCGGCACGCCATCGGGCGAGGTGTTGCGCGGCACCTTGCACGGCCAGGCGGTGCTGTTTCTGGCGCGCCACGGGGCCGGTCACCGGCTGTTGCCGCACGAAGTGAACTACCGCGCCAACGTGTATGCGCTCAAGCGTGCAGGCGCCACCATGATGCTGGGCTTTTCGGCCGTGGGCAGCCTGGCCATCCAAGTCGCGCCTGGCGAGCTTGCGATGCCCGAGCAGTACATCGACTGGACGCGCGGTGCGCGCGAGCGAACTTTCTTCGGTGACGGTGTCGCAGCACATGTCTCCACCGCCAAGCCCGTGAGCAGTGCGCTGGTCGATGCGGTCATGGCCGCTGCAGACAAGTCTGGCCTCTCGGTGCACCGCGGCCTGACCTACGCCTGCGTGGACGGCCCCCGCTTGGGCACCCAGGCCGAGAGCCACCTGCTGCGGCAGATGGGTTGCCACCTGGTGGGCATGACCAACGCACCCGAGGTGTTTCTGGCGCGCGAGGCCCAGATGGCCTATGCCACCGTGGGCCTGGTGACCGACTACGACTGCTGGCTCGACGACCCCACGCAACACGTCAGCGTGTCGGCCGTGTTCGAGCTCTACGGCCAGAGCCTGGCCAAGGCACGTCGCCTGCTCGACGCGCTGTTGTCGCAGACGCTGCCAGTGCCCGAAGCCTCGATCCGCACAGCGCTCACCGGGGCGCTGCTCACGCCCGACGAAGCGATGTCCGAGGCACAGAAGACCTGGGTGTCCCAGCTCCGGTCTTGATCCAGTTCCGAAGTCATCTGCGTAGAACCTGAGAACTTGTTGGAGGCTGAGTGCCTCTCACAAGCTCTGAAGCAGCCAGGCTGCGCCACCCCAACCCCAAGGAGGCTTCCCATGCGAGTTTTTCACGCCATCGCTGCACTCGTTCTGACATCCACCCTCGGCCTGGTCAATGCCGCCGATGGTCTGATCGCAGTCAAGAGTCCTCATGGTGCGAAGGCGACCATGGACCGGCTGGAGGACATCGTCAAACAACGGGGCCTGAACGTGTTCGCGCGCATCGACCATGCCGCTGGCGCGACCAAGGTGGGCAGGCCCCTTCGACCCACCGAGGTGCTCATCTTCGGCAATCCGCAGGGCGGAACACCTTTCATGGAGTGCGCGCAATCGGTTGGCATCGACCTGCCGCTCAAGGCGTTGGTGTGGGAGGACGCATCAGCCCAAGTCTGGGTGGGTTACAACGACCCAGCCTTTCTCGCCCAGCGCCATGGTGTTGCGCAGTGCCCCGTGGTCGAGAACCTGCGCAAGGCGCTCGAAGGTATCGCCGCTGCGGCGACTGCCAACTGATCACATCACTTCGGCTGCTGAATGCCAGCCGGCAGCAAAGCCTCGGGCAGCCAACGAAGATCATCGGGCTCATCGATGTCGTGCAGCGTTGACAAGGTGGTCGCGCTCCAGCCCAACTGGCCCATCCGAGACCGCGTGACCTGCGCCACGCTGGAGGTGCTCCAGGCGATGTCTCGAAATAGGCTGGCATCAAAGCGGTTCAGTGCCAGCAAGACATAGCCACCGTCAAAGGCTGGTACGAGCGCGGCATCGCTGGTGAGCAAGTTCGCTGCCGCCATTCGAATTCGCTCGGCGGTGAGATCCGGGCAATCGGTTCCCATCAACAGCACCGCGTGGCCCGCGGCCAACGCACGTTGAGCAGCCCGCGCCATTCGCTCTCCCAAGTCACCATGGCCTTGATCGCTGATGCGCAGCGCTGCGTGCTGCGGCAACAGCTCCGACCACATGGGATCTTCAGGCGCAGGCGTCACACACACCTCCACAGTGCCCACCTCGCTGGCCAGCGCCTGTGCTACCGCATGTTTCAACATCAAGGCAGCCAGGCGGGCAGCGCCCGTTGCTCCCAGCGCCGGGATCAGCCTTGTCTTGGCAAGGCCTGCGACGGGTGCTTTGGCGAAGACGATGATGTGGACAGAGTGATTCATGTGGTGTCCTATTTGTACAGCTGTGCCAACTGATCCGCAGGTGCTCCTCGCCAGTACGCCCAGCGCAGCCGCCACATCAGAAGGATGGTTCGCCAGATGCCACGGCTCTCCCATCGGCGTCCCGACGTCAACACGGTGTTTCCGATGCAAGCAGGGCGCGATCGTTCGAGGAGGCGCTTGGACAACTCGATGTCTTCCATCAAGGGCTGGTCGGGGAATCCAACCGCTGCATTGAAGGCCTCGCGGGTGACAAACATCGCCTGGTCACCAGTGGCGATGCCCGTCCAGCGCGAGCGAAGGTTCATCAGCTGGGCCACCACGCGCAGCATGGGATGAGGTCCGTCGATGACCACATCGAAACGGCCCCAGACGGCACCGGAGCTTTGCATCGCTCGGCGGATGGTGATGATCGCCCCCTCGGGCAGAACGGTGTCTGCGTGCAGGAACAGGAGCACGTTGCCCGTCGCATGAGCAGCGCCGTGGTTCATCTGCCGGGCGCGACCTCTTGGCGAAGTCAGAACCTGCAAGCCCTTTCGAGCGGCCAATTCAGCGCAGCCGTCATCGCTTCCACCGTCCACGATCAGTACCTCGCATCCCTGGCTCTTCAGCACGGACAGCCGATTCAGCAGGCGGGGCAGCCCCGTTGCTTCGTTGAGCATGGGGACGATGATGGACAGACGCATGGGGGTGTGAGGCACGAAGGTCTTCATAAAACACCAGGCCGGCCAACCGCAGTGCAGGGCGCCAGTTCCATGGTGGTCATTGTTCAGCCTCGGCGCCAGGCGTGATAGCGACCCAACCAGGCCAGGACGCGCTGAGGAGCGTGAGCGCGTTTCCATTCACCAGCGACGTATTTGTTCGCCTCGGCCATTGTGGGATAGGTGTGGATGGTGCCCAGTATCTTGTTCAGTCCAAGCCCGTGCTTCATGGCCAGCACGAACTCGGCCAACAGGTCGCCTGCATGTTCGCCCACGATGGTCACGCCCAGAATGCGGTCTTTGCCCGGCACGGTCAGCACCTTGACGAATCCGTGTGCCGAACCATCTGCGATGGCGCGATCCAGATCGTCAATGCCGTATTTCGTGACTTCGTAGGGAATGTTCTTTTCCTTGGCGTCCTGTTCATTCAGTCCCACCCGGGCAACCTCGGGCTCTATGAAGGTGGCCCAGGGGATGACGGAGTAGTCGACCTTGAATTTCTTGAAGCCGCCGAACAGCGCGTTGACGGCGGCGTACCAGGCCTGGTGCCCGGCGGTGTGGGTGAACTGGAATGGTCCGGCCACGTCACCCGCAGCAAAGATGTTGGGGTAGAGCGTTTCGAGGTACTCGTTGACCACCACCGTGCGCTCGGTTGGTATGCCCAGATCTTCCAGTCCGTAGCCCTGCAGCCGTGCCGATCGGCCGACTGCGCACAGCAAAGTGTCGAACCCGATGCGTTTTTCCTGAC
>LNFM01014500.1_pt1 | contig 10517 bp, 9 predicted proteins | sample 596031 | NCBI WGS metagenome assembly LNFM01 (sample SAMN04254537, study PRJNA301005) | activated carbon metagenome | isolation source: dual media filters at the Ann Arbor, Michigan drinking water treatment plant | place: USA: Ann Arbor | reverse complement strand
GGTTGTAGCCCTGGCGCACGCCTTCGTTGATGGCGTCTTCCAGGCTGCCGGTGAAGCCGTCGAGCTTCACGTTCATGCCGACCTTGAGGAACACATTGACGATGCCGGTGTCCTGGCAAATCGGGCGGTGGCCGATGGCGCTCATCTTGCTGTTGGTCAGGATCTGCGCAATGGCGTCTTTGGCGGCGGCGCTCTGCTCGCGCTCGTAGGCGCGGGCGAGGTGGGCGATGTAGTCGGCCGGGTGGTAGTACGAGATGTATTGCAGGGCGGCGGCAATGCTCTCGACGAGATCGTCGCGCTTGATCGTGGTCGTCATGGGGAGGGCTGTGATGGGGTTGATGGGGATGCTCTCCAGTGTATCGAAGCCACCTTGTTCAGCTTTGTGAACGGGCACCGGACAGCGGTTGCGAAAGCTGAACACACCAGGGCCAGGCGCTCTCGCAAGTCATTGATTTTAAAGGGTCGATCCCCGCTGTAGGGCTGGTACGCCGCTTGCAAACCACCACGGGCACAGGAGACCCGTTGACGTGATGCTTGCCACCCTTGTTTTTTTCACCCTGGCCGCCGGTGTGTTGGCCCCGGTGGTGGTGCGCCGGGGCCTGGCGCCCTGGCTGGCGCTGCTGCCCGCCGGACTGTTTGTGGCCTTCCTGTCCTGGTGGCCGGAGGTCACGGGCGGGCAGGTGGTGCTGCAGCAGCAGACCTGGATACCGAGCCTGGGCGTGGCGCTGTCGCTGCGGCTGGACGGCTTGTCCTTGTTGTTTGCGCTGCTCATCACCGGCATCGGCACCTTCATTTACCTGTATGCCGCCAGTTACTTGCGCGGCGCGACCGACCTGCCGCGCTTCTTTGCGTTCCTCACGCTGTTCATGGGAGCGATGCTGGGCGCGGTGCTGGCCGACGATCTGATCGCCCTGCTGGTGTTCTGGGAGCTGACCAGCCTCACCTCCTTTTTGCTGATCGGCTACGAGCCCGAAAAACCCCAGGCGCGCCGTGCTGCGCAGCAGGGTTTGCTGATCACGGTGGCGGGTGGCCTGTCGCTGCTGGCGGGTGCCATCCTGTTGGGCTCGGCTGCGGGCTCGATGCGCATCACCGACATCGTGGCCCAGGGGCCGGCGCTGATTGCACACCCTCTGGCGCCCGCCATCATCGTGTTGGTGGCCATTGGGGCGTTTGCCAAGTCCGCACAGGCACCGCTGCATGCCTGGCTGGCCAACGCCATGGCCGCGCCCACGCCGGTGTCGGCTTTTCTGCATTCGGCCACCATGGTCAAGCTGGGTGTGTACCTGCTGGCAAGGCTGAACCCGGCGCTGGGTGAACACGCCCTGTGGAGCGCGCTGCTGATGCCGGTGGGCTTGCTCACCATGTTCATGGGCACAGTGCTGGCTCTGCGTGCCAGCGATCTCAAGCGCGTGCTGGCGTACTCCACCGTGGTGTCGCTGGGTACGCTGGTGACACTGATCGGGTTGCCGCACCCCATGGCGGCCACGGCGGTGGTCACCTTCCTGCTGGCGCATGCGCTGTACAAGGCCTGCCTGTTCATGGTGGCCGGTATCGTGGACCACGCCGCCGGCACGCGCGACGCCACGCGCCTGGGCGGGCTGGCCCGGGCCATGCCGCTGACAGCGGTGGTCGCCGTGCTGGCCGGGCTGTCAATGGCGGGTCTGCCGCCGTTTGTGGGCTTCATGGGCAAAGAGTTGATCTACGAGGTTGCGCTGGGCGGCTCGTGGTGGGCGGTGGCTGTGGCCCTGATTGCAAACGCCTGCATGGTGGTGGTGGCCGGCGTGGTGGCCTTGCGCTGCTTCTTCGGGCCAGCGCAGCCGGTGCCCGGCACGCCGCACGACCCGGGCATGGCCTTGTGGTTCGGCCCGCTCGTGCTGGCGCTGCTGGGGCTGCTGTTCGGCCTGGTGCCGCAATGGCCCGCCGCCTTGCTGGGCCCCGCCGCCAGCGCCATGGCGGGTCGCGCCGTGGTGCCGGCGCTGTCGCTCTGGCATGGCTTCACACCCATGCTTGCCCTGAGCGCACTCACCCTGGCCCTGGGCGGGCTGGCGCTGGTGTGGTGGCCCGCGCTGCGTCGGGGCCTGGCTGCCCGGGGCGCCATTGATCGCTGGGGCACGGACGCGGGCTACGACCGCCTCATCGTCGGCCTGCAGCGCGTGGCTGCGTGGCAAACGCAGCGCATTCAAACCGGCAGCCTGCGGCGCTACCTGGGCACGGTGTTCGCGTTCACGGCCGCGTGCCTGTTGCTCACGCTCTGGCTGCGGGATGGTGCCGCCGTGGCGTGGCCGCGCCGGGATCAGATCGGACCCGAGGTGGCGCTGCCGCTGCTGATGGTGCTGGCCGCTGCCGCTGTGCTGCGTGCCCGCAGCTTCATGTCCGGCATCGTCACAGCGGGCATGGTGGGCTTTCTGGTGGCATTGACTTTCCTGTTCCACGGCGCTCCCGATCTGGCGTTCACTCAGTTTTCGGTGGAGGCGCTGGCCATCGTGATCTTGCTGGCGATCGTGGGGCGCATGCCGTTTCATGAGGTGGACCCACGCCGTGCCGCAGAGCGGTACCGCGATGCGCTGGCCGCCGGGGCCTTTGGCGTGGCGGCTTCGCTGGTGTTGCTGGCGGTGGTGGCGACGCCGTTTGATGCGCGCCTGTCTGACTACTTCCGTGCGGTCAGCGTGCCCGAGGCGCACGGACGCAACCTGGTGAACGTGATCATTGTTGACTTCCGGGCACTCGACACACTGGGCGAGATTGCCGTGCTTGCGCTGGCCGCGCTGGCCGCGGCTGCTGTCATTGCCAGCGTGCGTGCCCGTCAGGCAGACGACAAGGAGGCCGCATGAACCCGCTCATCCTGCGCGTGTGTGGTCGGCTGGTGCTGCCGGTGGCACTGGCGTTCTCGCTGTTCCTGCTCTGGCGCGGTCACAACGAGCCGGGTGGCGGTTTTGTGGGTGGCCTCATGGCGGCCGCAGGTTTTGCCATTCACGCCCTGCCGCGCGGGCGCGCAAGGCTGCTGGCCTTGCTGCGCCTGTCGCCCGGTGGCATCGCTGCCGTGGGCCTGCTGCTGGCGCTGGCCTCGGGCCTGCCCGGGCTGCTGCTGAGCCAGCCTTTTCTCACCCACCAGTGGGCGGTGTGGGAGGGCGGTTTTGTCATCGGCACGGCGCTGCTGTTCGACATCGGTGTGTACCTCGCGGTGCTGGGCTCGGTGCTGGCGTTTCTCTCTCATTACCTGGACGACTGATGGAATTCTTCTTTGTGCTGGCCTTCGGTTTCATGGCGTCCATCGCGGCCTACCTGTTGATGTCGCGCAATGTGCTGCGCATCGTGCTGGGCCTGCTTTTGCTGGGCAACAGCGCCAACCTCTCGATCTTCATCGCGGGCAGGCTCGGTTCGAGCGTGCCACCGCTGGTGCCCGAGGGTGAGACCTTCATGGCGGTCAGTGCCAACCCGTTGCCGCAGGCGCTGATCCTCACGGCCATCGTGATCTCGTTTGCGCTGGTGGCCTACGCCGTGGTGCTTTTCGAGCAGGCGCACCAGCGCCTGGGGACGCTGGACACCGAGGCCATGCGCGAGGCGGAGCCCCGATGAACACCCATCTGCTGTTGACCCTGCCGGTGGCGATTCCGCTGCTCACGCTGGCGCTGTGTGCGCTGCTGCGCGGCCATCCGCTGACCCAGCGCTGCGCGAGTGTGGCCGGCAGCGTGGCCTTGCTGGCGGCGGCGATCGCGCTGATGGCGGCGGTGTTCGACGGCACCATCCTCGCCACGCAGTTTGGCGCCTGGGCCGCGCCTTTCGGCATCACCTTCGTGGCCGACCTGCTGTCCGCCGCCATGGTGCTGGTGACGGCCGTGATGGCGGTGGCGGTGTCGATCTATGCGCTGGTGGACGGCGCACGCGAACGCGAGCGGGCGTTCTTTCATCCGCTCTACCACGGCCTCCTGATGGGCGTGTGCGGGTCCTTCCTCACGGGCGACCTGTTCAACCTCTACGTGTGGTTCGAGATCATGCTGATCTCGTCGTTCGGCCTGCTGGTGGTGGGTGGCACGCGTGCCCAGCTGGATGCCGGGGTCAAGTACGTCACGCTCAACCTGGTGGCCACCACCCTGTTTTTGGTCGCGGTGGGTTTCCTCTACGGCCTCACCGGCACGCTCAACCTGGCCGACCTGGCGCGCACACTGCCCGGGGTGGACAACCAGGGTCTGGTGACCACGCTGGCGGTGATGTTCCTGCTGGCGTTCGGCTCCAAGGCGGCGCTGTTCCCACTGTTTTTCTGGCTGCCGGCGGCCTACCACACGGCCAGCGCGCCGGTGGTGGCGATCTTTGCTGCGCTGCTCACCAAGGTGGGCGTGTACGCGATCCTGCGCACCTTCACGCTGCTGTTCACTGGTGACGCGGGCTACACAGGACCGGTCATCGGCGCGGTTGCCGTGCTCACCATGGTCACCGGCGTGCTGGGTGCGGCCGCGCATTACGACATCCGGCGCATCCTGTCGTTTCACATCATCAGCCAGATCGGCTACATGCTGGTGGGCCTGGCGGTGGCCACACCGCTGGCGCTGGCCGGCTCGGTGCTCTATGTGATCCACCACATCGTGGTGAAGGCCAACCTGTTCCTGATCGCAGGTGCCATGCGCGTGGCCGGTGGCGGCTTCGACCTCAAGGCCATGGGTGGGCTGCACCGCAGTGCGCCCGTGCTGGCGTTGCTGTTTGCGGTGCCTGCGCTCTCGCTGGCCGGGGTGCCTCCGTTGTCGGGTTTCTGGGCCAAGTTCATGGTGGTGAAGTCCAGCCTGGATGCGGGCCACACCGTGCTCGCCGGCGTCGCCCTGGCGGTGGGCGTGCTCACGCTGTACTCGATGGTGAAGATCTGGAACGAAGCCTTCTGGAAGGCGCCTACCACGGCACTGTCCGCTCAGGCGGCAGCGCAATGGCGCGCTGCGCCGCGCAAGCGTTGGGCCATGTTGGTGCCGGTGGCGGGGTTGGCGGCCATCACGCTCACCATCGGCCTGGCGACCGAACCTTTCGTCGAGTTTTCCCTGCGGGCAGCCGACCAGTTGCTCGTGCCCCATGGCTACATGAAGGCCGTGCTCGGCCAGGAGGCGTTTCCATGATGATGATGCGATCGGTGTGGAACTGGCTGGCGCTGGCCGGCCTGTTCATGCGTGAACTGCTGCTCTCGGTACACCAGGTGGCGTGCACGGTGCTGCAACCGCAGCGGGCCGCGCGCAGCGGCATCGTGGCCATTCCGCTGACGGTGCGCAGCGACGCCGGCATTGCCATGCTGGCCAACATGATCACCCTCACGCCGGGCACCACCAGCCTGCACATTTCTTCAGACCGCAAGGTGCTCTATGCCCATGTGATGAATCTGGAGGGCGATCCGGTGGCGCAGATCGTGGACGGCTTCGAGGTCCGTGTGCGCGCTGCGCTGGGCGAAGGAGAGCGGCCATGAACCTGCCCACCTGGGTGCTCGCCACCACCGCTGCGCTGCTCTTGTTGTCGCTCGTGCTGGCCGGTGTGCGCATCGTGCGGGGGCCGCACGCAGCCGATCGTGTGGTGGCACTGGACATGCTCAGCCTGCTGGGCGTGGCCGCCGCCGGCGTGGCGGCGCTGGTGGCCGACGCCCCGGCGTTTGTGGACATCGCGCTGGGCGTGGCGCTGATCGGCTTTCTGGCCACCGTGGCATTTGCCGCTTTCATCGAACGCGGCTCGATCCGCGAGGAGGACGCACCATGACCGCCTGGCTGGCATCCCTGTTGCTCATCTCCGGCGCGCTCGTGTGCCTGCTGGCATCGGCCGGCGTGCTGCGTCTGCCGGACTTCTTCATGCGCATGCACGCCGCCACCAAGGCCGGTGTGGTGGGCAGCGGTCTGGTGCTGCTGGGCGTGGCGGTGGCCGAGGGCAGTCTCTCGACCTGGGTCAAGGTGGCGCTGGCCATTGTGTTTTTGCTGCTCACCACACCCGTGGCCGGTCATCTGCTGGGCCGCGCAGCGTATGTGGGCGGTGCGCCGCTGTGGCGCGGCACCGCGCAGGACAGCCTGGCCGATGTGCTGCCGCGCGGGCGCTTTGGCGCGGCACCTCGCACGGTGGACCGAGTGGTGCTGGCCCTGACCGACGGGCCCTGCATGGCACGCGCCATCGAGGAGGCGGTGGACCTGGCGCGCCAGCACGGCGCCGAACTCTGCGGCGTGGCCATCATCGACGCCCCGCGCCTGGCCCGCGTGGGGCCGGTGCCCATCGGTGGTTTGACTTACGCGCAGCGCATGCGCGAGCGGCGTCTGGCACAGGCGCGCCAGAGCGCCGCCGACGTGATCCAGCGCTTCGAGCAGGCGGCTGCCAGATCGGGGCTGGGCTGGTCGGTGCGGCTGGAGGAGGGGCACCCCCGGCGCCTGCTGCACGCCCTGGCCGGTGCTCACACCGTGGTCGCCGTTGCACCCCAGGCCTGGTTTGACCAGGGGGTGCTCGATCAGCGGGTGGACGTGGCGCGGCGCCTGCGCTGGCGTGCCGAGGTGCCGCTGCGGGTTCTCGGGACCTGAACTGGCTGGTAAGGTCGGGCCACCCCTTGTTTCCGACTTGCCAGCATGCCGTTTCCCCGCTCGATCGCCGCCTGGTACCGCCGCCTGCCGCTGACCGTGCGCCTGCCGGCGGCGGTGGCCTTGATGATCTTTGCTGCCGCCGTGGGCACCACCCAGGTGGCAATGCAAAGCGTGTCGCGCCAGTTCGAGGCGCAAATGGCCAGCATCGGACAGGTGTACCTGGACGGCCTGTCGGCCGCACTGCTGCCCGCGCTGCGCGCCGGTGATGCACCGGCCATGGTGGGCGTGCTGGAGCGTGCACTGGCCGTGACCGAGGGCGTGAAGGACCGCCGCCTGGCCGTGCTCGACGCACAAGGCCGCGCGCTGGTCAGCGCCGAGCGCACCGGTCTTCCCCCGGCCGCCTGGCCCGCAGACGTGTTGACGGCTCGAATCGGCGCGCGACTGGCCGATGATGATCAGAGTGTGTGGGTCTGGCGCACACTGGAGGACTCGAACCGCGTGCTGGCCAACCTGGATGTGAGCGGCTTCAACCGTGACCGCGAGCAACTGCGCTGGGGCCTGGTGTTGCTTGATCTGGTCGTCAGCGTGCTTTGCGCCCTGCTCGGATTTGTGGTGGCGCGCCAGATGCAGCGCCCGGTGGCACAGGTCACTCAGCACTTGCAGCAAGGCCTGTCCTTGCCGGCCGATCTCATTGAGGCCAGCGATCCCGAGACCGCGCGGCTCATGCGTGCCGTCAACCGCATGGCCGACGACGCACGCGAGCGAGAGGCCATGCTCGGTCTGCTGTCCGAGCAGGAGCGCGAAGCGGTGTTGGGTCGGCTGGCCGCCACGCTGGCACACGAGGTGCGCAATCCGCTGGGCGGCATGGTCACGGCGATCCAGACGCTGCGCAAGTTCGGCGACCAGCCCGAAGCGCGGCAAGACGCGTTGGACTTCATCGAACGCGGCGTGCTGGCCCTGCGCGACGTGGTCGACGCCACGCTCACGACCCACCGCCCGGGCAGTCGTGAACGCAGCCTGGGGCTGCAGGACCTGCATGATGTGCAGCGCCTGGTGGCCGCCGATGCGCGGCAGCGCGGCATCACGGTGCGGGTGGAGGCCGAGTCCGGCCTGCCGGACGAGCTGCCCGTGGCCGCCACCGAGGTCAGGCAGGTGCTGCTCAACCTGCTGATCAACGCCGTGCGCGCCACCCGTGCCGGTGGCGAGGTCTGTCTGCGCGTTCGCCTCGAAACGCGTGCGCTGGTGCTCGAAGTGATCGACCAGGGCACCGGCATGGCGCCCGAGGTTGCGCGCAGCCTGGTCCGTGGAGAACCCCAGGCCGGGCAGGGCGGACTGGGTGTGGCCGTGATCGTGCGGCTGGTGCAGCAGTTGCGCGGCCGGGTCTCGGTCGATGCACACTCCAGCGGTGGCACCCACATCACCCTGCACCTGCCTCTGGACCCATGATCGACATCCTGCTGATTGAAGACGACCGCGTGCTCGGCGGCGCGGTGGCGCAACGCCTGCGCCTTGAAGGCTTCCAGGTGCGCTGGACCGAGACCTGCGCCCAGGCCATGGCCGCACTGCGCGCCAGCCGGCCTTCCTTTGTGCTGGCCGACATCCGCCTGCCCGATGGTTCGGGTGAAGACCTCTACCGCCGCGCTCTGCCTTTCCTGGGCGACACCCCCATCTTGTTCGTCACCGCGTTCGCCGACATTGGCCAGGCCGTGCGGCTGGTGCGCGCCGGGGCCGACGACTACCTCACCAAGCCCTACGACGTCGACGTCCTGGTCGAGCGCATCCGCGCGCTTGCCGCAGAACCTTCCGCTGCCGCCGAGCCGGTGTTTGGCCTCTCGCCCGCCACCGAAGGGCTCGCGCGCGACCTGCAGCGGCTCGCCGCCCGCGACCTGCCGGTGCTGCTGCGCGGCGAGACCGGCGTGGGCAAGGAAGTGGCGGCGCGCTACATGCATGCGCAGTCGCCACGCGCCGGGCAGCCTTTTGTGGCGGTCAACTGCGGCGCGATCGCGCGCGAGCTCATGGAGAGCCAGTTCTTCGGTCACGAACGCGGTGCTTTCACCGGCGCGGTCTCCGCGCACGTCGGGCATTTTGAAGAGGCGGGGGATGGCACGCTGTTCCTCGACGAGATCGGCGAGCTCGACACACGCCTGCAGACCGCGCTGCTGCGGGTGTTGCAAGACGGCGTGTTTCGCCGCGTGGGTGCACGCAGCGATCTGCGTTTTCGCGGTCGCATCATCGCCGCGACGAACGCCGATCTGAACGAACGTATTGCGCAGCGCGCGTTTCGCGAAGACCTGTATTTCCGCCTGGCGGTGGTGGAGCTGACGATCCCGCCGCTGCGCCAGCGGCCCGACGAGATCGAGCCGCTGGCGCGGCGGTTTGTGCGCGAGGCATCCGGGCGCAACGGCATGCCCGGCCTGTGCCTGGACAGCGCTGCACCCGCCGCGCTGGTGGCCCACCCCTGGCCTGGCAACGTGCGCGAGTTGCGCAACCGCATCGAGCGGGCTGCCGCGCTGGTCGACGCAGACCACATCACGCCTGCCGATCTGTTCCCGGAAGAGCGGCTCGATGCGACCGCCCACGCCACCCTGGCCGATGCCCGCGAGCAGGCGGAGCTGGAGCAGATCGAGCGCGCTCTGGCGCTCTCGGGTGGGCGTGTTTCCGAAGCCGCGCGGCGCCTGGGCATCTCGCGCACCACCCTGTGGAAGCGCCGCCGCAAGAGCACCGATGGCGACAGCGCCTCGCCGCAAGGAGTCGATCCATGAACCGGAGCCTCACGCGCACCGAGCGCGACACCTTCGGCCCCATCGCGGTACCGGTCGACCGCTTGTGGGGCGCACAGACCCAGCGCTCGTTGCTCAACTTCGACATCTCCGGCGAGCGTCTGCCGCGCGAGTTCATCCGCGCGCTGGCGCAGGTCAAGCGCGCCGCTGCTGTGGTCAACCACGCGCTGGGCTTGCAGGACGCGCAGACCACCCAGGTCATCGTTGCCGCGGCCGACGAGGTGATTGCCGGGCAGCACGACGCCGAATTCCCGCTGGTGGTGTGGCAGACCGGCTCGGCCAACCGCGCCAGCGAGTTGCTGGGTGGGCAGCGCGGCGAAGGCCGGCTGGTGCACCCCAACGACGACGTGAACCGCAGCCAGTCGAGCAACGACGTGTTTCCGACCGCCATGCACGTGGCGGCGGTGGACGCGATCACGCACCGGCTGCTGCCATCGCTGAACGCGCTGCGGGCCACGCTGGCCCAGAAGGCAGCCGATTTCACCGACATCGTGAAGATCGGCCGCACGCACCTGCAGGACGCCACACCGCTCACGCTGGGTCAGGAGATCTCGGGCTGGGTGGCGCAGCTCGCCCACGGTGAGACGCATGTGCGCGACGCGCTGCCCCACCTGTGCGAACTCGCGCTGGGCGGCACGGCGGTGGGCACCGGCCTGAATGCGCCCGAGGGTTATGCCGAGGCGGTGGCGGCCGAACTGGCGCGGCTGACCGGTCTGCCCCTCGTGAGCGCGTCGAACAAGTTCGAAAACATGGCCAGCGTGGATGCTTTGGTGCATGCGCACGGCGCGCTCAAGACCCTGGCCGCCAGCATGAACAAGATTGCCAACGACGTGCGATGGCTGGCCAGCGGGCCACGCAGCGGCATCGGCGAACTGAGCATTCCGGAGAACGAACCGGGCTCGTCCATCATGCCGGGCAAGGTGAACCCCACGCAGAGCGAAGCGGTCACCATGCTGTGCGCGCAGGTGATGGGCAACGACGTGGCCATCAACATCGGCGGCGCTTCGGGCAACTTCGAGCTCAATGTGTTCCGGCCGATGGTGGCGCACAACTTCTTGCAGAGCGTGCGCCTGATGGCCGACGGCATGCGCAGTTTCAACGACCACTGCGCCGTGGGCATCAAGCCCAACCGCGAGCGCATCAAAGAGCTGGTCTCGCGTTCACTGATGCTGGTGACCGCGCTCAACCCACACATCGGCTACGACAAGGCCGCGCA
>LNFM01041000.1_pt1 | contig 10519 bp, 9 predicted proteins | sample 596031 | NCBI WGS metagenome assembly LNFM01 (sample SAMN04254537, study PRJNA301005) | activated carbon metagenome | isolation source: dual media filters at the Ann Arbor, Michigan drinking water treatment plant | place: USA: Ann Arbor | reverse complement strand
ACGGCACGCCCAAATTTCCGCTGATGGAAGCCATCATGGACAGCGGCGCGGCCTACACCAGCGGCCCGCAGTGGCTGGCCGAACACGTGCTGCAGGGCCGGCATGTGCTGGCGGTGGCCGGCACCCACGGCAAGACCACCACCACCGCCATGCTGACCTGGATTCTGGAAGCCAACGGGCTGGAGCCGGGTTTTCTCATTGGTGGGGTACCGATGAACTTCGGTATTTCCGCGCGCTTGGGCCAAGGCAACACATTCACCATTGAGGCAGACGAATACGACACGGCATTCTTCGACAAGCGCAGCAAGTTCGTGCATTACCGCCCGCGCACGGCCGTCCTGAACAACCTCGAGTTTGACCACGCCGATATCTTTGACGACCTGGCCGCCATCGAGCGCCAGTTCCACCACCTGATCCGCACCGTCCCGCCATCGGGGCGGGTGGTGTCGAACGGGCTGGAGGAAAGCCTGGACCGTGTGCTGCACCAGGGCCTGTGGAGCGAGCTGCGCACCTTTGGCGCGGCGGTGAGCGACTTCACCGCCGTGGGTGAACCCCATGCGTTTGATGTGCTCAACCAGGGCAGGCCCGCAGGCCGTGTGGAGTGGGCGCTCAGTGGCGTGCACAACCAGCTCAATGCGCTCGCGGCGATCGCCGCCGCCGAACACGTGGGCGTGGCCCCGGCCGACGCGGCGCGTGCACTGGCCAGTTTCGAGAATGTGCGCCGGCGCATGGAAGTGCGCGGCACGGTGGCGCATGCGGGGGGCGCCATCACCGTCTACGACGACTTCGCCCACCATCCCACCGCCATCCGCACCACGCTGGACGGTCTGCAACGCCGGCTCGGCAGCCCGCGCGGGCGCATCCTGGCCGTGTTCGAACCGCGCAGCAACACCATGAAGCTGGGCACGATGAAGTCGCAGTTGCCATGGAGCCTGGAGGCGGCCGACCTCGCGTTTTGCCATTCGGGTGGCCTGGACTGGGACGCCACCGAGGCCCTCGCCCCCATGGGCGCGAGGGCTCAAGTGGGCAAGAACATCGACGAGCTGGTGACCCAGGTGGTGTCAGCCGCTCAACCGGGCGACCACATCGTCTGCATGAGCAACGGTGGTTTTGGTGGCGTGCATGAGCGCCTGCTGAAAGCGCTCGCCGCCTGAGCCTAGTAGCTCAGCGATTGCGCGGGCACATCGATTGAAATGACGGGTTTGGCGAGCGCAGCGCTGGCCGCGCGCGCAAACGCCATGGCCCAGGCGCGGTGCGCCTCGTCCCGAAAACGCTCTTCACCCACGGCCTCGGCCACCGCCAGGATCTTGTCGGCCGTGAGCACCTTGCCGGTGGGCCGTATCGGCTCACAACCCAGAAACGTGAACTGGTCGTCGAGCCAGCTGCGCGCCAGGTCGTGCGGCATGGGTTGCACTTCTTCCAGATCGAAGTGGTAGGTGGCTGGCACACCCCAGCTCACGGTGACTTGGCTTCGCATGGTGGATCTCCTGATGGGCTTCCATTGTGGACCTCACCCAAGATGAGGCACCCCGTGAAAGCCCGCAGCCCGTTCAGGCCTTCGCCTGGCGCGCGGTCTGCACCGCCCTGGACAACACCTCAAGCGCCTGCAACGAATCGCCCCAACCCAGGCAGGCGTCGGTGATGCTTTGGCCGTACTTGAGCGCGTCCACCGCATCTTTGCCCGGCGTGAACTTCTGCGCGCCGGCTTCGATGTGGCTCTCGATCATCACGCCGAACACGCTGCGCGAGCCGCCGGTGATCTGGCTGGCAATGTCGCGCGCGACCTCCAGCTGCTTTTCGTGCTGCTTGCTGCTGTTGGCGTGGCTGCAGTCCACCATCAGGCGTGGGGGCAACTTGGCAGCTTCGAGTTCCTTCACCGAAGCGGCCACACTTGCGGCGTCGTAGTTGGGCGCCTTGCCGCCGCGCAGGATCACGTGGCAGTCCTTGTTGCCGTTGGTCTGCACGATCGCGACCTGGCCATTCTTGTGCACCGAGAGGAAGTGGTGCCCTCGCGAGGCAGCCTGAATGGCGTCGGTGGCGATTTTGATGTTGCCGTCGGTGCCATTCTTGAAACCGATCGGCGCCGACAGGCCCGAGGCCAGCTCGCGGTGGACCTGACTCTCGGTGGTGCGCGCACCGATGGCACCCCAGGCGATCAGGTCGCCGATGTACTGCGGCGAGATCACGTCGAGGAATTCGCTGCCCGCCGGGAGGCCCAGGCGGTTGATCTCGATCAGCAACTGGCGCGCGATGCGCAGACCTTCGTCGATGCGGAAACTCTCGTCCAGGTAGGGATCGTTGATCAGGCCTTTCCAGCCCACCGTGGTGCGTGGCTTCTCGAAGTACACCCGCATCACGATCTCCAGCGTGTCGGCGTACTTGTCGCGCAAGGGCTTGAGGCGACGCGCGTAGTCCACAGCCGCTGCCGGGTCGTGAATGGAGCACGGTCCGATGATCACCAGCAGGCGGTCGTCCTTGCCGTGCAGGATGTTGTGGATGCGCTGGCGGGTCTGGCTGATCAGTGTCTCCACCGGCGTGCCGCCGATGGGGAAAAAGCGGATCAGGTGTTCGGGGGGAGGCAACACGGTGATGTCCTTGATGCGTTCGTCGTCGGTCTGGCTGGTCTTGTCGATCGAACGGGCATGCCAGGCGTCGCTGCTGGCGGGGGCGTGTTTCGCGGTCATCAAGGGCTCCTGGGGCTGAAAACCGCCGGGCTGAGGGCTCCGGCGGTTTGATCGAGATTCGGTGATGCGCTTACAGCCTCGCCTCTCGTCCGCCAGGGACAGAGAACCAAAAGTAAAAGGCAAAGAAGTTGCGCGCTTGCATGGGTTGGCAATGTAGCACAGGGCTGCTGATGCCTGGCTTACTGGCGGAACACCAGCGCGTCCAGCCCCAGCGCCCGGATGCGCGCCGCAGCGTCGTCGGCCAGGGCCCGGCTGGCAAAAGGCCCCACGCGCACGCGCGTGCGCTGACCATTGGGTGAGTCGACGACCTGGATGTAGGCCGGCAGGCCGGCATCGATGAGCCGCGTGAGCACACGATCGGCATTGCCGGCGTCGGCGAACAGGCCGACGTTGATGGCATGGCTCTGCACCGGATCGGCGCGGGTCTGCGGCGCAGCGGGCGTTGACGCCGGCACCTGCGCCGGCACTGTTGCTGGCGCCAAGGGTGCGGACACGACCGCAGGCGTGGGCTCCGGGGCCACGGGATCGGCAACGGGTTGGGCGGGTGGTGTCGCGGGCGGGGGATCAACGGGCTCCGTGGGGGCAGGTGGCACAGGCTCAACCGGCGGCACGGGGACCAGAGGCGCTGGCTCCACAGGCGCCACCACCTCGGACAACGCCTCTGTGGGCAGCACAGGTCGGTCGCCCACCCACCTGGACAAGCCCCAGTAGGCTCCCACGGCAGCCACCGCCAACACCCCGTTGATGACCACCAGGCCCAGCAGGCGTTTGCGGCTGCTCGCGCGTTGCGCCAGGGCGGCGCAGGCTTCTCGCACGGTCTTGGCCTCGCGCACGGCGCGGGTCATGCGGCGGCGCGTGTCCGCGTGCAGCCAGGCGTTGCCGTACACCCCGGGAATCAGGCAGCTCAGCACCAGGATCGCACCCAGAAACCCCCACTGCGCGAGCGACGGCCTGGCCAGCCATTCGCGGCCCAGTCCCAGCACCAGCAAGACCAGGCCCTCCACCGCGGCCACGTACACCAGGGCCGTGCCCCAGAGCTGGCGGAACACCAGCCAGTTGAGCGTGAGCAGCGCCGCCGCCCAGTTCCAGCTGGGGCCGGCGCGGCCCTCTTCGTCAAATCGTTCGAACACTGGCAAGTACCGACCGACGTTCACCGTGCCGAGAGCGGCCCGGTAGAGCGCGATGGTGGCGCTCTCCGGGGCGATCGCGGCGGGCTGCGAAGGGGCTGGCATGGCGCGATTCTGGCACGCGGCATGCGGGTTGTTGCCAGCACCGCGCAGGCTCGCTTCTGTCCACAATGCGCGCATGCAGACCGTCCCGCTCGACAAACGCCCATGAGTCCCAGTCAGATCATCGTGCTGGCCACGCCGGTGTTCTTTGCCCTGATTGCGGTCGAATACGCCATCGGACTGAAGCGCCGTCGCAACACCTACCGCCTCGACGACGCCATCAGCAGCATCGGCCTGGGCATGCTCAGCCAGATCAGCGCGGTGTTCACCCGGTTGCTGCGCGTGGGCATTTACACCGCCGTCTATTCGGCGGTGGCGATCTGGCCCGATCACCCCTTCTGGACCACCTGGGCCGGCTGGCTGCTGGCGCTGGTTTTTTACGACTTCTGCTACTACTGGCTGCACCGCGCCGGACACGAGACCGCCCTCTTCTGGGCCGCGCACGTGGTGCACCACCAGAGCCAGGACTACAACCTGTCCACCGCGCTGCGCCAGACCAGCTCGGGTGCCCTGGTCGGCTGGGTGTTCTACCTGCCCATGGCGGTGGCCGGCGTGCCGCCACTGGTGTTCGGTGTCGTTGCGCTGGTCGACCTGCTCTACCAGTTCTGGGTGCACACCGAGCAGGTCCGCAAGCTCGGCTGGTTCGACCGCTGGTTCTGCAGCCCCTCCAACCACCGGGTGCACCACGCGGTGAACGACCGCTACCTCGACCGCAACTACGGCGGCATCCTGATCGTGTGGGACCGGCTCTTCGGCAGCTTCAAGGAAGAAGACGAGAAGTGCGTCTACGGCACCCGCAAGCCGCTGCAGAGCTGGGACCCGCTGTGGGCCAATGGTGAGGTGTACTGGGGCCTGCTCAAAGATTCGTGGCACACCCGGCGCTGGGCCGACAAGCTGCGCGTGTGGTTCAAGCCACCGGGCTGGCGGCCGGCCGACGTGGCTGCGCGTTTTCCAGTGCCGGCCTTCGACATTGCGCAGGTGCAGCGCTACGCACCACCCATGACGCCGACAGTGCAGTGGTTTGCCGGCGCGCAGTTTGCCCTGCTGCTCGCGGGCGTCGCCGGCTTCCTGTGGTTTGCCGATGGCTGGCCGCTGTCGCGCAGCGCGGTCGTTTTCGCCGTGCTGGTGGTGGCGCTGTGGGCCATCGGCGCGGTGATGCAGGGGCGCATCGGCATGGGCGAGGCGATGCTGATCGAATGTGCTGCACTGTCCATGGCCAGCGCCGCACTGGGCTGGGTGGACCTGCACCGCGTGTTCAAGCCGCTGACCATGCTGGTCGCGATGGCGGTGGTGCTGGGCCATGTACGCGGGTGGGGTGACCTGCAGCGATCCGGCGGTTTGCTGCTGGGAGCGCTGGCCCTGTCGCTGGCGGGCGACGCATTTTTGATGTTCCCCGGTTACTTCATTCCAGGACTCGTGGCCTTCCTGCTGGCGCACCTGGCTTACATCGCGCTGTTCCGCCAGGGTGTCCCGTGGTTTTCGAGCCGGCGTGCGCTCGCCGCCACGCTGGGCGTCGGTGTGGCGATGTACACATTCCTGTGGCAGGGCGGGCTGCCCACCGCGCTGCGCGCCCCGGTGGCGGCCTACGTGCTGGTGATCGCGCTCATGGCGGCACAGGCCATCGGCCGCGCCACCGTGCAGCGAAACGCCGCAGCCGTCGGTGTGGCGGTGGGCGCGGTCTTCTTCATGCTCAGCGACACCCTGCTCGCGATCAACAAGTTTGTGTCGCCGCTGCCGATGTCGCAGGTCTGGGTGCTGAGCACCTACTACGCGGCGCAGATCCTGATCGTGCGAAACATGCTTCGAGCCAGGCCTGCCGCAGACCCACGCTGACGGCCTGGCTCCTGCTCAGCCAGCCACGGGCGTGGCCTCGTCGCGCGCAGTGCGGCCGTCCACCAATTCCACCAGCCGGTCGCAGCGCGCCGCCAGGCGCGGGTCGTGCGTGACCACGACGAAGGACACGCCGCGCTCGGCGTGCATGCGCCGCAGTTGCACGAACACCTCGTCGGAGGACGCCGTGTCCAGGTTGCCGGTGGGCTCGTCGGCCAGCACCAGTGGCGGCTCCATCACCAGCGCGCGGGCGATCGCCACGCGCTGCTGCATGCCGCCCGAGAGCTGCGAGGGACGTTTGTCCATGGCCTGGGCCAGGCCCACCGCATCAAGCAGTTCACGCGCCTTGGCCAACTGTGCCGCACTCACCCGGCCTTCGGCTTTTCCAGCGCGGTGAAGGCCGGCAACAGGTGGTGGAACTGGAACACGAAGCCGAGCTTGTTGCGCCGGCGCATGGTCAGGCCGTTGTCGTCCAGCCCCTGCACCTCTTCGCCCTGAAAACGGTAGGTGCCCGAGCTCATGCGTTCGAGCAGGCCGATGATGCTGAGCAGGGTGCTCTTGCCCGAACCCGACGGGCCGATGAGCGCGATGAATTCGCCCGGCATCACGCGCAGGCCAATGCCATGCAGCACCTCGGCTTCGCTGGGCATGCCGGCGTTGTAGGTCTTGCGCACCTCGCTGAGTTCGATCAGGGGCACCGGGTTGGTCGGGGCGGTCATGGGCTCACATCCGGATCGCCTGGCCAGGGTCCATGGCCGCCGCGCGGCGCGCCGGCGCAATGGCCGCGAGCACGCCGCATACCGTGGCCAGCACGGCCACTTGCAGCGCCAGCAGGGGTGGCAGCGAAATGGAGAACAGCGGTTGCCCGTCGGCGCCGCGCACAAAGGTGGTGAACAACCAGATCATCAGCACGGCCAGCGCGATCCCCACCACCGAGCCCACCGCCCCCACCACCGCGCCCTGCACCAGAAACACCCGCAGCACCTGACCGCGCGTGGCGCCCATGGCACGCAAGATGCCGATCTCGCGGCGCTTCTGCACCACCGACACCACCAGCACGCTGGCGATGCCCAGCACCACCACCACCAGCACCACACCGCGAATGAGGCTGGTGCTGACCGACTGCGCGTTGAGGGCCGACACCAGCTGGGCGTTGCTCTCCTGCCAACTCTCCAGCTGGTAGGGCAGCTGGCGGCGCAGGTCTTCGGTCAGGCCCTGCGCGGCCCACACGTCGTCTACCGTGAGGTCGATCGTGGTGGCGCCACCGGGCAGCGAGAGCAGGCTTTGCGCGGCCCGCAGGGGCACGATCACGGTGCGCCGGTTGAGCTCCTTCACTCCGAAGTCCACCAGCGCAGTGACCCGCACCGATTCACTCACGTTGCTGGTCTGCACCGTGAGGCGGTCGCCCACACGCACCCCCAGATCGGCCGCGAGATCACGCCCCACGACGGTCTCGCCCGGGGCCAGGCGCGCGGTGCCGCTGACCACCTTGTTGCGCAGGCCGACGATGCGGTCGTATCGGTCCAGATCGACCCCGAACAAGGAGATGGATTGCGTGGCCTCGCCACGCAGCGCCAGCGCACCCCCGGCCACCATGGGCGAGACGGACGCGATGCCGGGCAAACGCTCAAGCTGGGGCACCAGCGCCTGCCAATTGGCTACCGAGCGCAGGCGCTGAGCGCGCGGCTGGGCTTCGGTCAGGGTGGTCGTGCCTGCGGCCCTGATGGCGGGCGGTGCCACCACGTCGTCGGGTGCGCTGAGCGTGATGTGGGCCTGCGCGCCGAGCGTCTTGTTCAAGGTGTTGGTCTGCAGGCCGCTGATCAGCGCGGAAATGTAAGCGATCACGGCGACCCCGGCGGCCACGCCCACGATGATCAGCAGGGTCTGCATGCGCCCTTCGCGCAGAAAGCGCAGTGCCACGCGGCGTTCAAATCCCAGCCAGGCACTCATGGGGTGTGCTCAGCGGCCCATGGCGTTGGTCAGCGCAGCGCCAGCGTCGGGCGCAGCCGCACCGGGCGCCATGCGCTGGCCCGGCTGCCAGGGCACCGGTCGCACGCGCACACGGTCGTCAACCTTCGGGTCCCCACCGATCAGCACCTCGTCACCCTCGGCCAGACCCTCGATCACTTCGGCGGCGTCGAGCGTGCGCAGGCCGAGCTTCACCGTGCGGCTGCGCGCGACGCCCGCCTCGCTCACCAGCACAGTGGCCGAACCGTCGGGCAGGGCGGTGCGCAAGGCGGCCAGCGGCAACACCAGCGCCTTGTCTCGCCGGGCGGTTTCCACCTCGACCGACACCGTCATGTCTTCGCGCAGAAAAGCCGGTGCAGGCGCATCCAGCGTGAGCTTCACCTCGATGGCACCGCGCTGTGCATCGACCGACGGGGCGATCGACAGCACCCGCGCGGCCAGCGGCTGGCCGGCAAACGCGTCGGCCACCACGCGTGCGATCTGGCCGGTCTGCAACTGGTCCAGGAAACGCTCGTCCACCGGCGCCACAATCTGCGTGGGACCGGCCAACGCCAGACCCAGCAAGGCCTTGCCGGGCTGCACGATCTGGCCGGGCTCGACCTCGCGCAGCAGCACCTGCGCATCGGCCGGTGCCACCAGCGTGGTCTGGGCCAGCCGGGCGCGCGCCGCCTCGGTGGTGGCCTGCGCCACGGCAAGCTGGGCCTGGGCCTGCACGAGATCGGAGCCGGTTTCTTCGTTGGCCCGCGTCTGCGCGCGCGCACTGGTCTGCTGGGCCTGGGCCACCTCCAGCGTGCGACGCACTTCGTCCAGCCGCGAGGCACTCACGAAGCCTTGCGCCACCAACTGTTCCGTGCGTGTGAGCTCGGCTTGGGCGGCGCGCACGGTGGCGTCGGTCTGGGCCAGCGCGGCCTGGGCGGATGTGCGCCCGGTGCTGCGCAAACCCGCCAGCCGCGCCGAGGCCTGGCGCTCGGCCGCCACCGCCTGGGTCAGCGCAGCAGCAAGCTCATCCGACTCCAGCCGCAACAACACGTCGCCTCGGCGAACGCGGGCGCCTTCTTCCACCAGCACAGCCTGCACCCGCCCGGTGATGGTGCTGCCGATCTCCACCCGCGAGAGGGTGGCCACGCGGGCCGAAAACTGCAGGCTGCGCACCAGCGGTGCCGCTTGCAGCTCGACCGCATCCACCTTGGGGTGGCGCCAGAGCCAGCCGGCCCAGAAAGCGAGCAGCAGCAACACGCCTGCGGCACCCCATCCCCAGCGGCGTTGAGCGGAAGACAGGGTCATGGCAGAAAAGGACTCAGTTGCCGGGCTGGAACAGCCCGTTGTCGGTGGTGGGCGGGGCCACGCCCAGATGCCGGTAGGCCGCCAGGGTGGCGATGCGCCCGCGCGGCGTGCGCTGCAGAAAGCCCTGCTGGATCAGGTAGGGCTCGATCACATCTTCGATCGTGTCGCGTTCTTCGCCGATGCTGGCGGCGATGTTGTCCAGCCCCACCGGCCCGCCGTCGAAGCGGTGGATCACGGCTTCGAGCAACTTGCGGTCCATCAGGTCAAAACCCTGCGGGTCCACATCGAGCATGGCCAGCGCGCGGTTGGCAATGTCTTTGGTGATGTTGCCGGTTCCCTTCACGTCGGCGAAGTCGCGCACGCGGCGCAGCAGCCGGTTGGCGATGCGCGGCGTGCCACGCGAGCGGCGGGCGATCTCGAAGCCCCCTTCTTCGTCCATGGGGGCGTTCAGCAGCCCGGCGCTGCGCTTGACGATGCGGCCCAGCTCCTCGGAGGTGTAGAACTCCAGCCGCGCCACGATGCCGAAGCGGTCGCGCAGCGGGTTGGTGAGCATGCCGGCGCGCGTGGTGGCGCCCACGAGCGTGAAGGGCCTTCGCCGATCATGATGTCGATCTGGTAGTCCTCCAGCGCGGGGTACAGGATCTCCTCGACGACCGGGCTGAGCCGGTGGATCTCGTCGATGAAGAGCACGTCGTTGGCTTCCAGGTTGGTCAGCAGCGCAGCGAGGTCCTTGGGTTTTTCCAGCACCGGCCCGCTGGTCTGGCGCAGGTTCACACCCAACTCCTGCGCAATGATGTGGCTGAGCGTGGTCTTGCCCAGGCCGGGCGGGCCAAAGAGCAGCACATGGTCCAGCGCCTCGTTGCGTTTCTTCGCCGCGCCGATGAAGATCTCCAGCTGCTCGCGCACCTTCACCTGGCCCACGTACTCATCGAGCAGCTTGGGGCGGAGTGCGCGCTCGATCGCCTCTTCCTTGGGCGAGGCCGGCGCAGCGGACACCATGCGCGGCGCGGGGGCGAAGTCGTCGGTCTGGATACTCATGCGTTGCTCCGAAGGGCCGCCCCAAGGAGCGACAGCCCCCGCGGGGGGCAGCGCAGTACACGAAGTGACAAGCGTGGGGGCTTCATTTCGCCAAGGCTTTGAGCGCGAGCTTGATGCCCTCGCTCACACCCACATCGGCCGGCAGGGGCTTCAAGGCCGCGGCCGCATCTTTGTCGCTGTAACCCAGCGCCATCAGGGCCTGCTGGATGTCGCTCTGCACATCGCTCTGGGCCGGGCCACCGCCGGTGAGGTTCAGGTCGGCACCGAGCTTGCCCTTGAGTTCCAGCAGCAGACGCTCGGCGGTTTTCTTGCCGATGCCGGGCACCTTGATGATGCGCCCGCTGTCCTGTGCGCTGATGGCCTGGGCCAGGTCGCCCACGCTCATGCCCGAAAGCACCGAGAGCGCGGTGCGCGGGCCCACGCCGCTGATCTTGATGAGCTGGCGAAAGGCCTCACGCTCGGGTGCGGTGGCGAAGCCGTAGAGAA
>LNFM01016609.1_pt1 | contig 10519 bp, 8 predicted proteins | sample 596031 | NCBI WGS metagenome assembly LNFM01 (sample SAMN04254537, study PRJNA301005) | activated carbon metagenome | isolation source: dual media filters at the Ann Arbor, Michigan drinking water treatment plant | place: USA: Ann Arbor | reverse complement strand
GCGGGTATCAAGGTCACAGATGTGGCGGCCTATACCGGTTCGCCGGAAATTCTGGATGGCCGTGTGAAGACGCTGCATCCGAAGATTCACGGCGGCTTGCTGGGGCGTCGATCGCTTCCGGCCCACGTCGATCAGATGACGCAACACAATATCGGCCCGATCGATGTCGTTGTCGTCAATCTCTATCCCTTCGAAGCCACTATCGCCAAGCCCAATTGCCATTTTGACGATGCGATCGAGAATATCGATATCGGCGGACCGTCGATGCTCCGCTCGGCGGCAAAGAATCATGAGGATGTGCTGGTGTTGGTCGATCCGGTGGACTATCCCAGAGTGTTGGATGCCATCAAGGGAAATACCGTCACGCGCGCGCTGCGCCGTGAATTGGCGATGAAGGTGTTCCAGCATACGGCGCGTTACGACAGGTTGATCGCCGGATATTTGGAGAAACAGGTGCAGGGCGAGGAGATCAAGTTCCCCAAGGTGCTGTCGCTCCAGTTTGAGTTGGCAGAGACGCTCCGCTACGGCGAAAATCCACATCAGCAGGGTGCGTTCTACCGTGAGCTCAGTTCAAATGAACCGTCGGTCTCTCGTGGCACGATCTTGCACGGCAAGGCCATGTCCTATAACAATTTCCTCGACGCCAATTCGGCCCTGGAGCTGGCGAAAGAATATGATGAGTGCGCCGTTGCGATCATCAAACATAACAATCCTTGCGGCGTGGCGCTCGGATCGACGCCGGTTGAGGCGTATGTGAAGGCGCGGGAGACCGATCCTGTGTCGGCCTTCGGCGGTGTGATTGCCTTCAATCGACCGGTTGATCTGGCGGCGGCGAAGGAGATTACCTCCACATTCGTCGAGGTGGTAATTGCTCCCAGCTTTGCCGAGGATGCGTTGGCCGAATTGAAGCGGAAGAAGGATTTGCGTCTATTGGACGTTGGACCACTGACAAAGGTCAAACAAGAAGGCTACGATTTGAAGAAGCTCGTCGGGGGATTAATCGTGCAGGATCGTGACCTCGGTGTTCTGACGGACCTGAGATCGTTGAAGGTACCGACCGTCCGCAAGCCGACGGACGAAGAGTACGCCGCCTGCGCTTTTGCGTGGAAAGTCTGTAAACACGTTAAGTCAAACGCCATCATCTACGCCAAGCCCGGGCAAACGGTCGGGATCGGCGCGGGACAGATGAGCCGGGTGGATAGCGTCAAGCTTGCCGCCATGAAGGCCCAGATGCCGGTCAAAGGTTGCGTCATGGCCTCCGACGCGTTTTTTCCGTTCCGTGACGGCCTCGATGCGGCGGCACAGGCGGGAATTACTGCGGTCATTCAGCCGGGCGGGTCAATCCGTGATGCCGAAATTGTCAAAGCCGCGGATGAACATGGCTTGGCAATGATTCTCACGGGTATGCGCCATTTCCGCCACTAGACGGCTTCTGAAATGATCCCCTGCGTCGTTTTCGGCTCGTCAAAATTCTCAACGCACCCCAGAGGGTGCGCCTCCGGTTTTGACTCACCTGCGGCCTTGCAGGTTGATCAGTTTGAGAAGCCTCTCATCCACAGCCCTGGAATGATCGGAACGGAACCATTTCGTCGGTAGATGCCACTTCGAAGAACCAGCATATGAAAATTCTTGTCGTCGGTGGTGGGGGACGCGAGCACACGATTGTGTGGAAGCTTGCGCAGAGTCCGCGGAAACCAGTCTTGTTCTGCGCACCGGGCAATGCCGGAATCGAATCGATGGCCACCTGCGTGCCGATCAAGGCCGACGATATTGCGGCGCTGAAAGATTTCGTCATCAGGGAGCAGATCGACTTTACGGTCGTCGGACCGGAAGCGCCTCTTGCGTTGGGAATTGCCGATGAGTTCCGCCGCGCCAAACTGAAGATTTTTGGTCCTACCAAGAATGCGGCGAAGCTGGAAGCCAGTAAAACTTTCTCGAAAGATGTGATGGCGCAAGCCAAAGTTCAGACTGCGCGGGCCAAAAGTTTCGATAAGGTAACCGAGGCGCTGGCCTATCTTGAGCAGCATGAATTGCCTGTGGTTATCAAGGCGGACGGTCTGGCCCAAGGGAAGGGCGTCATCATTGCCACGACAAGGGAGCAGGCTTGCGAGGCGGTCGTTGATGCGATGGAGAAAGGCGTCTTCGGTCAGGCAGGCAAGCAGGTGTTGATCGAACAATTTCTCAACGGTGAAGAACTCACGATCATGGCATTCACAGACGGCCAAACCGTCGTACCGATGTTGCCGGCGCAAGATCACAAGCGGGTAGGGGATGGGGATACCGGGCTCAACACCGGCGGTATGGGCGCCTATTGTCCAGCGCCGCTGGGCACACCGGCGCTTCGTGAGCATGTCGCCCGCGCAGTGTTGCAGCCGATAGTGGAGACGATGTCACGACTGGGATCGCCCTTTCAGGGAGTCCTCTATGCCGGTCTCATGGTCGTCAATGGCATGCCCTATGTGTTGGAGTTTAATGCTCGTATGGGTGATCCGGAGACGCAGGTGGTGCTGCCTTTGCTCAAGACGGATTTACTCGACGTGATTGAGGCGGTTATTGAACATCGCCTCGATCAACTCAGGGTCGAATGGCATCATGACACGGCGGTCTGCGTTGTGATGACGTCGGGCGGATATCCTGGCCAATATCAGAACGGATTTCCTCTGCATGGCTTGCAGAGCGAGGCGGCTACACATGCGCTTGTCTTTCACGCGGGAACTGCCAGGAAGAATGATGCTGTTGTGACTGCCGGTGGACGTGTCTTGGGAATTACCGGACAGGGAGCAACGTTGAAAGAAGCACAAGCGGAAGCCTATAAGGCGGTATCCGCCATTTCATTCGAAGGGTGTCATTATCGAAAGGATATCGCCCATCGCGCGGTGACTTCCTAGTCCGCGATTTGCAGGTTGGTTTCCGTACGGATGTCAGAAATCCTTCCATATAGTGCCGGTGACGTGCACCGTGTATCAGACCAGGTCAAGCAGGAAGTGGCACGTGGCGGCATCGTGGCGGTGCCGACGGAGACCTATTACGGCCTTGGTGTCAATCCATTCGATCCACAAGCCGTAGACCGGTTGCTACGCGTCAAGGGCCGGCCGGACGGCAAACCGATTCTGGTGTTGATTGGAAACCGTGGACAGCTCGCGAGGCTGGTCCAGAAGGTCTCCCGCACCGCCTCACTTTTGATGGACAGGTTCTGGCCCGGTCCGCTCACAATCCTCTTTACGGCCGCGCCGTCACTTCCAAGCAATCTGACAGCGGGGACCGGCACGATCGGCGTGCGGTTCAGCTCTTGTGGCCCATTAGCTGACCTGTTAGCAGTGACAGGCCCTCTCACAGGAACGAGTGCCAACCGTGCCGGCGAATCACCAGCGCAATATGCGAACCAGGTACAGGACAGTCTGGGACAAGACCTCAGTCTCATTGTTGATGCAGGACCAACCCCTGGGGGACCGCCATCGACCGTCATCGATGCACGCGAAACGGCATGCGTGATTCGCGAAGGTGCCGTCACTCGACAGATGCTACAGGACGTGTTACAGACAGCAGGAATCTCGCTAATGTGAGGTCTATGTTGATATTGCAGTAGTTATCGAATTCACATTCCTGGTTATTCGAGATAAGGAGGATAGAAATGATGATTGTGGGGAAAAGACAAGCGATGTCATTGGCCGGCGTCGCGCTTGGGCTCGGTTGTTTCATGAGTATGACGGGATGCGACTATTGGCCTCCGGCGTTGCAAGCTCAGGTCGAGCAACTTCGATCGGAGACACAAACCCTGGCAACAGAGAAGGCGCAACTCCAGGTACAGATCAACGACCTGTCGAATGCACGGCGGGATTTACAATCGCAGCTTGATGAGATGAGTCGGGTCAGTCGAGAGAAGACCGTGATGATTACGAGTCTGCAACACCAAGTCGATGCGCTGCGCGCCAAAGGGGCAAAGGCAGTGGCATCTGCCAAAGCCGCAGTAAGGCCGGCGGCGAAATCCACGGGCAAACAACCGGTTAAGAAACAGGCGGCTCCTAAGAGGTAGCAGGGAGCTGTCAGATCGAACTTGACGACGTTCCTGATGAGGGGGCGCTGCTGGACGAGGTGCTGCCGGTTGTCGATGGGGTGGTTGCCGGAGCCGTCGTGGCAGGTGCCGGGGAGGCTGGCGCCGCCTTCTCAGTAGTCGCTGCCGGTTCTTTCTTCGTGCCGGACGTCGAGTCGGATGATTCGCCCGTCGGCGGTTTCATCTTGTCGGAATAATCCGTCACATACCACCCGCTCCCTTTGAACATGATCGCAGGAGCGGAAATAATCCGGCTGACCGATTTCCCGCATTTGGGACAGGCGGCGACGGGATCGTCTTTCATGCTCTGCTTCAATTCAAACCGGTAGGAGCAATCCTGACAGAGATATTCGTAGATCGGCACCGGGCCTCCTTATTTACAGGTCACAGTTCAACTCTATGGGGCAAGCCGCCCCTCGTCAATAGGATTGTCACTCAGGCGGTTAACTTGCCGAATGCCGTTGCAATTCGGTCCATCCCACGCTCGATCGATTCCATGCTGGTCGCGTAGGAAAGCCGGATGTGCTGGTGACTTCCGAAGGGCTCTCCGGGAACAGCGGCAACATGGAAGTCTTTCAACAGGTATTGCGCCAGTTCATGCGGTGTTCGAATGATGCCAGTCGGGGCGGTTCGGCCAAGAATCCCACTAATGTTGGGAAAGGCGTAAAACGCGCCAGTCGGCATGCGGCAGGTCACCCCTGGCATCGCATTCAACCGACCGACCATCACTTTGCGACGGCGATCGAATTCGGTAACCATCTTTTCCGTAAAGGGTTGGCCAAGCCGTAATGCCGCGACGGCGGCCTTTTGTGAAATAGAACAGGGATTCGATGTGCTCTGGCTTTGAATGTTGGCCATTGCCGTCAGCAGGTCTTTGGGACCTGCGGCATAGCCGATCCGCCAGCCGGTCATCGCATAGGCTTTCGAGACACCGTTGATAATCACTGTCTGGGCCGCGACTTCGGCACTGAGTGTGGCGATGCTCACGTGCGTCGCGCCATCGTACAAGACCTTTTCATAAATCTCGTCCGAAATGATGAGTAACTTATGCCGGACCGCGATATCGGCAATGGCTTCGAGCGTGTTCCGGTTATAGGTGGCGCCAGTTGGATTGCATGGACTATTGATTATGATCGCCTTCGTTCGTGGGGTGACCAGCCGCCGCAGGTCATCCGCATTGATGGCATATCCATTTGATTCATGTGTAGGCAGAAGAACCGGCGTCGCATCATTCAACATAGCTTGGTCGGCATACGAGACCCAATAGGGCGTCGGAATGATGACCTCATCACCGGCTTCAAGAAGCGCTTCAGCTAAGTTGTAGAGCGAATGCTTCGCGCCGCACGAGACCAGGATTTGCGACTTCTCATATCGGAGTCCGAGCTCACCCTGTAACTTGTCGATAATGGCTTGGCGTAATTCGTCGATGCCCGACGACGGCGTATACTTTGTAAAACCGGCCCGGATGGCCGCTTCCGCAGCGGCCTTGACCGGATCCGGAGTATCGAAATCCGGTTCTCCTGACGAAAAGTCGACGACATCGAGCCCTTGCGCTGCCATAGCTTTGGCTGTTGCCGTCATCGCCAAGGTCGGGGAAGGTGTAATGCGGCCGACACGTGCGGCGAGTTTCATGACTTGAGACTCCGAATTCGTTCGTGGAGCCGACGCGCCACTTCGGGATGAAGAAATTCAGCCAAGCTGCCTCCATGGTGTGCCACATCTTTGATGATCGTAGAAGACAAGTATGAATACTCCTCGCTCGGCATCAGAAAGACGGTTTCCACATGCCTGGCCAACTTGCGGTTGATGAGAGCCATTTGGAATTCGTGTTCAAAGTCCGAGATGGCGCGCAGTCCACGGATAATAGCATGCGCTCCGGCCCGTTCGACATAGTCGACTAAGAGTCCATCGAACGTGATGACTTCCACTTGATCGACATCCTTCATAACCAGCGTCACCATATCAAGCCGCTCGGCAAGATTGAAGAGTGGATGCTTAGCCGGATTAGGCGCGACCGCGACGATGACTTTATCAAAGACACGTAAACTTCGCGTAATAATATCGGTGTGGCCATGGGTGACAGGATCAAATGTTCCAGGGTAGACACCGATCTTCATTGCGATGCCGCACCGGAAGAGGAATATAAAGAGAGGGCGGTGTCGCCATAGCGATACCGGCGCACATAGGCGGCGGAGCCCAGAGAATCCGGAAGGAGGGTTTTCTCTGCATGCTCAACGACGAGCCAGGAGTCGGCTGTCAGGAGGCGCTCGGTGACAGTCTGAGTCAACAACGATTCCAGATCGTGTACGAGAGCGTAGGGGGGGTCGGCAAATACGATATCGTAAGGGCCTTCCCACTGTTCCGGTCGGTTGAGAAATTGTTTGACAGTGTGCGCGTACACGGTAATGTGATGACCTATCCCGCAGTCCAGCATATTCTGACGCAAGAGTTTCAGTGCTTCAATCTCGGATTCAACGCAGGTCACATGCGCGGCGCCTCGGCTTATGGCTTCGATTCCGATCGCTCCGGTCCCCGCATAAAGATCAAGTACTCGGCCCGAGGGAAGGCGATTGCCAAGAATTGAGAACAATGCCTCCCGAACTCGATCTGAAGTCGGACGTATCAGGGATCCCTGGGGGCCACGAAGACGACGGCCTCGATAGGTTCCTGCAATGACGCGCATAGAAAATGACTACGGATTCGTCCGGCCCGGAAGACTCTAACATAGCGTTTTTGAAGGGGTCAAGAACGGTCGTGTGGGTGACTCTCACCCAGACGATAAGGTGAACCGTTGGGGGACTTAGAACGCTGAACGCGGATGGATGTCTCTGCTAGGTGCAGGCTGCATCATTTTGACGGTCCAATGCAGGGAGACTATAATGCAAGGCAAATGAGAATCTGGTCCCGTCGTATCCCGATCCGTCTGACCCTCACTCAGGAAGCCGTAGCGCGGATCGGGTTCGATGGTAACCTATAGAGCTATCGAGTCGTGACAGGCTGTGCGTCGCGTGCTGCAAGACTCTTTCGTCGATTATTGGAGATCGTGCGATCGATGATCGCGCCGCAGTTGATACACTTCCATGCGTAGAAAATGAGAAAGAAATCGGAAAACCGCTCCAACATCATCATGCCTTTGCACTTCGGACATTCCATCACTTCCTCCCAGGTGGCTAGGTTTACAGCTGCTGACGTACATAGCAAGAGATGCACCAATTTGTCGCACCACGATATTTCAATGGGTTACACTCTACGTAGTTCACACAATGGCAAAATTGGCATGACCAGCTAGTACAAAAACGTCCGGGGTGTCATTTTTTGTGCGTCAAAGATGGCTACCATGACAGGAAAGAGGCTAACAAAGGGAATTACGCATTGGCCGGAGACTGAACGTCCACGTGAGCGGCTGATGGCGAAGGGTCCCGATGCCTTGTCGGATGCGCAACTGCTCGCCATTCTCCTCAGGACCGGTCGCCGTGATTTTTCCGCTGTACAAGTTGCAATCGAATTGCTTGGCCGAGTCGGAAGTATCGGTGGATTGGCCATGTGCGGGATTGAAGAACTCTGTGCAATTCAAGGGATAGGACCGGCGAAAGCGGCGCAGCTAAAAGCCGCAGTAGAATTAGGGCGCCGATCGCTGGCTACCCCACTTTCGACCGGCACGCGCATCTCCTCAAGCGCCGATCTCTTTAAGCATTTTCACCCGATCTTGCGCGATCGCAAGCAGGAAATTTTCAAGGTTGTGCTCTTGGACGCCAAGAACACCGTCATCAAGGAATCCACCGTGTCGGAAGGAACGTTGACTCTCAGTCTCGTGCACCCCCGAGAAGTATTCGCCTCTGCGGTTCGTGAGTCCGCCGCTGCCGTGATCTTTTTGCATAACCATCCCAGCGGCGATCCGACTCCAAGCCTGGAAGATCGACACCTGACAGAACGTCTGGGGGAGGCCGGCCGGTTACTGGGCATTCCTGTGCTGGATCATGTGATCATCGGCGACGGCCGGTACGTGAGTTTTGCAGATCAGGGTTGGCTCAAAGGGCAACACAAGAGGGATTAAGATCGGGAGGCGAGAGATGCTCTAAACCGTGCGCAATCGATGAGGAGGGCAGACCATGGACCATATCCGTATGGAGCCCATCAGGAATGTCGCGATTGTGTCCAACGTCGGCGCAGGCAAGACATCCCTCAGCGAGGCGATCCTCTTCGCCGGCGGAGCCGTTCCTATCCTCGGTTCCATCGCCCAAGGCTCGACCGTATCGGATTTTGAGCCGGAAGAACTGCACCATCGAAGTTCCGTCAGCACCAGCGTGCTTCAGTTTTCTTGGAATCAGACTACCATTTCGCTTCTCGATCCTCCCGGTGCGCTTAGTCTACTGGGCGAACCGCTCTCAGCATTGCGGGCCGTCGATGCCGCAGTTCGAACCGAGTTGTCGCGTCTGTGGGCGCGCATCGGAGATCTCGGTCTACCCTGCCTGTTTTTCGTCAACGGATTGGATCGAGAGAGTGCGTCAATCGAACACGCGCTGGAAATCTGCCGTGCACAACTCAACTGTGTTCCTGTTCCCATGGTCATACCGGTCGGCCTTGGCTCTCAGATGGAGGGCGTGATCGACATTTTCGAGGATCGTCTGATTCGGTCCGGACCGTCTACTGCCAAGGTGGAGATACTGCCGGTGCCAGCACATCTGGAGTCTGCCGCGAAGGAGAGGCGTACCAGGCTTATGGAAGCCGTAGCGGAGACCGATGATACTTTGCTCGACACCTATGTCGCCCAGGGAGATCTGAATCATGACATGCTTTTATCAGGACTCCGTTCCGGCATCCTGCGAAGGCAGGTGTTTCCGCTGTACGCGGGTTCTGCAGTGCGCAATCTAGGGGTATGGTCGCTAATGGGCGCGATGGCCGCCCTGCTGCCGTCGCCAGGTGAGCGCTGTGCCGCCAATCCGTTGCATGGTGTCCATCCCCAGACAGGCCTGCCAGGCGAACGGAAGGGGAGTGTGCAGGAGCCATTCTCAGCTTTTGTATTCAAAACACTGATCGATCCGTTCGTGGGACGGCTGTCGTATTGCCGTCTCCTCTCAGGAACCGTCCAGGCCGATACTCTCGTGTGGAACGCGTCAAAACAGGTGCGGGAGAAACTGGGTCATTTCTATACGCTCTTCGGAAAACGACGCACCCCGGTTGGTTCAGCATCGGCAGGAGATATCGTGGCTATCGGAAAGTTACATGACACACACACCGGTGACACGCTGTGTGACGAGAAGAGTCAGATCTGCTATCCGGCGATCGGACTGCCTCGGCCGGTCCTGTCATTTGCGATTGAGGCCAAGTCGAAGGCGGAGATCGAGAAAGTCAGTCTGGGCCTGCATAAGCTGATCGAAGAAGATCCGACGCTGGCTTTTTCTCGCAATGCGGAAACCAAAGAGATGGTTCTCAGCAGTCTCGGTCAACTCCATATTGATCTGGCGTTAGAGAAGCTCCACCGGAAATTCGGGGCCGACGTCATCCTGCATACGCCGAAGATCCCTTACCATGAAACCGTGCACGCGACAGCGCGTGCGCAGGGTAAGTACAAGAAACAGACGGGCGGCCACGGGCAATATGGGGATTGTTGGTTGGAAGTAGCGCCCTTGCCGCGCGGCGGCGGATTCACCTTTGAACATCGTGTCGTCGGGGGCGCCATTCCCCGAAACTTCATTCCTGCGGTGGAAAAAGGGGTGAGCGAGGCGATGCATGAAGGGGTGCTGGGGGGATTTCCCGTCGTTGATGTCCGAGTCGCTGTGTACGACGGCTCGTACCATGTGGTGGATTCGTCGGAAATGTCATTTAAAATTGCAGGATCAATGGCCTTTAAAAAAGCGATGGAAACGGCCCAGCCGGTGTTGCTGGAACCGATGATGACGGTTGAAGTCGAGGCTCCGACGGACGCCGTCGGAGCCGTGATGGGCGACCTGAATGCGCGCAGAGGTCGCATCCTCTCAGTCAACGCGAACGATCATGCCGAGCAGATTACCGCGCTTGTACCGCTCGCCGAATTGTTGAAGTATGCGCCGGCGCTGAACGGCATGACAGGAGGGCGGGGAAGCTATGTGATGGAGTTTGCCCGTTACGAGGAAGTGCCACGCGAGCTGGCAGCCAAGATTGTCGAACAGCATAAGACAGAACGGCACGCTGTGGGAGCGCACTGAAAGGCGCAATCGCTCGTCGTGCGTGAGGCGTACGTCGTCTTTCGACTACGCTCAGGACGGTGAGCCAGTCGAACCGCATCTCGCAAACACGGACGGGACTCACGCTCGTTCCGTCCCGTGTTCGCTTCGTGTCCTCGGCGATGCGGTCTGCACATTTCATGAGCGAGACTGAACGCGATTACTCAGTGGATTTGAGCACGACATAGAAGGCCCGATTCTCGCGCAGTACCCGGAGCAAAATCGTATCTCCTCGCCGGAGCCGCGAGATCGCCGAGTGAAAATC
>LNFM01013302.1_pt1 | contig 10521 bp, 12 predicted proteins | sample 596031 | NCBI WGS metagenome assembly LNFM01 (sample SAMN04254537, study PRJNA301005) | activated carbon metagenome | isolation source: dual media filters at the Ann Arbor, Michigan drinking water treatment plant | place: USA: Ann Arbor | reverse complement strand
AGGGCGACTGGCGCTATGTCCGGCTCACCGACGACGAGCAGACCGTGGTCGCGGTCAGCGAAGCGGCCATGGCCGAGGAGCGGCGGCACTAGGCGCCTGGCCCCGGCAGCGCGAACAGAGCCATCTCGCCCGAACTGTCGACTTCCAGCAGATGATTGACCATGACGTCGATCACGGCTCCCTTGCTGGAGAGGAAGTCGATTGCCGTCATCAGGAACCTCCACGTTTCCTCGCGGCTCGCGCAGGGCAGGATGATCAGGCCAGGATGGAGTTCCTCCTGTCCGACCAGCGCGCGAAAGTCGGCGGCGTTTTCCGTGACGATGATGCGGTTCTCATCGATGCAGCGGCGCAACACCGTATCGTCCCGCTCGCCTCTGCGCCCGGTATGGAGCGGATGGACCGCATCATGGCCGGCCTCGCACAGCCGCTCCGCGATGCGGGGCGACAGGCATTCATCGATGAAGAAGCTCAGGCCGCCTGTTTCCACGGCCGGCCGGACGGACGCCCCCGCATAGGATTGGCACGGGCGAACAGCAACGCCGCTTCCAATGCCCCCCTCGGAATATCCGGATTGTCCTCGACGATCATGTCCAGGGTGTCGCCGCCATCGATCCGCCCCAGCACGGAATACACCGTCATGCGCGATCCGCGGATGACCGGCGTCCCGCCCTTGACCGAGTCATCCGTCACGATCCATCGGCGACGGGCGGATAAATACCGGACCGCCGAGGCCATATAGCGTCGAACGACCGGGAACGACTTGGATTTTTTCAGCACCACGGGTCCGTTCAATTCCAGATCGTCCGTCGCCTTGCGGCTAGACAGATCGACGACATAGCGCGCGATGCGCTTCTTGCTTTCGATCGGAATGGACCAGCCACCTTCCCTCAAGCCGTTCATCAGGCCAAAATAACCGACCGCATGGACATCCAGCGTCTTCCTGCCCGCAGTCACGCCCGAGGCCCCAGCGGCAGCCTTAAGCGCTACAAGGACACCTTCCTCCAGAGCCTTCGTCACGGAGCGTTCCGAAACCTCGGCCAGAAGCGCGACTTCGTTGAGCGTAAGGCCGTCCTCGAATCCCGATTGCGTCCTGGATGGCATTATTGATCCCTTTCAAGGGAAAATTTATTCCTTTCCAGCGCTGCTGACAAGGCCTACTCCAAAGCCGCCTTCACTCGGGGCAGCACTTTTCCCATCAGCAGCTCGACCCGCGCCCAGCCGCTCTCGAAGCTTTCGCCGGGGAACTTGGCCCAGAAGTGGACGTCCCTGATCTGCGGCCAGGCCTTGAGCATGGCGGTCAGTTCGCGCACCGCCGTTTCCGGGTCCCACAGCACATAGAGCCCGCCTTCGATGGCGGCGCGGCCGTCGGGGAACAGCGGCGTGGTCTCGGGCGGGCCGAACGCGCCCCAGCCGATATAGGCGTTGGTCTGGTAGAGCACGTGCGGCGCGACATTCGCGGCTTCGCGCTCGGGGTCGTCGGCGACAATGGCCCAGTGGCCGGCATAGATGGCGCCGTCCTGCCTGCCATTGGCCTTGAGCGCATCCACGTAGACGTCGTGGCCGATGCCGCCGGTCGACAGGAAGCCGTCGCCGATGGCCGCCGCGCGCGCCATGGCCGGCGGGCTCAGGCCGCCCATCAGCAGGTTCGGAATGTGCTCAGGCGCGGGCGTGACGCGCAGATTGTTCACGTCGAACCGCTTGCCGTGGAATTCGACTTTCTCGCCCGACCAGGCGCGGCGGATGATCTCGACCGCCTCTTCCATCAGGCTGGGCCGGTGGCGCACGTCACGGCCGAACTGGGCGAACTCCACCTGCCGGTAGCCGCCGCCGACACCCAGGTCGAACCGCCCGCCGGTCAGCAGCGACACCGTCGCCGCGTCCTCGGCGATGCGGATGGGGTCGTGCAGCGGCAGTACCATCAGGTTGGTGCCGATCCGCATCCGCGTCGTTTTCGCGCCGATGGCGGCGGCGATCACCAGCGGCGACGGCGTGTAGCCGTCGTCGATGAAATGGTGCTCGGTCAGCCACACCGAATCCCAGCCCGCCGCCTCGGCCGCGACGATCTGCTCCAGCGCCCGGGCGTGGAAGCGCTCGGCCGGCATGGCCCAGGGTTCCGGATTGCGGAAGTCGTACCAAAGGCCGAAATTCACCACGCGCCGCCTCCCCCGTCAGGACAGTTCCGCGAGGAAGCCTAGCAGCACCTTGCCGTAGCGCCCGGCTTCCTCGATGAAGGGAGCGTGACCGCTTTCGGGGAATTCCGCCAGCCTTCCCAGCGGCGCCAGCTCGGCGGCGCTGCGCCCGATACCCGGCGGCGCGATGACGTCCTGGCCGCCGACCACCGATAGGAACGGCACGGCCAGCCCGCGCAGGGCGTCGCGCTGGTCGAGCGTATCGAGATCGAGCAGTGCCCGGTCCGCCGACGGCGCGTTCTCCATGAACACCGACCACATCCAGGTTTTGAGCGCATCGCTCACCGGCCGGGCGCAGATGGCATGCGCCAGGCCATGCAGGAACGTCGCCCGGTCCTGGCGCAGCATGGCGACGGTCTCGGTGACCGACCCCGGCGCGCCGCCGTGGGGAAAGTCCGGCGCCTGCACGTAGCGCGGCGTCGCGCCGGCGGTCGAGATCACGCCCCGGCAACGCGCGCCCAGCCGGACCGCCGCCTCGACCGCGACCGGCCCGCCCAGCGACCAGCCGTTCACCGCCAGCCGGTCGATGCGCAAGTGGTTGGCGAGCAGCACCAGGTCGGCCGCCGCGCTGTTGATCGAGACGTCGGCGAAATCCTTGTCCGACTTGCCGCAACCGCGCTGGTCGAAGCTCAGCACCGCGTGGCCGGCGCCGGTCAGCAGCGGCAGCACCGTATCCCACAGCCGGCAGCTCATGCCCCAGCCATGGATCAGCGCCACCGGCAGCCTGTCGCCCGGATAATATTCGAAATAGACGCGCCGTCCCGGTTCGGTTTCAAGATACGCCATCAGGGAACGCTCCAGCCCGCGTCGATCACCAGCTCGGCGCCGGTGATGTACTTGGCCTCGTCGGAACACAGATAGACCGAGCCCCAGGCAACGTCTTCCGGCTCGCCCATGCGGCCCATGGGGATCGACGCCTTGATCGCCGCGTCCATCTCCGGCGTCAGGTCGCCCAGGATCGGCGTGCGGATCTGGCCCGGCAGGATGGTGTTCACCCGCACGCCCTGCTTGACGTGCTCGAGCGCCGCCGACTTCGACATCAGCCGCACCGCCGCCTTGGTGGCGTGATAGGAGAACGAGCCCGGGCTGCCGACCATGCCGAACAGCGACGAGATGTTGACCACAGCGGCGTTGCCGGACTTCACCAGCTCGGGCAGCGCCGCCCTCATGCCATACCAGACGCCGGTCTGGTTGATGGCGATCATCCGCTGCCAGCCGGCATCGGTCTCCTCGGAGACGCCGCCGGGATGATAGATGCCGGCGTTGTTGACCAGCGTGGTCAGCCCGCCGAAGCGTGCGACGGCGGCCGCGACGGCGGCGGTCCAGCTTTCCGTACTGGTCACGTCGAGCCTGACGAAAATGGCCTCGCCGCCGGCGTCGTTGGCCTCGGCCACGACGCGCCTGCCCGCCTCTTCCTGGATGTCGCCGGAAACGACCTTGGCGCCCTCGCGGGCGAACAGCCTGACATGCGCGGCGCCGATGCCGCTGGCGCCGCCGGAAATCAGCGCCACCTTGCCTTCGAGACGTGCCATCGTGGTTCCTCCCCGCGCGAAGGAGGCCATGCGAACCGCCTTAAATCAAGGCGCAACGCCGCTTTTCCCCGGTTCCACCGCATGAAATCACACTTGCTAGTCAGCAACAAGGATATTACGTTTCGGCCCCCGCGGCCGATCCATCAGGCGATCCTCCCGATGACGAAACACGAGAAGCCCGCGCCGCGCAAGCGCATGACCCAGGCCGAGCGCACCGCGCTGTCGGACCAGCGCATGTACGACGCGGCCATGAAGCTGATCGGCCGGCACGGCACCCACAACACCACCCTGAAGGACGTCGGCGAACTGGCCGGCTACAGCCGCAGCCTCGCCAGCTACCGGTTCGGCTCGAAGGAAGCCCTGTTCGGCAACCTGGTGCGGTTCTTCAACCACAAATGGGTCGAGGAGCTGGAACGCTTCGTCGGCGGCCGCACCGGCCTCGCCGCCTTCATCGCCGCGCTCGACGCCGTCGAGGACTTCCTGATCGAGCAGCCCGAATACATGAAGGCCATGTACATCCTGTGGTACGAGTCGATCACCAGCCACAGCGAGGTGCGCGAGCGCCTGGCGGAGCAGCACGAGGCCTACCGCGCCGACATCGTCCGGTGGGTGCGCGAGGGCATCGCCGAGGGGTTCATCCGCCCGTATGTCGATCCGGAGCGGCTGTCGGTGCAGTTCTGCTCGTTCATCTTCGGCACCATTTACCAGTGGCTGGTAAGGCCCGAGGCCATCGACATCCAGACGGCGTTCAGCGAGTACAAGCAGGGCGTTCTGGCGCAGATCACCGAGCGGCGCCGCGCGCCGCGATAAGGCCGGAACGCCGCATTTGTTCACTTGCTAGACCGAAACAAGTGTCTTAGCGTAGGCAGTCGAAACGCCCTTGGGGAAGGGCATGTGAAACCGGGAATCAGGAGCGGACGATGGAAGTAGGCCTGCTGATGGTCTTCCAGAACTTCATGGACGGGGCGACCGACCACGAAGTCTATAAACGCGACGTCCACCTGGCGGAGCTGGCCGAACCGCTCGGCTTCGACACGCTGGGCGCGGTGGAGCACCACTTCTTCAACTACGCCATGGCGCCCGACAACATGCAGTTCCTCAGCTACATGGCGGCCAAGACCAGCCGCATCGGGCTGCTGACCGGCGCGGTGATCCTGCCGTGGAACAACCCGCTGCGCGTCGTCGAGAAGATGATCATGCTCGACCACCTCAGCAACGGCCGCGCCCTGTTCGGCATCGGCCGCGGCCTCGCCAAGCGCGAATACGACCGCTTCGGCATTTCCATGAACGAGGCCCGCGACCGCTTCGACGAGTCGGCCGAGCTGATCCTGCGCAGCCTCGAGAGCGGCGTCGTCGAAGGCGACGGCCCCTACTACAAGCAGATGCGCACCGAAGTGCGGCCGCGGCCCTACGCCACCTTCAAGGATCGCTTCTATTGCGTTGCCATGTCATCGGACTCGGTGCCGGTCTGCGCGCGCCTGGGCGGCAAGATGATGAGCTTCGCCCAGAAGCCCTGGGAGCAGATGGCGGGCCACTTCGGCACCTACCGCACCATGTTCCAGGACTTCCACGGCCGTCCGGCGCCGTCGCCGGTGTGCGTCGACTTCATGTGCTGCGACGAAAGCGGCGAGCGCGCCGAGGCGCTGGCCCGCGAGCACATGGCCAACTACTACCTGACGGTCATGGAGCACTACGACATGGCCGGCGACCACTTCAAGAACATGAAGGGCTACGGCGACTACGCCAGCAACGCCGAGATCCTGCGCGACACCGGCCTTGCGGACGCGGCCAACGGCTTCGTCGACATCAACACCTGGGGCACGCCGCAGCAGATCCTCGACAAGCTCGAACAGCGCCAGAAGTCGCTGGGCGACTTCGACCTCACCGTGCAGGTCAGCTATGGCGGCATGAGCCTGGAGAACGCCGAAAGCAGCATGCGCCTGTTCGCCGAGAAGGTGCTGCCCGAAGTACAGGGCTGGCGCAAGGCGGCCTGAGGGCCGTCGCACCCATCGTTCCGGCGCTTGGGTTCCGGAGTCAGGTCTGCGATGATGGAGGCTGGCGCATGCCGCCTTCGTCGACCGGGAATGGCGGCGCTCGAGCGCCAACGCTCCACGTCCGTTCACCATACTTTGAGGAGCGGTTGACGAACCGGCGGTTACACCCGCCAGGTATTGGGCTATTCTGTGGCGGTTGCGTGTCCAGAACCGGGCCGACCTGAATGAAGCGCGTCATATCATCGGCTCTGCGGCGGAGCATGCGCCGGGCGCGCGAACTGCTGATCGATCGCACCGGCAACATCTCCATCGTCGTCGCGGCGAGCCTGCCGGTTTTCATTACCGTGCTGGGCCTCAGCTTCGAGGTCGCGCAGTGGTACATGGCCCAGCGCGCCATGCAGAACGCCGCCGATTCGGCCTCCATGGCGGCGGCGATGAACGTCGATGGAAACTTCGCGCTCGAGGCCCGGGCGATGGCGGCCCAGTACGGCTACGTCCACGGCACCGACAACGTGACCGTGGCGGTCACCAGCGGCGTGACGTGTCCGTCCGGCGCCACCATCTGCTACCAGGTCACCATCAGCAAACCGACGCCCCTCTATCTCATCGGCATGATCGGCTACGAGGGCAACATCACCGTCAACGGCGAGCCCATGGTGCAGGTCAGTGGCGGCGCCACCGCCGAGCAGACGCTGAAGAAACGCGAATACTGCGTCCTGGCGCTCGCGGGCCTGCCCGGCCAGAGCAACACCGAGGGGTTCCGCTGCAACGGCTGCCCGATGGCCGACCTGACCGGCTGCAACATCATGTCCAACAACACCGCCACCTGTAACGGCTTCACCACCCAGGCCGACATCGGCGATGCCTACAGCACCAACAATGGCTGCGGCGTCCAGCAGAATTCCAACCAGCCGCAGGTGGACGACCCGTATGAGGGACTGGCGGCGCTGATCCCCGCCGACCCGTGCGGCGGCGCCTATCCGCAGTTGCCGGCCAGGAAGAGCGATCCCGAGCTCCCGATGTCGAACCAGTGGTCGGGACCCCAGACGATCAACGGCAACGTGTCGGTTTGCGGCGATCTGCAGCTCGCCGGCGATGTCGACGTGACCAACTCTACCGGCGACGGCGGCGTGCTGATCATCTGGAATGGCCAGCTCGACACCAATGGCAAGACGCTCCGGACCGTTGCGGGCCATCTCACCCTCGTCTTCGCCGGCAGCAACGGCGCCTATGTCCACGCCCCCACCGGAAACGGGACACTGGACTTCAGCGCACCCAATACCGGCGACTGGTCGGGCATCGCCATCTATCAGGCGCCGACCCTGACGTCGGGCGTGGACATCTCGGAGGCGGGCCACAAGCCCACCTGGAACCTGACCGGCATGGTGTATCTGCCGCACGCCAGCGTCACCCTCAGCGGCGCCGTCAACAAATCGGCCACCAATGGCGAGGCCTGTTTCGGCATGGTCATGGACAACATTCGCGTGAACGGCACAGGATTCAGTCTCGATGCCTGCGGCGATGCCGGGCTGGTACTGCCCTTTCGCCACGTTCCCGGCAGGGGAAAACTCGTCAAATGACGGCGATCCAGTCGCGCAACTCACAATGCCCGCCAAAAAAATCTCGTCAAATCGACCTCTGACGATCGATCAACTTTTTGTGCTCGGGCGGCCTCGAACCCAATTCATGCTGCAACGCAAGTAAACATACGTTAAGATAGATAGGTTAACTTTGCCGCTGCGGGCTTGTCCGCATGTGGGGCTTGGGAATCATGCTGAACATTTCGAGAGCAGGCAAACGGCTAACCATGCCAGCGCCGAAAGTTGGACGCGTGCGCGCCTTCCAGCGCGATCGCGGCGGGAACATCGCCATGATCGTCGCGTTCGCGCTGCCGATCCTGCTGGCGTCCCTGGCGCTCGGCTTCGAGCTGGGCCAGTGGTACATGGTCAAATGGAACATGCAGAACGCCGCGGATTCCGCGGTGATCGCCGCCGCCAACAACAACGGCAACTACCTGACGGAGGCCCGCGCCGTCTCGGCCCAGTACGGCTTCACTAACGGCAGCGGCAACGTCAGCGTGACGGCGACGAACACCGCGACCTGTCCGGGCGGCGGCAACACCTGCTACCAGGTCACCATCAGCAAGCCGACGGAGCTGTATCTCAGCCGCATGGTAGGCTTCACGGGCAGCACGACGGTCAACGGCCAGCGGATGCAGAACCTGACCAGTTCGGCCATGTCCAAGCAGACCACAGAGCCACGCGAATACTGCATCCTTGCGCTCGCCAGCAGCGGCGAAAGCAACGGCATCCGCACCAACGGCGCGCCGCAGGCGGACCTGCCCGGCTGCGACATCATGTCGAACACCAACGCCACCTGCAACGGCCACAACCTGAACGTCGACATCGGCGACGCCGCCGGCACCAACAATGGCTGCGGTGACGAGCAGAATTCCAACATGCCGGTGGTGTCCGACCCGTATACGGCGCTGGCGAGCAACATTCCAGCGACTCCGTGCACGTCCCATCCGCAGGGAAGCTACAACGGCAATCCCGCGCAAACATCCCAAGTGGGCCTTGCCTACACCAGCCCCGCCGGCGCTACCGTCAATAACCTGCTGGTCGCCGGCACCCTGACCCTCAGCGGCTATGTCTCTGCCTGCGGTGACGTGCGCCTGATGGGTAATGTGTCAATCAGTGCGCCTTCCAACGCAGTGCTGGTCATCTACAACGGCCGGCTCGATACCAACGGGTATACGCTGCAGAGCACGAGCGGCTCTGGCCTGACGATCGTGTTCGCCGGAACCAACGGCGCCTTCAAGCACGCCCCCATCGACGATCGCAACGGCATCCTGGATTTCGCCGCACCCACCTCCGGAACCTGGAGCGGCATGGCGATGTACCAGATTCCGACCCTCACCACGGGCGTGGACATTTCAGAGGCGGGCAACAGCCCCGCGTGGAAGATCACCGGCATGGTTTACCTGCCGCATGCATCCGTTACCCTCAAAGGCATCGTGAACAAGGCGAGCTATGGCTATTCGTGCTTCGGCCTCGTCGTCGACAATCTGTTGTTCTCGGGTACCAACGCCATTCTCGCCCATGGCCAATGCGACATGGCCGGGCTGGACCTACCGTATAATCTCGTTGTGCAGCGGGCAGCACTGGTCGACTGAGGACTTCGGAACCCATGGCGGCTCAAAACTTCCTGATCCACCGCTTGGTGCACCTGGCGTCCGCCATTCGGCGTTTCGTGGTGGACCGCCGGGGCAGCGCGACCATCGAGGTGGCGCTGACGACGCTGTTCATGGCCTATTCGGTGATGAACGTGGCCGACATATCGATCTACGCCTACACCCGCATGCAGGTGCAGAACGCCGCCCAGATGGGTGCCCAGGCGGCTTACGAGGCCTGTGACAGCGACGACCTGCCGGCGACCAGCGAGTGCGCCGGTCTCAGCGCCGCGGTCCTGCGCGGCATTCAGAGCACGGCGCTGGGCAGCCGCGTGACCCTGAAGGCCGGTTCGCCATCGGAAGGCTGGTACTGCATCAACTCGTCGAACGCGCTGCAGTATATGAGCGCCTACAACAGCAAGCCGGCCGACTGCTCGGGCGCGGGCATGGCCAGCCTGCAGCCGGGGGACTACATCAGGGTGGAAACCCAGTACACCTATTCTCCCGTGTTCCCGAGCAACACCACGGTCGGAAGCCTGCTCAATACGGCGATGTCGGCTTCCGCGCTGGTACGGCTGGAGTAGGGCATGCGCACCTCGGCCAGCAACCTCGCCGACAGTCGCGGCACCGCGACGGTGGAGTTCGCGCTGGTGCTGCCGATGTTCCTGACCCTGCTGATCGGCGGCTTCTTCTGCGCCTTCATGCTGTTCACCGCGGGCGGCCTGCACTATGCCGTCGAGCGCGCGGCACGCTGCGCCAAGGTGCAGACCTCGGTCTGCAGCAGCACGACGGCGACGCAGAACTATGCGCAGACGCAGTTCAGCGGCTATGGCGTGACGCCGGTGTTCACGGCGGTCGCCACCACCTGCGGCCAGCAGGTAACCGGCACGGCGACGTTCGCCATGAACATCTACGTCAGGACCATCAGCATCCCGCTGACCGCGACGGCCTGCTATCCCTGAAATCCTGCCTGAAACCAGACCATCGCCCGCGGCGGATCGGTGTCCGCGTGACGACCGCAACCCGCATGCCGGCTTGGCTGAAAGCGCTCTAATTGAGCCGCTTGGCCAGACCCGGCGGGAGTGTATCGCGCTTGGCTAGCCCAGGCGGCAACTCGTCCCGCTTGCTCAGGCCGTAGGGCAGCGTCGGGGATACCGGATCGCCGGGATGGAGCATTGGCGGTGCACCAACAGGGGCGTTAACACGGCTATTGGCGCCGACGCCTTGGCCAACACCGGCCGGCGGATTCCAGGCGACGGCCGCCGGCGGAATGGCGGTCGGGCTTCCCTTGCCCGTCGCGGCCACCGGAACGGCAAGTACAAGGATCGCCAATCCCGTTGATAGTGGCTTCGTGAGTGCAATCTTCATGGCCAAACTCCCTACAGCCGTTGACTCAGCAAGATCCTGAGTGCCGGTCGGAGTCTGCAACCTATAAGTTTATTTTCAACATTAGATTCACGCATGAGTGGTATTCGAAAATACTCATCACAATTACTTCACGTCTCACTCACGATTTCGGAAAGTACGGGAAGTCTATCCGGCATTACTGCAAAGAGTGGCTTCAACCAGCTGACAGAGCGCCCGGGCCTTCCGTCTGTGTGTACACCAGCATCCGGTTTACCGCCTGATTCCAA
>LNFM01015458.1_pt1 | contig 10523 bp, 10 predicted proteins | sample 596031 | NCBI WGS metagenome assembly LNFM01 (sample SAMN04254537, study PRJNA301005) | activated carbon metagenome | isolation source: dual media filters at the Ann Arbor, Michigan drinking water treatment plant | place: USA: Ann Arbor | reverse complement strand
CCGCGAGGATGCCCTCGCCGTGGAAGACCTCGCCGGCGCCCAGGCGCAGCGAGGCGATCTCCTTGTGGAAGGAACGTTCCAGGGTCGTCTCCGTGTGTCTGCAGGGGCAGGCTACGACCGGCCGCCGCATCGGTCCAACGGATTCAGTGAATGTGCGACATTCACCAAACGAATCCTTCCTGCGACGATGGCCGCGAACAAGACCACGACCCCGGGCAAACCCTGGCACCAGCTCGACCTCAACCTGCTGCGCGTGCTGGTGGCGCTGGACCGCACGCGGTCGGTGACCGCCGCCGGCCGCCTGCTGTCGCTCAGCCAGCCGGCGACCAGCAACGCGCTGGCCCGACTGCGCGCCTTCTTCGGCGATCCGCTCTTCGTCCGCGGTGCCGCCGGACTGCAGCCCACCCCGCTGGCGCTGCGGCTGGCTGCGGCAGCTGCTCAACACCTCGATTCGCTGCAGCGCGAGCTCATGGCGCCGCCGGCCTTCGACCCGGCCACCAGCACGCGCACCTGGCGGCTGTCGCTGTCGGACCTGGGCGAGATGGTGTTCCTGCCGGCGATCGCCGCTGCCGTGCTGCGCGAGGCGCCGCACACGCGGCTGGTCAACGCGGCCGTGCCGGCCTCCGAGATCGACGATGCGCTGCTGCGCGGCGAAGTCGACCTGGCCATCGGCATCCTGCAGCCGCGCCGCCGCACGGTGCGCAGCGCGCTGCTGTTCAACGAACGCTACGTCGCGCTCAGCGATGCTGCGCTGCCGCGAGCGCAGCGCACGCGTGCCGGCATCGAGAAGGCAGTGGGCCTGGTGGTGGCTTCGCCCACGGCCACCTTCCACGGCGGCATCGAGGCCAGCCTGCGGCGCGCCGGCCTGGGCGAGCGCATCGTCATGAGCGTGCGCCACTTTGCGGCCATGCCCGATCTCGTGCGTGCCGGACTCCCGTCGCGTCCGCTGGTCGGCGTGGTGCCCGGCATCTATGCCACGATGGTCTGTGCCCGCGCGCCCCTGGCGGCGTGGGAGCTGCCTTGGCCGCTGCCCAGCTACGACGTGCGCGTGCTGTGGAGTGCGCCGGCCGAGTCCGACCCCGCAGGGGCCTGGCTGCGCGAACGCGTGCTGGCCTGCTGTGCCAGGCCGGCGGTCAAGTCGCGGGCCTGAGGCCGGGCAAGGCGCGCAGCGCCGCGGCCAGTTCCTCGCGGCACACGTCCTGCAGCCAGGCGGCAAAGGCCAGCGCTGCGTCGTCACCGGTCTGCACGATGCAGTAGCGTGACGCCGGCACGGCGATCAGGGCCCAGGGCGCCACCAGGATGCCGCTTTCCAGCCAGCGCCGCGCCAGAGAGGGCCGTCCCAGCGCCACACCCTGGCCGCTGACGGCAGCTTCCAGCGTCAGGCCCAGGTCGACCAGGCGCGGGCCGCGCTCGGGCTCGGGCCAGTCCAGTCCGGCGGCACGGAACCACGGCGCCCAGGGTTCGATGGGTGTGCGCAGCAGCGGGGCGCGGGCCAGGTCGGCGGGTGTCTTCAGGCGCAGCTCCTGCAGCAGCGAAGGCGCCGCCATCGGCAGCACCACGTCGTCCATCAGCACCGTGCCGCCCAGTGCCTGCGGGTCGCCGTGCCGCACCTCGACGTCGGCCTCCGCCGGCACATGGTCGAGATAGGGGATGCTCAGCACGATCTCCAGCTCCACCCCCGGATGCGCTGAGGTGAAGGCCTGCAGCCGCGGCACCAGGATCTGCCGCGCGAAGGTGGGCGGGGTGCTCACGCGCAGCTTCTGCAGGCGCTGCCGGGCGCGCCGGTGCTGGGGCATGGCGGTGAGCAGCGACAGTGCGGCACGCACCTGCTCCAGGTATTCCCGGCCGGCGGCGGTCAGCGCCAGGGTCTTGCCGGTGCGCGCGAACAGGGCCGTGCCCAGCAGGTCCTCGACCGTGCCCACGCGTTTGGCCACTGCGCTGGCGGTGACGTGCAGTTCGGCCGCGGCGCGTTCGAAGGTGCCCAGGCGCGCCGCGGCGTCGAAGGCGCGCAGGCCGTCGATGGAGGGGAGTCGCAGGTCGCTGTCGGAGGCCATGGCCGCAGTCTATGCGGCCGGGCTCCGCGATCAGGCGGTCAGGAGCAGCTGGAGCTGCCGCAGCCCGTGATGAGCGCCGCCTCGGGCTCGCGCGGCAGGCCGATGCGTCCGGTTTCGGGGTCGAAGCCGCGCTCGGCCATCACTGCGGCCAGCGCGGCGTCCATCATCGAGGCATGCGCCGGGAACCAGGCTGCCAATTCCGTCAGGATGAGGCGCAGCACGGCGGCCTGCTCGGGACGGCCCTGCAGTTGCGCCACCTCGCGCAGCGCGCGCAGCACCTGTGCATGCTGCAGGCCATGGCAGTTCTGCGGCGCGAAGCCCAGCGACGCCATCCAGCGGTCTTCCTGGGCGAAGTGCAACTCGGTGTGGGCCAGCAGCTCGTCGAAGCGCTGCGCCGCCTGCGGTGTGTCCAGCGCGTCTTCGAAGTCCGCCAGCAGGTCGACGAACTCGCGGTGGGTGTGATCCATCAGCGGTTGGCTCATCGCCAGGCCGTCGGTCCAGACGAGGGTGTTCATGGGGCAGGCTCCGTGGGACGTTGGTCACGGTAAGCGGCTGCACGCGCCGCCGGCTTGCGCCAGCGCAAGGGTTTGCCGATGGCTGACGGCAAGGCGCTACGATGGGCCGATGCCCGAGCTGCCGCTGCCGCGTCGCCCCCACTGGCAACGTGTGCTGTGGGCGCTCGCCGGCGTGCTGGCGCTGGGCACCGGCATCGTCGGCATCTTCCTGCCGCTGCTGCCCACCACGCCCTTCGTCCTGCTGGCCGCCTTCTGCTTCTCGCGCGGCAGTTCGCGCGCCGAGCGCTGGCTGCTGACGCACCCGCGCTTCGGTCCCATGGTGCGCGACTGGCGCCTGTACCGCGCCATTCCGCTGCGCGCCAAGCAGCTGGCCTGGGTGATGATGACCGTCGGCTCGGTTTCGGCCTTCTTCACGATGCCCTTGCGCTGGGCCTGGGTGCCGGCGGTGGTGTGCACGGCGGTGGGCCTCTGGATGTGGCGATTGCCCACGAAGGCGCCGACCCCGGCCGCGGCCACGGCGCCGGAGTAGGCGCCGTCGTCAGGGCACCTCGCCTCAGCGCGGCAACACCCGAGACGCCAGCGGCCGGGGCACGTAGTCGGGCAGGAAACGGCAGTCGGCCGGCTGGACGGCGCGCAGTTGCCGGCAGCGCTCGGCGATGCCTGCCGGCGTCGGCTTCTGGCCCTTCTCGACCCAGTTCAGCAGGGCTTCGAACAGCGGCGGGTAGTAGGCGTCGCCCCAGTAGCTGTGCTCGCTGGAGTCGACGAAGGTCTGCACCAGCCGGGCGCCGTTGCCGGCCGCCACCATGCGCTGGCGCAGGGTGTCATTGCCTTCGACGAAGACCGTCGCGTCGCCGATGCCGTGCGCGCTGAGCACCGGCACGGCGAAGCGGCCGCGGTGGTCGACGTCGGCCGCGAAGCGCGCCACGGCCTGCGGGTCGGCCTTGAAGCGGGGCACGGCGGCGTTCAGCGCGGCGTCGTCGGCCGAACCGACGTAGCGCACGCCCTCGTTGCCGAAGGGGCTGACGCCGCCGTTCTTGGTGACCACGTCACGCAGCGTGAAGGTGCCCCAGTTGAGGTGGCCGACGACCGAGCTCTCGGGGATCTTCAGGACGTCCACGATGGTCTTGAGCTTCTGCGCCTGCTCCGGCGTGCGCTGCGCTGCGGGCTTGCGCACCCCCAGGCATTCGTCGGCGCGCCCGGCCAGTTCGGCCGCGGTGAGCTTGCCGTCGACCGGCAGACCGATGGCCAGCGGGTAGGCGGGCTCGTCGGGGCGAGGGTGGTTCCTGCACAGGTGCTGGTAGATGGCGCGCAGGTCCAGCCGGAAATCGTAGGTGGCCGGGCCTGCCACCACGCCGCTGGTCAGCAGCACGCCTTCCCACGACTTGGGAAACATTTCTGCGGCCCGCGTGGCGACCATCGCGCCCCAGGACTGCCCGTGCAGCAGCGTGCGGCGCGGCTTGGCGACGTGGTCGACGAAGATGCGGCGCACGCGTTCTGTGTCTTCGGCGGCGGTGGTCACGGCGAAACCGCCCTGGCGGAACACCGACCCGGCCCAGGCATGGCCTTCGCTCACGGTGATGGCCCAGCGCTTGATGTCTTCATCGGCGCGCGTGGCCTTGGGCGGCCCCAGCGTCGGGCCGCCGTGGGCGTGCACGACCAGCACGCCGCTCCATTGCGCGGGCATCACGATCAGGTAATGCGACGTCGCGGAATCCTGGCCGCGCAGGCAGCGCGCGCCGGCGGGCACGCCGGCAGGGCAGGCCTGGGCTGTCGGCGGGGCCTCGGGCGGCGCGGCCGGCGGGCTCGCGCAGCCGGCCAGGGCCAGCAGCGAGGCGCCCAGCAGGGCCAGGTGCACTTGGGGGCGAGACAACGACTTCATGGACATGGGCAGGGGCGCTCGAGGAATGCGGAAGCCCGGCATTGAAGGCCAGGGCCCGCCCGATGTCCATACGGACTGGCCCGACAGGCCGGATCGACAGTCGATTTGGCATCATCGGGCAGATGCCTGCTGCCCGCGACACTCCCGCCCTCTCGCCGGCCTCGGCCGGGCCTCCGCTGGCCAGCGGCATCCTGCTGCGCGACAAGCTGCTGGCCCGGCTCGATGCTGCCGCCGGGCAGGCGGTCTGGCTGTCGGGACCGGCGGGCTATGGCAAGAGCAGCCTGGCGGCATCGTTCGCCCGCTCGCGCCAGCTGCCCTGCGTGTGGCTGCGCCTGTCGACGGCCGACGCCGACCCGGCCGGCTTCTTCGCCCACCTGAGCGCGGCCTGTGGCGCCCGGCTGCCGGTGCCCCAGGCCGAGCAGCTGGGCAACATGGGCGCCTTCGCGCGCCGCTACTTCCCGGCCCTGTTCACGGCGCTGCCCGCGCCGGCCGTGCTGGTGCTCGACGAGGCCGAGGCCGTGGCTGAGGCGCTGCAGGCCGTGCTGGCCGAGGCGGTGGCGGCGCTGCCGCCCGGCGTGCACCTGCTGGTCACGTCGCGCAGTGCGCCGCCCGCTGCGCTGGCGCGGGCGCGCATCGACGGGCGGCTGCTGGTGATCGAGGCCGACGCGCTGACACTCGACCACGGCGAGATCGCGGCGCTGTTCGCGCAGCGCCAGCACGCTGCCACTGCCGAGCAGATCGACGACGTGCACCGCCGCACGCTGGGATGGCCGGCCGCGGTCTCGCTGACGCTGCTGGCAGGCGGCCGGCTGCCCACCATCGACGACGCCCTGCTGCGCGACTACCTTCTCCACGAGGTCTGGCCCGGCTTCGACGAGAGCACGCGCCAGCGCTTGCTGCTGGCGGCGCAACTGCCGTACGTCAGTGCGCGGATCGAGCGGGTGTGGCCTCCGTTGGCGGGCACCGTCGCCATGTTCGAGCGTTTCGCGCAGCGCGGCCTCTTCGTGCTGACCGAACGCGGCGACGAGCCGCGCCAGGTGCTGCACCCGCTGATCCGCGACTTCCTGGGCCGTCATGCCGAGGAAACCCTGCCGCCGGCCGAGCTGGCGGCGCTGCAGCGTGACGCCGCGCGCGCGCTGGCCGACGCCGGCGACGTCGAGGCGGCCGTGCCGGCGCTGATCGCCGCCGGCGACCTCGACCGCGCGGCGCAGGGCGTGCTCGCGCTGGCGCCGAGGCTGATCGCGCAGGCGCGGCTGCGCACCCTGGGCAGCTGGCTGGCAGCCATTCCGGCGGAGTGGCGGGCTCGGCTGCCCGACCTCGAGTACTGGCTCGGCCTGGTCTGGTTGATGGCCAAGCCCGCCCAGGCGCGCCGGCACCTGCTGCAGGCCTCGGCCGGCTACGCCGCGCTGGGCGACGATGCGGGGCGGCTGCGCACGCTGGCGAACCTGGCCTACCTGTCCTTCGTCGACTTCGCGCCCGACTACCCCATCACGCGCTGGCTGGGCGAGCTGCAGGAGGTCACGCCGCGTTTCGACACCTTGCCCAGCGCCGAGGAAAAGGCGCAGGTGGCGATGACCATGGTCTACGCGCTGCTGGTCGGCGAACCCGCGCACCCGGAACTGCCGCGCTGGCGCGAGCGCGCGCTCGACGCACTGCACGCGCCCATCGGCCTGCAACTGCGCGCGCGCGTGGCGTCGGTGCTGGGCATCAACCTGCTGTGGAGCGGCCTGTTCGAACAGATCGGTGCGATGCACGACCTGCTGTCGCGCCCGATCGAGAAGCAGGGGCTGGCCGACTACGGCCAGCTCGTCTGGGGACTGGTCGAGCTCGATGCCTGCTGGGCGCAGGGGCGGCCCGCCGACGCGCCCGCCGTGCTGCGGCGGCTGCTGGCCACCGCCCAGCAGTGCGGTATCCATGCGCTGGACACCTTTCATCGCCTGCTGGCCAACGACGCGCAGCTGGCCGCCGGCCAGCTCGATGCGGCCGAGGCCCTGCTGGCCGAAGCCCGTGCCGCGATGCTGCCCACCCAGCTCACCGAGGTCTGGCACGCCGCCTTCCAGGCGGCCTGGCTGGCGCTGTGGCGCGACGACATGCCGGCCCTGCTGCGCGAGGCCCGCGCCGCGATCGATGCCGCGCGCGCCATCCGCAGTCCCATGTGCGAGGCCTTCGGCTGCATTGCGCTGGCGCTGGCGCAACGCCGTCGTGGTGCCGACGCCGACCTGCAGTCCACGCTCCTGACCCTGCGCGAGATCGCGGCGCGTTCGGGCAGTGCGATGGTCGATTTCCATCTGCACGATCTGCAGGCCTGGCTGGCGCGTCGGCGCGGTGACGCGGCCGACGAAGGGGCCGCGCTCGGCAGGGCACTGGGCCTGCTGGCGCGTCACGACCTGCTCTATCCCGCGCTGGGCACCGACCCGGCGCTGGCGGAAACCGCCGAAGCCGCCCTGGCCCAGGGTATCGAGCCCGCCTTCGTGCAGCGCTGGATCCGCGGGCGCGGCCTGCCGGCGCCCGCCGACGGCGTCGCGCCCGACTGGCCGCATCCGCTGCGCCTGCGCGTGCTCGGCGGCTTCGAGGTGTGGATCGACGGCCAGCGGCTGACCTTCGAAGGCAAGGTGCAGAAGCGTCCACTGGAGCTGCTGCAGGCCCTGGCGGTGCACGGTCCGGCGCCGGTGCCCGTGGCGCGGCTCATCGACGACCTGTGGCCCGAGCTCGACGGCGATGCCGCGCGCAAGGCCTTCGAGGCCGCGCTGCACCGGCTGCGCAAGCTGCTCGGAGACCACGGCCGGGCTTTGCGTCTGGAAGCCGGCGCCGTGCAGGTCGATACCGGGCTCGTCGGCTGCGACCTGTGGGCCCTGCGACGCCTGATCGACCTGCCGCCCGCCGCGCTGCAGTCGCGTCCCGTGCTGGCCGGCTGGGCCACGCAGCAGGGCGACGCCGCGCTGCTGCCGCTGCAGGACGCCGGCTGGGCCTCGGCGGCACGCCAATCCCACGCGCGACGCGTGCAGCAGCGCTTCGGATCCGGCAGGCCCGCGGGCTAGGCGCCCGTCGGCCATCAGGGCCCCGCGATCCGGGGGGGTGGGGCCATCGGTAGGTCATCCGTAGGGTCGGCGACAGAACACTGAGCGCCGACATCAACCGGTGATCGCACCGACGAGGAGACCTGATGATCAAGCGCCTGAAGACCGCGGCTGCCGGGGTGGCTGCCGGCTTGCTCCTGGCCACCGGCGCCCCGTCGCTGGCGGCGCCGACCGTGCTGTTCAGCCCCACCTTCTCGCTGCAGGTCTACGACGTGCCCGAGCCCGGCGACTACCGCATCGTGGCGGCCGGTGCTGCGGGCGGCAACAACGCATTCGGCTTTCCCAGCGGCCTGGGGGCCTGGGCCGAAGGTGTCTTCACCCTGAACGGCACCGAGCAGCTCCAGATCATCGTCGGCGCGCGGCCGTCACTCACGTCCACCCCCGGCGGCGGTGGCGGTGGCAGCTTCGTCTACCTACCGGCCGACCCGAACGTGTTCCTCGGCCTGCCCAGGCCCCTGGTCGTCGGCGGTGGCGGAGGCGGTTCCACCACGAACAACATCTCTCCGGGCAGCGAGGGTGGGAATGCCTCGCTGGGCCCCAACGGTACGGGCGGGCGTTCGGCCTTCGGGGGTGTGCAGCTGGCGGCGGGCGGCACGAACGGTATGGGGGGCGAAGGGGGATACAGTCCCAACGGCCCGGGCACCGGCGCCGGCGGCGGCGGGGGCTTCTACACGGCAAGCGCCTCCGTTTTTGGTGGCAATGCGGCCGTGCTGGGTGCCGAGGGCGGCGAAGGCAGCCAGGACGGCGGCTTCGGCGGCGGTGGCGGATCGGTCTTCTTCGCCGGTGGCGGCGGTGGTGGTTACAGCGGCGGTGGCGGTGGCGGCAGCGAGGCCGGCGGCAGCGGCGGCGGCGGTGGCGGGTCCTACGTCAACGAGTTCATCGCCGGCTATGTGCCCAACAGCAGCGTCCTGCAGCTGATGTCCGAACGCAGCCACGGCTTCGTGCTCATCGAGTTCCTAGGCCGCGGCGGCGGCGGATCGGTGCCCCTGCCCGGCACGCTGGCGCTGGTCTTGCTGGCGGGCGGGCTGCTGGCGGCCATGCGCCGGTCGGGCCGCCCGGCTGCTTGCACCGGGGTCGTAGCGCCATGAGGCCTCCTGTGCGTGCTGCAAGCGCCTGGGCAGCGGCGGCCTGGGTCCTGCTGGCCGCCGCCCCGGCAGGGGCGGCGCCGAGCGCGCCGTTCAGCGCCAACGCCGCGCTGCGGCTGCTGGGCGAGGTCCGGCCCGCTGAGCAGCGGACCCCCGCGGTCGGGGCTGACCAGACCGCTTTCAGGCTCGAAGCCAGCCGCCAGCTAGAGGCCCCGGCCGGCGGTCGGCCGCTGCTGAAGACCAGCGGTGCCGGCGGCGGCGGCGGCAGCCGGATCTGGGTGGCGTCGGCGAACTGAGGTTCAGCGCCCGATGCCGCCGGCCTTGCGCAGCGAGCCCGCGCGCACGCCCAGCAGTCGCAGCCGCCGCGTCAGGTCCACCCGCTTGAGGCACAGGCCGGCGGCCAGCCGGATGGTGGCGGCGTCGTTGGTGTGCTGCTCGAGGGTCAGGTCGCGCAGTCGTCGAAGCGCAGCTTGATGCCGATGGTGCGGCCCTCGTAGCCCTTGCGCTGCAGGTCGCGCGCCACCTGCTCGGCCAGCTCGGTGAAGATGCGTGTCAGCTCCGGCCGGTCGCGCCGGGCGTGCAGGTCGCGGTCGAAGGTGGTCTCGCGGCTCATCGACACCGGCTCGCTGTGCGTCACCACCGGCCGGTCGTCGATGCCGTGCGCGGCCTCGTGCAGCCAGCTTCCCTGGCTGCGGCCGAAGTGCTGCACCAGCCAGGCCCTGTCCGCGCGTGCCAGCTCGCCGATGGTGTGCACGCCCAGGGCAGCCAGTTTCGCGCCGCCCTTGGGGCCGATGCCGTTGATGCTGCGCACCCGCATCGGCCAGATGCGCGTGGGCAGGTCGGCGTGGGTCAGCAGGGTCAGCCCATCGGGCTTGTCGAGCTCGCTGGCGATCTTGGACAGCAGCTTGTTCGGCGTCACGCCGATCGAGCAGCTCAGCCCCGTCAGGCGCCTGACGTTGTTCTTGATGTCCAGCGCGATGGCGCGCACGCCGCCATGCGGGTCGTGGCCCACGGCCTCCTGCGCGCCGGGCAGGTCGGTGAGGTCGATGTAGATCTCGTCGATGCCGCGGTCCTCGATCACCGGGGCCACCTCGGCCACCGCCGCCTTGAACAGGCGCGAGTAGCGGCGGTACTGGTCGAAGTCGACCGGCAGCAGCACGGCGTCGGGCGCCAGCGCGGCGGCCTTCATCAGCCCCATGGCGCTGTGCACGCCGTGGTCGCGTGCGGCGTAGGTGGCGGTGGTGACGACGCCGCGGCCGGCGTAGTGGCGCAGCGTGGCGAAGCGGCGCGTACCGTCGGGCTGCAGCTCGGGCTGGTGACGACGCCCACCGCCGATCACGACCGCCCGGCCCTGCAGTTCCGGATAGCGCAGCAGCTCCACCGACGCGTAGAAGGCGTCCATGTCGAGATGGGCGATCCAGCGCCGTGCGCCCGGTGGGGACATGGCGTCATGTTACGGCGTGCCCTGGAACGTGCGGCCCTTCACGCCCCGTGGCCGGGCGTGCCGGCCTACACTTGGTGCATCGTGTTCTGGCGCCAGGAGGTGCCCATGTCCGACTCTCCGTCGCAACGTGCGCTGACCGTGTCGGCCACCGCCCTGGTGGTGGCCGTGGCCTGTGTCGCGATGTTCCTGCCTCCCATGGTGGACGACACCGTCGCCTCGAAGTCGCTGACCCTGCTGTTCGGCCTGTCGGCCGCGCTGGCCGTACTGCTGCATTGGGCCTACCTGGGCATGGCCGCCCATCGGGCCGATCGGTCGGTGGGCGGCTGGGTCGTGCTGGGCCTGATGTTTCCCATCGGCGGTGCGGCCGCACTGCTCATGCTGGCCTGGCTGGACGACGAAGCCCGCATCCAGGCCAACGGCGCCGGGGCCTAGACCTGCCGGCGGCGGGCTGGCGCGTCAGCCGGCCAGG
>LNFM01013301.1_pt1 | contig 10523 bp, 7 predicted proteins | sample 596031 | NCBI WGS metagenome assembly LNFM01 (sample SAMN04254537, study PRJNA301005) | activated carbon metagenome | isolation source: dual media filters at the Ann Arbor, Michigan drinking water treatment plant | place: USA: Ann Arbor | reverse complement strand
AAGTCGTGCCGTCGCCCGACAGGCTGGTCGCCTTTGTATTGAACGACTCCGAAAGCGCATTCGACAGCTCATAAAGCTGTGCGACGGCCACATTGAAGCGCAGCGCCTCGATGTTGCGCGCGACCTGATCCAGCGCCTTGTGCGCCGCACGCCTCAGCGCCATGGCTTCCGGCCCGAAAGAGCTTGGCTTCGCCATACCCTTCGCCGCCGCCTTCTCGGTCGTCTGGTCGACGAGCCGCCAGACGCGCTGCATGAAGCGCCCGGCGCTCGACACACCGGCCTCCGTCCAGATCACGTCACGCTCGGGCGGGCTGTCCGAGAGCATGAACCAGCGCGCGCAGTCGGCGCCGAAGTTCGCGATGATGTCGTCTGGATCGACCAGGTTCTTCTTCGACTTCGACATTTTCTCGATCGAGCCGATCAGCGCCGGCTTGCCGGTCGCCAGCTCGGTGGCGCGCCGGTTCTCGCCCTCGCCCGTAATGTCGACCTCGGTCGGAAGCAGCCATTGCGGTGGCTCGATCCCCCCACGACGGTAGGTCTCGTGCACCACCATGCCTTGCGTGAACAGCGCCGCGAATGGCTCGCGAATATTCGTGGCCCCGCCATGACCCGTCTCGCCCATCGCCCGATAGAAGAACCGCGAGTAGAGGAGATGCAGGATCGCGTGCTCGATACCGCCGATGTACTGATCGACCGGCATCCAGTAGTCGAGCGCGGCGCGGTCGGTCGGCGTTGCCGCATCTGGCGCTGTGAAGCGTGCGAAATACCACGACGAATCGACGAACGTGTCCATCGTGTCCGTCTCGCGCGTCGCGGCCTTTCCGCACTTCGGGCAATCGACATGCTTCCACGTCGGATGCCGGTCTAGCGGATTGCCGGGCAGGTCGAAGCTCGCGTCTTCCGGCAGTTTGACCGGCAGCTGCTCGCGCGGCACCGGAACGATCCCGCAGTCATCGCAGTGCACGACTGGGATCGGACAGCCCCAGTAGCGCTGCCGCGAGATGCCCCAGTCGCGGAGTCGATAGTTGACCTTTCGCTCGGCGACAGGCTTGCCAGCCAGTTTCTCCGCTTCGAGCCGCCTCGCCACTGCGTCGAACGCAGCCGTCGGGGTCAATCCGTCCAGGAACTGCGAGTTGATCATTTCGCCATCGTCGAGGAACGGTACGCCCTCTTGGATCTTGGCGATCGCTTCGCTGCGCCTTGGCTCGGCCTTGGGCGCCACGACCGGGATGATGGGCAAGCCGTACTTCTTGGCAAACTCGATGTCGCGCTGATCGTGCGCCGGGCAGCCGAAGATGGCGCCCGTGCCATAGTCCATCAGGATGAAGTTCGCGACGTAGACGGGCACCTGCCAGCTCGCATCGAACGGATGCACCGCCTTGATGCCGGTATCGAAGCCCATTTTCTCGGCGCTCTCGATCTCGGCGACCGATGTGCCCATGCGGCGGCACTCGTCACAGAAAGCGGCGAGCTTGGCGTCCTTGGCAGCCGCGGCTATCGCCAGCGGATGGTCCGGCGCGATCGCCATGAACGAGGCGCCGAACAGTGTGTCGGGGCGTGTTGTGAAGATCTCGAGCTCGTCATGTCCCGCAGGGGCCGTCCCGGCGGCGAGCCGCCATCGCATCATCAGGCCCTCGGACCGTCCGATCCAGTTCTCCTGCATCAGGCGGACCTTCTCGGGCCACTTCTCCAGCGTCCCGAGGGCCTCCAGCAGGTCCTGAGTATAGTGTGTGATCCGGAACGCCCACTGCGCGAGATCGCGCTGCTCGACGAGTGCCCCTGATCGCCAGCCGCGCCCGTCGATCACCTGCTCGTTGGCGAGCACGGTATGGTCGACGGGGTCCCAATTGACCTTCGCCTTGCGCCGGTAGGCGAGATCCTTCGCCAGCATATCGAGGAAGATTCGCTGCTGGTGCACGTAGTAGGACGGATCGCACGTCGCCACCTCGCGCGACCAGTCGAGCGACAGCCCCATGCTTTTGAGCTGCCCCTTCATCGCGGCGATGTTTTCGTAGGTCCATTTCGCCGGGTGCGTCTTGCGCTCCATCGCGGCATTCTCGGCCGGCATGCCGAACGCATCCCAGCCCATGGGATGCAGCACATTGAAGCCTTGCGCCCGCTTGAACCGCGCCAGCACATCGCCCATCGCGTAGTTGCGCACATGACCCATGTGGATGCGCCCGGACGGATACGGGAACATCTCGAGCACGTAGCACTTCGGCCGCGACGTATCGGTCGCGGTACGGAAGGTTTCCTTGTCCTCCCACACCTTCTGCCAGTGCTTCTCGCGCTCGGGCGCGTTGTAGCGTTCGGTTGCCATGGGGCGTCTCGGATGGAATCTGAGGGATTTGGCGGCTAGTGAGCCTGAAAGGATGGCGCGGTCAAGGTGGGGCTCAGGCAACTGCCCGAGGGCAGCGGAAAGCGGCCGCCGTCCTGTTGCCGGGTTGCTGGTTCTCAACGTGTCGATAAAATTAGAAATCATCGACATGTATTGCGAGGCATGTCGACAGGATCGACACGTTCCGGCCTATGTGTCGACAAAATAAGAAATCATCGACATATGTTGCGGAACATGTCGACAGGATCGACATATCCTGTCTAGCGTGTCGATGAAATCGCGAATCATCGACACGTCGAGGCGCCCTGTCATGTTCGACCGAAGCCGCCCCTACAACGATCTGCCGCCCCTTCCACCGAGCACCGACATCGAGACACGCGAGATTCTCAAGCTCTGCGTCAACGCGCGGGCCGCCCTTGCAGAGCTCAAGACGGCGGGCCAGCTCATTCCCGATCAAGGTGTGCTGATCAACACCATCCCATTATTGGAGGCACGGGACAGCTCCGAGATAGAGAATATCGTCACAACCAACGATGCCTTGTTCCGCGAGGCCAGTCTCAATGACGAGGATGGCGATCCGGCCGCTAAGGAAGCCCTGCGCTACCGGGCGGCCCTATACCGGGGCTTCCAGTTGCTGTCCGAGCGTCCACTCTCGACGCGCACGGCGGTCGAGATCTGTCGCGACATCAAGGGCATCGATCTCGATATTCGGCGAACGCCCGGCACTGCACTCCGCAATAGTTACACGGGCGAGGTGATCTACACGCCGCCCGAGGGGCAGGATCGTCTGCGCAGTTTGATGAGTAACTGGGAAAGCTTCCTTAACGCCGGGGATGATCTCGACCCCGTCGTCAGAATGGCTGTCCAGCACTATCAGTTCGAGGCGATCCATCCATTTCCGGATGGCAACGGGCGAACCGGACGCATCCTGAACATTCTGAGCCTTGTTCAAGCAGACATACTCGACGTACCAACCCTAGATCTGAGCCGGCATATTCTGCACACGCGTGGCGAGTATTATCGCCTGCTCGATGGGGTCACGGCGGGGGCCGACTGGCAGCCTTGGATTCTCTACATCCTCGAGGCAGTCACCGAGACCTCGAAATGGACGAACGGAAAAATCCGCGCGATACGCGCCCTCATGGACCACACCTCGGAGCACGTCCGCGCCGGTGCGCCCAAAATTTACTCCCGGGAGCTGATCGAGCTGATCTTCACGCATGCCTACAGCCGCATCGGCAACGTGGTGGAGCGAGGCATCGCCAAGCGACAAGCCGCATCGACCTACCTGAAAACCCTCGCCGACATCGGTGTTCTCGAGGAGGAAAAGGTCGGTCGCGACAAGGTCTTCATCCATCGCAAATACATGACGCTCCTCGGCGCCGACGACCACAGCTTCGAGCCCTACCCCACCCCAACCCTCAAACCCAAGCGGCGCTCGTGACGTCGACGTGCGATCCGGGTTAGCTTGCACACCATTGCAGGCCTGCTAGTGAGGCGTCGCGCCTTACTTGACCGGTGGTGCGGCGAGGTTTGAGTCAACTAAGGCGCGACAAACGCCTCACTCAGCCATTGATGTTGCTAGTGGCCCTGATGTCGCGCAAAAATCGGGTCGAGGCTGCGGCTATGTTGCGATTTTGGCGCGACGGGCCACTAGGGGGCACCCATGTCCGACGTCGACGAGCTGAAACGATTGATCGGCGAGGCCAAGCGCATCGTCGCCTTCACCGGCGCCGGCATCTCGACGGAATCGGGCATCCCTGACTTCCGCTCGCCCGGCGGCATCTGGACCAAATATCGCCCAATCGAGTTCCAGGACTTCCTCGCCAGCGAGGAGATGCGCCGCGAGAGCTGGCGCCGCAAGTTCGCCACCGACGAGACCATGCGCAAGGCCGAGCCAAACGCCGGCCACCGCGCCCTCGCGCGCCTCGTCGGCGAGGGCAAGATGCTCGCCGTCATCACCCAGAATATCGACGGACTGCACCAGGCCTCGGGCATCCCCGACGACAAGGTCATCGAGCTGCACGGCAACTCGACCTACGCCGCCTGCCTCGACTGCAAGCGCCGCCACGAGCTCGATTGGGTCAAGCAGATCTTCGACGACAATGAGACTTTGCCGAAGTGCATGGCCTGCGGCGGCATCCTGAAGACGGCCACCATCTCGTTCGGCCAGGCCATGCCCGAGGACGCCATGGACCGCGCCCACGACGCCACCGCCGAGGCCGACCTGATGATCACCATCGGCTCGTCGCTGGTGGTCTACCCGGCGGCCGGCTTTCCCGTCATGGCCAAGCGCCTCGGCGCCAGGTACGTCATCGTCAACCGCGAGCCCACCGACCAGGACGAGATCGCCGACCTCGTCATCAACGCCGAGATCGGGGCGACGTTGAGCAAGGCGGTGGGGGTGAATTGAGATCCGCTGGAATGAGTCATCCCGGTGCTCGTTACCGGGACCCATCGTGCAACAGGCTCCACCCTCGAAAATGAGGCCAGCTCGCCCAGCAGGCACGCAAAACTCTGGCCGTCAGAGCAAGATGATCAATGGGTCCCGGTGACGAGCAGCGGATGACACCCGAGCAATATGGTGGGCCGAGGTCCCCCACCCCCTCACCCAATCCTGGAGAACTGTACTGCAGTTTCCGCGACATCTTCGTGCGGCTGCTCATCGATATCTTCCGCCACGTCATGTGCCGGCCAGCACAGCCGGCAGGTGCGGCACCGGGTTAGGTTTGTCTCAAGGCGGTGGTCACCCGCTTCGAGCAATCTAACCCAGGAAAGAAGCCTGACATGTCCAAGATCATCCCGACCCTCAGCCTTGGCCTTCTGGCGCTTGGCCTCTCCCTCGCAGTGCTGCCGAACCATGCCGGCGCGCAGCAGATCAATTCAGGTGTCGGCGCCAACGTCTCGACGGCCCCGCAGGCCGGGGGACTATTGCGCCAGCCGATCAGCCGGTGCATTCGCTTCGAAGGCGAGACCCGCGCCAAGTGCGAATCTCAGGAGGGCAAGTCGTCTTCGGCGAGGCCTAGCCGCAATCGTGGTCGCTGATGTCGATGGTGATGCCCGACGTCAATCTCTCCGGGGCCCCACGGAGAGCGACGTCGGGCAACAATCTCCAATGTTGCGCGGGTCTTTCACACCCTAATTCCATAAAACCTGACCGCATTCTCCGCGAACATCTTCTTGCGGTCGGCGAGCGGCATGTCCGCCACGGCCGCCTTGAAGCAGGAATAGAGGTAATCCCACGACCCCTTGAGCCCATCGACAGGGAAATTCGACGCGAATAGGCAGCGGTCGGCGCCGAATATGGAAATCGCCTCGCGGATGATCGGCTTGTTCGCCTGGAGCGTCCACGGCTCGCCGAGCACGGTGAGGCCGGAAATCTTGCAATGGACATTGTTGGGTAGCGCCGCCAGCGCCTCCATGCCGCGCCGCCAGACCTTCAAGGCCTCTGGTGACCGGTCCAGCGGATAGCCCGTGTGATTGAGCACGACGCGCAAGTCGGGGTGCTCGCGAACCACGTCCGCCGCTTCCTCCAGATGCCACCACGTCACGCGCAGATCCCACGAGAGATCGTGCTTGGCGAGCAGCCCGATCCCCTTGCGCCACTTCGGGTCCTGCATGCTGCGCGGCTGGCCTCGCACGCTGTCACCGGGACCTTTCGAGATGATCGGCTTCGTGCGAATGCCGCGCACCAGCGGATACTGCTTGTGGGCGAGCAGGATCTCCTCGGAATTGGGTTCGTCGATCCACGCATGCGCCACGATCGCATTCGGCATTCCGAATTCGGCGGCAACCTTGCTCAGCCACGCGGTCTCGGCAACCTGCTTGCTCCGGTCGCACTCTGCCTCGATGTGCACCGTCGCGATGACGTTGTGCAGCGCCGAGTCGCGCCGGAACTCGGGTGGCATGTAGGTGCGTCTCAGCGCCGAGTTGTCGCCCATGTAGGCGTGCTCGGTATTGGAGTGCCACGGATAGGCGAGATCACCCGCGAGGTCCCAAAGGTGATGATGCGCATCGACGATGGGCAGATCGTCGTAGAGGGCGTTGAGGCGGGAGGCGGACATGGGGCGGATCTCGCATAGCTGGATGTGGTCGACAGGCTGACACGCGACTCTGCCGGCCACAACCGGTCCGTTGGACCACTGGCCCACGCTGTGCCATCGTCTGGCACAGGATCGCGACCCGACCGCTGCGGAGCCCATCATGCCGACCGTCCTCTACGCCGAGAACCAGTACCCCGACGACGCGATCGAGCGGGAGATCTTCGGCGACGGCATCACCATCATGCGTCGCTCGGTCGAGTCTCTCTCTGATCTCTCTGCCGAGGATTGCGCCCAAGTCGACGGGCTGATGATCCTGCGCTTCTTCGTCGGCCGCGAGGATATGGCCCGCTTCCCGCGCCTCAAATGCGTTGTGCGCATGGGTGTCGGCTACGACCGCATCGACCGCGCCGCCGCCGCCGAGCGCAACATCCTCGTGTGCAACGTGCCCGACTACGGCACCACCGAGGTCGCCGATCACGCCATCGCTCTCGCGCTTACCCTGCGGCGCGGCATTCTCCACTACCACGACACCCAGCGCGCGGACCCCGTTGCACCTTGGCGCCCGCTCAAGACGGGTGGCCTCGTCCGCCGCCTTGGCGTGCAGACATTCGGCATCGTCGGCCTCGGCCGCATCGGCACGGCCGCGGCGCTGCGGGCCAAGGCGCTGGGCTTCCGCGTCATGTTCTACGATCCGCATCTCCCGAACGGAGCCGAGCTGGCCATCGGGGTCGAGCGGGCGCGCAGCCTGGAGGCCCTGCTGCGCGAGACGGACACTCTGTCGATCCACGCGCCGCTCACCCGCGAGACCCGCGGCCTGATCGGCGCGAGCCAACTCGCTCAGCTGAAGCCCGACGCCGTCGTGGTCAACACGGCGCGCGGCCCCATCGTCGACGTCGACGCGGTGTACGAGTCCCTGAAATCCGGCCACCTCGCCGCCGCCGGCCTCGACGTCGTGCCGGTCGAGCCGCCGGTCGAGCCCATCCCGCGCCTTCTCGCCGCCTACCGCGCCCGCGAGCCGTGGCTGACCGGACGTCTCGTCGTCACGCCGCACGCGGCCTACTACTCGCCGCAAGCAGACCACGACACGCGCGTCAAAGCCGCCGAGACCATCCGTGCCGCCCTGCTCTCCAACGAGCCGAAGAACGTCATCACCGTGGACATGGACTAAGTAGCTCCAGCGCCAACCACGCTGCTTCCCCTCCCCTTGACGGGGAGGGGTCAGGGGGGGGGTGCAAGTCTGGGCGTAGTCGCCGACGACAACGTGCTGATCCTGTTGCAGCCGCGACCAAAGTCCAGAGACCGACAATCGCGATTGCGCCCCGTCATTGCCAAGAACGCTTGCAAGAGCGCATGTTGGCGTCGAACCGAACGACTAACCGATCGAGCCAGCCGTGACCCAAGCCACAGTCCTCGATGCCGCAACCGCCGCCGCCCGCATCGCCACTGTCCGCGAGCACATTGCCGTGGCCGCGCACGAAGCGGGTCGCGACCCCGCGTCCGTTACGCTGGTCGCCGTCTCCAAGACCTTCGATGTCGAGCACATTCGCCCGGCTCTCCAGGCGGGCCAGCGCATCTTCGGCGAGAACCGCGTGCAGGAAGCGAAAACCAAATGGCCGCTTCTGAAGGCGGAGTTCCCTGACGCAGAGGTGCACCTGATCGGCCCCCTCCAGTCGAACAAGGCCCGCGAAGCCGTCGAGCTGTTCGACTGCATCCACACCGTCGATCGCCCGAAGATCGCGCACACGCTCGCCACGGAGATGCAGAAGGTCGGTCGCCGACCGTCGCTCTTCGTCGAGGTCAATACCGGCGAGGAGCCGCAGAAGGCCGGCGCCCTCCCGCGCGATGCTGCCGAGCTGGTCCGCCTCGCCCGCGACGAGCTGAAGCTGCCCGTCATAGGCCTGATGTGCATTCCGCCCCAGGACGAGGAGCCGGCTTTGCATTTCGCGCTTCTGGCAAAGCTGGCCAAGGAGCTGGGCCTCGACCAGCTCTCGATGGGAATGAGTGCCGATTACGCGACCGCGGTGAATCTCGGCGCCACCCATGTCCGCGTCGGTTCGGCGATATTCGGCCATCGCACCTGAAGCGAGCGCGTGCAGCGGAGCCGTCCACCCGGGACTGTCGTCGCCGCCGGTACGCTGTCCACAGCCCCGTCCCGATTTTCACCGCCAACGCTGCTAACATGCAGCCAAATCGATTCGGCGCGACTGTCGCGCCAAGCGTCTTCCCGTCTCGTATCCTGCGTCCGACGCTGCTCGAGAACGGAGACCACCATGGCTGATGGCAGCGGAAAGCCTGACTCGATCGTTCGCGAAGCCGATGCCGCGGCTGCCGAGGCCGCCAGCGAGGCTCGCAACGAAGTCCTCGAGCGCGCTGGAGTCGAGGCGACAGGTCCTCGTCACAACCGCGCCTCACGGCAGGTGAAGGCGGGCAAGGCCTGGCACGAGTTCGAGGTCAACGTCTGGCTGACCGACTTCAATGCCGTCGAATTCGGCATCTATCGCCACAGCCGCAACAAGGCCAAGTCGCGGCAGTTTACGTCCGACATGGACATCTACGCCGAGGTGATCGAGAACGGCGAGCGGACCGGCCTGATCGGCTATCGCCAGGAACTCTGGCAGAAGAGCGCCGGAATGGAGCGCCGCCTCGTCATGAAGCTCTTCAACGAGAGCTTGAACTGGCGCGCTTCCATGGACCTGATGGTTGCCCGCTCACTGCAGCAAACCCTCGGCGCACGCGGCACGCCCGTCGTCTCCTACGCCATGAATATCGGCGACCACGAGTACGTCGTTCACCTCGAGCGATCGGCGAACAAGTGGCCACTCCTTCCGGAAAACTACGCGTTCTTCCTCATGGATGAAGGGCAGCCGCGCTTCTATCGCCTGCGCCGCGCTCTGATCAACCTGGGCGGGGACTACGCTCTTTTCGATGAGCGCGACAACATGATCGCACGCATCTCCGGCCGGTTGTTCACGTTCACGGGCTATTGGTCGTGCGCGATACGCACCGAGCACGCGAGTGCTCGTCTTGTCATGGTCTTACAGATGTTCTGCGGCATGCTCATTTTCAACCGGAGCGCCCGCCGGCACGTCAAGGACCTCTACTACGAGGTCATGCATGGCAAGCACGTACCCAAGCTCCAACGCCAGGAAAGCGACCTCTACATGAACCCGCGCCGGGTTCGGTAGAAGCGAAAGGTCGATCACGCCGCACTGCCTGTAAAATAGGCTGATCGAGATCATCAAATGCCGAAAAACTAGCCACATCCGGTGACATGGAAATGAAGTGCTAGTTCCCATAGCATTGAAGTAAAACAATTGTTTCCATTTGACCCAAGTTGGCACGAAAATTGATCATAATGTGCCGTGTCTGGGCACCGTGCACATGAACCCGGCACGCCGCTCGCCATCCCAGGCGGCGACGGCTCGTCAGAAAAACGCACACCGGGAGAGCGTCGCGCGATGGAGCAGTTGCAGAACAGTTCTGATGTCTTTTTCCTGCTGATGGGGGCGATCCTGGTCTTCGCCATGCATGGCGGCTTCGCATTCCTCGAGGTGGGAACCGTTCGGCACAAGAACCAGGTCAACGCCCTCGTCAAAATTCTCGCTGACTTTGCAATCTCGACCGTCGCTTACTTCTTCGTCGGCTACTGGATCGCCTATGGCGTCTCGTTCCTGATCAGTGCCGAAGGCCTGACCGGTGCGGCCAAGGGCTTTGACGCGCAAGGCCTGACCCTGGTCAAGTTCTTCTTCCTGGCCACCTTCGCCGCGGCCGTCCCGGCAATCGTCTCGGGCGGGATCGCCGAGCGGGCGCGCTTCCTGCCGCAGTGCGTGGCAACGGGTCTGATCGTCGGCCTGTTCTACCCTTTCTTCGAAGGACTGGTCTGGAACAAGAACCTGGGCCTGCAATTGTGGTTCGCGTCGGCGTTCGGTGCCGAGCTGAAGGATTTCGCGGGCTCGATTGTCGTGCATGCCTTCGGGGGGTGGATCGCGCTGGCTGCCGTTTGGCGTCTCGGCGCTCGTAATGGGCGCTACTCCAAGGGCCGCTCGATTGCGACGCCGCCATCGTCGATTCCTTGGCTCGCCATGGGCTCGTGGTTGCTGTGCATCGGCTGGTTCGGCTTCAATGTCATGAGTGCGCAGTCC
>LNFM01014046.1_pt1 | contig 10524 bp, 8 predicted proteins | sample 596031 | NCBI WGS metagenome assembly LNFM01 (sample SAMN04254537, study PRJNA301005) | activated carbon metagenome | isolation source: dual media filters at the Ann Arbor, Michigan drinking water treatment plant | place: USA: Ann Arbor | reverse complement strand
TGATTGACGGCATCACCCTGCCCGCTTTGATTGCAAAGCGCACAACCGGATTAATGAATCCGAAACAAGCCGAATCCATTGAGAAAAACACCCGCAAACATTTTCCCGATGGCATCCCGGCGTTCGGCACCGATGCCTTGCGCTTTACATTCGCCAGCTTGGCATCCCATGGGCGGGATATTAAATTTGATATGCAACGTTGCGAAGGGTACAGAAATTTCTGTAACAAGCTCTGGAACGCAACCCGCTATGTCATGATGAATTGTGAAGGAAAAGATACCGGGGTGGATGAAGCGTTACCAGTAACTTACTCCGCCGCGGATCATTGGATCATCAGCCGTTTACAGCAGGCAGAGCTGGCGGTTGAACAAGCATTCAGCAATTACCGTTTTGACTTGGCCGCGCGCGAGATTTACGAATTAGTCTGGGATGAATATTGCGATTGGTATGTTGAGTTTGCCAAAGTGCAGTTAAATAGTGATCAAGACACAATACAACGAGCAACACGCCGCACCTTGGTGCGGGTATTGGAAACCATGTTGCGGCTGGCTCATCCGATTATCCCATTTATCACCGAGGAGTTGTGGCAAAAAGTTGCGCCATTGGCTGGAAAATCGGGTGTGAGCATTATGTGCCAACCTTTTCCAATCGCGAATCTTGCGGCCATTAATCAGCAAGCCATTGAGAATATTAATTTACTAAAAGAGATGATTAATGCCTGCCGCACGCTGCGTAGTGAAATGAATCTATCACCAGCATTAAAAGTGCCATTGCTGGCAGCCGGAAATCATCAAACATTGACGGATTACTCACCGTACTTATTGTCGCTGGTCAAATTATCCGGCATAGAAATTTGCCAGGATGGATTGCCAGATGCGGATGCGCCAGTATCCATCGTAAGAGATTTCAAGTTGATGTTAAAAATTGAAATCGATATCGAAGCTGAGCGCGAACGTTTGACCAAAGAAATAACACGTCTCGAAGCAGAAATCGCCAAAGCGCAAACCAAACTGTCAAACCCAAGCTTTGTCGAACGCGCACCGGCAAACGTTGTGACACAGGAGAAAGATCGTTTGACCGCGTTTCATACAAAACTTGATAACCTGAATGAACAATTACAGAAACTGAATTGATTACGCGAGGATTGATAAAACGCTAGAGAAAGAATCTACTCAACCCAATTGCCGGACATTACTGATAAAAACTATAACCATTTTTTCTTTTTAAAATAATAGAGTAGCCCTAAACTAATCGTAATAAAAATCACCCATATCGCCGGATATGCCCAACGCCATTTCAGTTCTGGCATGTATTCAAAATTCATCCCATAAATACCGGCAATAAAAGTCAATGGTATGAAAATGGATGCAAAAATGGTTAGGACTTTCATTGTTTCATTCAACTTATTGCTGATGCTGGAAAGATAAATATCATGCATGGCAGAAATCCTTTCTCGATACGATTCGAGTGAATCGGTGACGCGAAGCACATGATCATAAACATCCCCGTAATAACGCAGTGTTTTTTCCTGCAACAAAGGCGTATCGATACGCTGTATTGTTGCCAATAACTCGCGCAGTGGAGAAATATTGCGTTTCATGGAAATCAAACCACGGCGTATCTGTTGCACGGTTTGCAGCATCTCTTTACTGGAATTGAACAATATGTCGTCTTCCAAGGGATCAATGACATCATCCAAGCTATCTTCCACAACAAAATATTCATCAACTATCGTATCAAGGATAACGTACGCCAAGTAATCACTGCCAAACTGCCGTAAGCGGCCGTTACGGTTTTGCAGGTGGTTATATATGGGATCAAATGTATCATCAGCTTTTTCTTTAAAGGTCACTACATAATTGGCTAACAGCAGAATACTGATTTGCTCGTACTGTAGACAAAAGTTTTTCTCCCGGTTAAGACTGATACCTTTGATAACCATATAAAGAAAATCTTCGTACTCTTCCAGCTTGGGACGTTGGTGGGTGCTCAAAATATCTTCCAGCACCAAGGGATGAATATTCAATTCCTGGCCGATGCTTTCCACAATATGGATATCACTCAGACCGTCCACGTTCACCCAAGTAATCAGTTTCTCGTTTTTTAAATGCTGCAGTTCTGCAATCGAAGTGATTTCATCGCGCGTCAATGTATCCGCATTGTATTGCGTCACGGTAATTTTAGATTCCGATTCATGTTTCTCGCCAACATGCACCAGTGTTCCCGCGGGAAGCCCGGATTTGTCGGCTGCGCTGCTCAAAACTGTTTTAGTGGTTTGTTGCTGCAGGAAGTGTCCTGACGGAGCAGTAGAACTCATAAAAGCTTACCCGGAACGAATGGTCAAGATGCTTATTCTAAGAGCTTTGTTTATAGTTTGGGGAAATATACCGCATGGATCATTGAGAAAAGAATAGAACTGACCAATAACGATCAGAAAATGCGGATGGCGTTGTGTTACTGAAAAAGTGAATCAGGGAATATTCTGTTCAGATAGATTTGATTTACCGAGATACTGGATTTGACTGGTAACTCGGTCATTTTGCAGGGAACACCAATCTTTCCAGACTTTACGGGCTTCTTCTATATCACTGAATGTCCAGAGAACTACACCATCTTCGGTCATCAGAGTTGCCATTTTATTAGGCCATTCTTTAATCAAGCAATACATTACTTTCTCCTGAGTATTTATAATGTCAGTAAGCTTAATCTGTTAGTGTGAAGATTTGATGACTGAATTATGAAGAATTTATGACAATATGTATTTTATGTAGTACTCAGCGTTCATTAATGGCATCATGTTATTTACTTAAAATGTTTTTTATTTACATTTGACGTTTATTATTCTCTATTTTCTTTGTAAGGAGCAATCACAATGAGAAGAATTATTTACAATCAGTTAACTGCCTTAACAGTACTCATATCAGTCATGGGCTGTGCCGCTACCGGCAATCCTAATAATCCCTTGAGCACGGTAGACCGCGGCCTGTCAACGATAGAAAGTGCAGCGCAAAGTAGCAGGCAAGTACTCGATGCAGGTACGGCAGCTGCTAGTACAACGGGTATTAACCAAATTGGCCTGGTTGATATTCTGGTTCACCGGTTAAACATTTCACCCCAACAAGCATTAGGGGGAGCCGGAGCGATTTTTCAGATGGCTCAAGGGAATATGAATCCGCAAGCATTTGCTACATTATCCAAATCCGTTCCAGGAATGGATAGTATGCTGAATGCAGCCCCTGCCATGTCGAATTTGTCAGGCGGATTATCTTCTTTGATGGGAGATAACAGTAATGCGTTGGGCAACGTAACTGCACTCGCCGCATCATTCCAGCAATTGAATCTTTCTCCTGATATGGTAAGCCAATTTATTCCCATCGTAACAAATTACGTCAGCAAAACCAGCGGACAAGCAACGGCTAATCTATTGCAATCCGCTTTAACTGCACGTTGAGTGCTGGGAAGTCATTTGTTTAAATTAAAGAAATAAAAAAAGTGCAAGCCAATCGAAATATTGGCTTGCACTTTTCATGCTATCGTCTACCCGTACTGTGATACGCAAAGCGAATGCCTTCGACAGCAGAATATTATCCGGTCGCAATGCGGAATATACCGAGTCCCGTAAGGCTGAAAGCAATTGCGATTGCGAATGCCCTGCTAGCAAGAAGAATGCCGGAAGATCACGCAATCCGCATTGCAATTGCTCAAGCTAAACGATGGGCGTACCGCTCAGGTATCCTTCCATAGTCACAGTTTGTGCTGTGATCAACTAAAGCCGGATACTTTACTCAGCTCAACATCCGTATTCATGGCGATTTTTCCAGTTTATTGTTAACCAAATCATACAAATACGACTCAAACTCCTGCTTGAGTTCAGGATGCTGTAGCGCGAATTCAACAGTTGCCTGCAAATAACCTGATTTACTTCCGCAATCGAAACGCTTGCCATCAAATTCATAGCCTAATACTGTTTCTTCGTTTAACAGCTTCGCGATTGCATCGGTTAATTGAATTTCATTGCCAGCGCCGCGCTCTGTCTTTTCAAGCAGTTTAAAGATGCGCGGTGTCAGGATATATCGGCCGACCACCGCCAAGTTAGAAGGTGCTTTATCTATGGCTGGTTTTTCAACAATTGCATTGACCTTTGACAAGCTATCAGAAATCGGGGAACTGTCAATAATCCCATACCGGTTGACTGTCTCACGAGCAACTTGTTCGATTCCCAGTATTGAACAATGATGTTGGCTATAGATATCAACCATTTGATTCAAACAACTTCTTTCACTGGTGTTGATCAAATCATCCGCCAGCAATACTGCAAAAGGCTCATCACCGACGACGGATTGCGCACATAACACGGCATGCCCCAAGCCGAGTGCTTCAGCTTGCCGGATATAGACGCAATCAATACGCGATGGCAGGATATTGCGAACAATGTTCAGCATTTCATGCTTTCCACCCGCGGCTAGTTCGGCTTCCAGTTCATAGGCTTTATCAAAATGATCAGGTATCGAACTTTTGTTACGTCCGATGATAAAAATTAGCACATCAATTCCTGCTGCGACCGCTTCTTCTGCGGCAAACTGAATCAATGGTTTATCAACGATTGGTAGCATTTCTTTTGGATTGGCCTTGGTTGCAGGCAAAAAACGTGTTCCTAAACCGGCAACAGGAAAAACCGCTTTTCTTATCGCTTTCATTTCGAACTCTCCTTAGTATTTAGTACAGTAACTCAGCTTTGATAGCCCTTTGGATTGGAACATTGCCAATGCCAACTGCTCACACACATTTCTTCCAAACCGAATTTCGCTTTCCAGCCCAGCATTTCAAAAGCACGTTTCGGGTCGGCATAGCAGGAGGCAATATCACCGGGACGCCTGGGTGCGATCCGATAGGGAATAGACCGTTCGCTCGCCTTTTCAAAAGCCTGCACCACATCCAGAACACTGTAACCCAGGCCAGTGCCTAGATTCACAATCAGGCACCGCCCTGATTTGTTATCTTGTGCGCTTTGTGACGCATCCAGTGCCTCCAATGCCTTGAGATGGCCATGTGCTAGGTCGACAACATGGATGTAATCCCTGACCCCGGTTCCATCGGGGGTAGGGTAATCGTTACCCCATACGCTCAGAGCTTCTCTTCGCCCCACAGCAACTTGCGCCACAAAAGGCATTAAATTATTCGGTATTCCCTGTGGATCCTCGCCGATCAATCCACTGGCATGTGCACCTACTGGATTGAAATAACGTAATATACTGATTCTAAGACTGTTATCGCTATGATAAAGATCGCGAAGTATCTCTTCCACCATTTGCTTGCTGCGCCCATACGGATTGGTAGGTGCAAGTGGGTGATCCTCTGTTAATGGCAACCGGATCGGATCGCCATAAACAGTTGCTGAAGAGCTAAATACCAAGGTTTTGATCTCGCACTCCTGCATTGCTTGCAGTAATCGCAATGTGCCGACCACGTTATTATCGTAATAGGAAAGCGGTCGTTCAACCGACTCCCCAACCGCTTTAAGGCCAGCAAAGTGAATAACCGCAGTGGCTTTGCATTTCTTTAAGGCGGCTACCAAGCTAACTTGATCGCGGCAATCGCCTTGGACTAGTCCTAATTTTCTACCGGTAATTCGTTCTACTCGTACCAGCGCTTCGGGGTTGCTGTTGCAAAAATTATCAAAGACTGTGACATCAAAACCCGCATTGAGCAGTTCAACGCAGGTATGCGATCCAATATAGCCGGCACCGCCGGTGACAAAAATCATGGTCATAAGCCTCGACGATAGATAGATTTATTCAATAGCATTGAAGCGCGCTGTTAAGCTAACCAAAATGCTGCTTAAAGCTTGTCAAAAAATAATCAAGCGATTCTGTTGGCAAATGATTAATGCCTGCCGCAGCTCTGCGCCCTCCTCCTGTGTCAAATTGCAGACAAAACACATCGGCGCCTTGCGGGTTTGCGAGGGGCGCCCGTACACTCACCGTATATTTCCCAAAGTGATTAGGCGTAATCACTGCATGCGCACGTTCCGGATTTTCATTGGCCAGTTTGTTGGCAAAATTACCGGTTGCGCGCCTTGCCCAAGGCGTGTCTGGTAGCAAAAAAACTGTACATCGATCATTACTCATTAATGGATGCAATGAATTTGCCTGACTCAGGTCATCATTGAATCCGGATGCAAGCTGAGTAAATGCAGCCGACTCAGCAATGAAATCAAATGGGTTACTATACGGCTCTAATTTCTTATAAAGCTCTACCGGATGAAAGTGCAGATCAGACAAACTGTCACCGTAGCCATTGTAGTTCAGATATTCCCCCAAACGGGCAAGTTTCTCCGCTTCCTCTTCCGTTAGTCCTGCCGCGTTCGCAAGCTGATGGGCCTTATTTATGAGGTTATCGCCAAAGGCCGCGGTAATTGCCCACAGATGAAATTTCCCTTTCAAGTACTGATCAACCAATAAACTGGTACATGCCTCGGCCGATAAATCAATGTGCGGTGTCAGGTTGGGATGTTGCGGTATTTCTCCAGCGTGGTGATGATCGAAATATTCAACAATTACACCCATTTCCAGCAAGCGCATCAGACCTTTGCGATTGCTGTCTAAAGAAATATCAAGCACTGTTACCCGATCGCCTGCATTCGCTTCAACACGATCGAGTAGCTTGATATCACGCTTAACCCCGGTAATCAGACTGGCGATTGCTGGATCAACTAGCCTTAACTGATGCAGTGCGCACAATCCGTCCGCATCACCATTAAACACATAGTACTGATTCATATTGTCATGATGAGTGATTTTTCAACCAGAAAGTGATAATTCAGTATCTCTTCATCCAATTGAGAAAGAAAAGCCATCAAGGCTGATTAAATGCACCTGTGTTAGTCAAATAATCGATAATTTGCTCGACAGCCTTCTCTGGCGTTTTATCCATCGTAACGATGCGAATTTCTGCATTTTCTGGCACCTCATACGGCGAATCAATACCGGTAAAGTTTTTCAATTCTCCGCGGCGCATTTTTTTGTACAATCCCTTAGGGTCTCGCTCTTCAGCCACATGAATGGGTGTATCGATGAATATCTCAAAGAATTCTCCCTGTTCGACCAATTCCCGTGCCATCCGCCGTTCAGAACGAAACGGCGAGATAAACGATACCAGTACAATTTGTCCTGCATCGACCATTAGTTTGGCAACTTCAGCAATACGACGAATATTTTCAACCCGATCGGCATCGGTAAAACCAAGATCCTTATTGAGTCCATGACGTACATTGTCTCCATCCAACAGATAGGTGTGCTTGCCTAATGAATAGAGTTTTTTCTCGACCAGATTGGCAATAGTTGATTTGCCACTGCCCGACAATCCGGTAAACCAGAGTATGAATGGCTTCTGCCCTTTAATGGCAGCATGTGCCTGTTTATTAATGTTGATGGCCTGCCAATGAATATTTTGCGACCGGCGTAAAGCAAAGTGTAGCATGCCCGCACCAACCGTATTATTGGTCAGACGGTCAATCATAATAAAGCCGCCCGTATCACGATCTTCTTTATACGGATCAAACGCGATCAACTGATCAGTACTCAAGTTACAGATCCCGATTTCATTAAGTTCCAGCTTCGTAACCGCAACATGCTCAAGCGTGTTGATGTTAACCTTATATTTTAACAATGAAATGTTGGCTGATACCGTTCTTGCGCCGATCTTCATTAAATACGGCCTTCCCGGCAACATCGGTTCGTCAGCCATCCATACAACGGTTGCTTCAAATTGATCCGCCACACCTGGTGGCGAGCCGGTTGCTGCCAGAATATCACCCCGGCTGATATCGATTTCATCCGTTAGCGTTAACGTAACTGATTGACCGGAAATAACGTGATCAAGATCGCCATCGCTGGTTACGATCCGTGCCACACGACTTTCTCTACCAGACGGCAGTACTCGAACAGAATCCCCTGGCTTGATACTCCCACGCACAACGATGCCAGAATAACCACGAAAATCCAGATTGGGACGATTTACCCACTGCACCGGCATGCGAAAGACCCCAGAATCCTCGACCACATCTTCGACTTGTATGTTCTCAAGATGTCCCATCAAGGTTTCCCCGTCATACCAAGGAGTATTCGTACTCAACTCAGTAATATTGTCGCCTTTCAGAGCGGACATCGGGATGGTCACAATATTTTGCAGACCAACTTCTTTTGCAAAAATCCGGTACTCATTATCAATTCGGTTATAAATTTCTTCCGAGTACCCCACCATATCCAGCTTATTAATTGCCAGCACTACGTGACGAATTCCGATTAATGAAACCAGATAGCTATGTCGCCGGGTTTGTGTCAATACGCCTTTACGGGCATCGATAAGTATAACTGCAACATCAGCCGTTGAAGCGCCGGTGATCATGTTGCGCGTATATTGTTCATGTCCTGGCGTATCCGCTACGATAAACTTCCGTTTATCCGTGGAAAAAAAGCGGTAGGCCACATCAATGGTGATGCCCTGCTCACGCTCTGCCGAAAGTCCATCCACCAGAAGCGCAAAATCCAGATCACCAGCTTGTGTACCAACTTTCTTTGAGTCTAGTTCCAACTGAGCCAATTGGTCTTCAAATAACATTTTTGACTCATAAAGCAGTCGTCCAATCAGTGTGCTTTTTCCATCATCAACACTACCGCAAGTAATAAAACGAAGTAAGCTTTTGTTTTCATGAGTTCTTAAATATAACTCGATATCCTCCGCAATCAAATTAGATACATGCGCCATTAGAAGTACCCCTCCTGTTTCTTCTTTTCCATTGAGCCAGCAGAATCATGATCGATTAGACGACCTTGCCGTTCGGATGTTTTTGCAAGCAGCATTTCTTGAATGATTGCCGTTAAAGAATTCGCTTCACTCTCAATCGCTCCGGTTAATGGGTAACAGCCAAGCGTACGAAAACGCACTTTCTTCATCATCGGAACTTCATCTTTCTGCATCGGCAGGCGATCGTCATCCACCATAATCAATGTGCCATCACGTTCTACAACGGGCCGTTCTTTAGCAAAATATAATGGTACGATAGGAATATTATTTAAGTAGATGTACTGCCAGATGTCGAGCTCAGTCCAGTTTGAAAGCGGAAATACTCGAATACTTTCACCTTTATTTTTGCGCGTGTTATATAGCCGCCAGAGTTCAGGGCGCTGCAACTTGGGATCCCATCGGTGTTGTGCCGAACGGATTGAAAAAATACGCTCCTTGGCACGCGACTTTTCCTCATCCCGGCGTGCGCCTCCAAATGCGACATCAAAACCGTGTTTATCAAGCGCCTGTTTTAGACCTTCCGTCTTCCAAATATCAGTATGAACTGCGGAGCCATGGGTAAATGGATTAATTCCTTTTTCGACCCCGTACGGATTAATATGAACGATCAGATCAAGTCCGAGTTTTTTCACCATGACGTCACGAAACTCGATCATCTCTTTGAATTTCCATGTGGTATCAACATGCAGTAACGGAAAAGGCGGTTTCGAGGGATAAAATGCCTTCACCGCAAGATGCAGCATTACTGCACTATCCTTACCGACAGAATAGAGCATTACCGGGTGTTCGCACTCAGCAACCACCTCTCGCATAATTTGAATACTTTCCGCTTCAAGGCGTTGTAAGTGTGTCAACATTGTCAATAGCTTCCTTCAATAATAAAACGTCGTAGCAAAGTTATATTAATACGGATATAGATTTTTCTTATTGTGAAATAAGCTACTTTATCCCTACAATCTTAATTCTTCTTACTTTTAGGGAGATAATTTGCATGCCCGCTAGCATGTATATTTATGGCAGATTAGATGTGTACGTAATTTAGAGTATTCTGGTTTTATCGTTCTTTTACAATAGTAAAAGAACTAGGAGGCTGTTTTGGTCATATTTTCCGATTATTCTCGTTAAATAGAATAACTATTCGCCTCAAATAATCGAAAAATCTGTCTCAAAATAGCTTTCCCTCGCTACAATCATTATTCTCGGACAGCCTCCTAGGATTCACTCTAGCTTTCGCCGAAATCCTTTTGTTTATTTTAATAAGTATTGTATATGATTCTAGCGATATTATCAGTGCGCAAGAGCTATTGTTCAAAACAAAAAACTATCTGCATAAGCAGATGCAAAGAATTGCGATTGTTCAACAACGGTTTATGAAGATAAGTAACTACTCATCCCCCAAATAATTAAAAAATACTTGACAGGTTTTTGGGCGAGAAAAATTCAATTATGTTCCACACTGCCAAATCCCCATAATAGCCAGCCTAGATCCAGTGAGAAGCTTTTTTCAGTGAGATTTTGCTGTTTTGTCTGGGCAAGTCTATTTTATCCTCACTGATTGGCTTACGTAGAGCTTACTCAGAAATTCAGCGATCAGATATGCGCCGCCAAGTAAGAATTCCGGTTTAAGATGAATTGGCAGGCACGCGCAAACGGAATTTCTCTGGGCATGCACTTTTTTGTCACCCAGAATGCTATTTTGGCAGCAAGATTTCTTAGACA
>LNFM01013297.1_pt1 | contig 10524 bp, 11 predicted proteins | sample 596031 | NCBI WGS metagenome assembly LNFM01 (sample SAMN04254537, study PRJNA301005) | activated carbon metagenome | isolation source: dual media filters at the Ann Arbor, Michigan drinking water treatment plant | place: USA: Ann Arbor | reverse complement strand
GAGATTGTCCCCGACATCAAGACGCTATGCGAGAAAGTGGACGCGATCCTGCTCGAAAGCGTCGACGGCCGGGTGCACTTGGCGCAGGCCAAGGAGATCTTCAAGCATAAGAAGCCCGTCTTCATTGACAAGCCGCTGGCCGCCGACCGCGCCGATGCGCTGGCCATTGAGAAGTTGGCGAAAGCCAACGGCGTGAAATGGTTCACCTCGTCGAGCCTCCGTTGGAGCGACGGCATTCTGGACGCCAAGGACGCCAAAGCTGTCGTCGTTTGGGGCCCCGGACCGATCGACGCGACGCACAAGCTGGACATGACCTGGTACGGCATACACGCGGTCGAGATGCTCTACGCGATGATGGGCACCGGCTGCGTCGAAGTGACCCGCGTGGCTTCGGGCGATGACGTCGTGGTCGGCAAGTGGAAGGACGGCCGTACGGGCACGGTGCACTTGCTGCGGCCTTACGGCGATTTCGGCGCGATGCTGTTCAAAGAGAAGACGGTCGTGCAGGGCCCGGCCAAGGTGAAGGTGAACTACGCGCCGATGCTCGGCCAGATCGTCAAATTCTTCCAGACCGGCGAGTCCCCCGTGCCGATGGATCAGACGATGGAAATGTTCGCTTTCATGGAAGCCGCGCAGAAGAGTAAGGAGCAGGGCGGCAAGCCCGTAAAACTCCAATAATTCGCGGTAAACTTGGAAGTTATGCCAGGTTTGCTTGAAGGAAAGACGGCGCTCGTAGCGGGAGTCGCCAACCGCTGGTCCATTGCGTACTCGATTGCAGCGGCGTTTCGCCGGGAAGGCGCCACGCTGCTGCTCACCTATCAGGGGGAGCGGGTTCGCGGCCAAGTGGAGGAACTCGGCGCGGAATTGGGCGCCGCGAAGGTTCTCAACTGCGACGTGACGAACGACGCGGAACTCGAGGCCCTTGTCGCCATGCTGCAGGCTGAGTTCCCTAAGCTCGATGCCGTGGTGCACAGCATCGCGTTTGCCAATAAGGAAGACCTGAGCCGCCCGTTCAGCGAAACCTCGCGCGACGGCTACCTGCTCTCGCAGAACGTCAGCGCCTATTCGCTCGTGGCCATGAGCCGCGCCCTGTCGCCCCTGATGACCGACGGCGGCGCCATCATGACGCTCACCTACCTGGGTGCAACGCGGGTGGTCGAAAATTATAATGTGATGGGAGTCGCGAAGGCGGCGCTTGAAGCCTGCGTTCGCTATCTGGCCGCGGAGTTGGGCGCAAAGAATATCCGGGTGAACGCTATCAGCGCGGGACCCATCAAAACCGCTTCGGCGCGCGGCATCAAGGATTTCTCCAAAGTTCTCGACGGCGTGGCGCAGCACTCGCCGCTCAAGCGGAATTGCGACCCGGCGGAGGTAGGGGACACGGCCGTGTTCCTGGCTTCGCAACTGGGCCGCGGCGTAACGGGGAATACCATCTTCGTCGACGCCGGATTTCAAATCATGGGTCTTTAGTCGAACACTATGATCAAAGTCGAAGGCATATCCAAGCGATACCCGGGACACACCGCGGTAGACAACATTTCCTTCGAAGTCGAAAAAGGACAGATTGTTGGTTTTCTCGGCCCGAACGGGGCCGGGAAGACCACGACGATGCGCATCCTCACGTGCTTCATGCCGCCAACGTCGGGAACGGCGAATGTGGCCGGCTTTGATGTTCTCGAGAATCCGCTCGAAGTGAAGCGGCGCATCGGCTATCTGCCGGAGACGCCGCCTCTCTACCCCGAAATGGAAGTGGCGGAGTACCTGACGTTCGTCGGAAAGCTGAAGGGGCTGTCGGGCGACAACCTGAAGAAGCGGGTGGCCGAGGTCTCCGAGAAATGCAACGTTGCCGACGTGAGTCAGAAGCTGGTCAGCAAGCTTTCAAAGGGCTATAAGCAGCGCGTTGGGCTGGCGCAGGCGATCATCCACAATCCGGATGTGCTGATTCTGGACGAGCCCACCTCCGGCCTCGATCCCAAGCAGATTCACGAAACGCGGGATCTGATCAAGGGCCTGGCCGGGGAACACACCATCATCCTCAGCACGCACATCCTCCCCGAAGTGGAACAAATTTGCGAGCGCGTGGTGATCATCTCGAGCGGCAAGCTGGTGGCGACCGACACGATGGAGAGCCTGAAGAATCGGATGCACGGCTCGGCCGTCATCGGCGTGACGGTGGAGACGCCGTCCGAAAGCGGGCTCGTGCAGGAGAAGCTCGAACGCGTGGCTGGCGTGAGCCGCGTGATTCTGAAGGAGACGCTCGAAGGCGGGTTCGCCTTCGAAGTCGAGAGCCTACAGGGCCGCCGCGTGCAGGCCGATCTGGCCCGCGCTGTCGTCGAGGCCGGTTGGAATCTGACCGAGCTGCGGCCGGTGAGTCTGAGCTTGGAAGAGGTCTTCCTCCAATTGACCGCGACGGAGGCTTCCGCATGAGAAACATCCTGACCATTTGCCAAAAAGAGATCAAAAGCTACTTTGTTTCGCCGATCGCCTACGCGCTGATGGCGATCTACGCGATCGTGTCGGGATTCTTCACTTACGTGGCCGTCGGCTATTTCCTCGACCGTTCGATTGGCGCCGCGGCGGGCCGGGGCGGTCCGATGGATGTGAACGAATGGGTGATCCGGCCGGTGATCATGAACGTTGGCGTCATTTCGCTCTTTCTGATTCCGATGATCACCATGCGTCTGTTCGCCGAAGAGAAGCGGTCGGGCACGATTGAACTACTCATCACGTCGCCGATTCGCGACTATGAAATCGTCGTCGGCAAGTGGCTAGGCGCCCTGGCGATGTACGCCTGCATCCTCTCGCTCACGGCCTTGAACCTTGGCGTGCTCTTTATGTTTGGCAGCCCCGATTGGCGCCCGGTGGCCACCGGCTTCCTGGGTATGCTGCTGCAGGGCGGCTGCCTGCTATCAATTGGCGCATTTCTGTCGAACACCACGAAGAATCAGATCATGGCCGGGGCGATGACCTTTGGCGTCTCGCTGCTGATGTGGACATTCGATTGGTTCACTGGTTTCAAGTCCGACGCCTGGGCGAAGGTGCTCGCTTATCTTTCGCTCACCGCGCACTTTGAGCCCTTCTCGAAGGGTGTGATCGATTCTAAGGACGTCATCTTCTACGTCTCGGTGATCGTGTTGGGCTTGTTCCTCACGACGCGTTCGCTCGAGTCGCTGCGGTGGAGGGCATAATGGCGAGCCGTCAAGTTCGATATACCGCTTACGCCGGCACCTACATCATCGTCTTTGTGGCGATTCTCGCCGGCATCAATTTCCTGGCCAACCGCTACAACAAGTCGTTCGATACGACGACGAACAAGCGCTATTCCCTGTCCGATCAGACAGAGAAGGTGGTGAAGGGCCTACCCAACGAAGTGCGCATCACGGTCGTCGACAAGACTGAGCGCTTCATGGGTTCCCGCGACTTGCTTGACCGTTACGGGAACCTGTCGACCAAGCTGAAGATCGAGTACGTGGACCCGGAAAAGAGTCCGCAGCTCGCTCGCGCTTTGGGTGCCCGCAGCTTTGGCCAAGTGTTCGTAGAAAACGGCGCGAAGCGCGAAGAAGCCCGGGCGCTGACCGAAGAAGAGGTGACCGGCGCGATCATCCGCGCGCTAAAGACCGGCGAGCGTATGGTCTGCGCATTCTCGGGCGCCGGCGAATCGGGCTTTGACGAGATGACCGGCGATGGCATCGGCCTGGCCAAGGCATCGCTCGAGCGCTACAACTACAAGACGCAGGTGATCAAGCAGTTGCAGAAGGCCGAAGTGCCAGCCGAGTGCACGGCCATCCTGGTGGCCGGCCCGCGCTTCGATTATCCCGACGCGGTCATCGACGGCATCAAGGCCTATGTAGAGAAAGGCGGCCACGCGATGTTCCTCCTCGCGCCCGCGCTGAAGTCAGACAAGGACGATGGCGCCGTAAACGACAAGCTCGCTGCGCTGCTCGATACCTGGGGCATCACCGTGAACAATGATGTCGCTATCGATGAGAGCGGCAGCGGCACCGACTCCGGCTTCAATAAGTTCGTCTTCGTGCTCGATAAATATGAGGCGCACCCGATTGTCCGGGAAATGCGCGACGTCGGCGTGGCCGTACCTCTCGTGCGAACCCTGGTGACGAAGGATAAAGCCGAAAAGCTGATTGCCACGCCGGAGCAGAGCTTCTCCACAAAAGAGCTCGACCTGAAGAAGCTGACCGGCGAGCCGCCCGTCGGTGCGAAGGGTCCGTTGACCGTCGCTGCGGCGACCTCTGTGGGCAAGTCGCGCATCGTGGTCTTCGGCTCCATTTCCTGGGCTACTAATTCGTTCTTCCGGTACCCGGGGAATCGCGATCTGTTCTTGAACGCGTTCAACTGGCTGTCGTCCGACGAGGAGCTGATCTCGATCCGCCCGAAAGATCCGGAGGATCGGCGGCTCGAAGTGAAGCCCGGCCAGGGCTGGATCTTCCCGTTTGCCAGTTTCTTCCCGCCGCTGCTAGTGATCATCGGCGGCGTGATGGTTTGGTTGCGCCGGAGGTAATCAGGATGCCCAATCGAGGATTGCTAGTCGCTGTCGTGCTGCTGGCGGTTTTGGCGGGCGGCATCTACTGGTCCAACCAGGAAGAGGAGAAGAAGGCCGGGGCTCCCGCTGCGGACGCTTCGCCGAAACTCTTGGAGATTCCGGAGGACCAGTTCAAACGGATTGAAGTCAAGCGTCGCGATGGGTCCGTGGCAGTGGTGGAACGCGAGCCAAGCGGTTGGAAGCTAACTGCCCCCAAGGCGTTGCCCGTGGACGCCCGCGCGGTGCAGGCCTTGGTGACGGCCTTGGCGCTGGTAGCATCGGATCGGGTTGTGGATGAAAAGCCGGCGGAGCTGATGCAGTACGGCTTCGCCTCGCCGCAACTGGAAGTCTCCATCAACCGGAAGGACGGAAAAACCCACAAGCTGCTCCTGGGCGAGGATTCGCCGCTCGGCACCTCCGTCTATGCCCAGGTGGCCGGCGATCCGCGGCTCTACACCGTCTCTACGGCCACGCGCGGAGCCCTCGACAAAGTGTGGCAGGACCTGCGCGATCGCCGGATGCTGACTTTCTACGACGCCAAGATCCGTGCCGTGGAGCTGAACGGTATCGCCTTCACCAAGTCCAGCGACCGCTGGACGATGACCAAACCGCAGCCCTGGCGCGCCGACAACTTCGCCGTCGAAGATCTCGTCCGCAAGCTGGGCGAAGCCAAGATGGAGGTCGTCCCCGAGGATGAGGAGCAGCAGTTTCCCGCGAAGTTTGCCGGCTCAGCACCCTACGCCATTGCAAAGACCACCGACGACCAGGGCACCCAGCAGCTCGAAGTGCGGAAAGACAAGGAAGGCAACTTCTACGCCAAGTCGACGGCGGTCGAAGGCTTCTTCCGGCTACCCGCCGAGGCCGTCGAAAGTTTTGCGAAGAAGGCCGAAGACTTCCGCGACCGGAAGCTGTTCGAGTTTGGCTTTGCCGAACCCGCCAAAGTGGAGATCAAGCACGGAGAGACCCTGCGCACGTTTGAAAAGGCGGGTGCGGAGTGGAAGTCCGGCGGGAAGAAGATCGACCCGGGTTCGGTGCAACAGATCGTGGATAAGCTCCGGGAGTTGGCCGCCACCGGCTTCGCCGCGAAAGGCGACGGCAAAGTGTCCGCCGAGTACGCAATCACGCTGGCCGGCAAGAGTCCGGAGAAGGTGACGGTCAGTCAGGCCGGCGAGAAGTTCTTCGCTAGCCGTCCCGGCGATGCTACCGTCTACGAACTCGACGGCAAAGTGGTCGATGAGCTGCGGCAGCTTGCGGCGGATGCGAAGACGCTGCCATGAACGCGCTGCAGACGGACCTCTATCAACTGACGATGGCCGCCGGGTACTTCTCGGCCGGCAAGCATCGCGAAGTGGCGACGTTTGAACTGTTCGTCCGGCGGCTGCCCTACAACCGGAACTACTATTTGGCCGCGGGGTTGCAGCAGGCCGTCGAGTATCTGTTGAACCTGCGCTTCACCGCGGACGAGATCGCCTGGCTCCGCGGGTTGCCGCAATTCGCCAACGTGGCGCCCGAGTTTTTCGACTACCTCGCCGGCCTGCGCTTCACGGGCGACGTGTTCGGCATGAGGGAGGGCACGCCCGTATTTCCGAACGAACCCATCCTCACGGTGCGCGCTCCGTTGATCGAGGCGCAACTCGTCGAAACCTATCTGCTCGCCACCATCGGCTTCCAAACGCTGATCGCGACCAAGGCCACGCGGATCGTCGAGGCTGCCGCCCAGGCCTCCGTCGTCGAATTCGGCACGCGCCGGGCGCACGGCCCGGAGTCCGGCATGCTGGCCGCTCGCGCGGCCTACATCGGCGGGTGCATCGGGTCGAGCAACGTGGAAGCCGGCTTTCGCTACGGCATCCCGGTGTACGGCACCTCGGCCCACTCCTGGGTGATGAGCTTTGCGAGCGAGACCGAGAGTTTCCGCCAGCTGCAGCAGTTGCTCGGCGAAGGCACCATCTACCTGATCGATAGCTACGACACGCTGGAGGGCGCCCGGAAGGCGATTGCGCTGGGGCGTCCCATGGCCGGCGTACGCCTCGATAGCGGCAATCTGTTTGAGCTTTCGCGTGGCGTACGGTCGATCCTGAACGAAGCCGGATTTCACGACGTGAAGATCATGGCCACCAGTGACCTGAACGAGTACCGGATTCTGGAATTGACGGCCGCCGCCGCGCCCATTGACCTATACGGCGTCGGCACCGATCTCGCCACCTCGGCCGACAGCCCCAGCCTGGGCGCGGTCTACAAGCTGGTCGAACTCGAAACGGATGGCGTGAAGCGCTACACGGCCAAGTACAGTGAAGAGAAGCATACGCGCCCCGGAGCCAAGCAGGTCTTCCGCTTTCGGAATCGCGACCTGATCAGTTGCGAGTGGGAGTGCCCGCCCGGCGATGAGCCCGTCGAAGCGTTGCTGCGGCCGGTGATGGTGCAAGGGCAGCTGCTGGAGCCGCTGCCTGACGCCTATCAGGCGCGCAAGACGGCCCAGGAGAACATCAAGCGGTTGCCCCACGCCCTCCGGAGCCTGTACGCTCCCGAAGAGCATCCGTGGCGCGTTGAATACTCGCCCGAACTGCTGGCGCTCGACGCCCGCGTGAAGCAGAGCTTGCGAGGAGCGGCCCGATGAACACGGTATTCTTTGACGTCGATACGCAGTTGGATTTTCTCTATCCCGCGGGCGCGCTGTACGTGCCGGGCGCCGAAGCGATCGTCCCGGTCCTCGGTCGCCTGACCACCTACGCCGTCACCCACGGCATCCCGATCGTGTCGACAATGGACGCGCACACCGGCGCCGACCCCGAATTCGCCGCTTGGCCGCACCACTGCGTGGCCGGCTGCCTGGGACAGCGGAAGCCCGAAGTGACGCTGGCCGGCAGCCGGGGACCGCAGCACTTCATCCCCAAACAACACGTCGACTGCTTCACCAGCGCCGCGCTGCTGCCGCTTCTCGCCGAGCTTCAGGCTGACCACTACGTGGTCTACGGCGTCGTCACCGAGGTCTGCGTCCGCCACGCTCTCCGCGGACTGCTGGCGACCGGCAAGCGGGTGACCGTGCTTGCCGATGCCATTAAAGAGTTGAGCGCGGCGGCCGCGCAGGAAACGTTGGCGGAGTTGACCGCCGCCGGTGGCGCCATTGGCGCCAGCACGGACTACTGAGGCGGCTGCGGGTCCACCGGAAGCTCCAGTTTCTTGGCTTCGCGGTAGAGGCGGTCGAGGTCGTAGTAGGTGCGTGCCTTCTCCGAGAAGACGTGAACCACCAGATCGCCGTAGTCCATCAAAATCCATTCGCCGGTCTGATAGCCTTCAATGTTCACCGGGCGCTCCCCGGCTTCCGTCTTCAGAACGCTTTCGATTTCGTCGGCAATCGCCTGATTCTGCCGATTGTTCCGGCCATGGCAGATGAGAAACGTGTCGGCCATGGTGGTGACGCCCCGCAAATCGAGAGCGACTAAATCAACGGCTTGTTTGTCCTGCGCCGCCTGGGCTGCCAGGAACCAGGTTGGACTCACGTCCGCCGTTTCCTCCTGAACCAAAACCTCTTCCCCCAAAACCACGGCGGCTTCGGTGTCCACGCTCACGGGTGGTTTCCGCGTTACTTTTGCCTGCAAATCGACTCCTGTCGGTATCGTACTACACTACTAGTATCGTGCATTTTCGGCGAATCGTGGCCATCGGTTTGGCGTTTGGGATCAGTCTGCTTGCGGCGGAATCGGCGGCAGTCGAGCGTGCCCGTGCTCGCCTGGCCAATTTGAAGGAGCTATTCGCGGCCGGAGCGGTCTCCGCCCGGCAGGTGGAGCAGGCCGAATTGGCTGTAAAACAGGCCCTGGATGACGAAAAGATCGATGCGGCCGTCTATGGCGAACTCGCCGTCGAGGAGTTGACCGAAGAGCAGGCCGTCGCCATGACCACCGCCGCGAAGCGCCGCTTGGCGCGCGAACAGGCGAAGCTGGCGGAAGCGGCCAAGCTGGTCAGCGCCGGCGTCACGCCGCGGTCGTCGCTGTTGCCGTACGAAGACGAGGTCGAAAGCGCCCGCCGCATGCTCTCCTCTGCCGAAGAGCGCGCCCGTACCGTCAACGAACTAATCGCGCAGATTCGCGTCGAAGAGGCCGAAGCCGGTCAACCCGAAGAGGGACCGATCCAAGGGCCGATGTCGGTGGTGACGCGGTTCACGGGTGGCATGAGGTTTAGCCTGGCCAGCGATTTCAAAAAGATTCTACTGGCCTACGAGAAGCAGTTCGATCGTAAGCTACCCATCAGCGCCAAGGGCCAAACCGCGCTGCATCGCACCATGGGATTTGACCATCGCGACCGCGTCGATATCGCCCTCAATCCGGATGACCCCGAAGGCCGCTGGCTCACCGCCTACCTCGAAAAGGCAATGATCCCCTTTTTTGCCTTTCGCTCTTCCATCCGCGGCCAGGCCACGGCCCCGCACATTCACATCGGCCCCCCCAGCTTGCGCCTCCGTAGCTTCGACTAGCATGAAGAACCCGCAAACCACCGTCCTCTTTTCCGACGAACAGATTCAAGCCCGCGTCCGCGAACTCGGCGCCGCGATTACGAAGGACTATCCCACCGGCGAGTTGATCGTCGTGGGAATTTTGAAGGGCGCCTTCCTGTTCGTCGCCGATCTGGTGCGATCGATCGAACGGCCGTTAAAGGTCGATTTCATGGGAATTTCCAGCTACGGCCGAGGCACCATCTCCTCGGGCGAAGTCAAGGTCACCAAAGACCTCGACATGCAAATCGAAGGCGCCCACGTGTTGATCGTCGAAGACATCGTCGACACCGGCGTAACGCTCAGCTACTTGATCGAAGTCCTGAAACAGCGAAAGCCACAATCCATTCAGATTGCGGCTTTGCTGGATAAACCGGAACGGCGGCGCCGGGAGGTGCCGGTGGCTTACCGCGGCTTCTCCATTCCCGATGCTTTCGTGGTGGGTTACGGCCTCGACTTTGATGAAAACTATCGAGGCCTAAAGGATATCTGCGTCCTCAGCGAAGGCGCTTAAACCTTCGGCTTCGGCGGGGGCAGCTCGCGCGCTTCGCACACGCTCATGAAGCCGTCCTTGCCGTGCGTGCCGTCACAGAACGGCTTGTTCACGCTCAAACCGCAGCGGCACAGGCCGATGGCCGTGCGACCGCCGAGCCCGAACTCATTGCCCGCTGCGTCGACGATGGTGAAATCGCCTTCGATCCGAATCGGACCATTGTTGAAAATTGTGACTTTGGTTGCCATGCGTTGCTTACAATGATGCCATGGGTCGATGCCTGTTTGCGCTGTGGGTAGCCGCTAGTCTGGCGGCGCAACCGCTGACGCCCGAGACGATCCTGCTCGGCCGCACCCGCTACCACATGGTAGAAACGCTGCGGCGGATTCCGAACTACACGTGCCTCGAAACCATCGAACGCAGCGTTCGGCAGCCGCGTTCGAAGCGCGCGACACTGGTGGACGCCTTGCGGCTCGAAGTGGCCGTCGTCGATGGGAAAGAGCTCTTCTCCTGGCCCGGCGAGCGGCAGTTTAAGGAGCGCGACCTGCGCGAACTCGCCCCCGGCGGCGCCATCGGCAACGGGAACTTCGCCCTGCACGCCAAGTCGGTCTTCGGCGGCGGCTACGTGAAATTCACCTTTCGCGGCAAGGAGCAGCGAGAGGGCAGGGAAGTGGCGCGGTTCGACTACGACGTGCCGCAACAGTTCAGCGGCTACCAGATTCGCGTCGGCGATGCTTCGGCCGTCGTGCCGTATCACGGTCAGGTGGTCGTGGACGCGAACACCCTGGACGTGATCGACCTCGAAGTAATCGCTGATGACCTGCCCCCTCATTTGAAGCTACAGCGGGCCACTGATTTCATGCACTACAGCCGGCAACGGATCGGGGAGGCGGACCACCTGCTGCCCGTCTCGTCCGAGATGACGATGGTCGGCCTCGACGGCGCCGAAAGCCGCAATAAGGTCACCTTCTCCGGCTGCCGGCAGTACTCTGGCGAATCGGTGGTTCG
>LNFM01015338.1_pt1 | contig 10528 bp, 11 predicted proteins | sample 596031 | NCBI WGS metagenome assembly LNFM01 (sample SAMN04254537, study PRJNA301005) | activated carbon metagenome | isolation source: dual media filters at the Ann Arbor, Michigan drinking water treatment plant | place: USA: Ann Arbor | reverse complement strand
TCGCGGCGATCATCGACACGGTCGGCGACTATGCGCTGATCATGGCGCTGCGCCGCCCCCTGCCGACCATCAACTTCCGCGTCGACTATCTCCGACCCGCAATCAAGACCTCGCTCATCACGACGGCGCGCGTGCGCCGTGCCGGCAAGAGCGTGGGCGTGGTCGACGTCGACGTGTTCAACGAACAGAAGGCTCTCCTCGCGGTGGGCCGTGCGACCTATTCGACGCTGCAGACCTAGACCACACGGTATGAAGTTTGCTTCGTCTGGCTTGGGACTTGGGGATTGGGAACGGAGGCTGTCATGACGATCAAAGTTTCACGACGCGTGTTTGGAGCAGGCGTGCTGGCCGTCGGCGTGGCCGGCACGTCCCGGGGATCGTTCGCACAGGGCACGCCCAGACGGGGCGGCACGCTGGTGGCGACCTGGGGCGGCGGCGAGCCGCAGGCCTGCTACGTGCCGGCCGGCGGCGGCTCGAGCCCGACCTTCTCCTCGTCCAAGCTGTTCGAGCGGCTGGCCCGGCGCAGGATGGACGGCGTGTTCGAAGGCGTGCTGGCCGAATCGTGGAAGCCGTCGGCCGACTTCAAGACCTACACGGTGAAGATCCGCAAGGGCGTGAAGTTCCATGACGGCAAGGACATGACGGTCGACGACGTCGTCTATTCCGTCAGCGAGATCTGGAAGAAGTACGCCGTTGCGTCGGCGCTCACCGACTTCGCGGGCATCGAGTCGCCGGACGCCGATACGGTCGTCTTCAAGTACAACAATCCGACGCCGGAGTTCTTCTTCGCGTCGACCCTGTGCTCGCCGGTTGCCTACATCGTGCCCAAGCACGTCTATGCCGGCAGCGATCCGGTCACCAATCCGGCGAACAACGCGCCGATCGCCACGGGTCCGTGGAAGTTCAAGGAGTGGGTGCGCGGCAGCCACTTCGAATATGTGAAGAACGAGAACTACTGGAAGAAGGACGAGCCCTATCTCGACCGCCTGATCATCCGCTACGTGCGCGATCCGGCCGGCCGCGCCGCGGCGATGGAGGCGGGCGACATCCACATCGGCGTTTTCAACCCGGTCGCGCCGCCGGACATCAAGCGCCTGACCGGAACCGGCAAGTTCGTCGCCACCCCCAAGGGCTACGAGGAAGCGGTCTGGTCGACGACGCTCGAATGCAACATGCGCAATCCGGTCTTCGCCAAGCGCGAGGTCAGGCAGGCCATGTTCCACGCCGTCAATCGCGAGTTCATCGCCAAGACGGTCTACTATGGCTTTGCGCGGCCGGGCACGAGCCCGATCTACTCCCCCAACAAGGAGTTCTTCACCGCCGACACGTTCAAGACCGGCTTCGATCCGAAGAAGGCAGCCGCCCTGCTCGACGCGGCCGGCTTCCCGAAGAAGGCCGACGGCAAGCGCTTCACCCTGAACCTGCTGGCAGCGGGCTGGTTCACGGAGAACGGCAAGGTCGGCGCCTACGTGAAGCAGGCCCTCGAGGATGTCGGTGTCGGCATCAATCTCACGGTCCCGGACCGTCCGAGTTCGATCAAGCGCATCTACACCGACTACGATTTCGACCTGGCGATCTCCAACCAGGCCAATCCGTCCGAGCCGGTGCCATCGACCACGCAGTACTTCACGACCGACGGCATCCTGAAGGGCGTGCCCTTCCGCAATGCCTCGGGCTATTCCAATCCGGACGTCGACAAGCTGGTCGCCAGCATCAAGATCGAGACCGATCCGGCAAAGCGCAAGGCTCTGGTCGTCGAGTTCCAGAAGGTCATCGCGCAGGAAGCCCCGCTCCTGCCGCTGGTCGAGCTGGAGTCGATCACCCTGGCGAGCACCAAGGTGCAGAACCACTCCAACGACCCGAACTTCCTCGCGGCAAGCTGGGGAGACCTATGGCTGGCGAGCTAGTCTCGCCGACGCCCGCCCTTCGCGGCTCCGCCCGGCGCACGGCGGCGCTCCGGCTCCTGCGGCGACGGCTGATCCAGGCCGTCCCGCTGATGCTGGGCGTGGTGATCATCAATTTCTGCCTGATCCAGATGGCGCCGGGCAGCTTCCTCGAACTGATGACGGCCGAGAACCAGGTGAGCGACCCGGCGACGGTCGCCCTGCTGCGCAAGACCTACGGGCTGGACGATCCGGTGTGGATGCAGCTGCTGAAGTACATCTGGGCGCTGCTGCATTTCGACTTCGGATTCTCCTATCGCCAGAACATGCCGGTCATCCAGGCGATCTGGATCCACCTGCCGGCGACCGTCCTGCTGATGGTGTCGAGCATCGCGCTGGCGATCTCGATCGGCGTGGCGGCGGGAGTCGTCGCCTCGATGAAGGTCCGCACCTTCTGGGACAGCCTGGTCTCGATCGCCGCCATGTTCTTCTACGCCGCGCCCAGCTTCTGGCTCGGCATCATGATGATCGTGCTGTTCTCGGTGAAGCTCGGCTGGCTGCCGGTCGGCGGCATGATGAAGATCGGCGGCAATGGCGGCGTGCTGGATATCCTGCACCACCTGATCCTGCCGACTCTGGCCTTGGGCCTCTTCTATGCCGCGATCTATACGCGCGTCATGCGCTCCTCGATGCTCGAGGTCGCGCAGCTCGACTTCGTGCGCACGGCGCGCGCGAAGGGCCTCAGCCGCAACAAGGTCACGATCCATCACGTGCTGCGCAACGCGCTGCTGCCCGTAGTCACGATCCTCGGCGTACAGATGGGCACCGTGCTGGCGGGCAGCGTCGTGATCGAGAGCGTGTTCAGCTGGCCGGGCGTGGGCTCGCTGCTGTTCGACAGCGTGAGTTCGCGCAACTATCCGGTCGTGCTCGGCATCATGGTGCTGGGCTCACTGGTCGTCATCGCCGCCAACATCGCGGTCGACCTCATCTACATGTGGCTCGATCCGCGCATCGAGATCCGCTGATGCAACGCTTCGAGTTCGTCGCCCGTTTCGCCCGCAATCGCGGCGCCCTGGTCGGCGCCTGCCTGATCCTGTTCGTCGCCCTGATGGCGGTCTTCGCCTCGGTCTTCTTCCCGACCGACCCGTTGCGCATCGTCGGCCTGCCCGAACTGTGGCCCGGCGAGGACCCCGAGTTCCCGCTGGGCACCGATTCGCTGGGCCGCGACATCCTCTCGATGATCGTGCACGGCGCACGGGCGACCCTGCTGATCGGCCTGTTCGCCTCGGCGGTCGCCACGATCATCGGGGTGGGAGTCGGTGCCACCGCCGGCTATTTCGGTGGCTGGGTCGACGAGATCGCCATGCGCGTGGCCGAGCTGTTCCAGACCATCCCGAACCTGATCTTCGTGCTGACCATCGTGGTCATCCTGGGCTCGACCCTGACCAACATCGTGATCGCCATCGGCATCGTGAGCTGGACGCCGATCGCGCGCATGACCCGGGCGGAATTCCTGTCGCTGCGCGACCGCGAGTTCGTGCAGGCCTGCCGCTCGATGGGCATGAGCGACCTCCGGATCATCGTCTCGGAGATCCTGCCCAACGCGCTCCCACCGGTGATCGTGCTCTCCTCGCTGGTCGTGGCCGGCGCCATCCTGTTCGAATCGGCCGTCTCCTTCCTCGGCCTGGGCGATCCCAACGTCGCGAGCTGGGGGCGGCTTGTCGGCGACGGCCGCCAGCTCATCCGCAGCTCCTGGTACATCTGCGCCATCCCGGGCATCGCCATCATGATTACCGTGCTCTGCCTCAACCTGGTGGGCGACGGCCTGAACGACGCGCTCAATCCGAAGCTGAGGGACCGGTGATGAGCGGCTCGGCCCTTCCTCTGGAGATCGTCGACCTCCGCACCACGCTGTTCACGCGCCGCGGCGAGATGAAGGCGGTCGACGGGCTGAGCCTCACCGTCGGCGCCGGCGAGACCGTGGCCCTGGTCGGGGAGTCCGGCTGCGGCAAGTCGCTGTCGGCGCTCTCGATCATGCGGCTGCTGCCCGATCCGCCGGCCCGCATCGTCGGCGGCCAGGTGAAGCTCAACGGACGGGACATCGTGCCCCTGCCCGAGGAGACCATGCTCGACATCCGGGGCAAGGAGATCGGCATGATCTTCCAGGACCCGATCAGTTCGCTGAACCCGGTCGCCACGGTCGAGAAGCAGATCGTCGAAGTGCTGATGACCCACACCGAGCTCGGCCGCGGCCAGGCGCGCGTGCGCGCCCACGAGCTGCTGGAGCTGGTCGGCATGCCGGATGCGGCACGGCGGCTCGACGCCTACCCGCACCAGCTGTCCGGCGGCATGTGCCAGCGGGTCGTCATCGCCATGGCGATCGCCTGCAGCCCGTCGGTGCTGATCGCCGACGAGCCGACGACGGCGCTCGATGTCACGGTGCAGGCGCAGGTGCTGGCGCTCCTGAAGAAGCTGCAGGCCGATGCCGGTATGGCGATGATCTTCATCACCCACGATCTCGGGGTCGTGGCCGAGACGGCCGACCGCGTTGTGGTCATGTATGCCGGCCGCAAGGTCGAGGAGGCCTCGGTCGACGAACTGTTCGAGAACCCGCTGCATCCCTACACGGTGGGCCTGATCGGCGCGACGCCGACGCCGGGCGCCGAGCGCGCCGAGCGGCTGGCCGACATTCCCGGCATGGTGCCGCCGCTCAACGCCCTGCCGCAGGGCTGCGCCTTCGCGCCGCGCTGCACGCGGGTGATGGACCGCTGCCTCACCGAGAAGCCCGCCCTCACCGTTCCCGGCCCGGGCCGTCTCGTCGCCTGCTTCGCGGCCGAGAGGGGCTGACCATGTCGTTGCTGTCCCTGCGCGACGTGCGCGTCCAGTTCAATACCGCGGGCGGCGTCGTCCGTGCCGTCAACGGCGTCAGCCTCGACCTCGCCGTGGGTGAAACCCTGGGCCTCGTGGGCGAATCCGGGTGCGGCAAGTCCACCCTCGGCAAGGCGATCATGAAGCTGGTGCCCGTCGCCGGCGGCGAGATCCTGGTCGAGGGCGTCGACATTGCGCCGCTCAATCGCGAGCAGCTCACCGACATGCGCCGCAAGGTGCAGATGATCTTCCAGGACCCCTACGGATCGCTGAACCCGCGCTCGACCGTGGGCCGTTCGGTGGCCCAGCCGATGGTCCTGGCCGGCTGGAAGCCGGAGGCGACGGCCGAGCGGGTCGAGACCCTGCTGCGCTGGGTCGGCCTGCCGAGCGACGCCAAGCAGCGCTACCCGCACGAATTCTCGGGCGGCCAGCGCCAGCGCATCGGCATCGCCCGCGCCCTGGCGCTGAGCCCCAAGCTGATCATCTGCGACGAGCCGGTCTCGGCGCTCGACGTCTCGGTGCGCGCGCAGGTGATCAACCTGCTCGAGGACCTGAAGAGCCAGTTCGGCGTCTCCTACCTCTTCATCAGCCACGATCTCAGCGTGGTCGAGCATATCGCCGACCGGGTGGCGGTGATGTATCTCGGCATGCTGTTCGAGGTCGGCGGCCGCGACCAGATCTGGAAGAGCCCGCAGCACCCCTATACCAGGGCCCTGCTGGCGGCCGCGCCAATCGCCAACCCCAAGCTCGCCCGTGCCCGTCAGCGCACGGTGCTGCAAGGCGAGCTGCCCAGCCCCCTCAACCCGCCGCCCGGCTGTCCCTTCAATTCACGCTGCCCGATGGCCCAGGACCGCTGCCGGGTCGAGAAGCCGGTGCTGCGACCGGTCGGCAACGGTGCTCAGGCGGCGTGCCATTTCGTCTGATTTGGCTATGATCCGGGCCATGAGACTGCCCGCCCTCGTCGCCGCCCTGCTTGCCGCCGGTACCGTCTCCGGCGCCGCTTCCGCCCAGACCATGGAGTTCGCCTGCCCCGAGCCGGGGACGACCTTCACCTATGACAGCGGGGTCAAGGTCGTGGCGCGCGGGCGCGACGGCGTGGACTGCACCATGGATCGCGTGGGCGGGAAGCCCTTCAAGCTGCGCGCGCTGCTGTTCGACAATCCTTCGGCCGACGGCGCCGACCTCACCGCCTTCCTCGCGGCGCTGCGTCCTGAACGCCTGTGGCCGCTCGAGGTCGGCAAGAAGATCGAGGCGAGCTACAGGGTGGGCGGCGGCACCTGGACCTACACGCTCGCCGTGGCCCGCTACGAGCGCCGGACCGGGCCGGGCGACCGGATGATCGACACGTTCCTGATCGAGATGAACGAGACCGGCGACAAGGGCCAGCGCACCATCTCGCGCTGGTGGATCTCGCCCGCCGACAAGTTCGCCATCCGCTACGATTTCAGCGACGGCGCCGGCAAGGCCAACCGCGCGGTCGTGACCGAGGTCACGCGGTAGAACTGCGACAGTTCAATCTGCGCGGCAATGCTAAGTGCGCCGCGCCTGATAGTGCACGCTTGATTCCACAGAACCAAAGTCGATCTCCTCGACTGGCTCGAGCAGTTCAATACTTTCGATCTGAGGGAAGATGCCTGCGGTAGATATTTCGATCATAAGGTCTGATTCGAACCAATCTCCCATGGCATAGCTGCCTCTGCTCATCGCTCGTGATGAAAGCGCGATACAAGAAGCTTTCCATGATAGTGAACATCGTATCGAGTTCGCTTTCCGTCGGTTGCCAGCCACGATGGGCGGCCGCACTGCCCGCGTCAGTTAGTGCGTCAAGTGCATCTCTTTGGAAGAGGTCGATTTTTCCGTCGACAAGGAGCTTGTCCAGCTTCTCTTTGAAGGTGAGCTGACCATCGATACCAAGAACTTCTGTCGACGCATCGAAGACAGTGCGCAAGGCAATGGCTGCAACGACGTGAAGATTATAGTTGAGCGCACTGTATGCTTCGTTGAGGAGCCGAACCATCGTCGAGCTAAAGGACTGGTGCCCGCGCGTATATGCTGGTCGCGGGCGCTTGTCGATTGGGGGGTGATATTCAATGCTCTCGATATACTCGGTGACTGTCTCACCATTCTCGTCATAGCTGTGATCGATGTCTTCACTATTGGTAGATGCGATCTGGAATTGCACATGGTTGCACCCGCGGCACTTCAGGACACGGTGAAGAGTATTTGAGTCGTAGTTCTCGGAATTATACTTTTCTAAGTACTCTGCGACGATGTCGGCGGCGCGATCGCCATCGCACTCCGGGCATCGCGCAACAACGACGGTCTTTCTAGCCATTTGACTCTCTGCTGAGACTTCGGCGAGCATATTAATACGTGCGCTCACGCCCCACGATAGTTTTCGTGAACGAAGCCGCCTCGCCTACGAGAGGCATATTTTCAACTAGAAGTGCGCTTATTGCAGTTCCGCCACCGATCCCGGATCGGTGTTGGCGCCGCAGATCAATGTGGCAACGCGCTCGCCGGGCGCGGGACGATAGGCGCCAGCACGCAGGGCAGCGAGGCCGGTCGCGCCGGCCGGTTCGGCGACGATGCGCAGCTCGTCCCAAAGCGCACGCTGCGCGTCGCGCACGGCCTCGTCGGTGACCAGCACGGAGCAGCGGACCAGCGCACGCGCAACTTCGAAGTTGGGCGTGCCGATGCGGCTCGCACCCAGCGCGTCGGCGGCGATGCCGGAGATCGCGACGTCGACCGGCTTTCCGGCCTTCAGCGCCTCGTGCAGGGTCGGCGTGCCCTCGGTCTCGACGGCGACGATCTTCTTCGCCGCGCCGATCGCGGCGGCGCAGCCCGCGATCAGGCCGCCGCCGCCGACGGCGATCAGCAGCGTGTCGAACTCCGCCTGCTCGGCGAATTCCAGCGCGACACTACCGGCGCCGGCGAACACGACCTCGTCCTCATAGGCCGGCACCATGAGGGCACCGGTTTCGGCGGCGCGCGCCTCCGAAGCGGCGCGCGCTTCGGCGTAGACGGCACCGACCTGGTTCACGATCGCGCCATAGCTGCGCAGCCGGGCCACCTTGGCGGGCGATGCAATGGTGGGCACGAAGATCTCGGCCTTGTGGCCGAGCGCCCGCGCCGCATAGGCCGCGGCGGCACCATGGTTGCCACCGGACGCGGCGATGATCCCGGCCGCCGGCACCTTCGAGGCCAGCAGCTTGTGGAAGGCGCCTCGTCCCTTGAACGTCCCGCTGACCTGCAGCGATTCGAGCTTGAGGGCCAGCGGAGCCGTCACGCCGAGCGAGCCGGCAACGAGTTCGATGACCGGCGTGCGGCGCACATGCGGACGGATCAGGCCCCAGGCGGCCTCGACATCGGAACGGGAAATCATGCGGCCTCAGGCGCGACGGCAGGCCGGGACGTGTCGCAGGTAGTGATCGAAGTCGGGCGTGCTGGCACGCGGGTCCTTGGCTTCCTCGTCGTAGCGGCGCAGCCGCACCGCCTCGGCGTGATACGGGTTGGCACGGAAGGCTTCGACTTCGTCGGGCGACATCAGGCCGCCCTGGAGTTCGAGGCTGCGCACCGAGTCGGCCGCCAGCTTGCCGAAATAGTCGGGCTCGACCGTGCAGAGATAACGCTTGGCCGTCACATGCAGACGGACCGGCTCGCTGACCGCGGGCTCGAATCGCTCGGCCAGCCATTGCGCGCCCAGCGCCTCATGAACGTCGTCGACGCCCTGCGAGGCGGGATCTTCGCCCAGCCCGTGGATCATGTGCCCGACATCATGCAGCAGCGAGGCCAGCACGGTTGCCGGCGGCGCGCCGTCGGCCTCGGCCAGCGCCGCGGCCTGCAGCGCATGCTGCAGCTGGTTGATGTCGGAGAGGCCGTAGCGGCGCGTGGCGCGGCCGGCGAAGATTTCGAGGAGTTCCTGGCGAAGCGGGTCGTTCATGCGTTCTTTTTACCATGAACCGGGTCGTATCCGGGAATCCGGGAAAGCACCTGCTTCAAAGGGTCCGCCTGCCACGCGCGCGTAACAAATTCGCCATGCATGTCGAGTCCGCCGGTGGGCCCCACGAAGCAGGCCGTGCCCGGCGTCAGGGCCCTCGGGACAGTGCGGGTGAAGGGAATGCGCCGCTTGATCAGCAGCCCCTGCAGGGTGGCGTTCTCTTCCTTGGTCGAGTCGGTGAAAGCACTCAGCAGGAAGGCCTGCCGTCGGCGGGCCGCGAACCAGGCGGCGAACTTCGGCTCCTCGCCATAGAGCGCATCCAGCAGGATCAGTCCGTTCACGCGATGGTTGGCACCGCCACGCTCCAGCGCATAGGCGGCCGACAGGTACCCGCCGCTATAGGCGGTTGAAGCCGCGGCCGGCCTTGCGATCGCCATAGAGACGCATCAGCCGTTCCGCCGCCTCGTCGAGATACTTGGCGAAATGTCCGCCGCGCCAGAAATTGCCGGCGCTCGAATCGAGGGCGTCGACGGCGAGCTGCGGCGCGACCAGCACGATGTTCTTTCCCGACTCGTCGACCTGCCGCGGCACGGCCTGGCGCAGCACGACGTCTCGCTCCAGCGTGGCGCCCTGGCCATGCAGGAACAGCAGGATCATCACCGGTCGCGACGGATCGAAGCCCTGCGGCAGGTAGAGCAGCGAGCGGCGGTCGCTGTAGGTCGTCTCCTCCCAATAGACGTCGCCGCGGCCCGTCGTATGGCCGCGCCGCTTGCCGTCGCGCGCGTCGAGAAAGGGCTTCGTCGTGCCCGGGATGACGCTGCGATAGGGAAAGGGCGAAGCGTCGAACGCCACGAGCTGCGTCTTCGCCTCCTTCAGGCCGGGCGGCGGCGCGGGCGCGGCCGGCTTTGCGGCATGCACCGGTGCGGGCTTCGCGGCAGGCTTGGGCGCCTGCCGCTTGCTGGGTTTCCTGGGCTGGGCGTGCGCGGCGGTCGGCATCAGGAGAGCCCCCAGCAGCAGCGCCCGCCGTTTCACGCGACGGCGGTCCGCCCTGCCCCCCTCGCCTGGGGCTGGAGCGGCATGATGACCGAGAAGAAGGCGGGCAGCGCGATCAGATAGGCGAAGGCGCCGACCAGCACCACGGCCGGCAGGCCGAAGCTGGTCGCCACGATCGGCACCAGCGCGGCGCCGATCACCGAGAAGCAGCCGTTGATGCCCCAGGCCCACAGGAACATGTGATCCTTGCCCAGGCGCCCGAGCAGCGTCATCGCGGTCGGCATGGGGAAGCCCATGAGGAAGGCCGGCGGGAAGACGATCAGCAGGCAGAGCAGGATGCGCAGCGCGTAGGGCAGCGTGCCGATCCAGTCGAGCGCGTAGTCGATGGTGAAGGCGTAGACCGCCAGGATCCCGAAGATCGCGAGGAAGACCTTGGGCATGAACGAGCGCGCCCGGTCGAGATAGCGCTCGGAGAAGAAGCTGCCGATGCCGGAGAAGACCAGCATGCCGGTGATCAGCACCGAGGCCGAGACGGTGGCGTTGGAGAGCGCCAGGATGAAGTGGGAGATCATGCCCACCTCGACGATGATGTAGCCCAGGCCGAGGCACAGAAAGTACAGCATCGTGCCGGCCTTGCCGGGGTAGTGGCTGAAGATGGTACGCCAGCCGAACACGACCGGGAACAGCACCAGGGTCAGCGCGAAGACCGTGGCGATGCCGAGCGTCGCCCACAGAAGCAGGTAGCCCCACTCGTCCTGCACCAGCTCGAGCCGGTCGGTGAACTTCAGCAGGTCGGGCACCTTGATGTAGGCGGCGAAGTACGGCTGGTGGTTGGTCAGGATGC